>Ga0163153_10006869_pt1 | contig 12557 bp, 10 predicted proteins | sample OliLakLV19MP6IB1_FD_148629 | JGI IMG/M metagenome (GOLD analysis project Ga0163153, IMG submission 148629) | Freshwater microbial mat bacterial communities from Lake Vanda, McMurdo Dry Valleys, Antarctica - Oligotrophic Lake LV.19.MP6.IB-1 | ecosystem: Environmental > Aquatic > Freshwater >... | reverse complement strand
CGCGATGCGGCTTGCCGCCACGCCTCCGGCCACCGTGAAATCGCCGCCGGCGTAGAGCGCCGGGCCGCTGCCATCGTCGAAGACCGCGAGCGCGAAGACGCTGGGCGAGCCGGCGCCGCCGCTCATCCCACCGCCAAGTGCGCCCCAGGCACTGCCGTTCCACCGCGCGATGCGGCTCGCCGCCACGCCCCCAGCCGAGGTGAAGCTGCCTCCGGCAAAGAGCGCGGGTCCGGAGCCGTCGTCGAAGACCGCGAGGGCCGAGACTGAGTTGTTCGTTCCGCTGCCGAGCGCGCTCCAGGCGCTCCCGTTCCAGCGCGCGATACGGCTCGCCGCCCCGCCACCGGCAACGGTGAATGCGCCACCGACAAAGAGCGCGCTGCCGGAGCCGTCGTCGAAGACCGTGAGCGCCGCGACCGCCTGGCTGACACCTTGGCCGAGCGCGCTCCAGGCACTTCCGTCCCAGCGCGCGATGTTGTTCGCGGCCACGCCACCAGCCGAAACGAACTGTCCGCCGGCGTAGAGCGCGGGACCGGAGCCAGCATCGAAGACTGCGAGAGCGGAGACGAAATGGACCGCGTTGGAGGGGCCGCCGCTCATGCCGCTGCCGAGCGCGCTCCACGTGACGCCGTCCCAACGCGCGATGCGACTCGCGGCGAGGCCCCCCGCCGAGTTGAAGATGCCGCCGACGAAGAGCCCGGGGCCCGAGCCATCGTCGAAGGCCGCGAACGACAGGACCGTGCCGTTCAGTCCAGGCTGTCCCCCGAAGGTCGGCAACCAGTCGGCTTCACAGCTCGTGCTCGCGGAAAGCTGCAAGGAGCCCGCGGGCACCGTGATGTTTTGCGCGGCTGTGCCAAGGCCCGCCACCGAAATCCTCTGGCGCGCGCTGAGGGATCCCAACGCGCTGCTGGAGACCGCGGTCAACTCGAGCGATTCGATGCCCGCAGCGAGGTCGAGCTCCAACACGAAGGTGCCCGTCTCTCCCACGGCCGCCAGTCCTCCGGCACTGGACACCACCACCGCTCCCGCGGCCGGTGAACCCTCCGGCAAGAGCACGTCGCCGAGCACGACCACGTGGCGCGTGGCGACGTGCTCGGCCGGGTGCTCAGCAAGCAGCCGCGAGTCTGCGGACTGCGCGTGGAGCGGGGCGGACGAACTGACAGACAGAACGCCAGCGGCCAGAGCCGCGGCGAGGCGCGAGGTGAGCGATTTCATAGTTTGCGAGGCCAACCGGGAAGAGGTCGACGGGACTTGCGACTCCCTTCGCGTCCAAACCGGACGGCTGCGGGGAGGGCAGTCCCCACGAAGTCGCAAGTGCGAGGCTAACCCGGCAACCAACGGGCGTCGAGCCCCCCAGCGCGCGCCCAACCTTCACCAAGGGCGAGCCAGTACCGGGAACACGGGCCATAGGCAAGCCGCCCCGAGCAGCGTCCCAGTCCGGGCGCGAACGCTCTTTCGAGCATTGCTCCTTACCTAGGCGATCCAGACGCCCAGCCTTGGACCCCGCTCCCCCCAAAAATGGAGCGGAGGAGGGAAGCTCCGAATGCGGCGCTTGCCGACAAACGATCGAGCCGATGATCTTCTCGAATCGAGAAGATCATCGGCCATGCACGCCTTGGATCGAAACCGTTTGGAAGTGGCGCTAACGCGCCTTGGGGAAACTCTTGCGTTCCGCAATCAAGCGGTCTCGGTCCTCGTGATCGGCGGCTCAGGACTCTTGTTGCTAGGGACCGTGACCAGGGCGACGTACGACGTCGACATTGTGGCAGTGGTCGACGGCTCGAAGCTGAGTCGTGCCCAGCCCTTGCCGCTCGGCCTGGCGAACGCGGCACGCGACGTGGCGCAAGCTTTCGGGCTCGACCCCAATTGGCTCAACCCGGGGCCGAAGAGGCTGCTGGATTTTGGGCTGCCGGAAGGTTGCCTCAAGCGCAGCGAACTTCGGCGTTATGGCTCGCTCGAAGTGCACGTCGCCAGCCGGTTCGACCAAATCCACTTCAAGCTCTACGCCGCTGTCGATCAGGGACCGCGCAGCAAGCACGCGGCGGACCGGCGTACGCTGGGACCCTCGCGTTCGGACCTCATCGCTGCAGCGCGGTGGTGTCGGACCCACGACCCTTCGATTGGCTTTCGTGGTTCCCTCGGCGATGCGCTGACTGCCTTCAGCATCGAGGTCGGCGATGACGAACTCTAACCATGAACTCCGGCAGGCGATCGCGGATTACGCTTGGAACGCATGGGCCTGCCTTGGCGTCGCGGGTTGGCGCCGACGAGGTTTTGCCGCCTGCATCGACATCGACGCGCTGGTTTTGCTGACAGGTCGTCTCGGAGACGGGGACGCGCGTCTGCGGGATGAATCGCTCGACTGGTGCGCTTCGAATCTCGAATACGTCGCCCGTTCGCGGCTCGTGCATCTCTTGAAGGACGGTGGCGCGCCGGGATCGTGGGGCGCGTACGCGGCAACGCTGCAACACGCAACCAAACAGAGCTGGCCGGGATCATCACAGCCATTCGGGTGGCATCCATCGGGGAAATCGCGGCTGCCCCAACACGCCGATGGGGCAACGCTCGCCCTACGCGCTCGAGCCCTTTTTGGCGCGACGGCGCGGGCGGAAGCCATTCGCATTCTGATGTTGGACGCTTCCGAAAACGCGGTCGACGCGCGGGAAGTCGCTGTCGAAGCCTCCTACACGAAGCGGTCCGTCGCGCAGGCCCTCGCGAGTCTGGAAGTCGCGGGTCTGGTTCGATCGACATCCGTCGGCAACAGCCATCCGTATCAACTCCGACGTCGGGCGGAACTGGAAGCGCTATTGGCACCCATGCCAACGCTTCGCACGAGCCAGAGGGCGTTTTGTCGTGTCGCCTGGTCGGTCTTGAGCGCCGCGGAGTCGGCCGCTTCCGCCACCGTTCGGCGAGTCGAGGGCGCGCGATTGGTGCGCGAGCTCGCGAGCGATCTCGCCCTTGCGTGCCCGCAATCCCGCGCCGACGACGGCCGTTCTCCGTCCCTCGACGACTTGCTCGCATGGACCGTCGATGCGTGCGGCACCGTCACGGGCAGACGCATCGGGGCTTGACAGCCAAGCCACCGAGTTGGCGTGTCCGTGTTGCGACACAACGCCGCCGCACTTCGCCACGCCGCTTCAGCCGGGAGCGCGGGCTTCGAGGCCCACCTGGGAGCGGAGTGCGAGACGCTGCGAACTCACCACGCGCGAGGGCGGGATGGGAGCGCCGCGCTCCGGCGTGAGCCGCTCCCCCCGGCGTGGCGGGTCAGACGCCGGCGCCGAAGCCCGGGCCCGAGTCGCGGGAGCGCTGCGGTGCGCCGGATGCGGCGCGACCCGCTGAGCGAGTCGCGCGTGTGGATGCGGCTGCGGCTTTGGCGGCGGGTGCGACCCGGCCTGCGCTCGACGCCGTCCGTGTCGTGCTCGATGCCGTCCGGCCCGAGCCCGCCGCGGCGCGGCCGGAGCCTGACGCGGAGCGGGTCTGCGCGCCAGGAGCGCTCTTGGCGGCATCGCGACCAGCGTCACGCCCACCCTCGCGCCCACGACCCTGCGTGCGCCCGCGACCTTGACCGCGGCGACCGCCGTCGCGGCCATCGCTGCGGCCGTCCGTTTCGAGGACGGCGCGCTCGAGTTTGCCCTCCACTGCGCCGGGCGGCAGGGCCGCGCGGGGCAGCGGTGCGCCGAGCAATTTTTCGATCGCGCGGATCATCTCGCGGTCCTGGGGTGTCGCGAAGCTGTAGGCGCGCCCGGTCAGTTCGCTGCGGCCCGTGCGGCCGATGCGGTGGGTGTAGGCCTCCGCGGTCATCGGCAAGTCGAAGTTGACGACGTGGCTGACCGCCGCGACGTCGATGCCGCGGGCGGCGATGTCCGTCGCAACGAGGACGTCGTACGTCCCCGCGCGGAAACCGCCCATGGCCTTCTCGCGCTGGCTTTGGCTGAGGTTGCCCTGCAGCGCAACCGCGCGGTGGCCGAGGCGCTCGAGCTGCTGCGCGAGTTTCTTCGCGCGGTGTTTTGTGCGCAGGAAAACGATCGCGGAGCGGAAACCGTCCTCGGCGAAGAGACGCTGCAAGAGCGGCAGTTTTTCGGCTTCCTGGACGGCGTACACACCGTGCTCGATGGTCTCGGGCGGACGGGAATGCGCGAGCTCCACAACCGCCGGGTTGTTCAAGAGATCGTCGGCGAGCTTGCGCAGCTCGCGCGGCATGGTCGCCGAGAAAAACAGGTTCTGGCGGCGTTTGGGCAGCTTGGCGACGATGCGGCGGATGCTCGGCAGGAACCCCATGTCGAACATGTGGTCCGCTTCGTCGAGCACGAGCGTCTCAACCGACGACAGCGTCAAACACCCCTGCTCGATCAGGTCGAGCAGGCGGCCCGGGCACGCCACGACGACGTCGGGGTGCTGGCTGAGCGCGCGCACCTGGGGCGCCTGGCCCACCCCGCCGAAGATGACCGTGGAAACGAGCGGGGTGTACTTGCCGAGGCGCTGCAACTCGGCGTGGATCTGCGACGCGAGTTCGCGGGTCGGCGCCACGATGAGCGACGTCGGCGCGGGTGCGGCGCGGGGGGCGTACTTGGGGCGCGGGCCGCGGGCGATGATGCGCTCCAGGATCGGAAGCGCGAACGCAGCGGTTTTGCCGGTGCCGGTTTGGGCGAGGCCCAACACGTCCCGGCCCGCGAGAGCGTGGGGCAGTGCGGCGGCTTGGATCGGGCGGGGCTCGGTGAAGCCGGCCGCCTCCAGGGCGCGCAGGATGGGAGCAGAGAGGGAAAGGGAGCGGAAGCCGGCGATGGCCGGCGGAGTGGACGGAGAAATGGGAAACCTGCCTGTTGAGCGTTGCCTGTTAGAAGGCCGTGTGGGAGTTCGAGATCGAACTCGCCGCGATCCCCTCTGCCATTCGCCCGAGGGCGAAGCCCCGGTGGGGCGGCGCCGCAATCGCCGAGCTCCCCGGGGGGGGCGCGTGCTGCGGGAACCGCCCGCGGGGAGCACTGGCTCCCTGGGGCGCGGCCCACGATGGGCCCGGCAGGCGGAGGATCGCCGTGAAGCGCGGCCTCGCAAAACCCCGGGGCAGGGCGCTGGCCCCTGAACCGCGGCGTGGCCGCGGGGGGGGCGAGCGAGCGAGGTTTCGCTGTCGCGTTCGGCCGATCGCGCATTTCGCGCGGCACCCCTGCCCGGGTGCTCCGGTCCCGCTCGAGGCGGGTCGCCGTTCGGCCATGTGGTCGAAGAATCTAACCGATCATCGACCGTTAGCCGTCACCGCTCGCGCAAATTCCCCCGCAATCGGGGCGGGAGACCGTTCGCCAACGGGCTAAAACGCCTCGAGCGAGGCCTTTAGAGCGTGCGCACCACCAGCTCAAACCCGTTGACCGTGGTGTTTTGGCCGAAAAACACGTCGGCAACGTTCAAGATCCAGGTCCCGTTCGCGCTCTCGCCCTGGAACGCCGCCATGCTCTGCGTGGTCGCGAAGTACCCGCCAAACACCGCCTTCATGTTGACGGAGGCTTCGGACAGGTTCGGCCCGTGAACGAGCACCACCGTGCCCGCGGGACTCGTGAGGCGCAAACGCACGTGGCCGTAAAACCCGGCGTCGATGTTGGTGATGAGGCTGACCTCGGCGATCGGACCCCCCACGCCGGTCAAGGAGATCGGAAAGTCGATTCCGGCCGAGCTTGCGTCGGGGATTGCAACCGCGGGACCGTTGAAGGCGGCGCGCGCGCGGCGGTCGAACCGCAGCCCCTGCGCGATCGTCGAGGGCGCGCCGAACAGGGGAATCGGAAAGGGGTCGATCACCACCGCCGCGTGGTGGAGTTCGAGGCCGGCGAAGTTGGGCGGGAGCGCGCCGGTGAACGCCGCTGCGGTGGCACGGCCATTCGCGTCGAGGAATCCCAGGGCGCCGGTGAGCGGCGGCAATCCAGGGCTCGCGAGGCGCAGCTCGAAGTAGGGGTCGAAGTTGAGCGGCACAAACGGGAACCCCGGCAGGTTGAGGCCCGGCGCGGTCCCGCTGAGCGAGCCGAGCATCATGTACAGCGACCCCGCCGACTGCACACCCGCGTCGAGGATCAAGTTTTGGACACCGCCTTGCCACACGGAGATCGGGCCGCCATCGGCGCTCAGGCGGCTTGCAAGCCCCGCGGCGATTGCCGCCGCGATCCCCGCGTCGGGCTGTCCGTAACCTGACACAACGTCCTTGCCCACGAACGCCGCGATGCCGCCGCTGACCACGTCGGTGCAACTCGCGCGCAGGATTTCGCCCACGTCATCCGCGTCGAGTGTTGGGTCGAGCGCGACACACAGGGCCGCCGCTCCCGCGACGAAGGGCCCCGCAAAGGACGTCCCTTGCACGAGGACTTCGTTCCCCGAGCCATACCCTGCCGCGCCGCTGCGATCGAGGGTCCAAACTTCGAATCCGGGCCCCGCAAAATCCACTTCCGGCCCGATCGACGTCAAGTTGTAGGTCGCACCTGACGGCGCCGTTCCGCCGATGGCGAAGGTCGTGGGCAGCGTCGCGGGGTACGTCACTCCGAAGCTCGTGAAGTTGCCCGCCGACACGAAGTGCACCATGCCGCCCGCGCGTGTCTGTGCGTACTTGGCCTCCAAAACCGCCTCAGTGAAACCGTACGCGTTGGAGTTGACCGTGACGCGCGCTCCCACGGACACACCCCAATCCAGCGCGAGGGCGGTATTGCCCGTCAGCGTGGTCCAACTGCCGTTGGCCGACACCGATTCAAAAATGCGCGCGGAAAACAAAGCGGCCGACGGAGCCACTCCCGCGATCCCGATGCCGTTGTTGCGGCGCGCCGCGATGACTCCCGCCACCGCCGTGCCGTGGTTGTCGAACGCGTTTTGCGGACTGCCGGGCACCCCGATCGGCAGCGGCGACATGAAGTCGGTGCCCGACGTGAACACGAGGTCGGGGTGGTTCGCTTGCACACCCGTGTCGAGAATCAAAACCCCCGCCGCCGCGCTGCCCGTCGTCAACGCATGGGCTTGCGCAAGGCCCATGTCGAATCCGACTTGGCCCGGCCCGCTCAAAAAGTTCTGCCCCGTGTTCACGTGGCCCCACTGCACCGGATACAGGGGGTCGTTTGGCGGCGCCTGGCTGCCCTGGCCGCCCGCAAGGACCACGGGCTCCACCCACTCGACCTCCTCGCGCGCGCGAAGGCTCCGCGCAATGTCGAGCACTTGGAAGCCGTCACCGGTTGACAGTTCGAGTTCGTACACACCCTCGAGCCCGGCGAAGTCCGTGCGCAGCACGCGCGCGCCCGGCAGCAGCTCGGCGTTTAAGCGCGTCGCCTGCGCGCGCTTCGAAGCCACCCAACGCACAAGGATCCGATCCGTCGGAACCGCGCGTGTTCCGTGCGCGCCGCGCAGAACGGGTGCAACAAATCCGGAGTCCAAAAGTCCTGCGAGGTGATCGCCCGCCAAACGCAGCGCGTCCGCATTGCCGAGCGGAGATTCGAACTCTAGCTCCATCCAACCCGCCCCGGCGCCATGCAGGGCCGGGCGCACCACAAAGTCCGCCCGCCCGAGCGTGTTGGCGATGGCGGCAGCGCTTGGCATGCTCGCGGCGTTTGCGCGGCAGAGGAACGCAACACGCTGGAAGTCGAACGTTGCGTCGAGCGCGGCCACTGCGCGCAGGGGTTCAACCTCCGCGGGCACCACCGGCGAAACTTGAGCCGCGTGTGACGACGTGAACGCGAGAGCGACCAGGGCAACTGCGAGCATGGCGATCCGGGGAACGGGGAACCGGGACACGCGGGAGCGAACGCGGCGCGACGCCGCGGCTGCCCCGCTGAAAGTCTGGACGGGAACGGCGCGGACGTCGAGGGGGGCTCCCCGAAGTTCCGCGCGGCCCTTCAGCTCAAGAGCGGCAGAACAACCAGCGCCCGGGCCACCGCGGTTTTAGTGCCGGTCAGGCTTTGTTCGGAGCCGTCGCGGCCAAACAATGTGACCCGGGTCGTATCCGCGCCCAGGGCGCTCGGGTCGTTGAGGACGACGTAGTCGGCGCCCTTGCGGTTCAGTTTCGCGCGCGCGCGGCGCGGTCCGCCGGCGGTTTCCAGCGCGAACCCAACGACGAGTCGGCTGCCCTTCTTCAAGGGGCGTTGGCGCGGGTCGGCCGCGGCACCCGTCACCGTCGCCAGGATGTCTGGGTTTTTCACGAGCTCGATCACGGCCGTTTCCTCGCCGCGATCTTTCGCCCGCCATTTGCCCGACAGGCGGCGTTTCGGGCGCCAGTCGGCGACGGCCGCGGCCATGAAGAGCGAATCGCACGCTTCGAACTCGACTTCGAGCGCCTGCAGCATGTCGAGCGCCGAGATGACGTCGATGCGCCGCACACCCTTCGGAGTTTCGAGCGCCACCGGGCCCGCGATCAGCACCACGTCGAATCCGCGCGCGGCCGCGGCACGGGCGATTTCAAAGCCCATCTTCCCGGTGGACTCGTTAGTCAAATAACGTACGGGATCGACGTGTTCACGCGTCGGGCCCGCCGTCACGACAACGCGGCGACGGGGGCGCTCGCGGCGCGCGGCGGCTTCAGCATCAACTTCGGCGGCGATCGCCAGCGCGGCGAGCTTGCCAGCCCTCTTTTCGTCGTTGTCCTTCGCGCGCTCCGCGCCCGGTTTCGCGGCCTCGCCCGATGTCCCCTTGGTCCGCTTTTTCGTTGCGCGCTTTTTCGCGGTCGCTTTCGACTTCGTCGCTCCGCTGGTGCTGGCCTTCTTCGTCGACTTCTTCGCACTCATGATTCCAGCACCTCCTTCACCCGCGCGACGATCTCCGCGGGCTCGAGCAGCCGCCCTTGGCCATGCACCCCGCACGCCATGTGGCCCGCGCCGCTCCCAAGGATACGCCATCCATCGCTGGCGAGGCGGTCGAGGTTCCGGGCAACGGCGGGATGCGCCAGCATGTGCGGATTCATCGCTGGCGCAAGGAGTCGCGGGACCCCGAGCGGAGTTGCCAGCACCACTGTTGTCAGCAGATCGTCCGCGATCCCGTGGCTGAGCTTCGCCACGAGGTCGGCGCCGCCGGGGGCCACGAGAATCAGCTCCGCCCACTGGGATAGGTGGATGTGGTCCATGGCGGACTTGCGCACATCTCCAAACTCGGCGACGTACGCGTCGTTCGACGTCAGCGCTTCGAACAACTGCGGCGCAATGAGCTGCGCGGCGCGTTCGGTCAACACTGCGCGCACCTCGTGGCCCGCTTGGGAAAGTTTGCTGGCGAGGTCTGCGCCCTTGTGGAGCGCGGCCGAGGCCGAACAGCCGAGGATGATGCGCGCCATCAGTGGATTCCTTGTTCGGACGTTTTCGGCTCGGACGTTTCTTGCTCGGACAGCCCCGCGATGCGGCACACTTCACGCAGCGCCGCGGCGAAGTCACGGTTGATCACGACGTGATCGTACTTGTCGCGCTCCGCCCGCTCGACCTGCGCTTTTTGGAGCCGGCGATCGACGACATCGTGCGAATCCGTTCCCCGCACTTCGAGGCGCCGACGGAGTTCGTCCAAATCCGGCACGTCGACAAAGACATAGAGCCCGGGCACGTCCAGTCCCTTGAGCTGCAGTGCCCCTTGGACGTCAATCTCGACGAGGTAGACCTGGCCATCCTCAAGGGCCTTCTCCATGGGCTCGCGGAGCGTCCCGTAGAGGTTGCCGTGGACCTCGGCGGACTCGATGAACGCACCCTGGCGCTGGAGCTCGCGGAAACGCTCGGGCGTGATGAAGTGGTAGTGCACTCCGTCGATTTCGCCGGCGCGTGGCGCGCGTGTGGTGGCGGACACGGAAAACACGACCGCGGGATCACGCTGAAGCTCGCGGCAGATCGAACTCTTCCCGCTGCCCGACGGCCCCGAGATCAACAGCATCCTGCCCTTTTGAGTGCGCATGGTCACCGCCCCATCACTCCACGTTCTGGACCTGCTCGCGCAGGCGCTCGACGGTCGCCTTGGCGTCGACCACCCACAGGGCGACGTCGGCGTCGTTGCATTTGGAGCCGATCGTGTTGACCTCGCGCAGCAGTTCCTGCACGAGGAAGTCTAGGCGTCGCCCCACACCTTCCGCGCCACCCGCCAAAAGGAGCCGCACCTGCGCCATGTGGCTACCAAGGCGCGCGAGTTCTTCGGACACGTCCGCGCGGTCGGCGAGCAGTGCGAGCTCGCGCGCGAGGTCCGGCTCGGCGACCGGTTTGGATCCCGAGCCCGTCAGAAGTAGAGCCACGCGCTTTTTGAGCGCTTCGTGCAAGCGCTGCACCACGAGTGGCATGCGCCCTTCGATCGCCGCGGCGCGTTCGGCAAGGACATCGACGTGGCGACCGAGTTCCACCGCCAACGCGGTGCCTTCGCGCGCGCGCATCTCGAGCAAGCTGTCAATCGCGCGACCAAGCGCGGCGAACGCGATCGGCAGCACGTTTTCCGCACCCAAGTGCGCGGCCTGCGGGCCCAGCACACCCGGCAGTGCGGCGTAACGCTCGAGGGACAGGTCACCTTTCAGGCCGAGGGCCGCGCCAAGCTCGACCACCAAACTTTGGTACTGCCGCGCGAGCACAAGGTCGACACCGACCGATCCGGCGCCTGCACCCGATTCGATCGACACACTCGCGGTCAGGGCACCGCGCTCGAGGCGCCGTCGCAACTCCTGCTCGAACAGCGCTTCGTGCTCGATCAGCTCAGGCGGCAGCTTGATCTTGACTTGCAGGAAGCGGTGGTTGACCGAGCGCACCTCCGCGCGCACGGCGAGGCCGTCCCGCTCGAGGACGCCCGCGCCGAACCCAGTCATCGAGCGCAACATGCGCAGTGTTACCTAACCGCGGCGCCGGGACGGCTGCCGGGCTTGATCGGGGTCGAATCCTTGAACTCTACGGGCGCCTCTTCGGCTTTCCACGTCCGCACGGTGGCTTTGACCAAACTCGTCAATTCAAGACCGAGGTCCGCAAACGGATTGGCCCCGCCGGTGCGGTCGACGATGCATCCCACGTGGGTGGGCTTGGCGCCAAGTTCGCACAGCAACGTCACGACCTCCCGCGCCGAACCGCCGGTGGTCACCACGTCCTCGACGACGAGTACACGCTGACCGGGGTTGACCTTGAACCCACGGCGCAGCGCCATCTTGCCGCCGTCGCGTTCGGTAAAAATGCTTCCCAGGCCAAGCGCGCGCGCCATCTCATGCGCCCAGATCACGGCGCCGAGCGCGGGTCCCGCCACCAAGTCGAAGGACTGCGTGAACTTCGCTGCGAGGGCTTGGCCGAGCTTCTCGGCGTTCTTGGGATCGCGCAGCGCAAGCGCACACTGGAAATAGCTATCGGAGCGCAGGCCCGACGACAGCAGGAAATGCCCCTCGAGCAGCGCTTCTTCACGGCGCAAAAGGTCGAGCACCTGGTCGGGAGTCACGTCACTGGCCTCCGGCGGGCGGAACGCCGATCGGAGCACCCGCGCCCGCACCACCCGCGCCCACTTCCGCGGGCAAACCGGCGTCGTCGCCGAGCAGCGAACCGGACGCCTGCTTGTTGACGAGGTGAATGGCAACCGCGCTGACGAGGAACACCACGGCAACGGCCGCGGTGAACTTCGTGATGCCTTTCGCACCCACGCCGAAAGTTTGCTGGCCGGCGCCGCCAAACGCGTCGCCAAGGCCACCGCCCTTGCCCTCCTGAATCAGGATGATCACGACGAGGAGAATCGCCGACAGCACGAACACGAGGTACAGGAGGATCGAAAGCATGGTCGTAGGAGGAAGACGGACGTTGGGAAGCGGGCGCGCGGAGGTCAGCGCGGCGCTGCGGCCGCGATCTTGAGGAACGAGTCGTGTTTGAGGGCGGCTCCACCGACGAGCGCGCCGTCGATACCGGGTGCGGCCAAGAGCTCCGCCGCATTGTCTGGTTTCACGCTGCCGCCGTACTGGATGCACACCGCGCGCGCGATCTTGTCGTCGTAGAGCCCGGTGATGAGGCCGCGCAGGTACAGGTGGACTTCACTTGCCTGAGCGGCGCTGGCGGTGCGGCCCGTGCCGATCGCCCACACCGGTTCGTAGGCGATCGTGACACGTGCCATTTCGTCGGCGGAGACACCCGCGAGCGCGCGCGTGGTTTGTTCGCGCACGACGTATTCCGACTTGCCCGCGTCCCGCTCGGCAAGCTGTTCGCCGACGCAGAGCACCCCTTCGAGACCGCCGTCGAGCACGGCCCGAAGCTTCGCCGCCACCGCGTCGTCGTCGTCGCCGAACACGTGGCGGCGCTCCGAATGCCCCACCAGCGCAAACGTGCAGCCGACATCGGCGAGCATCGACACGCTGATCGCGCCCGTGTACGCGCCCTCCTTGTGGGCACACACATCCTGTGCGCCCAGGGTCACCTTCGAACCTTCGAGTTCGCGCGCAACCGATTCGAGGTAGACAAACGGCGGGATCAGCGCGACCCGCGCCCCGTCCGTCCACGCTTCGACGCCCCGGCGCACGTGGCTGGCGAGCTCCACCGCGCTGTCGCGATGAAGGTGCATCTTCCAGTTGCCGGCGATGTAGGGCTTGCGGGGGGCCATGGGGTAACGGGCGAGGAGGCGGCGCGTCCGCACGGGGCGGTCGC
>Ga0163153_10006868_pt1 | contig 12558 bp, 13 predicted proteins | sample OliLakLV19MP6IB1_FD_148629 | JGI IMG/M metagenome (GOLD analysis project Ga0163153, IMG submission 148629) | Freshwater microbial mat bacterial communities from Lake Vanda, McMurdo Dry Valleys, Antarctica - Oligotrophic Lake LV.19.MP6.IB-1 | ecosystem: Environmental > Aquatic > Freshwater >... | reverse complement strand
GAAGAATTGGTTGTCTACCTGCAACACCTGTGCCGTATAATGCCGCCCGTGGAAAGGGCCGCCTGCGCCGTTGCCGAGTACTGTGAGGAACATGGTACTTATTTTGCATTTTTCATGAATTCCGCAGCGCCGTCTAATTCATCGTAAAAGTCTTCTCCGTATTTTCGGATAATAGCCGTTTTGAGAAATTGATACACCGGAACCTGTTCTTTTTCGCCAAGTTCGCAGGCGGCAGAGCAGATTTCCCATTTGTCATAATTGAGGGCTTCGGAGCCGAAATGTTCAAATTTTTCGACCCGGATAGGGTAGAGGTGGCAGGAAATGGGTTTTTGAAAATCGGTAGCACCTGCTTTCCAGGCCTGTTCGATGCCACATTTGGCGATGCCTAATTCGTCACGGGTCATGTAGGCGCAGGGGCCGCCGTCCACCAAAGTCGTACCTTGTCCCATGCCGTTATAAAAAGCGGAAGTACCCTGCGCTTCGATGGCTGCAATGCCTTCCGGCAGGAGAAAAGGTTTTACTTTTTCATAAATCGCTTCCAGCATTGGTAATTCCTCTTCGTCTAAGGGCGCTCCGTAGTCGCCTTGCCAGCAACAGGCACCTTTGCAGGCGCTCAGGTTGCAGATGAACTGTTGTTCGACGACATCGTCGCTGACAAGTATATCCTGTACAATGATCATGGTGTTGCGGCTGCTTGCACGGTGAAGAGCAATCTCGTTAACTTAGCGAAGAGGTGCCATTTGCAACGCAGGAGCAAGTGACATCTAGTAGCGGAGACTTATTAGAAAACGGCCGTTTCGAGATGTCACCTCCTTCCTTCGTCAGGAGATGACACCTCTTCACTAACCTATAGTCAACGACATTGCTGAGAAAGGGCAAAGGTCGGTAAAAAATGGGAATTGACCGTATGTAGAAAACCGAAACGCCTAAGCCAAAATCCGCCGTAGTTTTGTGGGCGTACAGTCTTTCTAGAGATCGAAAAAACAGAAAAATGGACAAAATATACATCGAAGGCGAGCATTTTAAAGATAAAAATTACTCCGAAAAAGGTTTTGAAACAGGAGAATATGATAACTGCACGTTTTTCAACTGCATTTTTTCCAATACGGATTTATCGGAAGTGGATTTTTCGGATTGTGTATTCACAGACTGCGACCTGAGTATGGCTACTTTAAAAGACACGGCATTCAGGGACGTTAAATTTAAAAACTGTAAACTCCTCGGGCTACATTTCAACGACTGCAACCCGTTTCTGCTCTCTTTCGACTTTGAATCCTGTATGCTCAACTTTTCTTCCTTTTACCGGTTGAAAATAAAAAACACCCGTTTTGAAGACTGTAATATGGAGCAGGTGGAGTTGGTAGAAGCGGACCTGACGAATGCGCTTTTCCAGAATTGCGACCTGCAGGAGGCTGTGTTTGACAATACCATACTGGATGGCGCGGATTTAAGATCGGCATTACATTTTTCTATCGATCCGGAGATGAATCAAATTTACAGGGCAAAATTTTCAATGCAAAACATTGCCGGACTGCTGCATAAATATAAAATCAGTATAACCTGAAGGCGAAAAAAAAGATGGACCTCCAACACAGAATTGTAACAATTTTACCCCTGACTGTCATTTGGAATGATTCGTCGGAGATGGAAGCTACCCGAAAGCATTATTTGACAAAAGAGCAGATCAGGCTGATCCTGAAAGAGACTCCGGTTGAGTTTGTGGTTGCTGATGTAGGCTTAAGACTAAAATGGGTGGAGGCAAGTCAATGTTATTCATTTTGGAAATCAGAGGCCGAAAGTCACATTGCTGATTTTGTAGATTTAATAGATGTTAATACCTTTCCAGACAGTTTTGCCTATATGGCCAGTGAATGGCAGGTAAATGATCGCATCCCCATCATATTATTGGAAAAATTGCATTAATCAAATGACCAACTTATCGACCCTTCGTTCCTTACTCGTTTCTGCTCAGACAGCAGTTTAAATCTATTGGAGGGTCTACCTTTTATCCTGCCGCCAGTGAAATCAGGTTGATGGGCCAGTTGAAATAAGTTAAAAAATTAAACTACTGCACAACAAGCGGGTCATCGGTTAATATTTTATGCTGTATCTATTTTTATTCCCCAAACTTTGCTTTCTTTGCCACACAAAGCGCGTTATTTGGTTTTGAGGATATTATTCACCATATCGTTACTTGCCTAATGCCGACTGCGGTTTGGATACCGTTACGCAGAATCTTGTGGTTGTGAATTGCGACTGCAACGTTTATATCCCGAATGCTTTTTCGCCCAATGGTGATGGTATGAATGACTCTTTCAGCCCTGTTGCATTATGCAACCTGGAGCAATTGGAAATTTCTATCTACAGTCGCTGGGGTGAATTGGTTTATCAAACCAGCACATCCCTCATCCCTCATCCCTCATCCCTCATGCGGAAACACCCCGTCCACCATTGCCATACCCCGTCCGAAAGCCGAACGGTCGAGGTGCAGGTCGGCCTGTACGTCGTCAAAAAAGAACACCAGGTTTTCGGTCGCCATATTCCCGGTGAGTTCGTCTTTGGCCATCGGGCAGCCGCCGTAGCCCCGCAGGGCGCCATCGTAGCGTCGGCAGCCATTGCGCCAGGCGGCTTCAATTTTTTCACGCCAGTTGTGGGGTTGTGTGTGCAGGTGCGCTCCGAACTCGATGTCCGGGTAGGCAGCAATCAGATTGCCGAATAAATAGGAAATATTCTGCGGATTGGAGCAGCCGATGGTATCGGACAAAGAAAAAATACGGATGCCATAAGGGGCCAGCACATCCACCCAGCGCTGTACAATTTCCACGTTCCAGGGGTCGCCGTAGGGGTTTCCGAAACCCATAGAGATATACAACACGAGTTGTTTGCCGTGTTTTTCACAAAGTTCCTGGATGGACTGGGTGCGCTCCACACTTTCTGCGATGGTGGCGTTGGTATTGCGCAACTGGAAAGTCTCGCTGATGCTGAACGGATAACCCAGGTATTGAATTTCCGGGTGCTGGCAGGCGTCGAATGCGCCGCGTTCGTTGGCAACAATTGCTAAAAGTTTCGTGGTGGTGCCGGAAAGGTCTAATTTTGCGAGCACTTCCGCTGTATCGCGCATTTGCGGGATTGCTTTCGGACTGACAAAAGAGCCGAAGTCGATCGAATCGAATCCGACGCGCAACAGTTGATTGATATATGCAGCTTTGGTATCCGTTTCGATAAAACGGTTAATGCCCTGCATCGCATCACGCGGGCATTCGATCAGTTTGGTCGTTACAGGCTGTTGTTCGATTCTGGCTGGCAATTTGAAATACTTTTGGTGTGATGGCAGAACAAATTTGGTTGGCCAAAGTTAACGGACAAAAACACATATAATGAAAAATAAAGGTCTTTTACTCACACTGGGTTTTTTGCTGTTCGTCCTGGGAATTACCTCGATCATTATGACCCTGGTGGGCGTTCGCTGGGTATTTTTGGGCTGGCTGGAAATGGGTGGATCGCTCCTGGCGTTCGTTCTAAAAATTATCATGACCATTGCCGGAGTGTTGCTGATCGTGTTGTCCCGCACGGATTGGGATGAAGAAAGGAAGGAGAGCAGCGAACCATAAGCGCGATTGGCTGCAATGCACTACCTTCGCCTTTCTGATATGGAAGTTCAAAGTGCAGAATTTATTGCCAGTTATCCGAAAGTAGGCGCGTGTCCCAAAGATGGCCGCCCCGAATTCGCATTCATCGGGCGCTCCAACGTGGGCAAGTCCTCACTCATAAACATGCTGACCCATAAGGGTTTAGCCAAGGTTTCGGGTACCCCGGGTAAAACGCGGCTCCTCAATTTTTTTCTGATCAACCACTCCTGGTACTTAGTCGATTTGCCCGGTTACGGGTATGCCCGGGTATCCAAATCACAGCAGAGAAACCTGCAGGGTATGATTACCAGTTACTTCCGCGAACGGGAAGATCTGATTTCGGCCTTTGTATTGATCGATTCTACGATTCCGCCTACGAAGATCGACCTGGATTTTATTAATAGTTTCGGTGAGCATGAAGTTCCCTTTGTTATAGTTTTTACTAAAACAGACCGCATCGGCAAGGATACGATCAACAAAAATATCGACTTGTTTATGGCGGAATTGTCAAAAACCTGGGAGACCCTGCCGCCGTATTTTATTAGTTCCGCAGAAAAGAGAATCGGCAGAACGGAATTGTTGGAATACATAGCCAAGTGGTCGAAACCATCTAAAAAACAGTAGACTTGTTGCGGTGAGTGGCTTTTTTATCGCCAAAGCCACTCACCGCAACAAGTCTAATAGTTATCCGGTTGATTTTCAGCCAAGTATTATATGAAAAAAGAAGTTACCATATATCCCCGTATCATCGAGCGCATCGAAGACTGGCCCATATACCGGCTCAGCAAGGATCGCGCGGAGTTTATCCGGGAAATAGATGAGTTTACGTTCAAACGTTTAGTGAGCAGGCACCGCAAAGACCTGTCGGATGTGATCGTGAAAACGATGTACAACGAACGCATCCGTATCAAGGAAGACCCCTGGAAAGTGGATCCGCCGAATGAGCGCCAGTTTTGGAACCGGATCAGTAAAAAACTCATCAAAAAGTCGCTAGACCGCGATGACCCGCAGGCCAAAGCGGTGGCGGAAGATATTCTACATAAGATCATTCACCGCTACTCCGAAGAAATTGTCGGCACCTTCCAGATTCCCACGTTCCGTTTTGCGCAGCGTTTTCTGACGGCTTTTTTCAACCGCATTTTTAACGCCGCAGTTGGTAAAAGTCTGCGCTCCATTTGGCGCGGGCGCCGGCATTTGTACGAGCGCTTGAATGTAATGGGCGACGTGGAGACGGTGCGCCAACTTTTTAAGCACGGTACGGTCATCGTTGTGCCAACGCATAGCAGTAACTTAGACTCCATTCTGGTGGGTTATGCGCTCGATCAGATTTTGGGTATGCCTTCGTTTAGTTACGGCGCCGGACTGAACCTCTACAATTTCGGTCCTGCGGCTTATTTTATGAACCGCCTCGGCGCTTACCGGGTCGACCGCCGCAAAAAAAATCCGGTTTACCTGGAAACCCTCAAGGTGATGAGCAACCTGAGCATTCAGCGGGGCGTAAATACCCTCTTTTTCCCGGGCGGTACCCGCTCGCGATCAGGTGGACTGGAAAGGGATTTGAAAATGGGCTTGCTCGGTACTGCCGTAGAGGCACAACGTGCTATGTGTCAGCAACAGATGAAAGAAAAAGTATTTATTGTTCCGCTGGTACTATGTTATAATTCAGTTTTGGAAGCCCCTTTTCTGATCGAACAACACCTGCGCAGCACCGGTAAGGAAAATTATATCCGACTCAAGGATGAAGGCAAAAGTGTGCGCGGCTGGCTGCGTTTTATCTGGCGGTTCTTTTCCACGACCAGCGATATTACCCTGAGTATCGGTAAACCCATGGATGTGCTCGGCAATATGGTGGATGCCGAAGGCCGCAGTTTCGATCGCTTTGGCAATGAACTGGATGTTCAGGAATATTTTACCGCCCGCAACGAAGTGAACGAAGACCGGCAACGGGAAGAAGAATATACCAAACTGCTGGCTGAACGCATTGTCGATCGTTACCATATTGAAAATGTCGTGTTGAGCAGCCACCTGATTGCTTTCGCCGTTTTTGAAATGCTGCTGCATGAAAATCCAAAACTGGATTTATTTGGTATCCTGCGGCTCCCGCCGGATGATTACCTGTTCCCGTTTCATGCCGTTGCGGATGTGGTGGAACAAATGCAGGCGCGCTTGTTTCAATGGGAGGAACAAGGAAAAATCAGACTCGCGCCGGAAATACGCCGTCCGGCAGAAGATGTGGTCCGTGACGGCGTCAAAAACCTGGGTATTTTTCATACCGATAAACCGCTGATTCTCACGAAAGAAGGCCATATCGCATCCACCAATTTCAGGGTGCTCTATTTCTACCATAACCGCCTGCAAAACTACGATTTGCAGAAGGCGGTGCAGTGGAAGATTTCGGAGATTGAGGTGCTGAAAGTGGATTAGGGATGAGGGATGAGGAATGCCTCATCCCTCATCCCTACACAGGTGCCAGCTCCAGCGTCAGCCCATCCAATTCATTTTTTAGTTTCAATTGACACCCCAGCCTGCTGTTCGCTTGTACAAAAAAAGCGGCATCCAGCATGGCCAGTTCATCGTCGGTGGGTTCGGGCAATTTCTGTTCGCTCAATACATACACATGGCAAGAGGCGCATAAAGCCATGCCGCCGCAGGTGCCTTCTACCGGGAGTTCGTAGGCTTTACATAACTCCATGATATTCATGCCCATATCGGTCGGCGCGTCGAGTTTGTGCCGCCCGCCTTCGCGATCGATGATGTTGATTTGGATAGTGTTTTCCATGTAATAACAGGTGTTTTGGTGTTTTGGTGTTTTGGTATTTTGGTGTTTTGGAGGTGCTTCGCTTTTGGCCTTACATATTGGGAATGCCAAAAGCGAAGCACCTCCAAAACACTAAAACACCAAAATACTAAAACACTTTTTACCCCGGCATCCCTTCGATCCCCGTCACAGTGGTATATTTAAACGAGAGTTTTTTATCTGGAAATACCACTTTAAATGCCGACTGGCAGGCTAAGGTAGCCTCGTGGAAACCGCAGAGGATCAGTTTTAATTTGCCCGGATAAGTATTGATGTCGCCAATGGCATAAATGCCGGGCTTGTTGGTGGAATAATCGGTCGTATTGACCTCGATGGCGCTTTTATCAATCGCCAGGCCCCAATCGGCGATAGGGCCGAGTTTGGGTGTGAGGCCAAACAAAGGGACAAAATGATCGGCGGCCACTTCAAATTCGCCGTCGGTATCGTGCTGAATGACCACGCCGTTCAGTTTTCCATTGCCTTGTAAACCTATAACCTGCGCGTTGGTAATGAGTTTTATCCTGCCGGACCCTGCCAGTTCCATTACCTTTTCCACAGAGTCTGGAGCGCCGCGGAACTCCGTGCGGCGGTGAATCAGGGTGATTTGATCTGCCAGATCGGCGAGGTAGATGGTCCAGTCGAGTGCTGAATCGCCGCCGCCGGCAATGACGACGCGGGAGTTTTTATAATCCTCCGGGTTGCGCACAAAGTATTCTACGCCGTGGTCTTCAAAGTTTTCAATGTTGTCGATGGGCGGTTTGCGCGGCTCGAAACTGCCTAATCCGCCGGCGATAAAAATCACAGGTGCCAGGTGTTCCGTACCGCGCGTAGTGGTCACGCACCAGCGCCCGTCCTCCTTTTTTTCGATGCTTTCGGCGCGTTCGCCCAGGGTAAAACCGGGGCTGAACGGAGCGATTTGTTGCATGATATTTTGCACCAGTTCGCCGGCCAGAATGGAAGGATAACCCGGTATGTCGTATATGGGTTTTTTTGGGTAAATTTCCGACAGTTGCCCGCCGGTTTGCGGCAATGCATCAATGAGGTGACAGCGCATTTTGAGCAAACCTGCTTCAAAAACGGCAAACAACCCGACAGGGCCTGCTCCGATGATGATAATATCTGTTTCTATTTTCTTGTCCATTCTGTTTTATACTTGTGGGAGTTTTGGGATGGGTTTGAAAGGTTTGATGGTTTGAGGTGGTTACTTAAAGCCATAAGTTACCACCTCAAACCATCAAACCTTTCAAACCATCAAACCTTCTACCTCCCGCTAAAAACCGCTTTTCTTTTTTCCACAAACGCGGCGGCACCTTCCCGAAAATCTTCCGTTCCGCTGCATTCGCCGAAGGCATCCACTTCTTTCTGGAAACCATCCACGCCGTCTTCGAAGTAAGCATGAACGCATTCAATGACTTTTGAAATGGCAAACGGCGCTTTGGTGGCGATTTTTTCGATCAATTCTTTGGCCTTCTCAATTTCGGCACCCGAAGGTACGACGTAGTTGACCAGCCCCAGTTGATGTGCGTCATCGGCACCGATGATATCTGCGGTCATCAGTAGTTCCATGGCTTTTGTTTTGCCGATGTACTGGATCAGGCGCTGGGTGCCGCCGTAGCCTGGGATAAGTCCAAGGTTGACTTCCGGTTGCCCGAATTTTGCTTTTTCGCCGGCGATGCGTAGGTGGCAGGCCATGGCTAATTCGCAACCCCCGCCCAATGCAAACCCATTGACGGCAGCGATGACAGGTTTGGGGAAACGCTCGATCAGGAAAAATACATCCTGGCCTCGTTTGGCCAATTTCATGCCGTCAGCAGCGCTCAGGCCGCTGAATTCGGTAATATCTGCCCCGGCGACAAACGCTTTTTCGCCGGCTCCGGTCAGGATAATACCTTTTAGTCCTTCCACTTCGTGCGCAGCTTCGCCGAAATAGTGCTGCAATTCCGCCATGGTGCGGCTGTTCAGCGCATTCAGCGCTTTTTCCCGGCTGATGGTGACAATGGCGATGCCGTCTTCCAAGGATATTTGTAAATTTTCGTATTGCATTGGATATTGTTTTTTACCACAACAGGCACATAAGGCGTTTTACGTGGGACTCATGCTTACTTGGATCGTTTGAGCACACTTGTGACTTATGTGCCTGTGTGGTAGATATTTTCCGCAAAAGTAAGCATAAACACGCTAGCGTTTAACAATCAGATAAATTGTCTTTTTTGTCTGTCCACTACTTTTTCACTTCACTCCTCCATACGTTATTTTCACGATCCACATCGGCCATACGCTCAGTTGGATCGATCTCAATTTTTGCTATTTTTTTCAATCTTTCCGGAATGACGAACGTGTATGTGGGATCCACCCAGCGGTGGTCGGGCAAAAGCGTTCTTTTCATTTTATTTTCCGTTGGTTTTTCACCGCGCATACTTTCCAGCGGAGCGTAAAAAACTTCCTGGTCGCCATCGCTGTACGTCACGACAATATCGAGCGGCATCGCCATCAGTCCGATGCGTTTAATTTCAACACGGGTGTCTTTATCGTTCTGCTCAGCTACCGAATCGATGGCATAATCAATGGTTCTGGTAGTAAATACAAAATCTTCCTTGTACCAATCGAGTTCCAGTCCGCTTTGTTTTTCAAAAACGCGGATGACATCGTTTGAATTGGGGTGTTTAAATTTCCAGGTTTCGAAATATTGCAGCAATCCTTTGGCAAAAGTCTCTTTTCCAATAATATATTCTAATTGGTTGAGAAATACCTCCCCTTTGACGTAGGCGGCTACTGAATACGCATAATTGGAGTTGAAGTGATCGGCATGGGTGGTGAGCGGTTCTTCTCTTCCGCCGGTAGCCAGGCGGATGTAATTGGCATAGGTTCCGGCGTGCGGGTTTGGACTGGCCTTTCTGCCGGACAACAGACCCTCCCGGGCAAGTTCATTTTCAACCAAAGATTCGGCGTAAGAGGTAAATCCCTCGTCCATCCAGGCATACAGGCTTTCATTGGTGCCGAGTACCATCTGGTACCAGGAATGCAGTTGCTCGTGAACAGCAACGCCTACAAGCGAATTGAGCGATCGGTTGCCGGTTATCAGGGTTGCCAACGGATATTCCATACCGCCATCGCCGCCTTGTATGAAACTGTATTCCTGGTATGGGTATTTGCCGAAAAACGTATTCATGTGCGTTCTGGCGCGATCCATGATGGCAGGCAGTTTTTGCCATTGTTCGTCGTATTCCTTTCCCTTTTGCCAGAAAAACCGCATAATGGAACCATCCTGGGCTTTGATAAAGGTATGTGTGTAGTCGGGATCGGCGGCCCAGCAAAAGTCATGCACATTGGGTGTTTTGAAATGCCAGAGCAGTTTGTCGCCTTTTGGCCGGCGGAGGGGCTGCGCGGGGTCTTCATAACCGTATCCAACCTCCTGTGGGTTCTGGAGGTAGCCGCCAGCAGCGATGACGTAGTTTTTATCCATCGAAATTTTAACATCAAAATCGCCCCAAACACCGTAAAACTCACGGGCAATATATGGATTGGCGTGCCAGCCCTGGTAGTCGTATTCGCAGAACTTCGGATACCACTGTGCCATGGAAAACTCGACACCTTCGCGGTTGTCGCGACCTGAACGACGGATTTGAAGCGGCACCTGGGCATCCCATTCCATCTGGAAAACAGTAGTGCTGCCGGGCAGAATGGGTTCGTTCAGCGTCACTTCGAGAATGGTTTCATTGGTCAAAAACTTCACTGCTTTTCCGTTGTGTCGCAGGGTTTTCACTTTGATGTAACCCAGTTCGTCGGGTTTCAGTTTGGAAATGCGGTCGGCCACACGTCCGTCGGCGTCTTCGATGGTTCTGGAACGTACATCCATCATGCTGTTCGGCTGGAAAGCATTGAAATACAGGTGGTAAAATACCTTGTCTAAGGTGTCGGGGCTGTTATTCGTATAGGTTATACGCATATCGCCGCGGTATTGGTGCCGGGCCGCATCCATATCAATATTCATTTCGTAATTGATGCGCTGTTGCCACCGGTCGGGCTGGGCGGATAGGGCAGCGGCGCTGAGCAGCAGCAGGAAAACAAGATTTTTCATGAATCAAAAAAAGTTGAAGGTGAGTTTGTTATTCGTTATTAGGGTGGTAACCTTTGGCCTGGTTATTTCCTTTAGCCAAAGGTTACCACCCTAATAACGAATAACAAATAACGAATAACAAATTAAAGGATGCAATTTTAGGGAAAAGCAGACAAGTACAGGCTTTTTTTGGAGAAACGTTACTTGCAGGGCCTTGTTCACCCTATCTTTGCGGCGTACCGCCGAACCCTGTTCGGCGGACAGAACACCGCCGAACAGGGTTCGGCGGTACAAAGACAACTAAATCAACATACAGAGATGAAATTTCGCCTCGCAATTGCCCTCACCTGCCTCGCGGCTATTACACGTCTGCTACCGCACCCGGATAATTTTACCCCTATCGGTGCCATGGCGCTGTTTGGAGCGGCCTATTTCAGTCACCAGACACGGATGCTGGTGGTGCCTTTTCTGGCGCTTTTTGTGAGCGACCTGGTATTGAACAATGTCATTTACAGCCAGTATTATACAGGATTTACGTTCATCACCTCCTGGTGGATTTACCTTGCATTTGCCTTAGTTATGCTGACCGGCTGGGCCTTGCTGAGTCAGAAAGTGACGCCGACGCGCTTGCTGACAGCCAGCCTGACAGCTTCATTATTGTTCTTTCTAGTTACTAACTTCAGCACTTGGTTGGGTAGCGGCATGTACCCGCGTACGCCTGCCGGCCTGACCGCCTGTTTTGCGGCAGGTTTGCCATTTTTGCGAAACACCGTACTCGGCGACTTGTTCTTTTCCGGCGTTATGTTCGGCGCTTATGAGTGGATGGTGAAGCGGTATGCGGTGAAGATTGCCGGTTTATAGTTTATATGTTTATAGTTTATAATTTATGGCTCACTTTAGAGTGGTTGATATAATCCCGTAAACTATAAACGATAAACCAACTCACCACTCACCACTCACGACTCACCACTCACGACTCACCACTCACGATTCACATCAATGGCCAAACAAGCCCTGTCTCCCAAAAAAGTAGCAGATAGCCGTACGGTAATGACCGAACTGATCATGCCCAATGATACCAACCCGATGGGCAACCTGATGGGCGGCTACCTGATGCGCTGGATGGATATTGTATGCGCTATTTGTGCCGGCAAACACTGCGAAGCCCATGTAGTCACAGCGGCGGTGGATTATATTTCTTTTCAGAACCCGATTTCTTTGGGAGATGTCATCACGCTGGAAGCCAGTGTGACCCGCGCTTTTAATACCTCGGTAGAAGTGTATGTGGAAGTATTTGCGAGCAACATGAAAGGCCAGCAGCCCCGGCGCTGCAACCACGCCTATTTTACATTTGTTGCGCTTGACGACAAACGCAAAAACCCGATCTCCGTGCCGCCTGTCATACCGCTCTCCAGCGAAGAACAGCACCTGTTTGAAGGTGCGGCCCGTCGCCGCGAATTGCGCCTGATTCTGTCCGGGCGTATCAAACCCAAAGATGCAACGGAAGTGCGGAAGTTTTTTGCCGACCTGGAGTAGTTGTAATGAGGAATGAGGAAATCCTGCTCGGCATCCCTCATTCCTCATCCCTCATTAAATAAAAGCATTAACGCTTCATTATCGACCCTCCGTCGAAGTTTTCGCAACTCCACCGACATTTGATTGTTCTTTGCGTGCCTTTCGTTTTTTCAAACGGGCAAAGACCTAATCTTACTACTTTCTGTGATGAAAAATCAACTTTTACGTTTTCGGTCAGCCCCGATCTGGCTGTTTGTTTTCCATTTATTCGTTTTATTTCCCCATTTATTGCTGGCGCAGTTTCCCGGCGCCGGACAAATGAACGCTGCGCAAGCCAACATCGGTCGTTTTTACGGCAAAGTTGTGGATGAAGCCACAGGTAAAGGCATCGGTTACGCTTCCGTTCAACTCATCGGGATGCGTTTCGACTCCGTTTCCCGCTCCATGCAACCGGCGATGCTTGCCGGGCAACTGACGCGGGATAACGGCGAGTTCAGCCTGGAAAACCTGCCTATTTTTGGTGAATTCACGCTGAAAATCAATTATTTAGGCTATGCAAC
>Ga0163153_10006866_pt1 | contig 12558 bp, 11 predicted proteins | sample OliLakLV19MP6IB1_FD_148629 | JGI IMG/M metagenome (GOLD analysis project Ga0163153, IMG submission 148629) | Freshwater microbial mat bacterial communities from Lake Vanda, McMurdo Dry Valleys, Antarctica - Oligotrophic Lake LV.19.MP6.IB-1 | ecosystem: Environmental > Aquatic > Freshwater >... | reverse complement strand
CTCGACCCAGTCAAGGCCCAGGCGGCGGAATACTTAGAAGGCTGGCAGCGCGCCCGGGCGGAATTTACCAACTACAAGCGCCGCGTCGAAAAGGAACAGGCCGAGGCTTACCAAAACGCCACGGCCCGCGTCATCGGCCGCTTCTTAGACGTGGCCGACGACCTCGACCGCGCCATGAGCGACTATGCCGTGCTGACGGCCGACGGCGCCACGCCCGACGCCGCCGCGCTCACCAAGTGGGCCACGGGCGTGGGCCTGATCCAGCGCAAGCTGCAAAACATGCTCGACATGGAAAACGTCGAGCGCATCCAGGCGGACGGGCAGCACTTCGACCCCACCCACCACGAAGCGGTCACCCACGAAGACAGCGAGACCCACCAACCCGGTCAAGTGATCGGGGTAGTGCGGCAAGGCTATCGGATTGGGGAGCGCGTCATTCGACCGGCCCTCGTCCGAGTGGCACGGTAACCAACGGAGCAATCACATGGCTAAAATTATCGGCATTGACCTGGGCACGACCAACTCGGTGGTGGCCGTCATGGAAGGCGGCGAGCCGGTCGTCATCCCGTCGTCCGAAGGGGCGCGCCTGATCCCGTCGGTGGTGGCGGTGAACCCCAAGAACGGCGAACGCACGGTGGGCCAGGTGGCGCGGCGGCAGGCCGTGCTCAACCCCGAGAACACCGTTTTTTCGATCAAGCGCTTTATGGGCCGCAAATACAGCGACGCCGAAGTGCAAAAGGCCCTCAAGTTTGTTCCCTACAAAGTCAGCGCCGCGCCCAACGGCGATGTGCGCGTGCACATGGGCGGCAAGGAATATTCCCCGCCCGAGGTCAGCGCCATGATTTTGGCGAAGATCAAGGCCGATGCCGAAGCCTATTTGGGCGAGGCCGTCACCCAGGCCGTCATCACCGTGCCGGCCTACTTTAACGACTCGCAGCGCCAGGCCACCAAAGACGCCGGCCGCATCGCCGGGCTGGAAGTGCTGCGCATCATCAACGAGCCGACCGCCTCGTCGCTGGCCTACGGGCTGGATAAGAAGAAGGATGAGACCATCGCCGTGTACGACCTGGGCGGCGGCACCTTCGACATCTCGGTGCTGGATGTGGGCGACGGCGTGTTTGAAGTCAAGTCTACCAACGGCGACACTTTCCTGGGCGGCGACGATTTCGACCAGCGCATCATTGACTGGGTGGCGGCCGAGTTCCTCAAGGACCAGGGCATTGACCTGCGGGTTGACCGCCAGGCCCTGCAGCGCCTGAAAGAAGCCGCCGAGAAGGCCAAGATCGAGCTGTCAACCGTGGCTCAGACCGAAATCAACCTGCCCTTCATCACCGCTGACGCCTCCGGCCCCAAGCACTTGAACTTCACGCTCACGCGCGCCAAGCTGGAGCAACTGACCGACGACCTGATCCAGAACTCCATCCGCCCGGTGACGCGCGCGCTGGACGATGCCAAGCTCAAGCCGGCCGACATTGACGAAGTGGTGCTGGTGGGCGGCATGACCCGCATGCCCGCCGTGCAGGAAGCCGTGCGCCGCATCTTCAACCGCGAGCCGCACAAGGGCGTCAACCCGGATGAGGTGGTGGCCGTGGGCGCCGCCATCCAAGCCGGCGTGCTGGGCGGCGAAGTCAAAGATATTCTGCTGCTCGACGTCACCCCGCTCTCGCTCTCGATCGAGACGCTGGGCGGCGTGGCGACCGCGCTGATCGAGCGCAACACCACCATCCCCACCCGCAAGAGCCAGGTGTTCTCGACCGCCTCCGACATGCAGACCTCGGTCGAAATCAAGGTCGTGCAGGGCGAGCGCCCGATGGCGGCCGACAACAAGCTGCTGGGCAACTTCATCCTCGACGGCATCCCGCCCGCGCCGCGCGGCGTGCCGCAGGTGGAAGTCACCTTCGACATTGACGCCGACGGCATCCTGAAAGTCTCAGCGGCCGATAAGGCCACCGGCCGTTCGCAGCACATCACCATCACCGCCTCGTCCGGCTTAGCCAAGGACGAGGTCGAGAAGATGGTGCGCGAGGCCGCCGCCCACGCCGCCGAAGACAAGACTCGGCGCGAAGAGGTGGAGGCCCGCAACACCGCCGATGCCGCCATCTTCACTGCCGAGAAGGCCCTGCGCGACGGCGGCGATAAGGTGCCCGCCACCGTCAAGACCAACGTGGAAGACAAGGTTAAGGCGCTGCGCAAGGCGCTGGAAGGCACCGACCTGGCCGCCATTACCACGGCCACCAACGAGCTGTATCAGGTCGTCCAGACCATCGGCTCGGCCATGTACGCCGACCAGGGCCAGCACGAACAGCCGGGCGGGGGCGGCCCCGACATGGGCAGCGGCCCGGCCGGCCCCGGTGGACCTGGACCGCAAGGCCCCAGTGGGCCAAGCGGCGATGATGTGGTAGAAGGCGAATTCAAAGACGCTTAGCGCGCCGAGAGGTCAACGACAAAGGCCGAAAGCCGGGCTGGGGCAGCGTATGCGCCGGCGGCTTTCGTCTTTTGCCATCCGGATGTGGCTACTAAACGCGATTACTACGAAATTCTGAGCATCATCCGCACCGCCGGGACCGACGAAATCCGTTCGGCCTACCGGCGGCTGGCCAAGCAGTTTCACCCCGATGTGAACAAAGAGGCCGGCGCGGAGGATCGCTTTAAAGAAGTCAACGAGGCCTACGCCGTCCTGTCGGACGAGCAGAAGCGGGCCGCCTACGACCGCTACGGCCACGCCGGCGTCGGCGGGTCGGGCGCGCCCGATATGTCCGGCTTCGGCATGGAAGACATCTTCGAGAGCATCTTCGGCGGCTTCGGGCAGCGCACCAACACCCGCCGCAGCCCGCGCCGTGGCGCCGACGTGCGCTACGACCTGACCATCGCCTTCGAGGAGGCCATCAGCGGCGTCGAGAAGGAAGTGCAGGTTACGCGCCACGAAGTCTGCGGCACCTGCAAGGGCGCGGGGGCCGAGCCGGGCACGACGCCCGTGCGCTGCCACACCTGCAACGGGGCCGGCGAAGTGCGCCAGGTGCGCCAGACCTTCCTCGGCTCGATGGTCAACGTCTCTACCTGCCCCACCTGCCAGGGCAAGGGCGAGACCATCGCCACCCCCTGCCACACCTGCCACGGCCGCACCCAGGTGCGCCAGACGCGCCGGCTGACAGTCAACATCCCGCCGGGGGTGGATAGCGGCACGCAGATCCGGCTGTCGGGCGAGGGCGAGCCGGGGCTGAACGGCGGCCCGAACGGCAACCTGTACGTCGCCATCAGCGTGCAGGCCCACAAGTTCTTCCGGCGGCAGGGCGACGACATTGTGCTGGAAGTGTCGGTGAACCTGGCGCAGGCCGCGCTGGGCACCGACATCACCGTGCCCACGGTCAACGGCGCCGAGAAGCTCAAGGTGCCGGCCGGCATGCAGCCGGGCCACGTGGTGCATCTGCGCGGCAAGGGCGTGCCCCGCCTGCAGCGCAGCGGGCGCGGCGACATGTATGTGCTGGTGACGGTGACCACCCCCACCAACCTGTCCAGCGAGCAGAAGAAGCTCATGAAGGAACTCGCCAAGACGCTGCCGGCCGACGCCATCCCGCAAGAGAAGGGTCTGATTGACCACGTGCGCGAGGTGCTGATCAGCGGCGGGCAGTAATTCTCCGTTTCCGATTGAACATTGGAATGTTGACTTGACCATCCGTAGGTGGTCGCTGTTGGCCCAACCGCAGCCGTGTGAAAGTGCCGACGAAAATCGAGACATGGGTGGCAGGCTCGGCCTGCCACCCATGTCTCGATTTTCGTTACGGTCGGTTCGGCTCATCTCAACTGCCCTTGGTGCGATGAGGCGGCACATAGACGTTGAGTGTCTAGGTCAGCGCGACCGGTCGTGGCGTAGTGTCAAGCGAATATGTAGAGCGTCAATGGCCCAGGGGGCTTAACGCGGCAGGGCGCGCAGCGGATCAAGCGTTGATCCATTGCGCGCCCCGCTGTGAGAACAGCGACACCATGCAGTGGCTTGAAGTTTCTCTCAGCGTCAACGGCGAGACCGCCGAGGCCGTGGCCGATGTGCTGGCGCGCTTTGCGCCCGAGGGCGTGGCGCTGGAGGCCACCCGCCTGGAGACCTCGCCCGAAACGGACGAGACGCGCCCCACCGGCGACGTGCTGGTGCGCGCCTACCTGGTGGTGGATGACGGCCTGGCGGCGCGCCGCCAGCAGTTGGAGGAGGCGCTCTGGCACCTGGGGCAAATTTTGCCGCTGCCGGAGCCGAGCTACCGCCCGATCGTCGAGACCAACTGGTCGGAGGCGTGGAAGGTGCACTTTCAGCCGCTGCGCCTCGGCCGCCGCCTGATGATCGTGCCGGCCTGGCTCAACCCGGCGCTGAGGCCGGACGATGTCGCCATCCGCCTCGACCCCGGCATGGCCTTCGGCACCGGCACGCACCCCACCACGCAGTTGTGCCTGCTGGCGATTGAGCGCTATCTGACGCCCGGCGCGCCCGTGCTCGACCTGGGCACCGGCTCGGGCATCCTCTCGATTGCGGCGGCCAAGCTGGGGGCCGGGCCGATTTTGGCGCTGGACGTGGACGACGAAGCCGTGCGCGTGGCCGGCGAGAACACCGCCGCCAACGGCGTGGCCGACCGGGTGCAGGTGGCACACGGCTCGCTGGCCGAGCTGCTGGCCGGGCAGTTTGGGGCGCAGTGGCGCGGCGTGCCGCTGGTGGTGGCCAACATCCTAGCGCGGGTCATTATCCTGCTGCTGGGCCAGGGCCTGGCCGACACGGTGCAGGCCGGCGGCAGGCTGATCGTCTCGGGCATCCTCGACACGCAGGCGGCCGACGTCAACGCCGCGCTGGTGCAGGCCGGCCTGACCCTCGTGGCCCAGGAGCAGATTGACGACTGGGTGGCGATTGTGGCGGAGAAGCGGGCATAGGGGGTCTAAGGGGAATAAAGGGTAGAGCAGCGCCCTCGGCGGCCGGCGCGGCTCGCGGCAGGCTTCAACGTCGGAGGGACTGGTCAGCGCAGAGTGGGTACGTGAGATTGTGTATCTGACCCTTACGAAAAACGCGGGATGGTCGGCACGCAAGCGCGCCGACCATCCCGCGTTTTTCGCCGGCACTCGCACACGGCTGCGTGGAGGACATAGGTGAGCTACAGTGGCCTACAGTCAGCCTGTTATCCGGCCCGAAATCCTATTCCAATCGCCTGCCGACCGCGCCACAATGCCGACCAGGCATGTGCGCCAGCGACCCGCCCCGCCGGCCCCTGCCAACCCTGCCTTAACCCTTAGACCCCCTAGACGCTTTATGCGCCTTAGACCCTTCCCCGCCCCTAAACGCAAACCGCCTCGCATGAGCGAGGCGGTTTTTTGTTCGCAGCGGTCTACACCGGCGCGTCGGGCGCGGGCATCTGGCCGCCGCCGGAGTTGAAGCGGTAGACGATGCGGCCGCGCGTCAGGTCGTAGGGGGAGAGTTCCACCTTGACCCGGTCCCCTAACAGAATGCGGATGTAATACTTCCGCAGCCGGCCCGACAAATAGGCCAGCACGGTATGGTTGTTATCCAACTGCACCCGGAAAGTCGTGCTGGGCATGGCCTCGATCACCGTGCCCTCGACCACAATCTTCTCCTCGGTTTTCGTCATGCTTGTTGCTAAGCCTCACCCTCTGCCGCCGAGCCGTTGCCGGACATGTCGGCATAATCATCCTCGGCCTGATCGTCTGCCGGGGGCAGCTCAGGCGAGGCGGCTTCTTCGTCAGAAGCCGAACCGGATAAAACCCCTTGCAGCGCCAGGCCGATGCGCTGGCGATCAGGCTCAACATTTAAGACCCGCACGCGCACGGCCACGCCTTCGACCACGCCCGACTGGTTGGCGATCTGGTTGGTGGGCAGCAAGCCTTCCACGCCTTCGCCCAGGTCTACGAACGCGCCAAAGGGCGCCAGGCGGGTGAGCGTGCCTTCCACCACCTGCCCCGGCTGAAAGCGCTCGGCCACGCGCTGCCACGGGTCGGGCTGGCGGCGCTTTAGGCTCAGGCCGATGCGCTTGCTCTCGCGATCTACCTTGAGCACTTCCACTTCGACTTCTTGGCCCACGGCCAGCACTTCGCTGGGGTGCTTCACGCGCCGCCAGGACAGTTCGGAAATATGGATCAGCCCGTCGGCCCCGCCCAGGTCTACGAACGCGCCAAAGTCGCGCAGCCCGGTCACGACGCCCGTGCGCACCTGGCCCTCGGCCAGGTCTGACAGCAGGCGGGCCTTCTGCTTCTCGCGATATTCCTTTTGGGCGTTGCGCTGCGAGAGCACCAGGCGGCGGCGCTGGCGATCAACCTCGATCACCTTGAAGCCCATCTTGCGGTTCACCAACTGCGCTAGGCGGCTCTGCCGTTCGTTCTCGGGCACGCCGCGCGGCAAATCGGTGATGTGCGACACCGGCACAAAGGCCTGCACATCGCCAAACTGCACGATCAGGCCGCCGCGATTATAACCGGTGACCGCGCCTTCCCACATCTCGCCGCTCGCCATCAGGCGTTCGGCGGTCAGCCAATCTTTTTGCTGGCGGCCCTGGTTGACCGAGACGCGCAGGTTGCCGTCTTTGTCTTCCGGCTCGATGACCACCACCGGCACTTCCTGGTCCACCTCGAACATCACGCCTTCTTCGCGGAGTTTGTCGAGTTCGGCGCGCGGCACGACGCCGTCGCGCTTCAGCCCCAGGTCTACGATCATGCCCTGTGTGTCCAGGGCGACTACCCGGCCGGACAGAACATCCCCTCGCTGTGGGCGCGGGGTGGCTTCGGAACTCTCAAGCAGTGCTCTAAAGTCTTCTGACTCGGCCATCGGTTAGACCATCCTGGAGCATAAAAAAAAGCTCGGCGCAGGGCCAACGTGCGTGGCGCGCCGAGTTGCAAGGGCATTGCAGGGCGAGGTGAAATCGTAAAAAGGATTATCTCATCTTCGCTGTAAGCCCCTCGACCCGGCGCGTTATGCGCGACTCATATGCAATGAGTGTCAGCATTATACATCCCGCTTATAACAATGTCAATTTTTACGGGCGAATTGCCCTATGCGGTTGACACAAACCTTCCATCACGCTAAAATTACATCATAGTTCAAAATTAAACCGCCATTCAATATTATTTGCCATGCTGTCCGACCGCCTCCCCACCCTGCGCGCACGCAAAAAGGCCGCCACCAAGGAGCGCCTGTACGCTGCGGCGCTCGACCTGTTCCGCCGACAGGGCTTTGCCGCCACCACCATCGCGGCCATTGCCGAGGCGGCCGAGGTCTCGCGCGGCACATTTTTCAACTACTTCCCCGGCAAAGCAGCGCTGCGGCACTACCTGAGCGCGCGCCTGGCCGCCGCCACCGCCGAGGCGCTGGCCGCCGCGCTGCCAGCCGAACAGCCCAGCCCCGGCCTGAGCGTGCGCGCCCGGCTCAACCGCCTCGGGCCGGCGCTGGCCGCCACGGTGGAGGCTGACCGCGAGTTGACGCGCGTGGCGGTGTTCGAACGGCTGAAAGCGCCGGCCGACGGCGGGGCCGATCCTTACCAGCACCTGCTGCGCCAGGCGGTGGCCGAGTTGCTGCGGGAGGGCCAAAGCCGGGGCGAGGTCACGCCCGGCCTGGACCTTGACCTGTGGAGCGGCGTCATTGCCGGCCTGTACTTTCAACAAATCTTGGAATGGTGCGCGGCAACCTCCCCCTACCCCCTCGCCGAACGCCTGGAACGCTTGCTGGCCGGGCTGTGGCACGGCCTGAGCCTGGAGCAGCCCGCATGAACTGGTGGTGGATCGCACTCTCCACGCTCTGCCTCTTCAGCAGCCTGGCGGTCACCTGGTGGCTGCATCGCGGGCGGCAGTTTGGGCTGACGGTGACGCCGGGCCTGGCCGCGCCCGGCGGCGACCAGCCCTTCATCGCCGTGATCGTGCCGGCCCGCAACGAGGCGCGCAACATCCGCCGCTGCGTCGAGGCGCTGCTAGCGCAGGACTACGCCCACTACGCCGTCTATGTGGTGGACGACCGCTCGACCGACGCCACGCCCGCTATCCTGGCCGAACTGGCCGCGCGCGACCCGCGCCTGTCCGTGATCCACGCCCAACCGCTGCCGCCGGGCTGGGCCGGCAAGCCGCACGCGCTGGTGCAAGGCGTCCAGGCCGCCGGCGAGCGCGCCGCCTGGTATTGCTTCGTGGACGCCGACACCTTCGCCGCGCCGGAGCTACTGGCCGCCTCCTACGCCGCCGCGCAGATACACGGCGCGGCGCTGTTCAGCCTGTTCACCCGCCAGGAGCTAGGCTCGTTTTGGGAGAAGGTGGTCATGCCGCTGGTCTTTAGCGCGCTGGCGGTGGGCTTCCCGCCCGACAAGGTGAATGACCCGGCCCGGCCGGAGGCCGTCGCCAACGGGCAGTACATCCTGATCGAGCGCGGGGCCTACGAGGCGGTGGGCGGGCACGCTGCGCTGCGCAGTTCCATTACCGAAGACAAGGATTTGGCTGAGCGCATCAAGCGCAGCGGGCGGCGGCTGGTGCTGGCCGACGGCCGGGCGCTGGTACACACGCGCATGTACACCTCGCTGGCTGAGTTGTGGGAGGGCTGGACCAAGAACATCTACCTGGGCCTGCAAGGGCGGTTGGGGCTGCTGCTGTTCGGCGCGCTGACGGCCCTGACCGGGGCGCTGGCGCTGCCGGCCTGGCTGCTGGCCGGGGCGCTGTGGCTGGTTTACGGCGGCGGGCTGCCGGCGGCGGTGGTGCTGGCCCAGGCGCTGCTGGCCTGGCTGGTGCTGATCCTGGTGCGCGCGCGCGTGTCACAACTCCTGGACATCTCGCCCTGGTATGCTGTCACCCTGCCGCTGGGCGCGCTGATCTTCGCGGCCATGATGGCGACCTCGGCCGTGCGGGGTGTCAGCGGGCGCGGCGTGCGCTGGAAGGGCCGGCTGTACGGCGGCCCGGCGGGGAGTGAGCACGGGGAGTGAGTCGGAGTGTTATCGCCGCAGAGCTTTAACACGAATTAGCACGAAGGGGGAGATGTCGGGAGGCGGGCGACCCTACAAAGATAGGGCAGGTCGCGAGGGCCGCGTGATAAATCGTGGCCGAGGCGCGGACAGCCAACAGGGGAGCGCTGCGCAGGAATTTTCACGAAGGTATATGGACACGGCGGCGGGTTGGTTGCCGCTGGGCGAAAAATCCCCTGTGACTTTGTCATTCCGAACCCCCGCTCGCGGCCTGGTAGCCACGTAGCGTGATTGGCGGGGTGATCGCGAAGCACCCTTTAGGGGGAATCCCACCAGCTGAACTGGCAGCATCCCCCTACCGACTGCCCTGCGAAGCGTGCCGCCTGCCGCCTGCCGCCTGCCCCCTTAGTCCGTAGTATGATTATCTCGGCATGAAATTCTACGAAATCCTGGATGTCGCCCCGGACGCCACCGAGGAGCAGATCAAGGCCGCCTATCGTATCCTGGTGCAGCTCCATCACCCCGACCGGCTGCAGCAAGTGAACCCGGCCGTGCGCGCCTACGCCGAGGAGCGCCTTAAGAAGATCAACGAGGCCTACCGCGAGCTGAGCGACCCGGAGCGCCGCACGCGCTACGACGCCACCTGGCAGGCCAGCCGCCCGCGCGCCGCCGCCTACGAGGCCGAGCCCTCCGAGGCCCAGACCGATGCAGTCTGGGAGTGGTCGAAGAAAGAGGCCCGCCGCAAGGGCCGCGCCGCCGAGGCCGAGGAAGAAGCCTACGACGCCTGGGCCCACGACGAGGCCACCCGCTACGCCGAGCAGCGCGAGGCCGAGCGCACGCGGCGCACCCAGCAGGAAGTGCGCACGGCCGAGGCCCGCGCCAAGCAGGCCGCCGAGCAGCAGTTCCCGCGCGCGCGGCTGCACGGCAACGCCCTGGTGGTGCATTTCTCCTCCGGCGTGTGGACCATGCTGGTCAACATCCCGGCCGGGCCGTTCCGCATGGGCTCCGACCCGGCCGAGGACGCGCAGGCCGGGCGCGCCGAGCAGCCGGCGCACAGCGTGCGGCTGTCGGAATATTTCATCGGCAAATACCCGGTCACCAATGCCCAGTATCTGACCTTTCTGCGCGCCACCGGCCGGGCGTTGCCGCCGCCCAGCGCTCACCCACTGGCGCAGTCGGCCATGCCGGTCGTCAACGTCACCTGGGATGACGCCGCCGGCTTCTGCCGCTGGCTCAGCGCCGCCACCAGCCGCGCCTTCCGCCTGCCGACCGAGGCCGAGTGGGAAAAGGCCGCGCGCGGCCCGAATGGACTGCGCTATCCGTGGGGCGATGGGTGGGACCCGGCCGGCCTGAACAGCGACAACATCTTGGGTGCGCTCACGCCGGTAAACCGCTACTCCCCCGACAGCGACGGCCCCTACGGCGCGGCCGACCTGCTGGGCAACGTCTGGGAGTGGTGCAGCGACTGGTTCGACCCGGCGCTGTATGCGCGGCGCGCGGCGGCGGTGGCTGCCAACCCCACCGGCCCGGCCACCGGCCAGGGCTACGTGGTGCGCGGCGGAGCGTTCGACTCGCCGCCGCGCCACACCCGCAGCGCCCACCGCAACTGGTACTACCCCGACACCGCCCGCCCCGACCTCGGCTTCCGGCTGGTGGCGGCCGGGTCAGGTTAGCGGCAGGCGGGCCGGCCTTTCCCGCTCTGCTTCAATCGGTTTGGCGGGCAGCCGTCAGGCGCGGCCCTTGCCCAAACGCGCCCATTTCGGCTAATATCAGCGCCGGATTGAGCGGTGGGCCGGTGAATTGGCAGATTACTGTGGAGGACAGTCTGGATGGATGCAGGCGAAGCGTTTCAACTGAGTGCGGCTTGGTGGAAGAAGGGCAAGCCGACCCTGCTAAAGCCGACCGGCCTGGGCGCGGCCCTGACCACTTACGAGCGCGCCAAAAGCAGCTTTATGAACGACCAGGGCAACAACGTCAAGTTCAAGGTGGCCCTAGACGCGCTGGATTCGGTCAACGACGCGCGGCTGCGGGCGGTGGCACTGTGCGGCGCGAGCTACGCCGAAACGAAGGCCGCGCTGCAAAAGGCGGCCAGCATCACCACCGAGACGCAGGCGCTGCTGACCGCCCGCTCGAACCAGTTCAAGGCCCCGCTGCGCCAGCTCAAGACCCGCGTGGACGATCTGCGCACGCACACCACCAAACTCAAGGCGCAGGTGGCGGCCTACGAAAAGGTGAAGGCGGCGCTCGACCCCCGCAAGCGGGCCGACAACGAGAAGATCATCAAGCTCAACCTGGAGTATTTGAACAACGCCATCCAGGGCGGCAGCACGGCGCTCCAGTCGCTCGACCGGCAAGACCAGGTGATGAGCGACTTCTTCCCCAAGCTGGCGGCCGAATACAACCTCAACAAGACCGCCTTCACCACGCTGCGGCAGGCCGGTATGAAGCTGCTCGACGACTACGACGAGTACGCCTAGCGCGACCACGTTAAACAGCAAGCGGGTGGAGGGTCAACCAACTTGGCCCCACCACCCGCTTTTGGTTTGTGTTGCCCGCCGCCCTACTCCGAGCGCGCCTCGCGCCAGTAGTGTAATAACGTGCCGCCGTCGGTCAGGCCGCCGCCGGGCAGCTTGATGGGCAGCAGCGCCCCCAGCCCCAGCACCAGGATATTGGTCACCGCGCTGAAGGCCGCCAGCCAGGCCACCACGCTAATCACCGGCGGCAGGATCTCGGTGCCGCGCGGGAACAGGTAGGCCGCCAACGGCCAGCTAATCAGCCCCAGCACCAGGTTGACCCAGAAGCCGCCCAGCGCCCGCCGGACGTGCAGCGCGCGCGGCAGGTACGGCTCATCCTCGGGGTAGAGGCTGCTCGACAGCACCGAGAAGAAGTGGATGCCGCGCATGGGGTAGCCGACCCACCGGGCCGCCAGCGCGTGCCCGGCCTGGTGCAGCCACTCAGAGACGAAGAAGACCAGCGCCGACAGCACCCCGGCCACCAGCGCCGCGCCGAAGCTCAGGTGTGTCAGCCAGCCGGCCAGCGCCGCCGCGGCCAGCGCCAGGATGGCATAGGCCACCACGGCCAGCGGGGCAATCGTAGTCCGCAGCCACAAGAAGCTGAAGGCGAAAGCGGTCGGGCGCGCCACCTCAACCCCCCGCCACCATCTCGGCTACGCTCACCTGGTTGCGGCCGGCGCGCTTGGCCTGGTAGAGCGCGCGGTCGGCGGCCCGCACCAACTGGTCGAGCCAGGCTTCGCTCGCGTCGCCGTCGGGCGCCTCGAGGACGCCATGCCCGGCGAACGCGAGGTTCACCGCCAGCAGGCGCCGCGAGTGCGGGTCGTCGTCAACAACAAGTATTTTCACGGCAGGAGCATTGTATCCAAAGGCCGGGGAGAAGCAAGCGCGGTGGAGGCAGGTTTCTCTGCGGTCAGCAATCAGTTGAAAATGGGGCCGCCTGGGTGTCAACGTCGCGGCGGGTACTCACCGCAGGCGGTAGTTGTGAGACTGCGTATCTGACCGAATCCACTTTTTTCAATGCTGGGGTGGCTTGTCCACCCCAGCATTGAAAAAAGTGGCGGCTGGCCCAAATCGGCTGCGGCCATCGGATACAGCCGCCCCTGAGTCCTCTTTAGGCCCTTTGACCCCTTATA
>Ga0163153_10006865_pt1 | contig 12558 bp, 11 predicted proteins | sample OliLakLV19MP6IB1_FD_148629 | JGI IMG/M metagenome (GOLD analysis project Ga0163153, IMG submission 148629) | Freshwater microbial mat bacterial communities from Lake Vanda, McMurdo Dry Valleys, Antarctica - Oligotrophic Lake LV.19.MP6.IB-1 | ecosystem: Environmental > Aquatic > Freshwater >... | reverse complement strand
GCCCGGGCGGTCACCTTGACAGCCTCGGACGTTGCGACCTACGCTCGGCCACTCCGGCGGTGACGACGTTTCCAGTAACCATTCTCGCCGGACCGCGACAAGGAGTGCGCATGGTCACCCACCTGGAGTGGTCGGACAAGATCGGCAAGCGGGTCCGCACTGGCGACTGGGCCGATCAGGCCGTGTCGACGGTGGTCAAGATCGAGGAGGAGCTGCGCGCGGCCGGTGACGAATTCGGTCTGGCCGCCAATCGCCGCGAGAACGCCGCCCAACTGGTCGACTACTTCATGGAAGAAGCCAAGGTCGTCTACGTCGTCTACAAGGTCTGGACGGCCGGCTTTCAGGAGTGGCTGATCGAGCAGGGCGTGACGCGCGAAGACCTCGATGCCGAGGTCGAGCGGCTCAACCGCTTGATGGCCTACCCGGACGGGACGCCGCTGGAGCGTGAGCCGCGCTGGGAGGCGCTCGGGCTGCGAGCCGGCGGGCTGGCGAACGGGATCCGAAGCTACGACCTGACCGTCGCCGCAGCGATCGACGAGCTCGACGGCGTTCGCGAGGACTGGCGGATGCTCCACGACCGGTCGGCGGACTTGATGGCGGGCATCCTGGCGTTCGTGGTCAAGCGCTTCGGCGAAGCCGAGCTGGAGACGTGCTACCGGGCGATCATGGAGCCGTACCTCCAGGAACGCTACATGCCGTTCGACGTGCGTGTCACGCCGTACGAGGAGACGCTGGAGCGCAACCTGTACATCAGCCTGGAGGCGATGCGCGGCCATCTCGTCGGGCCGGGCCGGCGCGGCGACATCGAGCTCATCGAGGAGGAGGACCGCTGGGTCATCCGCTTCGATCCGTGTGCCTCCGGTGGCCGCATCCTGCGCGGCGACCCGGAGGAGGGCACCGGCTCGCGCGTGCTCGCCCCGTACGACTTCGGAGTCATCGAGGGAGCGTATCCGTGGACCTGGGGCGAGACCGGTGTCTGCAACTATTGCGCCCACTGCAATCTGGCCCTGTCGACCATCCCGGCAGAGCGCTGGGGCCACCCGGTCCGGACCGTCGATCCGCCCCTCTGGCGCGGCGAGGATGACCCGGCCACGATGCGCAAGTGCCAGTGGAGCGTGTGGAAGTCGCTCGAGGCGATCCCGGAGCGTGAATACGAGCGCATCGGCCGGACCAAGCCGGCCCTGCCGGTGATCCAGCCCGGCCAGCCGGGCGCGGGGCCAGTCACCGGCGCGCCGACGACCGGCACAGCAGAGTGACCGGGGCGTGAGCTTCGAGGGACGGCGGGCGATCGTCACCGGCGCCGGCAGCGGTATCGGCCAGGCCCTGGCCCTGCACCTGCTGGCCGAGGGCGCCCGGGTGACGGGCGTCGACATCAACGATCAGGGACTGGAAGCGGTCCGGGCGGCCGGCGGTGACGCGCTGGTCGTGGATCTCGCCGATCCGGACCAGCGGGAAACGGTCATCGAGTCGGCCCGCCAGGACCCACCGCACTTCCTGGTCAACGCCGCGGCCATCCTCCAGGTCATCCCCATCGGCGACGTCGATCCGGCCGTGTTCCGCCGGCACTTCACGGTAAACGTGGAAGCGGTCTGGTTCCTGTGCCGCGACATCGGGGCGGTCATGGTGGAGGGCGGCGCCATCGTCAACTTCTCGTCGCCCTCGGCACGCTGGGCATACACGCTGGAGACGGCCGTCTACGGTGCGACCAAGACCGCCATCCAGGGCGTGACCCGCAGCTTCGCCATCCACCTCGCGCCGCGCCACGTCCGGGTCAATGCCATATCGCCGGGCATCACCGACACACCGATGCAGGAGAAGGTGCTCCGCGAGGTGTCGGTCCTGCGCGGCCTGAGCTACGAGGACCTGAGCGCGAACCGGACGAACCTCGTGCCGCTTCGGCGATCCGCGCCACCGGAAGAGATGGCCGGCGTGGTCGCCTTCCTGCTGTCCGATGCTGCCGCCTACATCACCGGCCAGACGATCTACGTCGATGGCGGCTACATCATGTCCGCCTAGGGTCGGCCGACCGAACGTCAGCCGACCGACGTCGCCTCCAGGCGCGCGATCAGGCGCTCGCCGACGTCCGTCGTCGACAGCGTCCCGCCCATGTCCGGCGTCAGCTCCCCGGCCAAGATGACCGCGGCCAGCGCCGCCTCGATGCGATCGGCGGCGGCCGGAAAGCCGAGATGGCGGAGCATCAGCGCCCCGGTCCAGACCTGGCCCAGCGGGTTGGCGATGCCCTGCCCGGCGATGTCCGGCGCCGAGCCGTGGACCGGCTCGAACAGCGAGGGATTGACCCCGGTCGGGTCGATGTTGGCCGAGGGCGCGATGCCGATGGAGCCCATGAGCGCCGCCGACAGGTCGGTCAGCAGGTCGCCGAACAGGTTGCTGCCGACGATGACATCGAAGCGCGCCGGCTCGCGTACGAGGCGCGCCAGCAGCGCGTCGAGGTGCATCGACTCGACGGTCACGTCCGGGTAGTCGGCGGCGACGTCGCGCACGACCTCGTCCCAGAAAGGCATGGCGTGGACGATGCCGTTGGACTTCGTCGCGCTCGTCAGGCGCCCGCGCCGCGACCGGGCCAGCTCCAGGGCGTGTCGGACCACGGCCGTCGTGCCCACCCGGGTGAACACGTTGACCTGGATGGCGATCTCGCGGTCGCCCTCGTGGATGCGACCACCGACGTCGGAGTACTCGCCCTCGGTGTTCTCGCGGGCGACGATGACATCGAAGCCGGCCGGGTCGCGCAGTGGCGAAGGCATGCCCGGCATGAACCGCGCTGGGCGTACGTTGACGGCCAGGCCGAGGCCCTTGCGGATGCGCAGGAGCAGGCCCCACAGTGAGACCGTGTCGGCCACTCGGGCCGGGTCGCCCACCGCACCCAGGAAGATGGCATCGAAGGTGCGCAGCGTGTCCAGGCCGTCGGCCGGCATCATCGCACCGGTCTCCAGGTAGAAGTCGCAGCTCCACGGGAACTCGACCGCCTCGATATCCAGGTCGGCGGCGCTGGCGGCGCGGACGACGTCCAGGGCGACCGGCACGACCTCGCGGCCGATACCGTCGCCCGGGATGATCGCGAGGCGCCGACGCGGGCGCAACGAGGTGGGATGGGTGGTGCTGGTCATGGTCGGGAAGGGTAGCGGGTCCGGAACGACGAGCGCGGCGAGCGATACGCGATGGCGCCGCGACCGCTACCGACTTGACATCGTCGAAGGCGCCGCACTACTCTCGCCGGACCCTCGCGCCTGACGACGTTTCCAGTAACAATTCTGGTCACGAGTGTGCCAATTCCGTCGCAGCGTGGGTATGCGGAGGAGAGAACGTGCAGGACACCCGCTCGAGGTTCGTCCGATGGACGAGCCTGCTCGCGATCAGCGCCGTCGTGGCCGTCGCGTGTTCCAACCCAGCGGCCAGCTCCACGGCGCCCACAGACGCCCCGCCAGCGGCCACCGACGCTCCGGCTTCGGACGCCCCGGCTTCGGACGCGACGGCGTTCAAGATCGGCTACATCTCGCTCGGCGACTCGGTCCCGTTCGTGAAACTCGTGTCCGACGGGATCCGCGATGAGGCCGAGAAGGCGGGCCAGACTCTGCTCTTCTGCGACTCCGAGATCGATGAGGCCAAGGCGCTTGCGTGTGCCCAGAATCTCAAGGTCCAGGGCGCTGAGGGCGTCATCAACTTCCAAGTCTTCCAGGCTGCATCGCCCGAGATCTGCGCGGCGTACGGCGACCTCCCGACCATCGCCATCGACATCATCCAGCCGCCCTGCCAGGTCGCCTTCATGGGCGCCGACAACCACGAGGCCGGCCGCCTTGCGGGTGCCGAGATCGGCAAGTTCGCGAAGGCAGAGTGGGACTGCGACTTCACCGCCTATGTCTCCCTGGAGTCCGTCGCGGCCGGTGCGGCGAACACCGACCGCATGGGCGGCATGCGCGATGGGTTCAAGGAATCGTGTCCGATCCCGGCCGACAAGGAACGCATCATCGACGGCGCCGACCGGACCGACCCGGGCCTCGAGAAGGTCACCAACCTCCTGGGAGCCCTCCCGGGTGACCGGATCATCGTCGTGGCCATCAACGAGGATGGCATCCTTGGCGCCCTCGGCGCCGCCAACACCCTTGGTCGTGGTGGAGACCTGTACTACGCCGGCCAGGGCGCCGATCCTTCCGCGTGGAAGGAGATCGCCTGCAACCCGAACTACATCGCCACGGTCGCCTACTTCCCGGAGCGATATGGGACCCTGCTCGTCCCCAACATGGTGAAACTGCTACAGGGTGAGACGATCCCCGAGAACATCTTCACCGAGCACACGGTCATCAACCGCGACAATATCCGAGAGGTATATCCCGAGACCCCGGCCTGCTGACGAACACGATCGACAGCGAGCCCAGCACATGACCTTCGCCCTTCAGGCAAGGGGCATCCGCAAGTCCTTCGGTGGCGTCGAGGTCCTCCATGGGGTGGACCTCGAGGCCATCGGCGGTTCCGTGCTGGCCCTGCTCGGTGAGAACGGCGCCGGCAAATCCACCCTCGTCAAGATCATCGCCGGCGACTACTTGGCGGATGGGGGCGACATCATCATCGACGAGGTCGCCTATCCGTCCCTGACCCCGATCACGGCCCGTGACCACGGGGTCGCCATCATCTTCCAGGAGTTCCAGGACGCTCCGACCCTGACCGTCGCCGAGAACATCTCGCTCGGTAGGCTGCCCAATCGCATGGGCGTCATCGACTGGCGTGAAGTGAACCGTCGCGCCACCACGATCCTCAAGGAGCTCGGCGTCGCCATCGACCCGCAGCGGCGGGTCTCGACCCTGCGTGTCGGCGAACGCCAGATCATCGAGATCGCGCGCGCCTTGTCGCGCAAGGCTCGTCTGCTCATCCTCGACGAGCCGACGGCCGCCCTGTCGCACCACGAGGCCGAGACGCTCTTCACGTTCGTCCGCCGCCTGCGCGATCAGGGCGTCGCCATCATCTACATCACCCACCGCCTTGACGAGGTCACGACCATCGCCGACCGGGTCCAGGTCCTGCGCGACGGCAATGTCGCGCTGCTGGCTAAGGTCGCGGAAACCGACCGGGCGTCGATGATCGAGGCCATGGTCGGCCGGCGCATCAGCGAGGTCGCCCGACCCGTGACGTCAACGACGATCATCGAGGGGCAGCCGGCGATCCGCTGGGCTGCCGCCGCGTCCGAGGACGAGTTCCGAGACGTCTCGATCGATGTCCATCGCGGCGAGATCGTGGCTATCTACGGCAAGCTCGGGTCGGGCGCAGCAGAGGTCGGTGAGACGGCATACGGCCTGCGACCGATCACCGCCGGCACCCTCGAGATCGATGGCGTGCCGACGATGGTCAAGGGCCCGGCCCAGGGCGTCCAGGCGGGCGTCGGCTTCCTGCCCGCGGACCGCAAGGCCGGTGGGGGCTTCATGGTCCGCCCGGTCATGGAGAACGTCGCGGTCGCTTCGTGGGGTCGCCTCGCGACGCTCGGGCAGTTCATCTCCCGTCGCTCGGAGTCGCGCGCCTATCGGCGCTGGCACGACAAGCTGTCGATCCGCTCGCGCAACGACCCGCGCCAGGCGATGGGCACGCTGTCCGGCGGCAACCAGCAGAAGGTGCTGCTGGGTCGATGGCTGGAGCGAAACTCCAAGGTCCTCGTGCTGATCGAACCGACCCGCGGCGTCGACGTGGGCGCACGTCAGGACATCTATCGAGCGCTTCGAGACCTGGCCGCCGAGGGGGTGGCGGTGCTCATCAGCACATCGGACTATGAAGAGGCCGTGCAGGTGGCCGATCGGGTCTTCGTCATGGCCAAGGGGGCCGTGGTGGCCGACCTGACCGGCGACACGGTGACGACCACGCGGCTGCTGGCCGCATCAGGAGGGTGAACGAGTGACGTCCCAGGACCCTGGCGAGGCCCCGACGCCCGCGGCCGCCTCGTCAGGCACCGGCGAAGTGGCGCAGGCCGCCCCGGCGACCCGCGGCCGAGGGCTGTCCATTCCGGAGACGGGCGCGTTGCTCGTCGTCCTCGCCGCGCTCTTCGTGTTCTTCTCGATCACCTCGCCGTTCTTCCTCAACAGCGAGAACCTGGTCAACATCCTGCAGAACGTGGCGGTCGTCGGGATCATCGCCTGCCCCGCGACGCTCCTGCTCATCTCCGGCCAGTTCGACCTGTCGGTCGGGTCCGGCGTCGGATTCGCGGGCATGCTCATGGCCGTGGCCGCACTGGCGCCTGGCACCGGCGGCGTGGATCTGCCGTTCGCCCTGAACCTGCAGGTCAGCTCGGCGTTCATCGTGGCCGTCATCGGCACCCTGGCCATCGGCCTCATCAACGGCCTGTGCGTGACCGTCATCGGCATCAATGCGCTGATCACGACGCTTGGCACGCTGGCCATCTTCCGTGGCCTGACCAAGGTCCTCGGCGACGGCCAGACCATCCGCATAGAGAACTTCGGACAGCTGGGCGTGGAGCGCATCCTGGGCATCCCCCTGCCGGTCTACATCTTCGCGGCTTGCGTCGTCGCCTTCTGGGCGGTCCTCCGCTATACGGTCTACGGCCGCTCGTTGTACGCCATCGGCGCGAGCCCGAGCGCGGCCCGACTGGCCGGCATCCGGACCAAGCGCGTCATCTTCTTCGCCTTCCTGCTGTCAGCGGCATGCGTCGCCCTGGCCGGTCTCATCCGGCTGTCCCAGGTGGCCGTGGCATCAGTGAACTCGGGCCTTGGCATCGAGCTGTCGGTGATCACGGCCGTGGTCCTGGGCGGCGCCAGCCTGTCCGGTGGTCGCGGCGGCATCGGCGGCACGGTTCTCGCCGTGCTCATCGTCGGCGTCCTGGCCAACGGGCTCATCCAGCTCAACGTGCCGTCGTTCTGGATCGAGGTCGCCAACGGCCTGCTCCTGTTGGGCGCCGTGACCGTCGATCGCCTGCGGGTCCGCCTGACCAAGGCGGACGTGTAGGGCCGTCGGGACCCTGACGAGACACCACGAAAGGCCGGGCCAACCGGCCATCACCCAGAGAAGGAGGACGCTCGTGGCTGACGTCGATCGCAGCATCCCGTTCATCGAGACCCACCATCACCTGTGGGAGCTCGATCGCTTCCACTACGACTGGCTGACCGATCCGGGCTGGGCGGGCCACAGCGCCCTGCTCGGCGACTACAAGATGATCCGCTCGGAGATCGGCGCCCCGTGGCGCTTCTTCAAGGAGTTCTACGGCGCCAACGTCATCAAGAGCGTCCATGTCGAGGCGGCCTATGCCGGTCCGGATGCACTGGAGGAGACGGTCTGGCTTGAGGAGGTCGGCAAGGAGTTCGGGTTCCCGAACGCCCTGGTCGTCTTCTGCGACATCGAGGCCGACGGGGCCGAAGCCAAGCTGGACCAGCACCTGGCGGCGTCGGATCGCGTCCGCGGCGTGCGCATCCGAGCGCATCCACAGGACGGCGGCGGAGCGGCCTTCAAGGCCGGCTACCAGGCGGTCGGGGCGCGGAACCTCTCATACGAGCTGAATGCCTCGCCGGGCGGCATCCTGTCGGGTCGCGATGTCGCGGCCGCGTTCCCCGACACCCAGGTCATCCTGGGTCACGCCGGTTTCCCGGTCCAGCGCGACGATGACTACTTCAAGCTCTGGCAGTCGGAGATCAGCGCCCTGGCCGAGGTGGAGCACGTGAGCGCCAAGGTCTCCGGCTTCGGCATGGCCGACAACCACTGGACCATCGACTCCATCCGGCCGTGGGTGCTGCACATGATCGAGGCCTTTGGGCCGGACCGGATCATGTTCGGGACGAACTGGCCGGTGGACATCCTGTACGCCACGTACCTGGAACAGACCGACGCCTACCGTCGGATCATCGCCGAGGCCGGATTCAGCCGCGAAGAGCAGGAAGGGATGCTGTACCGCAACGCCGAGCGTTTGTACCGGATCTGACCGTCACCCGATCCACATATCCCCCCGAGGAGAACACCCGATGCGCGCTCCCGCCTTCCTCACCCTCCTGATCGGCTTTGCGCTGGTCTTCGGAGCCTGTAGCAACCCCGCCGCCTCGTCGATCGCCCCGACCGACCCGCCGGCTGCGACCGACGCCCCGACCGACGCTCCGGTCGTCACCGACCCGCCGGCCGAGCCCAAGAAGGTCGGCTACATCTCCCTGGGCGAGTCCATCCCGTTCGTCAGCCTGGTCACCAACGGCATCCTGGAGGAGGCTGAGAAGGTCGGTGTCGAGGTGGTCGTGTGCGACTCCGAGATCGATGCGGCCAAGGCCATCGCCTGCGCCCAGAACCTCAAGGTCCAGGAAGTCCAGGCCGTCCTGAACTTCCAGCTCTTCGAGGACAGTTCGGCCGAGGTCTGTGCCGCCTACGGCGACCTGCCGACCATCGCCATCGACATCGTCCAGGCCCCCTGCCAGGTCGCGTTCATGGGTGCCGACAACACCCTGGCCGGGACCATCGCCGGCAGGTACGTCGGTGACGCGCTCAAGGCCGAGAACGACTGCACCTACGAGGCCGTGGTCACGCTCGACACCAAGGGTGCCGGTGCCACGACCCTGGCCCGCATGAACGGCATGATCGCCGGCTTCGAGGAAGCCTGCGGCACGATCGACCCGGCCAAGTTCAAGAGCATCGACGTCGGCGGCACCACCGACCTGGCGCTCGAGAAGTTCGGCAACCAGCTGTCGGCCATCGCGACCGGCGGCATCATCGCGGTCCTGAGCCTCAACGATGACATGTCCCTCGGCGCATTCGCCGCCGCGCGCACCCAGGGCCGCGAAAGCGAGCTCCGGCTGGCCGGCCAGGGTGCCGACCCGACCTCATGGAAGGAGATCGCCTGCAACCCCGGCTGGCTCGCGGACACGGCCTACTTCCCTGATCTCTACGGCACCATCCTCATCCCGGCGGTGGTCAAGCTGCTTGACGGCGAGACCCTCCCGGAGAACCTCTTCGTCGAGCACGACGTGGTCACCAAGGACAACGTCCGGACCCTGTTCCCGGAAACGCCCGCCTGCTGACCGGATAGCCCAGCCAAACCCGACGCTCGGCCCTGCCTGCCCCCCACAGGCAGGGCCGAGCCACTTCTCCGACCGACTGGAGCCAGCCACGATGACCAGCCCGCGCGTCGCGCTCGTGACCGGCAGTGCCCGGGGCATGGGCCGCGCGATGGCCGATGTCCTGGCCGCCTCCGGGCATCGCGTCGTCGGCCTGGACCGCCTGGACCAGGAGCGCGGGGCCCTGGAGCGGACGGTCGCGGCCGACCTGCTGGACCCGGCCGTGCCCGCTCAGGTCGTCGCCGAGATCATGGCCACCGAGGGACGCCTGGACGTCCTCGTGCACAACGCAGCGATCCTGGTCCACCAACACCCGATCGCCGAGGTCACCCTCGCCGACTACGACCTCCAGACCGCGGTCAACCTGCGCGCCGTGTTCTTCCTGTCGCAGGCCGCGGCAGAAGGCATGCGCCCCAACGGCTGGGGGCGGATCATCGCCATCTCCAGCGTCGGAGCCCGGACCGGCGGCCTGTCCAACTCGGCGATCTACGCCGCGACCAAGGCAGGCGTCATCAGCCTGATGAAGAACTTCGCCCGCAACTACGGACCCTATGGGATCACCGCCAACACGGTGGCACCGGGGGCCATCGACGGGTTCATGACCGAGCACATGAGCGCGGCGGAACGCCAGGCCTTCACCAGCCAGGTCCCGCTCGGGCGGTTCGCCGATCCGATCGAGGTCGCCCACGTGGTCGACTTCCTGGCGTCCGACCGGGCGAGCTTCGTCAACGGCGCGACCATCGATGTCCATGGTGGGTGGCTGATGTCATGACCGACGACCGACGCCTGACCCTGGGGGTCATCGGAGCCGGGGCCTGGGCGGCCTTCGCCCACATCCCGTCCTTCCTGCGCCGGCCTGAGATCGTTCCGCTCATCGTCAACCGGCGTGACCCGGTGCAGCTGGAAGCGCTCCGCGCGCGCTTCGGGTTCGAGCGGGCGACGACCGACTGGCGCGAGGTCATCGCGACGAGGCCTGACATCGTGGCCCTGACCGGCCCGGCCGGGCTGCGTGCCGAGCAGGCCCTCGCAGCACTCGACGCCGGCATCCACGTCCTGGCGGAGAAGCCGTTCACCGTCGACCCGGCCGATGCCTGGGCCATCCAGCGCATGGCCCAGGAGCGAGGCCTCCATGTCGTGCTCTGCTACACGTGGAACGAGATGGGCATGAGCGCGGCAGCGCATCGGCTCATCCACGACGACGGCGGGATCGGTGACGTCGAGGCCGTGTCCGTCGAGATGTCGACGATCGTGCGCGACCTGCTCATTGCCGGGACGACGTACCTCGGCGATGCCGATGTCCCCCTGCCGCGAGGCGAGACGTGGTCCGACCCGTCGATCTCCGGTGGCGGCTACGGGCAGGCGCAGCTCACCCATGCGCTGGGCCTCATGCTTCGCCTCGTGCCGCACCTTCAGCCACAGCGCGTTGCGGCGTTCACCTCGGGTCCGGGTGCCAAGGTGGAGCTCCACGACGCGCTGGTCGTGCGCTTCGAGGACGGCGTCATCGCCTCGATCGGCGGGGCGTCGTTGCCCTCCGGCTCGTTCGGGAACGAGCACCAGCTGGTGATCCGGGTCACGGGCAGTCGCGGCCAGGTCATGCTCGACATGGCCGCGCGGCGGGTCGTCCGCGCCCGGGGCGAGGAGCTGGTCGAAGCGCAGCTGAGCGCCGACGACACGCTCTGGTCGTTCGACCGGGTGACGGATCGCCTCCTCGACCTCGTCCTGGGCCGGACCACGGACAATCCGTCGCCTGGCAACCTCGGTGCGCGCGTCGTCGAGATCCTCGACGGGATGTATCGCAGCGCGGCGTCCGGCCGCATCGAGACGATCAGCCGGGACTGATCCCTGCCGGCGGGGTCGCGGTCAGGGGCGAGATCGGTACGGGCTGACCGGCCCGGACGGTGGCGACCGGCACGAGCCGTCGGTCCGAGTCTCGGGTGGCACCGGCGGAGTCCATGAGCGCCACCCGGCCCTCCTCGAGGCGCAGGACCGTGACGTCGGCCTCCGCTCCCACGGCCAGGCGACCGATCCCCGCGCCGGCCGCGCCCAGCGAGGCCGCCGACGCGCTGGTGACCATGGCCACGACGTCGTCCAGGGACAGTCCGAGTAGCAGGAACTTGGACATCGTGGTTGCCAGGTCGTGGACCGGTGAGGCGATGTTGAAGCGGTGCAGGTCGGTGCTGATGGTGTCGGGCCGGAAGCCGTCCGCGAGCGCCGCCTCGGCCACGGCCCAGGTGAAGCTGCCCTGGCCGTGCCCGACGTCGAAGCGCACACCGCGCTCTCGGGCCTCGCGCGCGCCGGCCACGAGCCGTCCGCCGTCGCTGACGAGCGCCCCAGGGCGCCATCCGGTGAAGGCGTGGGTCACGATGTCGCCGGGTCGCATGATGGCCAGCGCCTCCTCGATGTCGAACGGCGTCCCGCCGATGTGCGACATGACCGGCAGGCCGGCGGCTCGGCCGGCCTCGATGGCCCGCTCCAGACCGACGAACCCGTTCGGACCGGCGAGCATCTCGGACAGGCGCACCTTGAACCCGACGATGACGTCCGGGTTGGCCTGGGCGACCTTCGCCGCTCGCTCCGGATCGGCGAAGCGCAGGTCGTGGAGCTCGCCGAGCATCGTGTCCACCTGGCCCAGCAGGCTGATGTTCAGGAACGCCAGGATCCGGCCGCGACTGGGCTCGATGACGTAGCGCCGGAAGCCAGGGAACGTGTTGGCGCCGGACGAGCCCGCGTCCACGACCGTGGTCGCGCCGCGGCCCAGGCAGGTCGGGTCGGCCTCCACGGACAGGTCCGCCACGCCCGGGTAGACGTGCACGTGCAGGTCGACGAGGCCCGGCACGACGAAGGCGCCAGCGGCGTCGATGACCTCCGCGGCGTCCCCGCCCGAGAGGTGCGGCTCGATGGCGGCGATGCGCCCGCCGGCGATGCCGACGTCCCGACGGTCGTGCAGGCCGCTGGCTGGATCGATGACGGTGCCGCCCGCCAGCACGAGGTCGTAGGTGGTCATCCGGGCAGTACCTCCAGGAGCATCTCGGCGAGCTCGCCGCGGGGCTCGCCCCCGAGCCAGACATCGACGGTCAGGACATGACGCCCCGGCGGGGCGGTCGGCGGCACGCTGATGTGGAAGCGCGCGGTCCAGGTCGCGCCACCGTCCGTGATGACGGCACTCGCCGCCGCGGGATCAGTGGTCCAGCCTGCTGGCACGCGGACGCGCACGACCGCCTCTCGCGCGGCCGGTCCATGGTTACGGATGATCACGTCGGCCTTGACCCGCCCGCCGCCGACCACGCTCGCCCGGTACGGATCGAACCGGGCGACGTACGGGTCGAGCGCTTCGTCCTCGAGGCCCGGCACGGGCACGAGGCGACCGATGACGAGCTCCAGCTCGCGGGCCCACGCCACGAACTCGTCGAGGTCCTGTCGGCTCACCTCCAGCGCGCCGGTATGCCCGGTCAAGAGCAGCTCGGGGCTGTGCTCGATGAGGCGCTCGACGCCGACCCGGATCGATTCAAGGCGCATGACG
>Ga0163153_10006864_pt1 | contig 12560 bp, 12 predicted proteins | sample OliLakLV19MP6IB1_FD_148629 | JGI IMG/M metagenome (GOLD analysis project Ga0163153, IMG submission 148629) | Freshwater microbial mat bacterial communities from Lake Vanda, McMurdo Dry Valleys, Antarctica - Oligotrophic Lake LV.19.MP6.IB-1 | ecosystem: Environmental > Aquatic > Freshwater >... | reverse complement strand
GCCGAGGAGATTGGGCAGCATTTTCACCGGCCGCCCCTTGTGCAGTACGACGCGCTCGCGGATGCGCACGCCGAGCTTGGCGCAGAGGTCCTCGAAATCCTTGGTCGTGCACAGGTGCACGTTCGGCGTGTCGTACCACTGGTAGGGCAAGTTGTCCGAGACGGGCATGCGCCCGGCGAGCACCTGCAGTCGCCCAATCCAGTGGCCGAAATTCGGGAAGCTCACGATCGCCTCGCGGCCCACGCGCAGGATCTCGCGCATGATGTCCTCGGTATGCCGCACGGCCTGCAGCGTCTGCGACAGGATCACGCAGTCGAACGAGCCGTCCTGGAAGCTTTCCAGCCCGCTCTCGAGGTTCATCTGCAGCACGTTGACGTCGTTCCTCACGCAGGCGCCGACTTTGGTGTCGTCGATCTCGATGCCGTAGCCGTAGGCGCGCCGCTGCTCCCACAGGTAGCGCAGCAGCATGCCGTCGCCGCAGCCCAGATCGAGGATGCGCGAGTCCGGCGCGACCCAGCCGGCGATGGCGGCGAGGTCGGGGCGGCGGGCGAGCAGAGCGCGGTCTGCGTCAGTCATGAATGCGCCTGGTCGATAGTTCGCGCGCGGCGCTCACAGCTCGATGTTCCCGTAGTAAGCGCGCACCGCGTTCATGTAGCGCTCGTCGTCCATGAGAAAGGCGTCGTGGCCGTGCGGCGCGTCGATCTCGAGGTAGGACACCACGCGCCGGTTGTCGAGCAGCGCGCGCACGATCTCGCGCGAGCGCGCAGGCGCGAATCGCCAGTCGGAGGTGAATGAGACGACGAGGAAAGCCGCCTTGGCGCGCGCCATGGCCGCCGACAGGTCGCCGTTGAACTCCGCCGCCGGGTCGAAGTAATCGAGCGCCTTGGTGATCCGCAGGTACGTGTTCGCGTCGAAGTAGGTCGAGAACTTGTCGCCCTGGTAGCGCAGGTAGGACTCGATCTCGAAATCGATGTCGAAGTTGAAGCCGAGCACGCCGCTTCGCAACGTGCGGCCGAACTTCTCCATCATCGCGTCATCCGACAGGTACGTGATGTGGCCGAGCATGCGCGCGAGGCGCAGCCCCGTGCGCGGCACCACACCGTGCTCGTAGAAATGCCCGCCGTGGAAATCCGGGTCGGTGGTGATCGCCTGGCGCGCCACTTCGTTGAAGGCGATGTTCTGCGCCGAAAGCTTCGGCGCCGCCGCGATCACGATCGAATGCCGGATGCGCCCGGGGAAAGACAGCGTCCACTGCAGCGCCTGCATCGCGCCGAGGCTGCCGCCCATGACCGCGGCGAACGTCTCGATGCCAAGGTGATCGGCGAGGCGGGCCTGCGCCTCGACCCAGTCCTCCACCGTCACTACAGGAAAATCGCCGCCCCATTGCTTGCCGGTCGCCGGGTTGAGGCTCATCGGGCCGGTCGAGCCATGGCAGCCGCCGAGGTTGTTCACGCCGACCACGAAGAAGCGGTTGGTGTCGAGCGGCTTGCCCGGGCCGACCATGTTGTCCCACCAGCCGACGTTCTCCGGGTCGTCCGAGTAGATGCCGGCCACGTGATGCGCGGCATTCAGCGCGTGGCAGACGAGCACGGCGTTCGTGCGCGCCGCGTTCAGCGTCCCGTACGTTTCGTAGGTCAGCTCGAACGCGGGCAGCGTCGCGCCTCCCTTGAGGAGGAGCGGTTCGGTGAAGCGCGCCTTCTGCGGCACGACGACGCCGACGGAGGCGGGGGCGAACTGCGGTGCGTTCATTTGAGGATCAGGGATTCAATGGCCCGGAAAACAAAAAATCCGTTCAGCCTTGCGCGGAAACGGGTTTTGCGGACCTGTCTCTTTAGCGGTATTTGTTGCGCGCCCGCAAGCTGAACTTCAAATCGGCGCGTCTGGCAGGGGGCAAAGTTACCCGGCCCCCCGCTCCCTGTCAACCTGCGGGTATTTTTTGTGTCAGGAGCAAATGAGTTGTCCGGATCAGTAGCACGTAATGTGTCCGGTTTAGAGGTGGGGTATGCAAACCTCCTTGAGCCGGACGCGCTTGCTACGGGAGGTCCGGAAGATGAGCCTCGACCTGACGCTGGTGACGGGCAACGTGCGCGAATTTTCCAGGGTTCGCCGCCTGCGCGTGGAAAACTGGGCGGCAGGGTAGCGGCGTCATTCGATCACTTTCGTTGCCTGCAGCAGGACCGATTGGGAAATCTCCAGCCCGATGCACATCATCGCGCTGATCAACGATTCACCAATGACGTACCACCCCGTACCCGACATCGCGTAACGAAGGCGCGAGGCCCGCGGAATTAGGGGCAAACTACCCCCGGACTCGTTGCAGCAAGCTCAACGTTCGGCTCGGGTGTTCGGGGAAAGGAGCGGGATTGATTTGGCTATCTGTCCCCGTGGGCGGCGAGCACGTGCACGTGCGGGTTGAAGTTGGCCAGGTCCCCGAAGGTCTGCACGAACAGGATCAGCCCCGGGCGCGCACCAGTGAGCGCTTGGGTGTACGCCTCGACCAGCAGTCGCGCAGCAATGCGGCAAAGCTCCCCCAGCCACGCCCGCTGCTGCCCGAAGGCGGGGCGCAGAAGCTTCGGGACGGTGAACAGAAGTCGTCCCGTGCCGTCCCGGATTACTATTCGTCTGCCCCATCAAGGCTCAAAAGGAGTGAAAAGATGACCCTGGCCGAAACCATCTATCAACGCAGCCTGAAACTGCCCGACGCGGCCGCGCAGGAGGCACTGGATTTCATTGAATTCCTCAACCAACGCTATGGCATCGCCGAGACAGCGAACGTCTCTGCCGATGGCGACGCGGCGGCCTACGATGCCTGGTTCAAGGCGCAGGTGAATAAGGCGATTCTCGACCCGCGCCCCGGAATTCCCGCCGCGATCGCTCGTGAGCACTTTGCCGCCCGCCGCGACGCGCTGCGCCGCCAGTCCCGCACGGGGGAATGAAACTTATCTGGCATCCGCTGGCGATGTCGGATCGCGAGCGCATCTTGGACTTCATCGCCCGCGGCCTTCGCCGCTATCCGGCAAGACCGCCGAACTCACGCTCTTGATTCGCGACTGGCGCGACCCGTTGCCTGCGCTATTGGCCTGAATGGCTTCTAGCGCATGGGTTGCCTGAAAAAATGACTTGGGTTATTGGAGCTTGCGCACCGTTCGGTGGCTACGCTGCTGCGCTTGCCGATGTCCAGGTGAGTCTACCGAAAGGCGGCCCTAAGTTCGATGCGCTGTTGAAGGTGCACCATGTCGGCCCATTTCTCGCCTTGGGGTTCGCCGGATCTGTGAAAATCGGGTTTGAAATGGTTGACAGCCTTCGCGAGTTCCTCGCCCCATCGCCAGAGGACGAGCCGAACTCCGCATGGATTCCGAGTTGGGTGGCGGAAAATTGGTGCCCGATGGCCGTCCAGATTTTCGCTCGCGCCAGCGCGGTCGAACAAGAAAACGAGTGCCACCTGCTATTGATCGGGGTTCATCCTGTGGAGGACGTTCTTCCAGGTCTGGCGAGAGCGTTTGTGATCAGGATGTCCTTACCCAATTTTCGGCCGTGGTACAGCCGCAAGAAAATGTTCTCCGTCTTGAGTATTGGCAAAAAAGCGCCGAAGTACCGTCGCATCGTGCGCGATTTGTTCAGACCAACCTCTGGAATCATCAAAGCTGAAATCGGTTCCACCGGCGGTTGGGGGCGCGCTTTGAGTTTCGCCATCGGAGGGGCAATTGAACGCGACCCGGTGTCTGGCATTAGCCCCCATTTGACATACGTTCAGGTGAGCCGAAGGGGCACTGAATTTTTGACCAACGATCGAATAGCCTACCCGCGTGCAGGCGAATCAGGTAGCCCGACTGAGTTTCGCATGCCGGCGCTGGCGACAAACTATCCAGACCTAGTTCAATTGCTCGCTCTCAAAGGTGTAAAGGGAATCGGCGCTACTTGTTAAACGTGATACACCAGTTCTGAACCAGCAGTTCGGCTCGTTTCTCCAGACCGTCCTTCGTCGCGTTTCGGGACCGGCCGGTTCCCACGTCAACAACCCGCGATCAGGCTGCAGCCACCCGGCGATGTCGTCAAAGACGATCATTGGTGCGCGTCGCGTGTTTCCGGGTGGGAAAGGAGGCGGTCAAAGAAGCCTTGGTATGTGCCACATCGTTGGCTACCGAAAAGACGTAATCGACTGATCCGCCCAACCGGAGATCGCCCGAAATTTGGCATTGCAATAGTCACGTCCCGCTACTTATACTTTCACGGCGAAACTTTTACGGAAGTCCGGCAAGAATTGCTGCGATCTCTGTGGGAACGCCACCCTTCAGAAATTGTACGGCACGTCTGCGCGAGGCTCATAGGATCTAAATGGGAATGCGAACTCCAGATGAGACATGGCCAAGACTGTGGACAAGATCAAGGTAACGATGTCGCTTGGCAGTCCGATAGTAATCAACGGCGGCTACATGACGTTGGATGCGCTGCTTGCTGGAATTATCTTCGACCAGACTGGTGACATAGAGAAAGCGCATAGCCAGATCCCACTGGCGAACTCCCACGGCCTCTGGCACGGCAGTGCCGCCATCGTAGAGAAGACAGATATGGGGCGGACTGCGTTCGTCGCTAATCTGAGGGCGATGCATGACCTTGACCATGAGCTTATTGCCAAGAACAAGTACGGCAAGGTTCACCGCGCCATCGGGCTTACCCGCCGAAGCGATTTCGGCGCTGTGATGAATAGCTACAAGTCATTCTCGGCACCTGAGATCACTTGGTATGCCACTGGTGACGCAGCCAAGGTCGAAGCTCTTCTCAGCGCGGTGGAGTTCATCGGGAAGCGCCGCGCAAGCGGTTACGGCCAAGTTGTGGGCCTTCGGATCGAGGATGGCGACCTGGACGGCATAACCGGTCATTTCGGCGAACCGCTACGCCCTGTCCCGGTAGAACTGTTCAGTGGCGATAAGACTGCATTGAAAGCGGATACCGCGTGGAGGCCGGCCTATTGGCATCCTACGAACCGTGCCATCTGCTTTGCCCCAGAGGTGGTTTGATGAACACCTTTGAGTTCTTCAACGAACACTTCGGACGGCATTTGGTTCCGATAGAAGGTGAGCCGCATGAAGCGACCCACCACGCGCTGTCCACCAGTCACAAACTGCTGAAGGGAACCGTCAGTCGCCTGTCTTCCGGATGGGCAATCGTTCGTCCCGGCTTGTCCAGCGTTCAGCTAAAACTTGCCGCAACTGGGCTGAAATACGACACCAGAACCCGGATCGAATCTTTCATGGAGGAACTGGACACATGGAACGGGAAGGAGCCGCGCATCTTCCTGATGTTCGACAAAGCACCTGTCCCTATCTCCAACGTCTTCCTAACGGTTGATCGACGGCTGGTCCGTATATGTTCCCCTGCTGGCGTGGAAACCTTCAATGCGGATGTTCCGCCACCCGAAGATGCGGGCGGCATCCAGAAGGCCATCTGGAAGAGGAAGTCTTTTTCATGATGGATCACGTCATCCCCAAGCCGGAACTGATCAACGGCTACTCATTGCACCGAATGGTTGCCGGACTTGCTGCCGGTTCACCTGCGCTGTTTTGCGACAACGGCGACCACATACTGATCCGCACCGACAAGCCGATCACGAAGTTCCCCCGCAGCGTCAACATTCCCTCAGACGGCGATGTGATTGCCTTCCGATTGAAGGCGTGTGTTGCTGATCGTAAAGGTGGGCGAAACATCTATCCGGCAATTGGTGACTGGCGGACACGCCGCGCATGGCTGGACGCGCAAGGCAGCAAGGAAGGGTTCGATGTACTTGCCGTCCACGTTGATGGTAATCGGGAACACGTCACGGCAAGCAGCGGAAGGAAATTCTGGATCGATTCGACCAGTTTCACGGGTGTTCTCAAGGTCACTGACCCGGTCAAGTTCTCATCGGCACTGGTTCGCGGCGTCGGCCGCGTAGGCAAGGCTTTCGGCAACGGCATGTTGGTCATCTAAAAATGCGGAGGTTCACATGAACCAGACAATCATAATCAACGGCACCATCAAAACGATGGCTCCCCTGTCGATCAAGATGCCTCAAGCCGAAGGTACTCGGGAAGGAGACTTCGACAACTTCCCGGTAATGACCCGTGGGGTAGATGAGGCTGGCAACAAGCAGAAGACCGCCTTTCTCCCGGCAACGACTCTTAGAGGTTTCTTACGCCGAGCCGTAACACTGCGGAACATGCGTAAAGCTGCCGAAAACAAGAAGCCCTACCGTCTGCCGCAGATCTACAGCGAAATGATCGGACAGGATCCTGAGAGCGAGAAGCAGGCGGGTGACATTGACCTCCTGGCGTTGAGAAAGGTACGGGAAGACAGTCCAGTGCTTGACCTCTTCGGGAGCGGCCTCGGCATCAAGTCGCGGCTGAAAGTCAGCCATTTCGTGCCGCATACGAACATCCTCCCTGATGTGTTTACGGGAGTTCGCAAGGATCTTGATGACACCGAGGAAGCCCTCGAACTGATGGACAAGTCAGACATGAAGGCATTCCTTGCGCGTAGCGGGAGCAACAACAAACGCGCGGCGTCAGCAGCCTTGGTTAAGCAGCTTGAAGGTCAGGTCAGACGGACGGAAAAGAAAGGGGACAAAGTACCTGAAGACATATCAAAAGCCCTAACGATAGCGAAGGCAGAGATGGACAAATTCAAGGGAGAGATGGGCGACATGCAAAACAGCACCCGAACCATCGTCCAGCACTACGCACTGCCTTCGGGAATCGAATTGGCTGGGAGAATCGTCATCGAAAACTCCCAGGATCGGGATGTGGAATTGATCGAACACGCGCTTGACCAACTCAGCCGCAGGCCAATTCTGGGCGCTCACAGTTCACGCGGATGCGGGGAAATTGCGGGTACGTTTCAGTTCCATGATTCCGACGGGAAGCTGCTAAAAACCATCGCCATCGGCGACTACAAACCCTCAAGAGTCACGAATTTCTGAACCCAACATGCAAGAACGAAGCACACGATCAAGGAGTTACTGAAGAGCGGATACAGCCACCTCGAATTTGGGTGGCTACTAGAAGCCGATACTCGCGTTCCTAACGTGGTTCTCCGATACAGCCACCTCGAATTTGGGTGGCTACTAGAAGTGGCTGCGGTTGGGGTGCGCGGTCATTAGGGATACAGCCACCTCGAATTTGGGTGGCTACTAGAAGGGTGGCGGCCAGCACCTCCTTTCGGATCTTGATACAGCCACCTCGAATTTGGGTGGCTACTAGAAGGGGTCCGGGGAACACTGCCGCAGCGCGCGGGATACAGCCACCTCGAATTTGGGTGGCTACTAGAAGAAAGGCTTTGCCGGGCATGTTCGAGCACTTGATACAGCCACCTCGAATTTGGGTGGCTACTAGAAGGCAGGCACACGTGCACAATTCAAGAAGCAAGATACAGCCACCTCGAATTTGGGTGGCTACTAGAAGAGACGGTTGCCGATCTACAAGACGCGCTGAGATACAGCCACCTCGAATTTGGGTGGCTACTAGAAGTGAACTGGCAACCGATTGAAACTGCGCCGAGATACAGCCACCTCGAATTTGGGTGGCTACTAGAAGACGCCCGAAACCGCGCCGCCGCCCGAATCGGATACAGCCACCTCGAATTTGGGTGGCTACTAGAAGTCGATCATCAGCATCGCCCGCTTGAAGATCGATACAGCCACCTCGAATTTGGGTGGCTACTAGAAGCGCGCCCTGCCGGTCTTGAGCGCCTCGGACGATACAGCCACCTCGAATTTGGGTGGCTACTAGAAGGCGCTTGCGCCGCGCAAATTCACGGATGCGGATACAGCCACCTCGAATTTGGGTGGCTACTAGAAGTACAAATTCGGTGTCACGCAGGAGAAAGCCGATACAGCCACCTCGAATTTGGGTGGCTACTAGAAGCAACGAGAAAGCGCGGCGAGGAGTCATGCGGATACAGCCACCTCGAATTTGGGTGGCTACTAGAAGAGAATCCCGCGCATTTCCGCTACGCTCGGCGATACAGCCACCTCGAATTTGGGTGGCTACTAGAAGCCATCAGAAACGCGGCCTTGCGGAAGCACGATACAGCCACCTCGAATTTGGGTGGCTACTAGAAGACCTCGAACCGGCGATCTGGGTATGTCTCAGATACAGCCACCTCGAATTTGGGTGGCTACTAGAAGACAGCGGTGCAGACTGCGCGGGCGAGGTCAGATACAGCCACCTGAAATTGGGGTGGCTACTAGAAGACGCTCAGGAAGGCCGAGACAGCTATCTACGATATAGCCACCTGGAATTAGGGTGGCTACTAGAAGGAAATAGGCTATTCACCCACGCGCCCGCCCAGATACAGCCACCCCGCATTGGGGTGGCTACTATTGATCTTTCCTAAATACATGACAACCGTTAATCATCTCAAGCGTTGTATCTCCAGGATCAATCTTGGAGAATATGAAGATGGCGCAAAAGCGATTGAGCGAAGCAGCGAAGAAGCGCTTGCGGGCAGGCCGAATGCTGCTTGCGGGCAGGGGTTGTGCAGAAGCGGCAGCAGCGGTCGGGGTGGCGCGGCAAACCGTGTACACGTGGAAGGCACTACTTGATGAGGGCGGCATCGATGCACTCCGGGCCGTGCCAGAGCCAGGCCGGCCTGCCCAGCTTGATGCGGCGCAACTGGCATCGGTGCGAGGGGCCATCCTGCAAAAGCCCACCGAACATGGCTTTGGCACCGAGCTGTGGACGCTCAAGCGCGTGGGCGCTGTCATCGAGCGGCTGCATGGCGTGCGCTTTAGCCAGACCCAGGTGTGGCGGATACTGGGTAGTCTGGGTTTCAGCCCACAAAAGCCCGAGAAGCGCGCCATCGAGCGAAATGAAGAGGCGGTGCGGCAATGGAAGCGCCGCACGTGGCCTGCGCTTAAAAAAAAGCCCGGCGCGAGGGCCGTCTGATCGTCTTCATCGACGAATCGGGCATCAGCGAGCGCCCCACTCGGGTGCGCACCTGGGGCCTGAAGGGTCAAACCCCCATCATCCAGTTTCACTTCAACTGGAACCACGTCTCGGTCATTGCGGGATTGACTCGCACCAACTGCCTGTTTCGGCTGCACGAGGGCAGTATCAAGAAAGAGGAGATTGTCGAATTCCTCAAAGCCCTCAAGGCGCATTTGAAGCAGCCACTGCTGATCATCTGGGATGGCTTGAGGGCACACCGCAGTCGTCTGGTGCGCGAGTACCTGGACAGCTTGGCGGGCCATATCCAAATTTCTTTCCTGCCGCCGTACTCGCCCGATCTGAATCCAGTGGAGTACCTGTGGGCTTGGCTCAAACGTCACGCCCTGGCCAACTACTGCCCCAACAACCTGGCCGAACTGCACACCACTGCGCGCAACAAGCTCAAGAGTGCCCAGAAGCGCCCCTCGATCATTGCGGCTTGCTGGATGCAGGCTACGCTTTGGTAATGTCATTAGTTATGGAAAGGTCAATAGAAGCGAAACGACCCGCTCCCCTCCCGCAACGGCGATACAGCCACCCCGAATTAGGGTGGCTACTAGAAGTTGTAGTGCTCACGGTGCCAGTCCGGCGCGGATACAGCCACCTGAAATTAAGGCGGCTACTAGAAGTACAGCCGGATCACCAGCGCCAGAGCGGGCGATACAGCCACCCCGCATTTGGGTGGCTACTGGAAGTAGTAACTTAGGGAGCAGTCTTCTGCTCACCTGCAATTGCGTTGGCGCGATGCATTTTGGTGAGGTAATTTGTTCAATCGCCCTTGCGGTAACCTTTCGTCGTTGAACTATTTGTCAATGACTGTAAGCTCCAACGGAACGCGTGTTTCGCTCACCTGAACAGGCTAACTTCCACAAGATTCTTGCTTCGCACATCGCAAAGCATGATGCCCCCTTGCTGCTTGAGGGAACGACTGGAATCGGGAAGACAAGGGCATACCTGTCAGCAGTAATGGGGGCGGCTTCCGGCAAGAAGATCGCCATAGCCCTGCCTAGCCATCAACTGATCGATCAGCTATTGGCCTCTACCGATCTTGCAGCCACAAAGCGGGACGGTATCCGCATTGCCGCCTTCAGGCCGAGGCGTTGGTTTGATAGCGCACCTGAGTATCAGACCCAGAAGGCACTGGCCTTGGACGCGGAAGTGATGGTTTGCACCAGCGCGTCCGTCATCATCGATCAACGGCTACGGGGCGAATACAACGGCGTGACGCTGCGCGACTACATCCTGTTTGATGAAGCGGATCAGCTACCCGAATCAGCAGCACTGCAAAGCGACTGCGAAATTACAGGTAAGCAATTGAAGGGCTTGGGGATCGTGGCGGAGAATGCTCGGCAAGCCGCCGATTCAGTTCTTAAGAAGAAAGGTATTGAACCAGAAGTCAAAGCTGCCGCCCTGATGATATTGGAGGCCATCGATGAGCCTGCGTGGTTCCATCAGGCAGGGGTTACTGACGATGGCGGGATCATGCTGTTCCACAAGATGCCGGGACGATTGCTGAAGCGGATCGCCAACCGCAGCGAAGTAGCTTTTGTCAGCGCAACCCTATCCATCAATGACCGTTTCGATGACTTTAGACGCGCACTGGGCATTCAGAAACAAAGCGACCTCTCTTCAATAGTTGAACCCAGCGTGCATGGGGCGGTTCAGTTTGAGGTGGCGGACGTTGAGGTCAACACGCCGGAGTGGCTGGATCTAAACAAGAGGACTATTGAAAAAGCGGCGTTGTCAGGGAGGGTGTTGGTGGCCACGCCAAGTAATGAATTGGCTATTACGTTGGGCTCACTGATCCCCAGCGCAACGATCAGGTCGGCGGAAACGACTGCTCAGGCGGCGGCACGGATGGGTGACAGCACTGTTCTGATCGCAGCGGGCGCGTGGGCTGGCCTGGACACCCCGAACCAATGGGACACCATCGTGATCCCCCGCATCCCCTACGAACGACCAATCGTTCTTGACGGTCACATAGAGAGCAGTTTCCTTGACACGCAGAACACAGCGGTCAGGAGATTGCGTCAGGTTATCGGACGAGGCTTGAGGAGCAAACAGGCCGTCTGCAAGGTTCACATCCTTGATTCACGTTACAAGAACGTGGAGTCGTTCGTCCCCAAACGTTTCCGGACTGCGTGGCAGGACAAGGGATTCCTTGAGGGGAAGCGGCAGGAGATCACCCTATCGGATCTTGAACGCCACCCAGCCGTCAGGAAGAAAGCACTCCGGCATTACGGCATGAAGTGCATGGCCTGCGACTTCGTGCCACAGCACTCCAGACAGTTGGATGTCCACCACCTAAACCCGCTGGCGGAGGGAGGAGAGCGGCTGACCTCAATGGCTGACGTTGCAGTCCTGTGCGCGAACTGCCACCGACTCGCACATTCCACTGCCCAGCCAATACCAGTAGCAACTTTGCGTAGCATGCATGGCAAATGACGTGCGCGGTAGCGAAACCACTTCCTTCAATGTCCGGCATGACTAGACCCGATGCGGCAATGCCAGACTTGCACACATTCCATCGGTCATGGCGCCGGACATTTTCGGTGCCAACGATCCAAGGTCACTGTACTCCCCTGCGGCCATTGGGAGGGCGGTGCGGGGTGCGATCCGAGGGAAGCGGTTTGATTTGAGGCACACTGGTGGCACACTACACCGAGAAACCGGAAAAAGGCAGGCGCAAACTGCGATAGGTAACCGGTTGATACGATTGTTCTTGAATGCTTTGCCGTATCGCAGTTTCCTCGATTCCCTCGACTGTTAATCCGCAGGTCCCTGGTTCGATCTCAGGTCGAGGAGCCACAGCATCATCGCGCTGATCAACGACCCGCCTGTGGTGCGGCGCATCCTGGAACGCCTGGGGCTCTGGCAGCCGCAGGCGACAGAGCGCTCGCCACCCGTGGCCTCTGAAGCATGGCCGGTGAACAGCGACCTGCCAATGACGCATCACCCCGATCCGCATGCCCTACGCGCGCAGCAGGCGAACCTTCACGCCGAAGCGCGCCGCGGCCCGGGCAAGTTGCTTGTCCGCGGCGCACAGGAGTTCGCGGTTCGATGCCGCGATGGCAAGGTGGAGGGCATCGAGCGTGGAGAGCGGCGCCTCGCGCGAGCGCAGCAGCCTGGCCGCTTCGACGAATGTTTCCGCGACGACGGGCAGCCGCCTGTAGCCGCGTTCGGCAACGTGGGCATCGAAGGCCCGCAGCACTATCGCGCCGTATGCTGCGGATAGCGTCCTTTCGCGCAAGCGGCGGGCGACGACGGAAGCGAACTCAACCTCGGTCAGATCCGTGATCGCGGGCGCAGCGGTGCCAACTGCCGCGGCCGCTGCGGCGGAGAGCGCCTCTGGAATGTACAGCGCCCCCAGCACGGAAGTGTCCAGGTACAAATTCAGTACCGGGACTTGCGGCGTTCCTCGATGACGAGCTGGCTGGTGGGCTTGCCCCTGACCTTGATACCCGCCCTGAAAGCGGCCAGGTCGGGCAGTCCGCGTGTCGCGGTACCGACCGGCCTGAGTTCCGCGGCGGCATGTAACAATAACAGCCACCGGAATTTTTCCTGCCGCCCCCTCCAGCATGGCTGCCCAGTCCGACT
>Ga0163153_10006861_pt1 | contig 12567 bp, 12 predicted proteins | sample OliLakLV19MP6IB1_FD_148629 | JGI IMG/M metagenome (GOLD analysis project Ga0163153, IMG submission 148629) | Freshwater microbial mat bacterial communities from Lake Vanda, McMurdo Dry Valleys, Antarctica - Oligotrophic Lake LV.19.MP6.IB-1 | ecosystem: Environmental > Aquatic > Freshwater >... | reverse complement strand
GCAGGGGGGTACGGGGGGCGGCACGCCCCCTGTGCAAGAATGGCCTTTGTGGGAGGTCTTCATCCGCAGCAAGCAGGGCCTCGACCACAAGCACTGCGGCAGCCTGCACGCGACCGACGCAAAGCAGGCGATCCAGATGGCGCGCGACGTCTACACGCGCAGGAACGAGGGCGTCTCGATCTGGGTAGTGCCTTCGGCCGCGATCACGGCGTCCGATCCGGGCGACCGCGAGTCCTTCGTCGACCCGATGGCCGACAAGATCTTCCGCCACCCGACGTTCTACGATCTGCCGGACGAACTGAAGCACATGTAATGAGTGCGAAATTCGACTACGTCCTTCGCTTCGGCGACAACGCGCTGGTGCTCGGCCAGCGGCTCGCCGAGTGGCTGGGACATGCACCGGTCCTCGAAGAGGACATCGCGTCGGCCAACATCTCGCTGGACCTCGTCGGGCAGGCGCGGTTGTGGCTCACGCTTGCGGGCAAGCTCGAAGGCAAGGGGCGCGACGAAGACCAGCTCGCCTACCACCGCGACCAGCACCAGTACCGCAATTTCACCCTGCTCGAGTTGCCCAACGGGGACTACGCTTTCACGATCGTGCGGCGGTTCCTCTTCGACGTGTGGCATTGCCTCTGCCTCGAAGCGCTTTCGCGCTCGAAGGATGCGGACATCGCCGCGATCGCGGTGAAGTCGAAGAAGGAAGCCGACTATCACCGCCGGCACAGCGGCGACTGGCTGGTGCGCCTGGGTGAGGGCACCGGCGAATCGAACTTGCGCGCGCAGGCGGCGCTCGATGCGCAATGGCGCTACACGGCGGAGTTCTTCGAGCCGGATGCCGTCGACCGGGCCGTGGAGGCGTCGGGTGAGGGCTTCGATGCCGCGTCGTTGCGCGACCGATGGCTCCAGGAGGTTTCGGCCGCGCTCGCCGAGGCTGCCCTGAAGCTGCCGGCGATGGAAAAGTACGTTTCGCGCGGCAAGGAAGGCCGGCACAGCGAGCACCTCAGCTACCTGTTGGCCGAGATGCAGGTGCTGCAACGGGCGCATCCGAACGCCACGTGGTAGCGCGCGCCTCATCCAGCCCATTGGCCGATCCCTGGGAGGTGCTGCGCGGCATCGCCGATCCCGAGATCCCGGTCATCAGCATCGTCGAGCTCGGCATCGTGCGCGGCGTGACAGTCAACGGCGGCAGCGTCGAAGTGGCGATCACGCCGACGTATTCCGGATGCCCTGCGATTCACGCGATCGAGGAGGACATCGATGCCGCGCTTCGCGCCAGCGGATACAGCGAGGTGCGCGTCACCCAGCAGCTCTCGCCGGCCTGGACCACCGACTGGATCACCAATGATGCGCGCGAGCGGTTGCGGGAATACGGCATCGTGCCGCCGCACCTGGTGCAGGCGACGGCGGGGACCCATGGGCATCGCATCCACATTTTCGCGCGCGGCGTGAACTGCCCGCAGTGCGGCTCGGAGAATACCGAGCAGCTCTCGGCCTTCGGGTCGACGGCGTGCAAGGCGATGTACCGCTGCATCGACTGCCGCGAGCCGTTCGACTACTTCAAGCCGCTTTGAGCACGCCCCCGCAGTGATCCCTATTTTCCATGCCCTGCGGGTGGCGCAAGTGCGCCGCGAAACGCCCGACTGCGTGTCGCTCGCGCTCGAAGTGCCCCCGGCGCTGGCCGGCCAGTTCCGGTTTACGCAGGGGCAGTACCTCAACGTGCGCCGCGAGCTCGGCGGCGGCGAAGTGCGCCGCTCCTACTCGATCTGCTCCGGGCTCGATGACGGCGAGCTGCGCATCGCGGTCAAGGAAGTGCCCGAAGGCGTGTTCTCCGGCTGGGCGAATCGCGAGCTTGCCGCCGGCGGGACGCTCGAAGTCATGCCGCCGGAAGGCCGCTTTTTCGTGCCGCTCGATCCGCGCCATGAGAAGCACTACGTCGCCTTCGCCGCGGGCAGCGGCATCACGCCGGTGCTGTCTCTGGTACGGACCATCCTTGCGCGGGAGCCGAGGTCGCGCTTCACGCTTGTCTACGGCAACCGCACTCCCGGATCGGTGATCTTCAATGAGGCCCTGGAGGACCTCAAGGACCTGTACCTCGCGCGTTTCGCCCTGTACCACGTGTTCTCGCGCGACGCGCAGGCGGTCGAGCTCTTCAACGGCCGGGTCGATGGCGCCAAGGTCTCCCGGTTTCTGGACACGCTGATCTTGCCCGCCACGATCGACGAGGCCTTCATCTGCGGACCCGCGTCGATGGGCGATGAGATCAAGGCGGTGCTCGAAGGGCGGGGCGTTGCCTCGGCGCGCATTCATCTCGAACGCTTCGGCGCGCCGCCACAGAGCGCGCGAACGAAGCCGCAGCCAGCGCGCGTGGAGTCCGCGACCAGCACGGCCAATGTGACCGTCATCGTCGACGGGGTGCGCTACGAGCTCGACCTGGCCGAAGACGGCCCGAGCGTGCTCGATGCCGCGCTCAGCGCCGGCGCCGACCTCCCTTACGCCTGCAAGGCCGGCGTCTGCTGCACGTGCCGCGCGCGCCTGGTCGAAGGCGAAGTGCGCATGGACGCCAACTACACCCTCGAAGCCGCCGAAGTCGCCGCCGGCTTTCGCCTGACCTGCCAGTCCCACCCGGTCACCCCCCGGGTAGTCCTCGACTTCGACCAGCGCTAGCCGGAGTTGACTTTCCCTGCCTAGGCAGGCAATTTAGCTGCCGTGGCAGCTAAATCTGGGGGAAACATGGGCCTGTACCGGGCTGAAACCTACCGCGTCGAGGACAGCGTTGGGTTCAGGATCACGCGCCTGCGCGCGGCCCTCTTCGCCACGGTCGACCGCGAGGTCGCGCCGTGGGGCGTCTCCTCGGCGCAGGCCGCGATCCTCATCTACATCGCGCACGGCCGCGGCAACCGCGCCGCCGACATCGCGCGCGACTACAGCTACGACACCGGCTCGATGACGCGCATGGTCGACCGGCTGGTAAAAAAGGGGCTGCTGCGCCGCGTGCGCGACACGGACGACCGGCGAGCGGTGCGCCTCGAATTGACCGCCAAGGGGCAAAAACTCACCGGGCGCCTTCCGGCAGTGGCGGCGCGCGCGCTGAACGGCCTGCTGCGCGGATTCACCCGCGCGGAGCTCGAGCAGCTCAAGGGGCTGCTGGACCGGATGCTCGCCAATGCGGATTGACCTGGCCGCCGCCGGAGTGCTGTGTGGGCTGCTTTGCGCTTGCGTGACGCCGCAGGAGCGCGTCACGCCTCCGGCGAAGGCCATCGCACCGGCATCGCTCGCCACGACAAAGACTATTTCTGGATCGCCCTCGGGCGAATGGCCCGGCGAGCGCTGGTGGACCGTGTTCGGCGACACGCAGCTCGACGGGCTCATCGACGAGGCGCTGGCCGGCAATCCGGCCCTGCGCGTGGCGCAGGCCCGCATCGCGCAGGCGCGCGCGCAGGTCGATGCGGTGCTCGCGAGCTCGACGCCCGGATTCATCGGCGGCCTCGACATCACGCATCAGCGCTACAGCGAGAGCGGGACCGTGCCGCCGCCGATCGCGGGCACGACGCGAACCAGCAGCCGGCTGGCGATGGATTTCTCCTTCGAGCTCGACTACGCGGGCCGCTACGACGCGGCGATCGCGGCCGCGCGCGCATCCGAATCCGCGGCGGGAGCCGATGCCTATGCAGCGCGCCTTACGTTGTCCTCGGCGCTCGCTCGCGCGTACTTCCAGTTGCAGAGCCTGTTCGCCCTGCGCGCGATCTCCGCCCGCGAGATCGCGCAGGCCGAACACCGCATCGCGCTCACGCGCCAGCGTTTCGGCGCCGGGCTGGACACCGAGGTCGCGCTTAGCCGCGCCGAAACCGTGCCGCCTGGAATCCGCGCCGGGATTGCACAGCTCGAGGCCGCGATTGCGCTTGCGCGAAACCAGCTCGCCGCGCTTGCAGGGCAGGGGCCGGATCGCGGATTGTCGATCAACGCAGCGATTGGCCCGGCCACCCCGTCGCGCGCCACGAGCGCCGCAGCTCAAGCAGTGCCCGACAACCTGCCGCTCGACCTGCTCGGGCGCCGGCCGGACCTGGCAGCCGCGCGCTGGCGGGCCGAATCCTCAGCGCGTGAGATCGAGGTGGCGCGGCTGCGTTTCCTGCCGAACGTCAACCTGGTGGCCTTTGCGGGCCTGGCTTCCCTCGGGCTCGACCGGCTGCTCTCTGCGGGCAGCCTCATTGCGGGTGTCGGCCCGGCCGTGCGCCTGCCGCTCTTCTCCGCGGGCGGCCTGCAGGCGGCGCTGAACGGGCGCGAGGCGGACTACGACCTCGCGGTCGAGCGCTATAACGAACTGGTGGTGGAGGCCGTGCGCGAAGTGGCCGACCAGGTGCAGGTGAGGCGCGCGATCGAGGCCGAGGGCCGCGAACGCACGCGAGTCATCGCGGCAACCGATCGCACCTTGCGCCTTGCGCAGGAACGTTATCGCGCGGGGATCGCAAACTATCTCGAAGTGCTCGATGCCGAAAGCGCGCTGTTCGGGCTGCAACGCGCCGAGGCCGACCTGCGCGTGCGCGCGCTGCAGGCCGAGGTGAGCCTTTATCGCGCGCTCGGTGGAGGCTACGCGGATGGCCCGCGTTCCCGTTAGAGGCCGCCGCCGCAGCGTCCTCGTCCTGCTCTTCGTCGTGTTCGTCGCGGCGGGCGCGGGGTGGGCCCTCTGGTGGCACCTCGTCGGTCGCTGGCACGAGAGCACGGACAACGCCTACGTGGCCGGCCATGTGGTGCAGGTCACCCCGCAGGTTGCCGGCACTGTGGTCGGCATCGGCGCGGAGGACACCGACCGCGTGCAGGCCGGGCAAGTGCTCGTGCGGCTCGACCCGAGCGATGCGCGGGTCGCGCTCGGGCAGGCCGAGGCGCAGCTTGCACAGGCGGTGCGCGAGGTGCGGACGCTGTATGCACGCAACGCTTCGCTCGAAGCCTTGCAGGCCCAACGCGCGACCGAGCTGGCCAAGGCGCAGGAGGACTTCGCGCGCCGCAGCCCGCTCGCGGCCACGGGCGCGGTTTCGCGCGAGGACGTGGAGCACGCCCGCAACGCCGTCGAGGCCTCGCGCGCCGCGCTCTCGGCCGCGCGCGAAGACCTCGTCACCAATCGCGTCCGAACCGAGGGCACAGCCGTCGTCCACCACCCCGGTGTTGCCGCCGCGGCCGCGCGCGTGCGCGATGCGCACCTCGCGGTGCAGCGCACTGTCATTGCCGCGCCGGTGGCAGGCTACATCGCGCGGCGCACCGTGCAGGTCGGCCAGCGCGTCGCGCCCGGCGCAGTGATGATGGCCGTGGTGCCGCTCGACAGCGTGTGGGTGGAGGCAAATTTCAAAGAGGTTCAACTGCGCAGCATGCGTATTGGACAACCTGTGCGATTGCACTCCGACGTCTACGGTAACCAGGTCGAGTACCGCGGCAGGATCGCGGGGCTCGCGGCGGGGACCGGCGGCGCCTTCGCGCTGCTGCCGCCCCAGAACGCCACCGGCAACTGGATCAAGGTCGTGCAACGTCTCCCGGTGCGTATTGCGCTCGAACCCGGCCGGCTCACGACGCATCCGTTGCTGATCGGGCTCTCCATGCATGCGGACGTCGAGATCCGCGATACCAGCGGCCTGCAGCTCGCCGCCGCGCCCCGGGCCGCGCAAGCCTGGGTTCCCGCTGTCTTCGCCAAGGAAACCGAGAACGCCGAAGCGCGCGTGCAAGCCATCATCGCCGCGAACCTCGGCAGCGCCCGGCGGTGAGCGCCGCCGACACGGCGGCGGCGCCGGAAGCCGCGCCGGAGGCGATGCCGCCGCTGGAGGGCGTCGAGCGCATGATCGGCGCCATCGTGCTCTCGGGCGCCACGTTCATGACGGTGCTCGACGTGACGGTGGCGAACGTCTCGATCCCGACGATCGCCGGCGACCTTGGCGTGAGCCCCACCCAGGGCACGTGGATCATCACCTCCTATGCGGTGGCCAATGCGATCGCGATGCCGCTGACCGGATGGCTGACGACGCGCTTCGGCCAGGTGCGCCTGATCGTGACTTCGATCCTGCTGTTCACGTTCGCGTCGTGGCTCTGCGGGCTGGCGCCGAACATCGAGACGCTGATCGCCTGCCGCGTGCTGCAGGGTCTGGTCGCCGGGCCGATGGTGCCGCTGTCGCAGGCATTGTTGCTTACGAGCTTTCCGCGGGAGCGCGCGGGCTTCGCGCTCGCGCTGTGGTCGATGACCGCGCTGATTGCGCCCATCACGGGGCCGCTGATCGGCGGGTGGATCTCCGAGGAAGCTTCGTGGCCCTGGATCTTCTACATCAATATCCCTGTGGGACTGCTCGCGGCAGCGATCACCTGGCAGATCTACCGCTCGCGCGAGACGGCCACGCGCCGCGTGCCGGTGGACGTGATCGGACTGGTGCTGCTGGTGGTGTGGGTCGGCGCGCTGCAGATCATGCTCGACAAGGGCAAGGAGCTCGACTGGTTCAATTCGGGCCAGATCGTCGCGCTCGGCTGCATCGCGGCGGCGGGGTTCGTCACATTCCTCGTCTGGGAGCTGCTGGACAACGACCACCCGATCGTCGACGTGCGCCTCTTCGCGGTGCGCAACTACTGGGCTGCGACGCTGACGCTGTCCGTGGGCTATGCGGTGTTCTTCGGCACCTCGGTCATCCTGCCGCTCTGGCTGCAGACGCTCATGGGCTACACGCAGACCTGGGCCGGGCTCATGATGATGCCGTTCGGCATCCTCGCGATGTTCCTCGCGCCGCTGATCGGCCGCAGCATCCAGAAAAACGACGTGCGGGTGATCGCAAGCTGCGGGTTCCTGCTTTTCGGGATCGTCTCGTACATGCGCTCGCTGCTCGCCCTGGATGCCGATGTGTGGGCGATCGCGCTCCCGACTTTTCTGCAGGGCGCGGCCAACGTGATGTTCTTCCTGCCTCTGACGGCCCTCGCGCTTGCCGGATTGCCCAAGGAGCGGATCCCGGCGGCGACCGGGTTGAATAATTTCATGCGCTTCACGTTCGGGGCGTTCGGCGCCTCCGCCGGCATTTCCCTTTGGGACGACCGCACCAACCAGCATCGCGCGCACCTGGTCGAGCATGTGACGCCGTATGACCCGCAGACGCAGGTGGCGCTCGAAGCGCTGCAGGCCTCGGGTCTCACGGCGCAGCAGGCGCTGGGGCAGCTCGATCGCATGATCGACATGCAGGCGCGCATGCTGGGCACCAACGACATCTTCTGGCTTTCGGCCGTGCTTTTCATCGTGCTGGCCGCGATGGTCTGGATCGCGCGTCCGGCGCGGGCCTTTGGCGGGCCGGAGCCGCGTGCGGGCGAGGTGTAAGCTGCGGCTGGCAGCATGCGCCCTCGTTTATCCAGCGAGGGCCGGCAGCCCCCATGATCTCGATAGTGAACTCCGTGAATTTCGGCGTCTCCCGCTTGCTCACGCATTTCGCAAGAAACCGCATCCCGTGGTCACGCGCGATCCTGGTGCTGACGGTGCTGGCGGCCCTGTTCAGCGCGCCGCCCCAATACATGAACGCGTGGGCCCTCGACGCCATGGAGCTCACCGGCTACGCGATGCTCGCGAGCGCGGCGCTGTGGCGGATCTGGTGCCTGACTTTCATCGGCGGCACGAAGGACGGGCAACTGGCCGTCAGCGGACCCTACTCGGTCGCGCGCAACCCGCTCTACGTCGGGAACTTCGCCGGGATCGTCGGGTTCGGTCTCGCCATCGGGCTGCCCTTCCTGGCGATCACGCTTGCGGTGGCGTTCGGCCTCCTCTACCCCTCGGTGGTGGCGCACGAGGAGGAACGCCTTGTCGAGATCTTCGGGCCCGACTACGAACGCTATTGCGCCCGCGTGCCGCGCTGGATCCCGCGCTGGTCGCTGTACGAGGAGCCGGAAAAGGTGCTTGTATCCACGGAGAAAATGCGCCAGGGCATCATCGACGCCATGTGGTACCTCTGGGCTTTCGCGTTCGTCGAGCTAATCGAAGTCCTGCGCGAGCACAACGTCTTGCCCCACCTCTTCTAAGAATTTCGTCCGCTCGGCGCAAGCCGCGTGCAAGTAGCGCAGAGTAGCTTCGCGCCCATGAAAACTTTCACTGCCACCTGGAAGGCGAGGTTCCTGCCCGTGGCGGGTCTCGCCGCGCTGGTCCTCGCAATTTCCTTCCTCACGCGCTTCGCCCTGATGGCCCGGCCGGAAGTCTGGGCCGACATGGGGCCGCCGGAGCTGCTGCAGGCCTACGCGCGGGGCGCGTGGTTCGACCTCGCTGTCGCAAGCTACGCGGTCCTGCCGCTCGCGATCTGGCTGGCGCTGGTGCCGGACTGGGTCGCGCGCTCGCGCGCCCACCGATGGCTGTTCGTGGCGGTGTTTGCGGCGGCCGCCTACGGCTTGCTCCTCGTGGCGCTGGCGGAGTGGATCTTCTGGGACGAGTTCGCCGCCCGGTTCAATTTCATCGCCGTGGACTACCTCGTCTACACGCACGAGGTGATCGGCAACATCTGGCAGAGCTACCCGGTCGGCAAGCTTTTGCTCGCGCTGGTCCTGCCGGCGCTGGCGATCGGACTGCTGGGCACGCGGCCGCTGCATCCGCGCGGTACTGTGCCAACGACGTTGCGCCATAGACTCACCGCCGCGTTGCCCGTGTTCGGGCTGGTCGCGCTTTCCTTCGCGGTGGTTTCGAGCTCGCAGAAAGCTTCGGGTCCGGATGCGGTGCGCGAGCTCTCCGGCAACGGCATCCATGATTTTGTCGCCGCCTTCCGCCACAACGAGCTCGACTACGACCGGTTCTACGCCGGATTGCCCGAAGGCGTGGCGCAGGAGCGGCTGCGCACCCTGCTGACCTCGGCCGGGGAGCAATGGCCCGCGGAGCCCCACAGCAACGTGGAGCGCGTGGTCCTCGATTCGCGGCCCGAGCGGCCGCTGAATGTCGTGGTGGTCAGCGTCGAGAGCCTCGGCGCCGAGTTTGTCGGTTTCCACGGCGACCCGCGCGGCCTCACGCCCGTGCTGGACGCGCTGGCAAAGGACAGCCTCGTGTTCACCAACGTCTTCGCCACGGGCAACCGCACCGTGCGCGGCCTGGAGGCGCTGGCGCTGTCGATCCCGCCCACGCCGGGCCAGTCGATCGTCAAGCGCCCCGGCAACGACGAGCTGTTCACCCTGGGCAGCGTGTTCGAGGACCGGGGCTACGCGACCCGCTTCATCTACGGCGGCTACGGCTACTTCGACAACATGAACGCGTTCTTCTCGACCAACGACTATAAGGTCGTCGACCGCACGGCGCTGCGCAAGGACCAGATCGCCTACGAGAACATCTGGGGCGTCGCGGACGAGAACCTGTTCGATCTTGCGATCGAGGAGATCCAGCGCGCGCGAGAGGGCGGCACCAAGCGCTTCTTTGCGCACGTCATGACCACGAGCAACCATCGGCCCTATACCTACCCGGCCGGACGGATCGACATCCCTTCCGGCACTGGGCGCGAAGGCGCGGTCAAGTACAGCGACCATGCGCTCGGCCATTTCCTCGAGGCGGCGCGCAAGCAGCCATGGTTCGCGCACACCCTGTTCGTGATCACGGCGGACCATGGCGCCAATGCGCGCGGGGGCGCGCACATCCCCGTCGAGCAGTACCGGATCCCCGTGCTCTTCTACGCGCCGGGCCACGTCGCGCCCGGCCGGAACGACCGGCTGATGTCGCAGATCGACCTCCCGCCGACGATCCTCGGGCAGCTGCATTTCAGCTACCACACGAAATTCTTCGGGCGCGACATCGAGCGCACGCCGGCCGGCGAGGAGCGGGCCTTCGTCGGCAACTACCAGACGCTGGGGTACATCAAGCAGGGCAGGATGGTGAGGCTCGCGCCGCAGAAGCGGGTGACGGTGGGGGCGGCGCCGGAGAGCATGAGGGTGACTGGGGCGGTCATCACGGCCGCAGGCGACGAGGCGTTGCGCACTGAAGCGATCGCGTGGTACCAGTCGGCGTCGCGGACCTACCGGGACCGGCAGTACGCCGACGGCGAGCGCAACATGCTGCCCGCGACGGCGGCGCTTCTGGCAAAGGCGCCCTGAAAAAATAGCCAATTGTTTATTACAAAAACTATATTTTAATTTCCTTTACAGCCGCTTTATTATTGATTCTACGAAAATAAATGTTCGACATTTAAAGGTTTCTACCGGCGCAAGCCGCAGGCGTCGCGCCGCAAGAGTCAGGCGCGTGAAGCGATCGCGTCGCGCAATTGGGCGGACACGGACTTTCCGGCTTTGGCCGTGTCCGTAACCACTCGATCACGCAGGCCGGACGGATGCGCAGCGTCTTGCCGCCACCGGTGGGGATGCGGATGCAGACCTGCGGGATATGCGGCTGCTCGTGGGAAAGCGGGCGTAAGGGTGGGCTCGTCGCGGATCAAGCTTGGCGAAATTTCTCGAGCAGCGCCGATACATGCACCTCGATCTCCGGGAGATCACGCTGCGCCGTATGCCACACCGTCTCTAGGTCGACCGAGAAATAGCCGTGCGAGATGCGGTCGCGCATCTTGATCGCCGATACCCACGGAATCTCGGGATGAGCAGCGGCGAAGGCCGGGTCGCGCTTTGCAATGTTTCGAGCAGCCTCGCCAATGATCTCGATATTTCGGATGACTGCGTCTTGTACCAGAACATCAGCGTCGAACTGTTCGCGATTCATGCCGGCGGTGTAGCGCCGAATGCGGGCAATCGCTTCGACAATGTGCCCTAGTGTGGTGTCCGAGAAATAACTGGTGATTTGATTTTCTTCTTTCTGGTGCGAGGCGCGGTACAGCCGGGCTTGATCTGCTCGAGGGTCTGGCGGCAGCGGGCGAGTTTGGCCAGGATGGATTCGACGGTGGCCGTCCAGACGAAGGGGTTGGGGTTTTCGTTCCACGCTTCGAGGAACCGGGCAATGGCGGCCTCAAGGTCCGCGACGCTCGCGAAGGAGCCGCGCCGCACTGCTTTGGCAGTGAGTTCACCGAACCAGCGTTCAACCAAGTTGAGCCAGCTTGAGCTGGTGGGAACAAAGTGCGGGATAAAGCGGGGGTGGCGCTTGAGCCATGCCTGCACGTTTGGGTGCTTGTGAGTACCGTAGTTGTCCATCACCAAATGCAGGGCGACCTTGCCCGGAAATTCCACATCCAAGCGGCGCAGAAATTTCAGAAACTCCTGGTGACGGTGCCGGCTATAGCACTGGCCGATGACTTTGCCCTGCAGGACTTCCAGAGCGGCGAACAAACAGGTGGTGCCGTTGCGCTTGTAGTCGTGGGTCATCGTGCCCAGACGCCCCTTCTTCATGGGCAGTCCAGGCTGGGTGCGGTCCAAGGCCTGGATCTGGGTCTTCTCATCCACGCACAGCACCAAGGCTTGATCGGGAGGATTCAGGTACAACCCCACCACGTCGGTGAGCTTCTCCAGAAACCGGGCATCGCGCGAGAGCTTGAAGCTCTTGGTGCGGTGCGGCTTCAATTGGTGGCTGCGCCAGATGTTGCTGACCGTGGACTTACTCACGCCCTGGGCTTGCGCCATCTGCCGGCAACTCCACTGAGTCATCCCCTTGGGCTTGGTCGAGAGCGTCGCTTGAACGATTCTCTTGATCTTGGCCGCTCCGTAGGTCGGCTTGCGACCACGCCCCGGCGCGATCTCCCACAAACCCTCTGGGCCAGCCTCCACAAACCGATCGCGCCACAGCGCTACCGTCTTGGGATTGATCCCGGACTCCTCACTGATCGTCCGATTGGTTTGGCCGGCCGCCGCGGCCAGAACGATCCGGCAGCGCAACGCCACCTGCTGCGGCGTCCCATGTGCAGTCACCCACGCCTCCAACTGCACGCGGTCAACATCCGAAAGACTCACAACCGGGCTTATTCTGGGCATGAGCCAGCATAACTGAGTCCCGGTTATAATACCATCTATTTGTTGGACACTACACTAGGTAATCTGCGGTGCGCTGTTTGGGCTCGTTCATGCAGAGGCAGCCAGTTCAGACGGGCTGCGCTTCTGCGATCACGCGCTCGCGAAAACTCTCCGGCAGTCCGCCCGGCGTGGTGACCTCGACCCTTACGCCAAGCAATCGCTCCAATTCGACTTCGATGCCTGCCAGATCGAGAAGCGACGTTTCACCATTGGGGTCGACAAGCAGGTCGAGATCGCTGCCTTCCAGGTCCACCCCGTGCAGAACCGAGCCGAACACGCGCGGATTGCGCGCGCGGCGCTCGGAAACGATGCGGCGAATCGCATCGCGGTGGGCTTCGAGGGCGAGGGAAGGTTTCATGGGGTGCTCCTGGGGCGGAACCTTAACGCATCCGGATATCGTAGGGAATCTGGCGGAAAGTCGCATGCAGGCGCTTCAGTCGCGCCGGGGAGAGCCGGCAGGCTTCGCCGTAGATCACGCGGGGAGGCCTCGCCGTCCCCAAGCCAGTTCAGTTGCGGCATCGGTGGGCAGGCGGCACGTGGTCAGCGAAGCAGGTGGGCATGCGAGGATTCTACTGGCTCCCGCTAGCTCACCTGATGAGCCTTGCAACGAATAGACTTCGGGTCAGGCTTGAGGGGGTAACGCCGCGGCCCCGGCTT
>Ga0163153_10006860_pt1 | contig 12571 bp, 13 predicted proteins | sample OliLakLV19MP6IB1_FD_148629 | JGI IMG/M metagenome (GOLD analysis project Ga0163153, IMG submission 148629) | Freshwater microbial mat bacterial communities from Lake Vanda, McMurdo Dry Valleys, Antarctica - Oligotrophic Lake LV.19.MP6.IB-1 | ecosystem: Environmental > Aquatic > Freshwater >... | reverse complement strand
GACCATCAGATTGATCTGAGGTTTTTTTTCATCCACATATTTCAATAGTTCAACCACCTCAAGCATGAGATCATATAAATTCACCGCTTCGCGGGCTGCGGGTATGCGGGAATTTCGGGAGTAGTCGATAATATCGTGGATGAGCTTATCCATAACAAGAATCCGGTTTTTCATTAAATTCAAATATTCTTCACTCCCTGAAGCATCTCGCTTAATTAATTCAATCAAACCGGCAATCGAGCTTAGGGGAGATCGCAAGTCATGCGAAGCACTGTATACAAATCTGTCTAACTCCCGGTTTGCCTTAATCAGTTCCTTGTTTTTTTCAACGAGGGTTTGCTCTGATTTTGTTACCATACGATCGAAAAAAATGATGATGAGCAATCCAATGATCAGAACGATTGAAAAACTGACGATCAAATAAAAATGTGCCTGGTCAGGACTAAATTCAGCAGGCTTAAAAATCGCGATCAGAAACAGAACAAAGCTGACGACCGTGAATCCGATGCCTATCCACCGTTCACGATAACCAAATACGGCCAAAGCGCCCAGGCTGGATGGAATAAAATACAAATAAGAGCCAGTTTGAATAGGGTCCACATCCAAATAAGAAAAGTAGAAGGCAAAGGCAATACCTCGTATGAGATGCAAGAAAATAGCGAGGTTCACCTGCTTCCATCGCAAAAGCAAAATGCAAACCATGGAGATCAAAAAACCAACAAAAAGTGATGTGGGATGTCCTTTCGGGTTGAAGAGATTGACAATGAGGAAAAATAAATCAACTCCTATATAAATAAGAATGAGATAGACCCCAAGGGTAATTTTTCTATTTTGACTTTCTGATTCAACAGCATTAGTCCCTAAAATAAATCGCTTAAAATTCATTATCCTGCTTATTTCATTGATACCCTGTCATCCTCTTAAATAAATGCAAAAGATAATAATAAGATTATCCTAAACAGATCGATGCATTCGTTATTTTTAAAGTTAATGAGTAGGTCTTTTAAGCTAATTGGGTTAGCGGTTTCCTTTTCTCCCACCACGCTGGCCATGGTGGCGGAAGCAGCCCGACTCGTGAAATGGTTTCAATCTGACCTGGTATTAATCCACGTTGGCAAAAAAGATTCAGAGAAAACCGAAGCCATGCAAAAATTGATGGATGGCTCCGGAGTTGAACCAACCAGAATAAAAATATTCTGGGTAGAAGGTGAGCCTGCTGAACAGATATTAAAAGTATGCAATGGTGAGAAGATTGACCTGCTGGTGGCAGGGGCATTAAAAAAAGAAAACCTGGTAAACCATTACCTCGGCACCGTGGCGCGCAAGATTATGCGCAAAGCCAAATGCTCCATCTGGATGATTACCGATCCTTCGGTTGATCTAAAACCGCTGAAAAATATTGTAGTAGATGCAGAGAGTAACAGCATGCAAGACATCATAACGCTTGCCTGCTATCTGGCGAATAAAGAAAGGGGAACGTGGGTACATGTGGTGCGTGAATTAAAACTGTTGGGGCTAGCCCTTTCGGCCCGTGATCAATGTACTGAGGCAGAGTATGATGAGCTACAAAAAAACATGGTGCATGAAGAAACGTCTGTCGTGCAAAAGATGCTGGAGCGAATTCCACACCAGCATAGTAAAATAAATATCAAACTCCTTTCCGGAAAATCGGGATTTGAATTGGCTCAATTTGCAAAACGCAAATCTGCTGACTTGCTCATTATTAATGCAAGCCAAAGAAAGTTTTCGTTCTTTGATCGAATATTCACGCATGATCAGGAATACATATTCTCCGATTTGCCCTGCAATCTTTTAATCGTTCAATCACCCCGCAAAGCATGAACAAGCTAAGTCAGCATGAGATCATGAATTTGTTGGTACAATTAAGTGTCATGCTGATGGTGGGCCGGCTCTTCGCAGAAATGGCGCGTAAAATAAAACAGCCCGCAGTAATAGGCGAAATCCTTGCGGGAATTATCCTTGGCCCCACCATTCTGGGAATGATTCAACCCGACTGGTTTCATGGTTTGTTTCCTGCCGGTTCCTCTTCACTGGTGCTGGATGGATTTGTTCAGGTGGCGGTGGTGATGCTCTTATTTATTGCGGGGCTTGAAGTGGATCTTCACATTGTTCTTCAACAAGGGCGACAAGCTTTTTATACCAGCACACTCGGTTTAATTATTCCGTTTGCTATCGGCTTTATTTTCCCTTACTTCTTTCCAGAATTTTTTGGAAGCGAAGACAGTTCGCGTCACCTCGCCTATTCTCTTTTCATGGGCACATCGATGGCAATCACCGCGTTGCCGGTTATCGCAAGAATCCTGATGGACTTAAATATTTTCAAGTCGCGCATGGGCATGCTGGTCATCTCATCGGCCATGATTAACGACTTGATTGGCTGGCTGATTTTTTCCGTTGTCCTGGGCATGATTGGAAAAGAACAAAACATGTCGTTATGGAATACGATCTTGCTAACAACCGGGTTTACGGTGATCATGCTTACCATCGGCAGGGGTTTGATAAATCGCGGCTTGCCATGGGTAAACAGAAAACTGGCATGGCCGGGTGGCCTCCTCTCATTGGCATTGGCACTCTGTTTTTTGGCGGCTGCGTTCACTGAATACATTGGCATACATGCCGTGTTTGGTGCCTTTATCGTAGGTGTGGCTTTGGGAGATTCGGAACACATGAGCGAACGTGCTAAAGAAATTATCCATCAGTTTATCAATAACATCTTTGCTCCCCTGTTTTTTGTGTCCATCGGATTGAAGGTGAATTTCATTGCCAACTTCGACTGGCAACTAACGCTGGCAATCATTGTCATCGCTTTCGCGGGAAAAATTATCGGTAGTGGATGGGGCACACGCCTTGGCGGGTTCACCTGGCGAGAATCATTGGCTGCCGCATTCGGCATGAATGCCCGCGGTGCAATGGAAATTATTCTGGGATTGGTGGCACTTGAAAACGGCTTGATTAATGGAAAAGTCTTCGTTTCACTTGTCATCATGGCGTTGGTCACCAGCATGAGCAGCGGGCCGTTGATGAAGTGGATGCTAAAGTTAAAACCTAAGCAATCGCTTCCTTCAGAAAATCATTAAGCGACTTCAATACCTTCGCTACCTCAGCGGCCTTCTTCGGGAATTTTTTATCCAGCACTTCCCTGTCAGTGAAATAATGGGACACAACATAACTCTTGTGCTTGAGTAAATCGATCTGCGGATGGTCTTTCAGATATCCCCTGGGCGCTGTTTTGAGTTTGTCAAAATCATCGAGAGAAGGGAATAGTTTTTTGAATTTTTTGTCATTCAAAATTTTCAAAAACACTTCCGCGTTGTAATCTATTTCTTGTCGGATTTTGGAAAGCTTATCTGCATCCGGCATATACAATCCTCCCGCTAGAAAACTTTTTCCTGGCTCGATATGAATGTAGTATCCTGGCTCTTGCTCCATCTTGCCATGTTCAGAAAAACCGGCTCCCATGTTTACTTTATAAGGTCGCTTATCCTTACTAAAGCGTACATCACGATAAATCCGAAAGCCCATCTTGCGCGGATTCAATCCCGCCAGGCTTTCATCAAACGTGAGCAACTCTTTGTGAAACGCTTCGAGAAATTCCTCGAAGGTCAATTTCGCTTCGAGATATTTTGGTTTATTCTTTTCAAACCACTCGCGATTATTATTTTTCGCAATGATTTTAAGAAACTTAGTGATGAGGTGCAAATCCATGGCGTCTCAATATTGGTCAAACAATTACTTCTCTAACAATCCCTTCGCCCTGATTGTTGCCGGCTAAGAAGATAAAAAAATACTGGTTGCTTTCATTGGGGTTTCGATTGTATCCACTAAAGATAATCAACGATTGTTTCAAGCCCAATGCCTCTGGATGCTTTTACAAGAATGGTCGAATCTGATATGGGATTTGCTTTGAGCTCTGCCATCAGTAAATCCTTACTTTCAAAATAACGCGCCTCTGCAAAAGTTGCTTTCGCTGATTTCATCAACTGGCCGCACAAATAAGCACGATTAAACTTTTTCTCATGAAGCAATTCTCCAATTCGCTGATGTTCTTTTTCTGCTTCCTCCTCCAATTCAAACATATCACCCAGAATAACAACCTTCTTTGGCGCCTGCATTGCAGCAAGATTTAAAATGGCCGCTTCCATGGAACTGGGATTCGCATTATAGGCATCCAGAATAACGGTGTTGCTATTCTTCTTCACAATTTGCGAACGCATGTTGCCCGGCACATATTCCGCCACGGCACGATTGGCATCTTTGGCATCCACTCCAAAATATTTTCCAATACACAATGCTGCCGCAATGTTTTCAAAATTATAAGCACCCATCAATTGGGTTTGAACTTCCTCACCATTCTCAGCCTTAAACCGGATGAACGGGTCTGCATCCATTAACTGAGCATGATAATAATCAGCAGCAGCCGGATAAAAGTAGGGATGTTTAAATCTCTTCGCCATATTAGTCAAAATCGAATTCTGCGAATTGATGAACACCACTCCTTCATGCGTGATCAGATGTTGAAACAACTCCGACTTACCCCGGATAATATTTTCAAATCCACCAAACGTGCCGATATGAGCCTTACCGATGTTGGTGATAAATCCATGCGTGGGATTGGCGATTGAACTTAATAACGCAATTTCGCCCAGGTGATTGGCTCCCATCTCCACTACGGCCATTTCACAGGATGAGTCGATGGCCAAAATGGTTAAGGGCACACCAATGTGATTGTTCAGATTTCCTTTAGTAGCATAGGTTCTGAATTTTTTACTGAGCACAGCACTCACCAATTCCTTAGTGGTCGTTTTTCCATTGGAACCCGTAAGACCGATAACCGGAATGGTAAGTTTGGACCGATGATGTTTCGCCAATGCCTGCAAGGTATCCAGCGTGTTCTCTACCAAAATGCACCGTTCACTTACTGCATATTTTGGATCATCAACTACTGCATAGCTGGCACCTTTTTCTAATGCCTGTGCCGCGAATTCGTTGGCGTTAAATTTATCTCCGCGTAAAGCGATAAAAATTGAGGCCGTAGCAATCTGGCGGGTATCGGTAGAAATCTTTCCGGATTCCTTAAATCTTTCGTATAGCTTTTCAATTTGCATAATCATATATACCCAAAGGTAAAGTATCTTGCCGGCAAAATAACACGTGAGCATGACTCACCGTTATAAGTGTGTGAACATTTTTCAATGAAGTCTATTTTCTCCATCCTGTTTGTTTTTATTGTATCCTGTGCACAGGCTCAGTTTACCTATGAATTGCATCAGGAAATCGAGGTGGAAGTAGACGGAAAACAACTAACCCTGCCCTGGTCGGGTGGTTTAAATTCTGTTCAGGTAAACACCATGGACCTGAACGGAGACACGAAGGAAGATCTGGTTTTGTTTGATCGCACTGCTAACAAGCTCATTACATTTCTCAATCAGAACAACCGGTTTGTTTTTGCTCCGGATTATGAAGAACTATTTCCGGCAGAAGTAACGCAATGGATTTTACTTCGTGATTTTAACTGTGACGGCAAAAAAGATATTTTTACTAGCGACCCTTTTGGGATGACTGTATTTGTCAACATCACCAAGCCCGGAGAAAAATTAGCCTGGCGTTCTTATAATCCCGGACTTCCGTTGCTCACCAAAGGGTTTACCAGCAATATCAACTTAAAAGTAAATGAATCTGACATTCCGGCCATTGATGATATTGATGGAGATGGTGACCTTGACATTCTGACTGTGCGGTTTGTTGGGATCGGCAGTGTGGAGTGGCACAAAAATCTTAGCAAAGAACGCACAGGCACCTGCGACTCCCTTCAGCTGGAACGTGTAACACAAAACTTTGGAAATTTTGAAGAATGTGAATGCGGAATATTTGCCTTTGGAGAAACGTGCGCTGAACTAAACGGTGGCCGCACTCAACATGCCGGAGGCAAAGGGTTGCTTTCACTCGACCTCGACAATGACGGAGATCGTGAAATACTGTTTTCTGAAGAGGATTGCGCGCGCGTTTACATGCTTGAAAACAAGGGAACCAAAGAGGAAGCTCTTATGAGCACGTCCGTTCGATATCCGATTACGGCTCCCGTTGCTTTTCTCAATTTTCCGACTCCCTATCTTGAAGATGTTGATCAAGATGGATTAAAAGATCTGATTGCATCACCCAACTTATATACGCGCAATACCTTGAGCACAGACTTTAAAAATTCGATGTGGTTTTATAAAAACACTGGCACCAATCAAGTGCCCCAGTTTACTTTTCAAAAAACAAATTTTTTGCAAGACCAAATGATTGATGTGGGCGACTATGCAGTGCCCGCCATGATCGATGGGGATGGCGATAGTGATCTGGATCTGTTTATCAGCAACTATACCAACGCTGATTTTTCCAGTTCGGTTATCTTTTTTGAAAATACCGGAACTCCCTCGGCACCAACATTCAAATTCATCACTTCCGATTACATCGGATTTTCATCCGCCAATTATTACAACGCGAAACTTCAGTTTGCTGATCTTGACGGTGATGGCACCTCCGATTTTACATTCACAGGCACCAGCCGCCAGACTGGCATTACAGCACTGATGTTTGTTCCTAATCGCAACTCCAATAGCCTTGATTTTTCAGGGCAGTCGTTACAATCCGCCAACTTCAGTATCGGGCAAACGGAGAACATTCTTATTGTCGATATAAATCAAGATGGGCTTCATGATTTATTGGTTGGCAAATCAAATGGTGCTCTGGAATACTGGCGGAATCAGGGACCCGCTGGTGAATTTAACTACACACTGGAGGACAAAAGCTATTATGGACTTGGTTCCAGCCTCGAAAGACAAAGCCCCTCATTGGCTGTCGGTGACCTCGATGCCGATGGACGTGCCGATCTCATCGTGGGCGATCAAAAAGGATTTCTATCGATCTACGGTGATTTTCGCTCGCAGGATCCTAACGTTGAGCCAGTAAAAAACCTGGTCTATAATCCCCAAACAGAAACCTATATAAAAAAGAATTTAGGTGGCAGGGCCTGGCCGATTATTGTAAATCTATTTAATACTGATAAGCCATCCATCATGGTTGGCAACACAATGGGTGGGGTACAAATTCTAAGAAATGACGGAGGCAAAGATCTTCCGGAAGATCCGGTCATCGATATTTTTCCTAATCCGGTGGCCAGGCAAGGAGAATTTAAAATCAAGGCTGACCGAAATGTGATTGTTCAGTTTTACACCGTGTTGGGCCAAAAAATTTCTGAATCATATTTTATTCCAGCCAACCAGGAATATCCCATTTTGATTTCAGGATTACCAGCAGGAATGTACATAGCGCACTTTTCGGCTAACGGGAAAATAGTAGGCAAGAAATTTATTGTGCAATAATCCTTTCTGACATGAATTCATTCGCGGTAATCTTTGACATGGATGGTGTAATCATCGACAGCAATCCATTTCACAAAATTTCACTTCGCCAGTTCTGCGAAAAATATGGATATCATCTGAGCGACCAGGAATTGATCAGCAAAATTTACGGCCGCACCAATAAGGAATGGATCGCCAATTTATTTGGAACACTCACGAAAGAAGAGTTGGAACATTATGGTGAAGAAAAGGAAGCCTTGTTTCGTGAGATTTATAAGAATGATATTCGCGCATTGAAGGGGCTACCTGAATTTTTAAGAAGCCTTGAAGAAAAGAACATTCCCATTGCCATCGGCACCTCAGCACCAAGAAGTAATGTTGACTTCGTGCTTTCACATATCCACCTCGGAAAGTACTTCACTGTAATTTTAGATGAATCGGATGTAGAGCATGGCAAGCCCAATCCTGAAATTTATTTAAAGGTAGCCGCAAGGCTTGGCGTTGAACCCAGCCGGTGCATCGTGTTTGAAGATTCTTTGTCCGGGGTGGAATCTGCCCGCAGGGCCGGGGCAAAAGTGGTAGGCGTTGCCACTACACACTCATTCGAAGAACTCAGCCATACCGATTTTGTGATTCAGGATTTTACCGATGTAGATGCCGGCTCTCTCTTTTCAGCAATTCTTAAAGAAAATTGATCAGCTGATCAGGTTCTTGGCAAACGCATATTTGATAAGGCCAACCAGTGAGGTGGTGCTGGTCTTTCTGAAAATATTTTTACGTTGTGTTTCTACGGTGCGCTCGCTAATGAATAATTTCTCCGCGATTTGTTTATTGGAACATTCCTTGGCAATCAGATTTAATACCTGCCGCTCACGCTCTGAAAGCAGTTCTTCGGGTTGCCCGCTGTTTCAATCCATCCAATACAATGTGATGTATCATCAACAATAAGCAACCTAACAGACCTTTCACCTTGGCATATTCGGCCTGAGCTTTCAACACAAGAGCCTTCATGCCGTATTGACGGGCCGTATCGGCATTGATAAACCGGTATTCCCAATATAATTCAACCAGGGTTTTGGTTGTTTCCTTTGCTGATTGCCCCGATTGTAATATCATTTTTAGGCTGTCGATTTGGATGTTTTGTGCAGTTAAAGACAAAACTGGAAGCCAAAAAAACAAAAACACGATCTTTTCATAAAATGTAAAATATTGCTTTTAAGTCAACTGAATGAAGTTTATTGAGAAAAATAGGCTTAACGCAACCATTTTTCTTCTCCAATGATCAATTCGTTCACCTTTCTTTTCAGTGGGCTTGGATTATTAGAAGGCTTTTCCCGATATTTGCAATCCCTTTTTAAGAGGGGCTAAATCAATAAGTTTTATGGCAAGAGTTTGTCAAATCACCGGAAAGAGACCACAGGTAGGGAACAATGTTTCACACTCAAACAATAAGACGAAGCGCAGGTTCTATCCTAACCTTCAGAAGAAGCGTTTTTTCATTCCTGAGGAAAACAAGTGGGTTACCATAAAGTTATCTACCAAAGCTCTCAAAACGATCAATTTGAAAGGAATCAGTGTAGTGCTGAAAGAAGCACGCGAAAAAGGCACCCTTGCCATCTAATCTTTAAAAATCTGCTTTATGGCAAAGAAAGGAAACAGAATACAGGTAATTTTAGAGTGCACCGAGCACAAAAACAGCGGTATGTCAGGCATGAGCCGTCATATTACCACCAAAAACCGGAAAAATACTACCGAGCGCATTGAGCTGAAGAAGTACAATCCGATTTTAAAGAAATATACCCTCCACAAAGAAATTAAGTAATCATGGCAAAGAAAGTTGTTGCTTCCCTTAAGAAAACAGACGGTAAGAACTACGCAAAAGTAATCCGTGCTGTGAAATCCGAAAAAACCGGTGCTTACGTTTTTAAAGAAGAAATTGTAGCTTCTGATCTCATAAAAGAGACCCTCGCCAAGAAGTAATTCATAGAATTATATAATAAAAAAGTCCCTTGATGAGGGACTTTTTTATTTCTGTTACTTTTATAGACACTTTTGATAATTCAACTATGTCAATCTTTTCTGGTTTTTTTTCCAAAGAGAAAAAAGAAAGTCTCGACCACGGCCTTCAAAAGTCGAAGGAAAGTTTTTTTGGGAAACTGACGAAAGCAATTGCGGGAAAATCTACCGTTGATGATGATGTACTTGACCAATTGGAAGAAATTCTCATTTCTTCGGATGTTGGGGTTGAGACTACTTTAAAAATTATTGGCCGCATTCAGGAAAGAGTTGCACGCGACAAATACCTGAGCACTTCCGAACTCGATCGTATTCTCAGAGAGGAAATAGCTTCCTTATTATCTGAAAACAATTCGCAGGACCTTGCGGATTTTGAGGTGCCGAAAGGCATCAAGCCCTATGTGATAATGGTAGTTGGCGTAAACGGTGTTGGCAAAACCACCACCATCGGAAAACTTGCTGCACAGTACAAGAAGAAAGGGAAATCAGTAGTGCTGGGTGCCGCAGATACCTTTCGCGCTGCAGCCGTAGAGCAATTGAAGCTTTGGGGCCTGCGCATCGGTGTGCCCGTGGTTGAGAAAGGGATGAACACGGATCCCTCAGCGGTTGCCTTCGATACACTTAAGCATGGCGTTGAAATGGATGCCGATGTGATCATTATTGATACGGCTGGCCGACTTCATACCAAAATAAACCTGATGGCTGAACTGACAAAAATAAAGCGGGTGATGGAAAAAGTAATTCCCGATGCCCCTCATGATGTCATGCTCGTGTTAGACGGAAGCACCGGACAAAATGCCGTGATTCAGGCCCGTGAGTTTACAAAGGCAACAGAGGTAACATGCCTGGCTATTACCAAGCTAGACGGCACGGCCAAAGGTGGAGTCGTGATTGGAATTTCGGATGAGTTTAAAATTCCGGTTAAATATATTGGCGTAGGTGAGAAGGTAGAAGACCTTCAGGTTTTTAACAAAATGGAGTTCGTGAACTCACTCTTTCAACAAAGGTGATTTTTTAGTTCTGAAAGCAGCCCACAATGAGCCAATAACAGCCAATGGGGTGATAGCGATGCTGATGAAAAAGACCGTCCAGAAATCCCTTCCTCTTTCGGCAGCCCACTTAGCAGCCAGCACGGATAGCATCAGGTAAAGTACCATAAAACCGATCATAGGTATTTTCTTTATATACTAAAGTAACCATTTTTTACTTCTCCCTTTGAAAAGGTATCCGGTAAAAAATCTGGAAGTTAAATCCCCAATACGTGCCCTTTGAAGTTCTCCCGTAGCCAGGGATGTCATACGTTTCTAACTCAGGATTACCTTTGACGCCAGGTAAAAATTTTAACCTTCCCGTATACCCCATCCAAATGGACTTCCACATTTTTACTCGTAAACCCGTGATTAATTCTCCCCACCCAGCCCTGGCATTCGGGTTGGAGAGTTCTTTTAGAACAGGGCCAAATTCATCCGCAGTAAATTCATAACTCAATTGCTCATTAAACGATGATCGCCCGTATCTGAAACCAAAAAAGACCATGTTCTTGTCCGGATCCTTTAATAGAAAGTTTACATCCACACCCGCGCGAAAGTAGCGGCCATCATTTGAATAGTAACCATTGTCCAGACTATCCTTGAGTGACGATGATCCATAATCCACTGCCAGGTAGTAACGACCAAAGTCGACATCGGCATTTACCTCCCATCCCGTTAGCGGGCTATCAAAAATAGTTTTTCCAATCGCTATCAAATCAGTGCCTATGCGCACACTGGTAGGCTTCCGAATTCTTTTCAGAGAATCACTTGCTTCTTTCTTATCCTGAGCGTGTGTGCTCACAAATAAGAACAACAGCACGCTACTCAACAAATACTTCAAGGTTGCTTGCCGCATTAATCACTAATTGTCTATTGGTAAGGGTGAATAATTCAAATGATGACTCAGGAACAGACAAGTCGGAATAATTTGTAAAGGCTCCGCAAGAAGGAGATATCACCTCCGACTGCCTGCTATAAGTAAGGCGTATGGTTTCCGTGCGACCCTCAAACTCGAAGGTAAAGGTCGCCTCGTTGTCATCGGGGCTTACCGGCAATTCCACAGAAGAAACGGAAGCCCCGGAATAAAAATCCCTCGTCAGGCCGGATACATTGATCTTTGTAAAGCTGATTACACGCGCAGTTTTTGAGTCTATTTTAAAGTTGATTTTAACCAGATTGGTGCTCGTAATGATGCAATCCTGCTCATCCAGGCAGCCTGTCAATAGAAAAATCAATGATATGATCTGAACAATTCTCACCCGGCATTAGTTGAAGTTGCAAATATAACCCTTACTCCCCCGCGGGGAGGAATCTCACGGAGTGTATTTTTAGTAAATTCGCACCTTATTTAATCAAGTTGAAAACAAAAGGTACCAAAAAGACGAAAGTCAACATTGTAACACTTGGATGTTCAAAAAACCAGGTAGACTCCGAAGTGCTGCTCACACAGTTGCGCGGCAATGGAATTGAAACCACCCATGAATCCAAAAAAGATGATGCGAATATTGTGGTCATCAATACCTGCGGATTTATCGATAACGCCAAGCAAGAATCCATTGATACTATTTTACGGTATGTCGATGCCAAAGACGAAGGCTTAGTTGAAAAAGTGTATGTGACCGGTTGCCTTAGTGAACGATATAAAACCGATCTTGAAAAAGAGATACCCGCGGTAGATGCCTGGTTTGGCACGCGCGACCTTTCACGTTTACTCAAACAACTCAATGCAAATTATAAACACGAGTTGGTGGGCGAGCGAATACTTACCAACCCAAGTCATTTTGCCTATCTGAAAATTTCGGAAGGATGCGATCGCCCCTGTTCGTTCTGCGCCATTCCTATTATGCGGGGCAAGCACATTTCAAGACCCATGGAAGAATTGGTGCTCGAAGCAAAGAACCTTGCCAAAAAGGGAACAAAGGAATTATTATTGATCGCACAGGACTCTACGTATTACGGTCTTGATCTTTATAAAAAAAGAAATCTTGCCGAACTGCTAGAGCGACTATCAGACGTTGAAGGCATTGAATGGATTCGCCTTCATTACGCATTCCCGACCGGCTTCCCGATGGACGCACTGGATGTGATGGCACAGCGATCAAACATCTGCAAGTATTTGGATATTCCATTACAACATGGTTCAAGCAGGATACTTCA
>Ga0163153_10006859_pt1 | contig 12573 bp, 8 predicted proteins | sample OliLakLV19MP6IB1_FD_148629 | JGI IMG/M metagenome (GOLD analysis project Ga0163153, IMG submission 148629) | Freshwater microbial mat bacterial communities from Lake Vanda, McMurdo Dry Valleys, Antarctica - Oligotrophic Lake LV.19.MP6.IB-1 | ecosystem: Environmental > Aquatic > Freshwater > Lake... | reverse complement strand
GGGTTCGCTTGCGTTCGCGGCGGCGGCGAGTGCGGCGTGGGCGGTGAGCAAAGACAAAGACGACCCGCGCCGACGGCTGGGGGGAACTGTGAACCCGCACCCCCACGAACTCGCCCCGCTGCTGCTGGCACTTGGGCGGGCGGGGATCGAACTGGCCCCGCACCCGACCGACGTAGGGGGGGCGGACCGGCTGCGGCACCGTCCGGCCGCGCCGGGAGTCACTGCCGCGGACCTGCCTTGCACGCTGTGGGCATGTCTACTTGACGATGATCAGCACGGTCGCCGCTTCGACTGCCTTTGCGATGTCGGCCGGGTCCTTGGACGGGTTGGCCGGAGCTTCCGGGACTTCGTCCGTCAAACCCGGCACGGCTTCCAGAAGCCCCAGGAGGATCGTGCCCTTGATGGCGTAGTTGACGTTCTCGGGGGTCTGCCCGGTCACTTTCAACGTCTTGATGGAATCCAGCTTGCCCGTCACGACGCCGACGACGCTCCCGGCGGCGTTGACCAGCGGGCCGCCGGAGTTGCCGGGCTGGAGCGGAACGCTGATCTGGATGAACCGCGGGTCATCGCCCGGACCGGAAAGCGCCGCGACTTCCCCGCTGCTGAACTTGGGTGCGAAGCCCTGCAAGCCCGGGTTCGGGAACCCGATGGTGGAGACCCGGTCGGCGGGGCGGAGCCGGCCGCTTCCCAGCACGTGCAGAGCTGCGAACGTGCCCTCGACCTTCAGCACGGCAAGGTCGTTGGCTGGGTCGCGTCGCACCACGCGAGCCGGAAACTCGCCGCGCTGCGTCCGCACGCGGATCTGGGTCCCCTCCGCGATGACATGGTCGGCGGTTATGACGTGGCCATCGGGGGAGACAAAGAACCCGGTGCCGGTGGCAGAAGTTGTGGCGGGTTGCTCTGGGGCCGGTGCGTTCGCACTCGGCACGGAGGTGCGCGGCTTGAACGTGGCCGAGATGGCCTGCGCCTCGGCGATCTGCTCGCGGGTCATTTGCTGAGCCAGAAAATCGCGAAACTCTCGTGCCTGTGCATCCCCACCCGCGGCGGCGATGCTGGACCAGGCGTAGGCCCGCACGAAATCTTGGGCCACGCCCTCGCCACTGGCGTACATGAGGCCGAGGGCGTACTGGGCATCCGCGACCCCCTGATCGGCGGCGAGGCGGTACCACTTCACCGCTTCGGCAGAGTCCTCGGGCACGCCCCGGCCAATGGTGTACGCGACGCCGAGGCTGTACTGGGCGATCGCGTTCCCCTGATCGGCGGCGAGGCGGAACCACTTCACTGCCTCCGCGTCGTCCTTGGCCACGCCCCGGCCATTGGCGTACATGCCGCCGATGTTGAACTGGGCACCCGCGTCCCCCTGCTCGGCGGCGAGGCGGTACCACTTCACCGCTTCCGCGTCGTCCTTGGGCACGCCCTCGCCTTTGGCGTACATGACGCCGAGGCTGAACTGGGCACCCGCGTCCCCCTGATCGGCGGCGAGTCGGTACCACTTCACCGCCTCGGCAGCGTCCTTGGCCACGCCCCGGCCATTGTCGTACATGACGCCGAGGTTGAACTGGGCACGCGCGTTCCCCTGCTCGGCGGTGAGACGGAACCACTTCACCGCCTCCGCGTCGTCCTTGGCCACGCCCCGGCCATTGGCGTACATGACGCCGAGGTTGAACTGGGCACCCGCGTCCCCCTGATCGGCCAGCTTCGTGAGTCTGGCCACCTCACTGGGGGGCTGAACTGCCGCGGCCTGCGGGCCTTGGAACCCTGTCGCCAGACAGGCTGCTATCGCCAGACAGAGAGCCGCCCATATGACGCGGGGGTGAGTGGTCATGTTGCAAGTCTAAGACATGCGCTTGGCCCGCACAAAGCCGACGGGATGCTCATTGCTTCAAGCTGGCCCGTCAAGGGTAAGTGCATACCAAACGTTGGGTCTGACCAACGAAGTTGGGATGCACACGCACCCCGGATCGGCGGCGTGGCTGGTGGCGGTCGGGGAGTCCCTTGACGACGCGCCTATTGTGACGTATACTTGATCGCAAGCGATGGACAAGACCGCCCGCCAAGCCGTATCGACCATCCGCCGGTGTATCCGAGGCGAGCGTGTCCTGCTGACGCGACACTTCCGCGTACGGCTGACCGAGCGAGGGGTATTGTGGGCCGACGTGCTGGCCCTGTTTGATGAGCCGTTCGACGCCAACGCGGACGGCCTGGACGATGAAGGCCGCGCCCGGTGGATCGTGCGCGGCGGGGCGGCGGACGGTACGGCGATGGGCGTTGTGTGCGCCATCGGGCGTAACGAGTCGGGTGAACTGACCGTGTTTGTGACGGCGTTTTGGGAGGACTGACCATGACCACGAATCGAAGCAAGGCGGGACGAACGATCCGGGATGACGTGCCATTCACGGCCAAACTCCCGGACGGGCGCACGCTGTTCGTGCTGGTTCCGGCCAAGTGGTGCGAACGTGACGCGAGCGGCGAAGTGCTGTTCAAGCCCGAGGCCGCGCGATTCATCGACCGGGTGCAGGCCTTGGCGATGCGAACACCCAAGGCTCCGACTCCCGCGTACATCCGCACGCTGCGCGAAGCACTGGGGCTGACCCAAGCGCAACTCGCGGAGCGGATCGGGGTGGACAAGATGACTGTGGCCCGCTGGGAATGGGGCAAGTTGCGCCCGCGCCCCGGATCGGCGGCGGTTCTGAACGGACTCCGGCGTGACGCGGGACGGCGTGGCACGGTGATCGCGGCTTGAACTCTGAAAGGCGGTGACGTATGGCAAGCATCGGACGCGAAGGCGAGCGGGGCGAGTTGAAGCGCATCATGTTCCGTGACGCCAAGGGCAAGCAACGGACCCTGCGGCTGGGCAAGTGTTCCGAGAGGAACGCGCTGCTGGCCCCGTCGGCGGTGGATCATCTGATCGAATCCCGCGAACACGAAACGGCCCCGCACCATGACGCGGTGCGGTGGCTGGACAAGATCGGCGATCGCACCCACGCCCGAGTGGTGGCGATGGGCTTGTGCCGACCACGCGACACGGCGGTGGTGACGCTGGGGATGCTGCTGGACCGATTCGCCGCGGCGGCGGCGGTAAAACCATCAACCCACGCGGCACACAAGCAAGCGACGGACAGCCCGCGCGCGCACCTTGGCGCGGATACCGCGCTGGGGTCGTTGACACCGGCGGACGCGGACGGCTGGCGGAAGTCGATCGCCGAGCCGGTGACGGTGAAGGGCGACGGCGGGAAGGAAACCACAAAGCAACTGGCCCCGGCGACGGTGGCGAAGCGCGTTCGAGTCGCCAAGGCGTTGTTCCGCAAGGCTGTCCGCTGGGGCTTGATCCCGGCTAGCCCGTTCGCCGACCTGCGGGCCGGTTCACAATCGAACCCCGATCGGGCGTTCTACGTCGCGCCCGAATCCATCCGGGCGATCATGGCGGCGTGCCCCGATGATGAGTGGAGGGCGATCGTGGCGCTGTCGCGGTTCGCCGGGCTGCGGTGCCCTTCCGAAATCGTGGCCCTGCGGTGGGGCGACGTGAACTGGGAACGTGGGCGGTTGATGGTGCGGTCTCCCAAGACCGCCCGGCACGAAGGCCACGCGGTACGGGTGGTTCCGATCGCCCCCGAGTTGCGCCCGATCCTGCAAGACCTGTTCGACCGCGCCGAAGTGGGTGTGGAGGCGGTCGTGCCCCGGCTGCGCGACGCGAGGATGAATCTGCGGACCACGTTCCACAAGATCATCGCCAAGGCGAGCGTGAAGCCCTGGCCCCGGCTGTTCCACAACATGCGGGCATCGTGCGCGACGGACTGGGTGGAGCGGTTCCCCGCCCACGTCGTGGCGGCATGGCTGGGGCATTCCCCGTTGATCGCGGCCCAGCACTACCTGCAAACCCGCGATGCGCACTTCGACCTTGCGGCGGGCGTCCATGAGGCGGCAACAAATCCGGCAACAAATCCGGCAACACAAGCGCGCCCGAGCGATCCCACGGGCGAACACGCCCAAACACAAAACCCCCAAAACCATGCGGTTTTGGTGGGGTGTGGTGTCGGGTGTGATCCGGTGGAAAGTGAGAAAGTGGGCGCTACAGGGCTCGAACCTGTGACCTCAGCTATGTGACAGCTGCGCTCTAGCCAACTGAGCTAAGCGCCCCATGGCCGGAGCATAGGTCGGGGTGTTTCGCGTGTCACGGTGATCTCTGCCGCCAACGGAAAACGCCCGGACCAGGGCGGTCCGGGCGCTGTCCCGTCAAGTTCCCTCGCCAGAGGGTTTGGGTCGCTTATGGGCAGCCCGCGAACCAGGCCGAGAGGAAGGTGAAGATGTCGGCGACCGTCGCATCCCCCGAACCATCGGCATCACCGATGCAGGATTCCGGAGAGGAGAACGGTCCGCCCACAATTTGCGAGAGCACGGGCTGATGCACCGCGACACGGAACGCGAAGTCGCGCCCCTGTGGGGTCCATTCGGCATCGGCGATCGGCGCGATGATCCGGCCGAGTCCCTGCGAGCCACGCGGCGCGGAGCAGTCCTCGCAGTCGGTCGTCGAGTGTGCAAAGTACGCCGATGTCGAGAAGTTACCGCCCGAGTAGGCACCGAACTGAATCCAGTAGTTGCGTCCCGCCGGGAGGCGCAGGTTGATGCCGCAGAGTTGAACTCGATAGAGATGGTAGGTGTAGGCGCCGGGAGTCCATGTGTCGTCGAGCCGCTCAACCTTCGTGGGCGTCGCGGTGTAGACCAGGTGCCCGGGCAGGTTGCAATCGTTCTCGAAGATCTGGATAAAACCATCCAGGGGATTGCAGTTGGACCAGATGTAGCCCTCGATGAAGCAGATCGGATCGTCCTTGCACGGCGGGAGGGTGAAAGAGTCAACGGCCTCGGTCGTTTGCTCGCGGTGGACTCCCGACGGGGTGCCGCCGCGACCCATGCCGAGATCGGGGCCGCCGTTGTCCACAAGGACCTTGCAGGACTGTCCCTCGAGTTTGAAGGCAAAACCGACGCAGCCGACGCAGCACTCGGCGATGGAGTCCCACGCGTCGAACTCGAACTCGTCCCAGTTGCCACCGGGGAGGCCGCGGGCCTTGCAGGGTACGTTCGCCGCGATGGGGTTGTGCTGCTGCGGGTCGCCCGACACGGCCCAGAACGAGAGGTCATCGGTCACACGGTCGGCCAGGCCGATGAGCGAGAGCCAGTAGGTCTTGCCGCCATCGAGCCAGAGCTCTTCTTCGCAGAGGTCGAAGCGGTAGGTGATGAGCACGAAGCCGCCCGGAGCGGGGGTCTGGCCGACGATCGTGAACTCGTCAAAGGTCTTGAAGGGGATCGCCTCGGGCTTGCCGTTGCAGTCGTTATAGAGTTCGAGTTTGGCTCGGCGGAGGCCGGGCCAGGAGTTGGTGAGCATCTGCCCGGAGAAGGCGGTCAGGCGATGCACCATGCCCTCGAGCAGGAAGAAGTCGTCGGCCGACTTGCCGCCCTCGGGTGCTCCGCCGCCGAGGTGCGAGAGTTGTCCATCGGGGTTCACGTTGATGTTGATCGCGTCACCGTTGTCCCAGATGCAGTTGCACTCGTCGGGGATGCCGTCGTTGTTGCAGTCTGAGGCGGAGCCGTCCTGGATCTCGCAGGAGTCGGGGATGCCGTTGGCGTTGCAGTCCTCGGCCAGCACGGTCACGGTCGCGATGCAACTGTCGGTCAGTCCGAACGAGTCGGTCGCGGTGAGTGTGACATCGGTCTCGCCGATGGGGAACGGCCCGAGCGAACTGATGGAGAGCGTGATCGAGTCGCCGCTGGCGATATCCGGGTCCGTCGAGCCGTTGTTGACATCGTCGATGGTGATGTTGAAGGAGGGCGGGCAGGTGGTGCGGGCATCGATGAGCACATCGCGGCAGCGTGCATCAGGCGGTCGGTTCGTCGGCGTGACGTTGATCGTCACGGTCGCGGTGTTGGATCCGCCGCCGGCGCCATCGCGGGCGCGATAGGTGAACACCACGGGTCCGACGAAGGCCGCGGGCGGGGTGTAGGTCAAGGAGCCGTTGGCGTTGAATGAGAGCGTTCCCACGGCAACGCCCGTGACCTGCTCGGCGGTGAGCGGGAGAGGCCCGTCAACATCGGTGTCGTTGGCGAGAACGCCTGGCGAGGCGACCGTGAGCACATCGACGTTGCGCACGGTGTAGGTGTCGTTGACGGCGACGGGCAGGTCATTGACCGGCGTCACCGTGATGGAGACGGTGGCGATGCCGGACTCAAGACCCGAGCCGTCGCGGGCGCGATAGGTGAAACTGTCCGGGCCAAAGTAGTTGGGCGCTGGGGTGTAAACGAACGAGCCATTGGCGCCCAGCGCAAGCGTGCCGTTGGTGGGGGTGGATACGAGGATCGAGGTCAGCGGGAGCGGACCATCGACATCGGAGTCGTTGGCGAGGATGCCCGGCGCGGCGATGACGAGTTGGGTGTCCTCGGGCGTTGAGAACGCGTCGTTGACAGCGACCGGTGCATCGTTGGCGGGGACGACCGTGATCGAAACGGTTGCCGTGTTCGACTCGGCACCTGCCCCATCGCGAGCGCGGTAGGTGAAGGCGTCTGGGCCGAAGTAGTTGGCGTTGGGCGTGTAGGTGAACGAGCCATCGGGGTTGAGCGACAGCGTGCCGCTGGTGGTGCTCGACATGATGACGGTGGTGAGCGGGAGCGGCCCATCGACATCGGAGTCGTTGGCGAGGATGCCGGGCGCGGCGATGACCAGTTGGGTGTCCTCGGGCGTCGAGAACGCGTCGTTGACGGCGACGGGCAGGTCGTTGACCGGTGTTACGGTGATCGAGACGGTCGCGGTGTTGGACTCGCCGCCCGAACCGTCTCGGGCGCGGTAGGTGAAGGCGTCGGGCCCGAAGTAGTTGGAGTTGGGTGTGTAGGTGAACGAGCCGTTGGCGTTCAGGACAAGCGAACCGTTGGTGGTCGTCGAGACCAGGATCGATGTCAGCGGGAGCGGGCCGTCTGGATCGGTGTCGTTGGCCAGGATGCCGGGTGGAGTGATGACCAACTGCGTGTCCTCGGGCGTCGAGAACGCATCGTTGACGGCCACGGGCAGGTCATTCACCGGTCCCACGTTGATGGACACGGTCGCGATGTTGGACACGGCGCTCGCACCGTCTCGGGCGCGGTAGGTGAAGGCGTCGGGCCCGAAGTAGTTGGAGTTGGGTGTGTAGGTAAACGAGCCGTTGGCGTTCAGGACGAGCGAACCGTTGGTGGTCGTCGAGACCAAGATCGATGTCAGCGGGAGCGGGCCATCGATATCCGAGTCGTTGCCGAGAATGCCCGGCGCGGCGATGACCAGTTGGGTGTCCTCGGGCGTCGAGAACGCGTCGTTGAGCGCCACCGGCGCGTCATTGACCGGGGTGACCGTGATCGTGACCAGCGCGGTGTTGACCGACTGCAGGTTGGTGGCATCGCGGGCGCGGTAGCGGAACGAGTCCACGCCCGAGAAGTTGGCGTTGGGGGTGTAGGTAAACGATCCGTCCAGGTTGAGCGACAGCGTTCCGCTCGCAGGACTGACCGTCAGGAGCGCCGCAACGGGCATCGGCCCATCGGGGTCGGTGTCGTTGGCGAGCACGCCCGGCGCGGCGATCACCAGTTGCGTGTCCTCGGGGGTAGCGAAGGCGTCATCGACCGCGACGGGCGGGTCGTTGATGGAGAGCACGGTGATCGTCACCGTTGCGGGCTGGGATGCGAGCCCGGCGCCGTCGCGGGCGCGGTATGTGAACGAATCGCCGCCGACAAAGTTCGCTCCCGGCGTATAGGAGAAAGAGCCGTTTGCGTTGAGGGCCGTGAGAATGCCATTACTCGGGCCGGAGATGAGTTCGGCGGTGAGCGGGAAGGGGCCATCAGGGTCGGTGTCGTTCGCGAGCACGCCGCTTGCCGCGTTCACACTCAGGCCGGTGTCCTCGTTCACGCTGTAGGCGTCGTTCACGGCCAGGGGCGGGTCGTTGACCGGGCCGACGGTGATCGTCACGGTCGCGATGTTGGATTGGGCGTTCGCGTTGTCGCGAGCGCGGTAGGTGAACGTCGCGATTCCGTTGAAGCCGGGGGCGGGGACGTAGACGAACGATCCGTTCGCGCCAAGCGTGGCGGCGCCGCTCGTCGCGGGGGACACCTGCAGCGCGTTGAGCGGGAGCGGCCCGTCGATATCGGTGTCGTTGGCCAGCACACCCAGCGCGGCTGAGACATTGAGCGTCACGTTCTCATCGGTGGCGTAGGCATCGTTCGCCGCGATGGGCGGGTCGTTGACGGGGGTCACGTTGATCGAAACGGTCGCGATGTTCGACTCGGCGTTGGCCCCATCCCTTGCGCGGTATGTGAAACTGTCCGGCCCGTTGTAGTTGGCCGCGGGGGTATAGGTGAAGGAGCCGTTGGCGTTCAGGGACAGGACGCCGTTCGTCGGGCTGGAGGCCAGGATCGCGCTCAGTGGGAGCGGCCCGTCCACATCCGTGTCGTTCCCCAGAACGCCCGGGGCGGCGATAACCAGTTGCGTGTCCTCGGGCGTGGAGAATGCGTCATTCACCGCGACCGGGTTGTCGTTCACGGGGGAGACCGTGATCGACACCGTGGCGATGTTGGACTGAAGGTTGGAGCCGTCGCGGGCGCGGTAGGTGAAACTGTCCGGGCCGTTGTAGTTCAGATTCGGGGTGTAGGTGAAGGAGCCGTTGGTGTTCAGGGCCAGCACGCCGTTGCTCGGCCCGGTGATCTGAAGCGTTGTCAGCGGAAACGGCCCGTCGATGTCCGTGTCGTTGCCGAGGATGCCCGGCACGTTGACCACGAGTTGGATGTCCTCGGGCGTTGTGAAGGAGTCGTTGTTCGCGATCGGTGCATCGTTGACCGGCGTCACCGTGATGGTCGCGGTCGTGATGCCCGAGAGCAGCCCGCCCGGGTCGCTGGCGCGATAGGTGAACGAATCGACTCCGAAGAAGTTCAAGTTGGGGATATAGGTGAAGGAGCCATTGGCGTTGAGTGCCAGACTGCCACTCGTCGTCGTGGCTACCAGAATCGCGCTGAGCGTGTCGCCGGGGTTCGGGTCGCTGTCGTTCGCCAGGACGCCCGCGACCGCGTTCACGTTCAGTGTCGTGTCTTCGGGTGTTGCGTAGGCATCGGCCAGCGCCACCGGGGGCATCGGCTCGCAGGCATCGCCGATGCCGTTGAAGTTGATGTCCTCCTGGCCCGGATTGGCGATGTTGACGCAGTTGTCGCAGATGTCGCCGATGCCGTCATTGTCCACATCTTCCTGGCCCGGGTTCGGGTTGAAGGGGCAGTTGTCGCAGGCATCGCCGATGCCGTCCTCATCGATGTCGGGCTGGAGGGGCGTGCCCTCGCCGCGGACTACCGGAGGGTTGCTGATGGTGGGGCAGTTGTCGCAGACGTTGCCGACACCGTCGCCGTCCACATCGGCCTGGTCGGGGTTCGGAGTGCCGAGGCAGTTGTCGATGAAGTCCTCAACGGTGTCGTTGTCGATATCGCCTGTGCGCTCGACAGAGCCGATGTCGGAGTTATTGCCGCCGGAAGCCGGGGGGATCGAGGGCTGATCGAAGGGGCGGAACGCTCCACGCTGGTCGGCGATGATGCCTGGTTCGGCCGCGGCCTTGTCGACCGCCGGGCTGCTCAGGGGGAGAGCGTGCGTGCGACCGAAGCCGCGATAGTTCGCCAGCGGCATGAGGAGCGGGTTCGAGTCATAGATGTCGGTCGGTTGGGCCGCCGGAAGGTTGCCGCCGGCGTTGGGCCCGATGAGGTTGTAACCGTCGCTGATGTAGAGTGGCGGCTGGACGTTGCGGATGTTGCTCGCGTTGGAGGTGCCGGTGCCGCCGTTGTTGTTGGCGACGATGTTGTTCTTGAGGCGCAGGCCCCGCTGCGAGAGGATGCCACCGGCGTTGGCGGTGTTGTTGGTGGTCGCGGTGTTGAAGGCGATCGTGCAGTTGGTGATGATCACGTCCTGAGACATGACGCGCAGCCCACCGCCCGTGGCCCCGGTGTTGCTCGAGATGGTCGAGTTGCGGATGGTCGTGGGCGCGGTATCGAAGACGTAGACACCGCCGCCCTGGCCGCCGAGGTTGTTGGCAACCGTCGAGTTCATCATGGTGAGTTGGGCGCTGGGGCTGTTGCCCGACGCGACGCCGCCGCCGAGTTGGCCCATATCGGTCTGGTTGTCGCGGACCTCGCAGGTGTCGATCGTCAGGGTGCCCTGGTTGAGAACGCCGCCGCCGTTTGTCAGGGGCGCGGCGTGCCCGCCCGCGATCGTGAGACGGCGCAGGATGCCCGTTGCGCCAGGGGCGATGGCGATGACGCGATAGTGCGGGGCCGCGCTGGACCGACGGATCTCGATGCGGTCAGGGAGGGACGGCCCCTCAATGGTGACTTCCGTTGTGATGATCGGCAGGGCGTTAGCGTCTACAAGCAGGATCTGCCCGGTCACGGCGAACTGGATGACATCCGCCCCCGGGGCGGCGTTGGCTTGGGCGATCGCTTCGCGCAGGGTTGTCAGGCCGTCCCCGGCGTTAACCGTGTCGGCGAGGCTGGTGACGGTAATGGTCGCCGCGCCTGCGGAATGGCAGAGAACCATGAGCGTCAAGGCGGACGCCCAGCGCGGTACCGCGGCCGAGAACAAATGCCACGACATATGACCGGCTCCTGAACAAAAAAGCCAGCGTTGAACACACACCCCTCATCCGCGCTTTCCGTGCGCGGCTTTCGGCAGGGTGGACCGGCCGTTGCCCGGTTACAGCAACCATTAGACCCGAAAGGGCACGCGAACTCAAGTGCTATGTGCCGGTCAAATCTGGTTTTATGAGATTTTTCTGGAGGCGATGGCTTATTGGACGGTGACGTAAGTCAGTTCGCCAAGATGAGCACCACCATGAATCCAAGCCCGCCCAGCAGGGCCAGGAGCAGAAGAACGGTCGCAAGTCGCATCATCAGTTGGTTCTTGTGGCGCATGGTCTTGTCCCCGGGTTATCGGAGCAGTCGTGTGCGAGTTCGCGCCGCTCGGGCGCAATCCTATTCGCCGGGAATGTATCCGATTACGCCCTCCCACGTTGAACTCGCCGAGGCGTACAGCCGGCGCGGGATTCGGCCTGAAAGGTATGACAGGCGACCGGCGATGCAGGCGTGCCCCATCGCGCGGGCCATGAGCGCTGGGTCCGCCGCGTGAGCGACCGCGGTGTTGAGCAGCACCCCATCGGCGCCAAGTTCCATCGCGATCGCCACATCCGATGCCCCGCCCACGCCCGCATCGACGATCACCGGGTAGGTCGCGTCGCCCTGCTTGAGCAGTTCCATGCACAGGAGGATGTTGCAGCGGTTGAGGATGCCCTGCCCGGAGCCGATCGGCGATCCTGCGGGCATGACGCTTGTTGCCCCCGCTTCCTTGATGCGGAGCGCGGCGATCGGATCGTCGCTCGAATAGGCGAGGACCTGGAAGCCGTCTTTGACCAACTCGCGAGTGGCCTCGACCGTACCCATGGGGTCGGGTAGCAACGTCTTCTTGTCGCCCAGGACCTCGAGTTTCACCCAGTTTGCGCCGGGGTTGCCCAGTTGCTCGAGGAGGTCACGCCCGAGCCGCGCGACCCGAACCGCATCATCAGCGGAAAAGCATCCCGCGGTGTTGGGAAGGATGGTGTATCTGGCGAGGTCGATGAAGGACAGGAGGGACTCGTTGCGATCGTTGTACAAACGCTCCCGGCGCACCGCGACCGTGATGACCTCCGCGCTGCTGGCGTCCAACGCATCGCGCATCAGCGTGTAACTCCTGTACTTTCCGGTCCCGAGGATCAGCCGGCTGGAGAGTGTGCGTCCGCCGATGACCAGCGGTGCGGGCGTGCCTGCGGGGGCGATGGGCGTGGTCGTGGGCATCTCCAATGGTAAGTGCCGGCGACCTCAGCCGCCGCCCACCAGCGTGACGACCTCCAGCCGATCGCCAGGGGCGAGGGCGTGCGTGGCGTGGCGAGCCTTCGGGATGAGCACAAGGTTTGCCTCGACCGCGCAGGCCTGGCGCTCCAGCCCGAGTTCGCGGATGAGATCGGCGATGGTCGCGCCCTCCCGGGTTTCCCGGTTCTTTCCGTTCACGAAAATCTGAATGGTGCTCACGGGCGATTGTTGACGGCCATCGGACCCGTGTCATCCAGCGGTCGGGTCGGAAGTGCCTGGCGTTCGCCGTGTGTAACGTTCACCACGCGAGCGCGTACGAGATTGCGGGTGGTCGGGCAATGGGGAGATGCATGCATCGAGGGCTGAAATCGGTTTGGGCGGTCGTGGCGACGGTGCTTGGGATCGCCGCTGGGTGCGACCGGCCGACGGTCTACAGCCAGGAAACCCCCGATGACGTGATCCGCTCGGCGGCCGAGATGATCCGCAACGGCGAGACACAACGTCTACCCGACCTGATCGCCGCGGACAACGATGAGATGCGGCGGATGCTCAACCGTCTGGGCGTGCTGTTTGGCAACATGCAGCAACTGGCCAAGTCCTCACAGGAGCGGTTTCCCGATGAAATGGCCAAGATCCGCGCGGAGGCGGAGCGACGGGCGGCGGCGGGGGAGGGCAATCCGATCCTCAGCGCCCTTGGGG
>Ga0163153_10006858_pt1 | contig 12575 bp, 8 predicted proteins | sample OliLakLV19MP6IB1_FD_148629 | JGI IMG/M metagenome (GOLD analysis project Ga0163153, IMG submission 148629) | Freshwater microbial mat bacterial communities from Lake Vanda, McMurdo Dry Valleys, Antarctica - Oligotrophic Lake LV.19.MP6.IB-1 | ecosystem: Environmental > Aquatic > Freshwater > Lake... | reverse complement strand
GGAACTGATTCAAATTATTATAGCTAATCCTTCCACCATTGACAATGCCAACTATCTATCCTGGGCCGCACATAATTTGGAACGTGCTGCCGATCGCTCTACCAATATTTGCGAACGGATTGTTTACACAGTCACAGGTGAACTGGTGGAGATTGATGATGAGGATGTGCTTGTATTGGTGAACTAGGCGCGAAACAATAAGTAATGGAGAACGGCTAACAATTAATTGTTAACCGTTCTCCATTACTTATTCATGTTACGCACGTACTCTGGATGGATGACCGATGACCGACGACTGCGGTCGTCGGTCGTCTGCGTAACATGAGTTATTATTAAAAATAATTCATGCAACTAACAACACGTTCCTGGCTTCTTCTGTTAGTTACTATGCTACCACTGGCGCTGGCAGCTCTGTCACCTGTGTGGCTCTGGGCGGCGGTCGGCTGGCTTGGCTTGGTCGTCGCCCTGTTGCTGGCTGATTGGCGTCTGACGCCAAGTCATAAAGCGTGGACGGTGACACGCCGCCATGATGATCGCTTGTCGCTGGCAGTCCATAATCCCATTGCGGTGATGGTTGAATTACGCCACGGGACAAGATCGCTGGCGGTTTGGCTGCGCGACGAACCCCCGTCTACCTTTCACGTAGCAGAGACGGAGCGCATTTTATCCACCCGCGTGATGCCCCGTGTGATGCAGACGCTCACCTATTCTGTCTACCCACCGCGGCGCGGTGACTATCGCTTTGGTGATCTTCATCTGCGCTGGGAATCACTCCTTGCCCTCTGGCGTAGACAGCACACCTTTCCGGCGGCGGAGCCAGTCAAAGTCTATCCAAACCTGGCCGATGTCAAGAAATATGATCTCTTATTACGCAAGAATCGGCTGTGGGAACTTGGGGTACGCAATACGCGCGTCTTGGGCAGTGGTGCAGAATTTGAACGACTGCGCGACTACGCGCCCGATGATGAATATCGGCGCATCAATTGGAAGGCCACCGCGCGGCGTGGCAAGCCGATTAGTGTGGAGTATGAAACGGAGCGTAGCCAACATATCATGCTGCTGCTCGATGTGGGGCGGATGATGCGCAGCCCGGTAGGGGATGTGGCGAAAGTGGATTATGCGATCAACGCGGCGTTACTCTTGGCCTATGTGGCGGCGCAAAAGGGCGATAAAATTGGTCTACTGGCCTTTGCGGACGAGATGCAGGTATGGGTGGAGCCACGGAGCGGCAAGCAACAATTTCATCGCTTATTAGAACAACTCTATCGGCTGGAGAGTACGCCGGTTGAGCCAAATTATGCCCAAGCCTTTAGCTATTTTGCTGCCAAACAACATAAACGTAGCTTGGTCTTACTCTTCACCGACCTGACCGGTAGCATTACAACCGAGATGTTGATCGCGCAAATGGGTCGGATTCGCCGCCAACATCTGCCGCTATTAGTGACGATGCGCGACCCCACCGTGCAACGCATGGCCGACCAAGCGATTGCCGATAGCGCGTCGCTCTATCAACGCACCGTAGCTGAACAACTGCTAAACGAGCGCCAACTGACCATTGACCGCTTAACCCAACATGGTATCCTCACCCTAGATGTGCCAGCCGACGAACTTAGCATCGCCCTGGTCAATCGCTATCTAGAGTTAAAGGCACAAAGTAGAATTTAATTACTCACGTTACGCAGCCTATGCGATCTACAGGTGACAGTCACCTTCCAGAGTGCGTGCGTAACATGAGTTAATTATTTTATTTACGAATTAGGTAAACAACATTTGGCGTCGCCTGTTTGAGGGCAGCCAATAGGGCGCGTGTGTCATCGACCTTTGGTTGTTTGCCTGGTGGATTGATGGTATACTGGCTGCAAGCAACACCGAACCTGTTATGGGATAATCATTTTTTCACACCAACCATGCGTGAATTCAACACATCTGGCCCCTGTGACCCGGACAAACACTACACGGTTATGCGTGAGGCTTTGGTGACCAAAGGCCAGGCCCTCGTTGATCGTGGTCGTTTCTTTACCATCTTTGCGCCCCGACAATCAGGGAAGACGACCTACTTTCAACTGCTTTTTCGCCAACTGCGTCCGCAAGGGTATCTGCCCATCTGGATCAGCTTTGAAGGGTTAAAACAGCTTTCCAGAGCGAAATTCTACTCGGCGCTGGCTATGCGTTTGTCCGAAGAGTTGACCGCGTATAGCCAAGCAAGCGTGCCGCCGATGGAGGATGCCTTTGATCTCGAAATTTACCTCAAACAAGTCTCTCTACGAACGCCACCGCTGATGTTAGTTATTGATGAGTTTGAAGACATTCCCACTGAAGTAGTGAGCGAATTACTCCATCTCTTGCGCGCCATGTATCACAAACGGGAGCACCACAAACTTTACGCCTTGGCATTGGTGGGGGTAAGTACATTGGCGGAACTGATTGTCTCTTCCGCATCTCCCTTTAATATTGTCGATGAACTGAGCATCGACTACTTTACCTTTGCCGAAGTGGAACAACTGATCGGTCAATATGTGGCAGAATCAGGACAGCCATTTGATGAGCCGGTGATCAAAGCGATCTACGAGAATACAGTAGGTCAACCAGGATTAACCTGTGCGCTTTGTCAGCATTTAGTGACCGAAGTGGTGACAGATCGCAGTCAACCTGTGACGATGGATGCCTTTTACCCTGCCTTAAAATACTTTCTCACTGAGCGCTCTGATAAAAATATTCTCAACGTTGTGCAAAAAGCACGCGAAAAACAAGCATTTATGCTGCGTGTACTCTTTGGCGATAACCCTATTCTCTTTACAGTGAATGAACCAAATATAGCTTACCTTTTTGCACACGGCGTCATCGATAATGTTAATGGCAATGTCGAAGTGGCTGTCCCGCTTTATGGCAAATGTTTAATCACCGCCTTTCGTCCCCTGATCAATGGCGAAAGCAGCGAGTATATCGTCTCCGCTCACGAAAGTTTGAACGAGTTCATCATAGACAACCAATTGAATCTTCACGCCTTGCTCGACAAGTATCTGGAGTACGTGCAGCGCCGTGGCTTTCGTGCGTTTGATACCAAGCAACTCAAGGAAGGCGCCTGGCACTATTCACTGGATGGGTTTATTCACTTCTTCATCCAACGCTTAGGCGGTGATACCTTAGTTGAAGTACCGAGCAGTCGCGGACGTACCGACATTCTGATTTTCTACCGCAAGCGCAAGTATATCATTGAGACGAAACGCTTTACCGATCAATCTTATTTTGTGCAGGGCAAACAACAACTGGTCGATTACCTAAAGTCTGAAGGCTTGGCAGATGGCTACTATGTCGTCTTTAGCAACAAACATCACGAAAGCGACACACTCTTTACCAGCGAACTGATCGATGGTAAGCAAATTCATACCTGGATTATTCGCACCAATTTCGAGAAGCCAAGCCGATACAGAAAGCGAACAGCGCCGAAGGAGCAGAGACAACAGCAGAAAAAATAAGCAAATATCTCCAACTAGGTCCGGCGATTCAGCAGGCTTTCAGCGAGAGCATAAAGTGTTGACCCTTCGGCGCGGTCGCCGAGGGCATTGTGGAGGGCCGCCATGCTCCGCTCGTGTTCAGCCTGCACGGCGGCTTCGGCAAAGGCGCGTGCGCCGGCCTGGTTGAGCAAGCGCATGGCTTGGGGTAGCTGTTCGGCGTGGAAAGAACCATCCAATAATGTCTCAAATTGCTCGCCGACATGGTCATGATTGAGGGTATAGAGAATCGGCAGACTTTTCTTGCGCCGCAATAGATCGTTGCCGGCCGCTTTGCCTGTGATCGCCGGATCGCCCCAAATTCCCAAAATGTCATCCTGGATTTGAAAAGCCAACCCACTGGCTTGACCAAAGGCTTGTAACTGGCGTACTCCTTCTGCCGTGGCGTCCCCCAACAAGGCACCGATGGCGGTGCTTGCGCCCAGCAAAGCGGCTGTCTTGCTCTGAATCATCTGGAGATACTCATTTACGCTTACGATTTCGCGCGTTTCAAAACTCATATCAAGATATTGACCTTCGGTCAGGGTTAGGCAGGTTTGGGTGAAGATCCCCAGTGCCTCTAAAGTAGTGCGGCTGGCCACGCCATAATCACGTAGGCGCTGGATGGCGGCAAAAGCCAGTGCAAACAACCCATCACCAGCATTAATCGCCAGCGGAATGCCCCAAACTTTCCAGACCGTAGGCCGGTGGCGACGCACCTCATCGCCATCTTCAATGTCGTCATGAATCAGGGAAAAATTATGGAGCAGTTCCAGGGCGGCCGCAGCTGGCAACGCTTGTACAGGATCACCCCCCACCTCAGCACACGCCAGCAAGCAGAGCATGGGGCGAATCCGTTTTCCGCTGGGATAGAGTTGCGGTTGCAGCGCTTCATTGGCCCAGCCCAAATGATAGCGCATCATGCCATAGTGCGGCGCGACAGTGGCTTCATGTTGGGTAACCACATTTTTCATTTCATCTTCCACCCGCGGGAGCCACTGACCAAGAAAACTGCTGAGTTCAACGTTTGACATGGTGATTCCTTCTATTACGAAAAGTCTAGAAAAGTTGCGTAGTCGGGAAGTCGCGTGGTCGTAGGGTCGCGTGGTCATAACCCAGCCACTGGACTACGCGACCACGCGACTTCCCGACTACGCAACTTCCCGACTACGCAACCACGCGCCGTAAAACGCCGGGGCGGCGCAACTGGGTCAAAGTGGCGCAGCCGCTGCAAAAGGTGGCAATCCGCACTTCGGTGGTCAACAGATCCATCTCTTCGCAGACGGCTTCTGCCGAAATGACCGCCCGTTTGAGAAAAGGCGAGGCTAACCCCACCAGATCGGCGCCCAGCGCTACACATTTGGCAATGTCCAGCCCGGTGCGAATGCCACCGCTGGCAAAGATCGCTAGATCTAGTCGCTGCAACGCTGTACGCAGTTGGTCTACGCTTTGTAGACTTTCTGCTGTAGGAATGCCCCAATCGCCAAAGGCCGCGGCTAACCGGCGTAGCCGTTCAGTCGGGGCGCGATACATCTCCACCTGGCTCCAGGATGTGCCGCCGGCACCAGCCACATCAATGGCGCTCACCCCAGCTTCGATCAGATGGCGCGCCACCTCAGTGCTGATCCCCCAGCCAACTTCTTTGACAATGACAGGCGCACCGACTTGTTGGCAGACGGCACTGATTTTTTGCAACAAACCGCGCCAGTTGGTATCTCCGCCGGCTTGAACCACTTCTTGTAAGGGATTGAGATGGAGGATCAGCGCATCGGCTTCAATCATCTCCACGGCCCGGCGACAGGCATCAACGCCATAGCCATAGTTTAGTTGCACTGCCCCAATATTGGCAAAGAGGAGCGCCGTTGGCGCCACGGCGCGGACGCGAAAGGTCTTGGCCGTTTCCTGATGTTCAAGCCCGGCACGCTGGCTGCCAACCCCCATCGCCGCGCCTTGGTGTTCGGCGGCCTCGGCCAAATTGGTATTGATGCGTTCGGCCTCCGCCGTACCGCCGGTCATAGAACTAACCAGAAGCGGGGCTGTCAGCCGTTTGCCAAAGAGCGCCACGCTTGTGTCAACCTCATGAAGATCCAACTCGGGTAGCGCCTGATGCGTAAAACGAAATTTTTCCAATCCTGTGGTTAAAGTGGGGAAGCTGACATCTTCTTCCAGGTTGATGCGAATGTGGTCAGCCTTGCGTTGATCGATCGACAATCGTCACCTCTTGCTATCCGAACAGGGTAAATCATTTATTTTCAGAAACCCGCGTAACTTTTTGCAAATTCCACGTCATAGTAACTGAGTAGTGATTGTACATCAGCTTAGGCAAATGATCCACTGTTGTCCGTAGTCTGTAGTCCTGAGTCCTACGTCTTGGGTCCAGAGTATACCCCGCGACTACAGACTGTGGACTACAGACTACGGACTAACGCACAGATGATGTTGCAATCGTAATCATAGAGCTGACCATGCTCAACCAGCCGCCAATGTACGCCGGCACATTGATGACTGATGAGAGCTTTCGGCCATGGCTCACCAAGAAAATACAATTTGTTAAAGGAGAGTTACATTTATGTTCTCGCAGATTTCAAGCAAATTGCGTTCTGCGAAAGTACGCCTGGGTCTGGCCTTGCTGCTCTCATCTTTGCTCCTACTCCCAGTCGCCAGTGTCTACGCAGCCGGCAATGGCAATGGTTCTACCGTTTTACCCAGCAATAGTGATATTTGTGTCAAAGGTACGGTGATCAACCATCAAGAAAAGCCGCTTGATGATGGTCGCATTGTGACAGCAACCGCTGAAGATGGCACTTCGATGGCCACCGCCGTTGATGAAGATGGCGCGTTTAGCTTTGAAGAGGGGCTTTTCCCTGGGCGCTGGACTTTTGCCATTGATGTCGTGAAAGAAGGCGAAGAGTGGGAACCCGTCACGTCTGCTTCCTTTGCTGTGACATTGGACTATAGCCAGAGCGACTGCTATCAGATCCGCTTTAAATTACGCCAAGTGGTGACGGTCATTGTGGTTAAAATTGACGAAAACCACAATCGCCTGCTTGATTGGGAAATTAAGGTGCAACCGGGCGCCGGCAACCTCTTTGCTGTGAGCCAGGATGCCACCACTGATGCCAACGGCGAAGCGATTTTCCGGCTGAGTGAAGGCAAGTGGATCTTTACGGAATTCCCACCCGAGGATGTCAATTATACCCCAGTGGTACCAACGGATGGTCGTCAGGAGTTGGAGGTCGAAGCGCCTGGCCCTTACACCATTCGCTTTAAGAATCGGCTCAACATTCATGGCTGTATTGATGTGTTGAAACAAGATGTGCCGCCGGTTGGCTCTGACGATAGTCCCTTCCCACTACAGGGCTGGAAGATCAAGTTGCTAAAGGCTGATGGTTCGCTGGCCACCAGTGGTGTGACCGACGCCCTCGGCACGGTTTCCTTTGAGAAACTGCCCTATGGCCCCTACACCGTGGTCGAAGAGGAACGTGTTGGCTGGGAAAGTGCCACTGTCAGCAGCTATGATGTTGAACTGTCGCCCGATAATACCAGTTGTGTCCAGGTTGTCTTTGATAATCAACAGGCCGAACCCGAATATTGCATTGAAGGTCGCAAGATCGACACCAATGGCAAGATCGGTCTGCCGGGTTGGACGATTACGGCCGAGCCGCTCGACAAAGGTGATGAAGATCCCGACGATCAGGTGACCGATGGTCTTGGTATCTATAAGTTTAGCTTCTCGGGCAATGATTACCGTGTGCCTGGCTCACGCTATCAAATCTGCGAAGATTATGAGGATGTGGAAGGCTGGACACCGCGTGGGCCAACTTGTTACACCGTAACGATGCCCCAATCGCTGGGTGCCTGTGTGCAAGTGCCAGCCTTTGAAAACCAGCAGGTTGGTCACGGCCAGACGTACACCAACCCAAGCAGCAGCGCAAGCTGTCGCCAGATGCATACCGTCAAAAAAGGCGAGACGCTCTATGGCATTGGATCCAAGTACGGTGTCTCCTCCAAGGCCATCGTAGCTGCCAATACCTGGGTCCAAAAACAACCCAAGCTGTATGTCTACGTCGGACAACAGGTCTGTATTCCGTAGGCTGGCACCAATAGACCAGTTATCAGTGATAATCATACCCCCGGGATTAGTCACTGATAACTGGCAATGGTTTGATTGATCGCACCATTCCTCAAGCGGCTCGCTAGCAGAGCTTACGATAAAATCCATCCAAATCTTACAATATACAAAAAAATCAAAATCTAAATTAACTAAAAGTAATCCCTGTTTGTCTAATGTAAGGATTTGTGCCAGAAAATTTTGCATTCCCCTCTTGCGAAACCGCCACAATTGTGTTAAACTTACAACGGGCCTCTTAATTGCTGGTACGTTGGCCCCGAATGCCAGCAAGTCTTGGAAAACTCATGAGTTTGTTTGAAAACTCGTTTCCTGCGTGAAAAAGATATTGTTTAATGCAATCTGTGTCATTCCCCGTGACGGATTCAGAAAATCTTTGTCTGGGAAATGGTATGAGTTTTTGCTAAGACTGTCTTCACCTCGCAAGTTTGAAATTTTCAAATAACCTCACAATAGCTCCATTAGCTGTACGTAGCTGTAGCACGAGTTTTCCAGGAACCACTAGTTTGTTTTTCTGTGAAAAGGAGGTGTACAGTTTTTCTTATTTTGCCACAAAGTTTCTCACCCATTGTTGTCGTTTGTACTGTTTTGTATTTTATCTTCTTTGTCACTGCCGCTCAATTGATGATACCGTCGCTGACAAATAGACTGTTCCTTCACAAAGGAGAAGTATATGTTCCCTCGCATATTCAACGTGCCCTTCACCGGTTGGGCACGCTCGTTGATCGTTGTATTTGTGAGTCTGTTATTTGTGACTTCAGCCACAACCGCTTACGCTGACGATATTGGTACTAATGCGGCGCCGATACCCGTGGATAAGGTATGTGTTGAAGGCTCGCTTATTTCGCATGATGAGAAACCGCTGACGGATGGCTGGATTGTGGGTGCGACGCCCCGCAATGCACAGGGTGAATTAGATCCAACCCGTGCCGTTAGTGAGATTTCCGACAACACCGGCTATTTCCGCTTTGATGAGTGGCCCGAAGACCCCAACCGTGGGATCTTTGTGGGCGATTGGCAATTCCAAGTCGATATCGCTGCCAAGGCGGATCAGGAGTGGGAGCCAGTCACCCCTGATCGTTTCGACGTTTCGTTGACCTATGGTCGCAAAGACTGTGTCAAAATTCGCTTTAAGTTGCGCCAGATTATCAAAGTAACGGTAATTAAGGTCAATGACGACTATGAGGGTCAGCCCAATTGGCGCATGCAGGCCGAGCCAGGCCCAGATAACCTCTTTGCTACTGCGCAAGAATTGCTGACCGATGCCAGTGGCACGGCTGTCTTCAAACTTTCCCCTGGTCGCTGGATCTTCACCGAACATGCGCCGCCAGGTGTGAGCTTTACGCCAGTCTTACCACCCACTGGTGTGCAAGAGATTGATGTGAAAACCCCGGTCACGGTCTACTTCAAGAATCGCATCCGCTTTAAGGGCTGTATTGAAGTCTTTAAGTATGACGTGCTGCCGGATAACACCCAAATGCCCTTGGCCGGTTGGTTGATGCAAGCGCTGCGCACCAATGGCTCAGTTGCTGCCTCTGGCCTTACCGACCTGAATGGCAGGGTGCGCTTTGATAGTCTGCCACCTGGCCCCTATCAAGTCACGGAAGAGAACCGGCTTGGCTGGAAACCGATTACCCCCACCACCTTTACCGTGAACGTTGAGGGCCGCCAACAATGCGAAGTTGTGACTTTCTTTAATGTACAAGATGAGCCGCAATTTTGTATCGAAGGTATCAAGATCGACACGAACGGCAAAGTGGGCATTCCTGGCTGGAAAATCTGGGCAGAAGCGTTGGATGCTGGCAGCTTCCAGCCGACACCGGTTTTGACCGATGGTGAAGGCGAGTATACCTTTGTCTTCCCCGAAGATGATTACCGGATTCCCGGCTCGCGGTACGAGGTCTGTGAAGAGCAGAGAGATGGCTGGTTGCCCCATACGTCAACGTGTTATACAGTGACGTTGCCGCAGGAGCCAAGCGCTTGTGTGCGTGTGCCAATCTTTGAGAACCAACAGAAGGGACATGGTGTGACGCCACCCCAACCCAAGCCTTATCATCCGGAATGTCGTGTCACGCATACTGTAAAACAGGGTGAAGGACTCTATTCGATTGGTCAGAAATATGGGGTGCGCTCCAATGCGATGATGGCGGCCAATCCCTGGGTGCGCACGCAAAAGCACATGTATGTCTATGTAGGACAGCAGATCTGTATTCCGTAACTGCGCTTCTAAACAATAGATAAGGGTGTAACGGTTAATCATTAACCGTTAACCGTTACACCCTTATCTATTAAGGCGCCAACTGAAGTATGACAACCCAGAGGATTTCGCATTCGATCACCTGCATGGCAAGACGCGAAATCCTCTGGGAACAATCGACGCTATTGCATTGTACTCAAAAGGAGATCCCCCTATGTTACGGATTCAAGCATTTCCGTTCTACGAGCGTTGGACAAGATTCGCGCTTGTTTTGTGCTTTGTCATCGGCGCTGGATTGTTGCCATCGGTGGTGATGGCTTCCTCTACCGTGGTCAACACACAGTATAATGATTACCACCATGACAGTGATCGAGACGATGAATGTGTTACGTATTACTCTGTCTATCGCGGTGATACCTTGTCAAGAATTGCTGCTCGCTATGGGGTAAGCGTTTACGCCATTGCGCAGCTCAACAACATTTCAAACATTCACCGCATTTATCCAGGTCAATATCTCTGCATCCCTGCTTATCACAAAGATGCTCAGCATGATGAGTATGATAAAGACTATGATAAAGACTATGATAAAGACTATGGCTACCACAAGATGTATGGCGATTCTTCTGACGCTGATCGCTATGATGACCACTATGCGTATGATGACTATAACAACGCTGAATACTATGATAAGTACAATGATAAGTACAGTCATCAGGATGGCTATGACAACGAGGGTTATTATGGTTATGATCAGCAACAGGATGACGAGCACTACGTCTACACACCGGGATATTATGAAAGCACCGGTGGACATACAGGCATTTGCTACTATCCTGACCCACGCTATGATCCAGAGGATGCCTACTATTATGGCGAGGAAAAGGCCGAAGAATGCTATCAGAACTATCCACAACAGGCTCGCTATCCCTGAGCGATCGGTTGTGAATAGGTAGTGATACTCGGTAGGATAGGACTTACACAGACCGCCAGACCTGACAGGTTTCTGAAACCTGTCAGGTCTTTGTCGTGCTTGGCCTCTCTTTGCAAGCAGTAGCAGAATTGACGTAACTGACAAGTGTGGCTATGATGCGACATCATGCATATCGGCGTTTTGACCCACAATTATCCCCGTTTCCCAGGTGACTTTAGCGGAACCTTCATCGAAGCGCTCTGCCAGGAATTGACCCGTCAACAGCAGCGCGTCACGATCTGGGCCCCGTATGATCCAGCCTATACAAGTGGGGAGTGTAGATTGCGGAATGTGGAATATGTCATGCATCAACACTCCGCACTCAACTTGCGTTTGTATCGTTATGCTCTCTCGGATCAGGCGCATACGTTGGGTTATATGCGCACTATGCAGTCCGATCTGGCGTTGCGGCGTGAGAGTTATTGGCTGGGGCCGGCGATGATGGCGGCTGGCATCGCCAAGGTGGTGCGGGACGCGCGGCGGCTGCGCCCGCAGGTGCTTCATGCCCACTGGCTCTTGCCCAATGGCTTTATAGGGGCGGTGGCAAGTCGTCTGTTGGGTATTCCCTTGGTCATTTCGGTGCCTGGTTCTGATGCACAGGTTGCCAATGCCAACCCTTTCTTTCGTACCCTGGCGCGCTTTGCCATGCGCCAGGCCAGCCTGATGACGGCCAACAGCGCCGATCTGCGTGACGCCGTTGCCGCCTTAGAGCCAAGCGTCCTCCCCAAATTCGATCTCATCCTCTACGGCACCGACCCTCAAGCCCTCAAACCCGACCCAACCGGCGTACTAGAATTGCAGAATGCGGATTTCGGATTGCGGAGTAGCAACGATACACCTAGTAGCAAGGAAACACTCCCTCACTCCCCCACTCCCTACTCCCTACTCCCTACTCCCCACTCCCCACTCCCTCACCCCTTCACCCTCCTCTGCGTCGGGCGTATGGTCTATAAAAAGGGCTTTGACATGTTGATTCGCGCGCTGGCGGATCCGGCGCTGCATGGGCAGGATCTAGTGGTGGTGATGGTGGGAGAGGGCGACCAGAAGGCGGAATGGCAGACATTGGCGCAGCAACTAGGCGTGGCTGACCGGCTGCGTTGGGTGGGGAATGTACCCAAGCATAGGATTGGCGTCTATTACAACGCCTGTGATGTGTTGATCAATCCAGCCGTGCGTAAACCGGTGGATGGGCTGAATGTCTGTGTGCTGGATGCGATGAGCTGCGGCAAACCGGTGGTGGGGTCAACGGTGGCCGGCAACCCATTGGCCATCGTCGATGGTGAAACCGGCTTCTTGACGCCAGCAGGTGATCCAGCCGCACTGGCCCAGGCATTGGCCCGGTTGGCGGCTGATCCGGCTCTACGTGAAAGAATGGGAAAGGCCGCACGCCGCCGGATTGAAATCGATCTGGGTTGGCCACCATTGGCCCAACGCTATATTAAACACTTTCACCGTTTACAGCGCTAGAGCGTTTAAGCTAAACAGTTTCGTAGGTCATCACCTCCGGTGATGACCTACGAAAACACAAACTTTTTTCTTGAAAACTATAGAAACTGAGGTAGAGACGATGGCGCTTGTATGCCGTGGCTGTGGCGGCTACATTCAACCGATCGTGAGCGTAGAAGCCCAATCTATGCAGTGTCCTGTTTGTGATCATGTCGAGCCACAACGGATTGGGCCGCTCTGGCTTGTCACCGGCGCCAGCGGTGTTGGCAAAACGACGGTGGTGGATGCGTTGCGGCCGTTATTGCCGGACTGGGAAGTCTTTGACACCGATATTATTCATGC
>Ga0163153_10006855_pt1 | contig 12578 bp, 9 predicted proteins | sample OliLakLV19MP6IB1_FD_148629 | JGI IMG/M metagenome (GOLD analysis project Ga0163153, IMG submission 148629) | Freshwater microbial mat bacterial communities from Lake Vanda, McMurdo Dry Valleys, Antarctica - Oligotrophic Lake LV.19.MP6.IB-1 | ecosystem: Environmental > Aquatic > Freshwater > Lake... | reverse complement strand
CTCGCCCTCTGCCCCATGCCATTAAACATCCTGGATTCCCTTCGCAGCCGGGGATTTAATGTCATCAGTGAAATCAGGTTAAAAGGGACAGAAAATAAGGTATATGTCGATAAAATATCCGTGCAAATCGATAGTTTACTCCGGGGTGGAGTAAATCCAGAACACATCATAGTATTAGGTGCGTCGGCAGGATGGGATATCACCCTCCGTGTCTCGTCGCTTTTAAAAAATAGCACCATTCGATATGTGCTCATGGGAGGGTGCTGGCCCCAAACGTATAAAGACTATGAGGAAATAGAATTATTTGGCCGGTTTCTTTCCATTATAGAGAAATCAGATCCACATGGCACCTGTTATAAAATATTCGAACGTCCACTGCAGACATTTACTATAAAAGAAATTACGTTAAACACCGGTTTGAGTCATGGTTTTATTTGTAAGGGGCATAGAGCATGGATAGATCCGTTGGTGAATTGGTTTGGATCAAAATAAGTTGTTCATGATGCTAAGTCCCATCCTGGTATTACAGGTATATAAATAGCACTGAAATTGACTTACCAGAAATTTAATATTCACAATTATTTTCAAGGTCGGAAAATAACACCCCCCAAACGTCGACCTTCCATTAGCCAGAACAGCAGTCAAAAAAAATGAGTGAAATCTATTTCGAATTGAAGCCATTGGTCCGGTAATTCGCCCGTGGATCAATAATGTACTCATTGCTTGTCTCGTTGATGATCTGACACGTAAAGGTTTTATTGCTATACAAGTCCATGCTATTGGCAAAGATCAAAAAGAAGGTACTGAAATCCGGTGAAGAATATCCGTACTCAACAAACCCAGGGATTCAAATCTAAATCATCTGATAAGATAGCCGTGGTTAATTTATTATCCAACAATTTAAGTGAACAGGAAAAAATTCAGGAATTTAAATTGTTGTTCAATGGTATTGATTTTGCAGGATGGCGCAATGTTCATTTGACGATATTACCTGATAAAGATGGACTGTAAAAAATGAAGCTATCGGTGTAAATAAATCAGAGGGCTCTGAAACTGTAAATGATATAGTGACGAAAAACTGGTACGGATCGTTTAAATTGGTTTTTTGATTTTAAAATTAATGAAGGAAGCAATTCCGATCTTAAATATTTTGTCGACGAACAATATGATTCTGGTGGAAGATCAGGTATTGGTTTAGAATATCAAGTCCTCGAGGATGCCAGGCATCCCGATGCCAAACAAGGTGCGGTTGGAAACAGGACGCTGGCTCGTTTATATGATTTGATACCATCAACTCCATTGGACAAACGATTTCAACGAAAAATTGGAGATTGGAATCAAGCCAGAAGAATTGTGCTTCTCAATAATCTGATACAACATTGGCTCAATGGTTTCAAAGTGGTAGAATACGGACGTAACAGCAATATTTTTAAAACCCTGGTAGCACGAAGTAAATATGCTGGTTATCCAGGTTTTACTTCTGCCTCCTACTGGGAATAGTTTGCTTCAGGATTCAGGATCATGGTGATGAAGTTTGGTTTAAGAATATTAAAATCAGAGAACTGACAAAAGAGAAATGGCTGAATTGTAAAAACGAGAATTGGAGTAAACTAACTATAACAATCAATATAGAATCCTATTTTTATTACAAAGGTGTATGGTGGTAGGAATTAGAATGCAAGGATAATCACCTTACTTATAAGGTAAATAAACCATAGAAATTGTTTGAAACGTGTGAATGATGTAACATATTTCAAGGGATCTGTAAAAATTAGACATTAAAGAGTCTTACCTTTGCATCGTAGCATATCCCAATGCAGGTTAAGCCAATCGCTATTTCAATTTATCGATAAAACAAGCAACGTTTTAACCAGGTTGCCGTCGTATTACGTTAAAATTTTACAATAATCATATGCAACAACAAAATTCATTAAAATTGACGAAAAATAATTTACTATTAAATAAAATATACTTATTTATTGTAGTTGCGATTTTTATATTTTCAATAAATGCCTGCAGCAAAAAATTGACATTTCTAACATCCTCTGTAGTCCCGGCTGCTGAAGGAACCATCCAGATTAATAAAGACAAAAACAATAATTATAAGGTAAAAATAGTTTTGTCCAATTTAGCTGACCCCGGCCGATTAACTCCACCTGTCCAGTCATATGTAGTTTGGATGATGACTGATGATTATACTTCTAAAAACATTGGTCAGATCAAAACAGGAGCTTCGATGTTTTCAAAGCATTTGAAGGCAAAGTTTGAAACCGTTTCATCTGTAAAACCAACAAGAATATTTATTACTGCGGAAGATGATGCGTCAATACAGTATCCTGGCTCAACAATAGTATTGACTTCAGATGATTTTTTGAGTTGGAAAGATCAATAATGAAGGTATTCAGTTGAATGACTGAATTCACCGAATTTACTAAAGCCTACGCTATAAGTCTGGAGATGAAATCAAACCTGAACAATATGTTTTTGTAGTTCAGAATCTACAAGTTGAAAGTAAAATTCAAAGTATCCAGGACAACGAAGAAGTTATAAAACTTAAAGAAAAAACTTTACAAAAAGACAAAGAAAAATTGGATCATAAACCAATCTAAGACTCTTATCCGTTAAATGCCCAAAACACGTTGATGATTTTCCATTCTCCAGTCATCTTGCCTAGCTGGATATAGTCAAAAAACTCGGGCATTTTATAGGTGCTGACTTTTGCGAGTGCAATGCCACCAGTGATGTCATAAATAGCTATTTGGCTATAACGGCTTGGAGTCCGGCAATTTGCCCATTTTGGTTTACCCCGCCACTTGAGGAAACGCTCACCCACCGGATGAAAGATAACCAGAATTTTTCAACATCCTCCGTCTCTTGGTAATGCATAAATCACGTTTCCTGAAACAGATAAATTGAAGACCTTGTTTTCTATAGATGGAAGTAAAAGTTTCCATGTTTTTCCCTTGTCTGATGATCTGAAAATGCCGATAGGATGACCACAAAAGAAGTATTCACCAACCTGAATAATTGAAGCAATGGAGAGTTGTGCCGGAAGGTCAGCATCAATGGGCTGCCAGGTTTTACCGCCGTCGTAGGATGTTCGCACTCTTCTGGTCTCCGAAGATGTATTGTAAGTGATAGCAGCGAATCCACCTTTGATGCATTCTACAGCGATGCCAACACCGCCCTCACTGATCACCGTATCCCAGTTTTCACCATCATCGCTCGATCTTATTATCCCACCCTGGCTGGTCGCCAGGAGTATACCGTTCGATTCTACCAATTTCATTACCCAGCCTCCAAGATGGACTTGTTTCCAGGTTTTTCCACTGTTCGTGGATTTAAAAAGGCCGTTGTCAGAGCCGATGAAAACGGTGCCTCCGGCAGTTTCAAAAACAGTGCGTACCATTTTCTCTTGAAAATTCGAATACATAGGGGACCATACACTCGTTCCGTTTATTTTTTGTAAAAATTGACCATCGTAATTGTATGCAAATATCCCAGTCTTACCAGGGGTAATGCTGCTATGTTCGTCAGGGAAAATCTCTTTTTTCCAAAAAGGAGTTGTGGAATTTGGTTTACTGTGATAGATGCCATTTCCGGCACGTAAATAGAGCCCATTATCATCTGCAAAGAAACCACCTCCCTGCAAATTTTCGGGTAGCCCTTCGCTTATGTCCTGCCATGTTTGTCCACCATCAGCAGATTTAAAAACGAGGTTTACAACCCCCGACTTATTTCCACTTAGTTTTTGTTGACTATTCGATATTGGAGATGACGCTGGAAATTCCAATGCTTCATCACTGGCAAAGGGGAATTGAAAAAGGAGCAAAAAAACAAGGTGATAGATTTTCATGACTAGAATTGGTTTGGTGAGCTAATGTTGTAAAGATATTGGGTGTCAATTATCGTGCAGCTTTTTAACTGTAAAAAAATTGTAAAAAGTATGTAAAACGTTTGTAAAGTTACCGAAAACTAATGCTTAATTGATTGATTTGTAAACATGCAGCCATTTATTCTGTTCGGATTGCAGGTTCTTAACAAAACCCTATAAATTATAATATTTTATTCTGCCTTCGAGATGTAACCGCATGTGTGCGGGGTTGAATATAAAGCAAGCAGCTTGTTTCCCGCGAGGACAGCCAAGCGCAACGAACTCAACGTTTTGATTTTTTATTATATTATTTTTATTCCTAACAAACAGTTTAAGGTAGAACCCCTTTTGCTCAGCCCCTACCGGTGAATTAATATATACACGGTCGTAGAACATCTCCCGGAGTTTTACTCCCCCCAATCGATAGGCTGTAGAGAGTGCTTTCTCAGCCCTTAACCCTCTACCCTTCGCCACTTGCCCTCCGCCCCTCAATTAAAAGCCCATAACACATTGATTATTTTCCATTCTCCATTGATCTTACCAGCCTGGATATAATCAAAAAAATCGGGCATTTTATTGGTGCTGACTTTTGCGAGTGCGATGCCACCGGTGATGTCATAAATATCTACTTTGGCCTTAAACGGTTCAGAAGGGTTGTTATCGGGCATTTTCTGACCCATTTTGGTATATCCAATTAGTTCTTTTAGCCCGATGGTCATGAGTTTGCTACTACCGCTGCGGTTGTCGATGATCCTTTTTATTAAATCAGCAGACATGGCTTTGGCCAACCTGCTGCTGTCGGAGGTAAAAAATCCTTCCACATAATCCTGCGTAGCGGTTTTTATTGTAGCAGAATCTTGTTTGGATTGAGCGGAGACAGAAATGGACGATGTCAATACGACGAATAGAATTAATAGTTTCATTTTGGTTAAATTGAACTTAATTCAGGCTGGTGATCCTGTTTTCAATAGCTTGTTTATAATATTTTTTTCTTCATCATTGAGCTCCGGATCTTGGTCCAGCAGCGACAACGCTTTTTCATAATTCCACCTGGCCTCTGTTTTGTTATTCAATTCCAGATGTGCCCGACCCTGCAGGGAGTGAGGTACAGCAGCCTCCGGATAGGTATCGGCAAAAAGCGATGCCCACCCCAATAGGTCCTTATATTTGCCTTGTGAAACCATCTGCTGGCTTAGCTGGAAAAAGGTGCTGAAATTAAAAGGCTGCTCATCGTATACTTTCCTGGATTGAAAAATTGTCCGGAGGGAATCTATCCCTTGCCTTTCCCATACCGCAGTCAGTTCATACAATCCCGGTGGCAGAGGCACAGCAGGCCTTATCGATGTTTGTACCAGATCGATGGGCCAATCATTTTTGAACAATTTGGATTTACTTTTTTCATCCAGTTTTAATTTCCAGTTGAGATAAAGCTGAACGGATTGGGCTGCATATTCAAAACTGGACCAGGTGTTTCCTTTGTTTGCTTTTGGTAAAATATTTTTTAACCTTCTTTCCCATATCCCATAATTTAAAAAGTAGAATTCAGAGGACTGGGGATAGGATTGATATACCTTTTCAGCATGTTTATATTTATAAGTCAGTTCAGGTTTTACATCCGGATGGGGAGCGCGGATGATCAACATGGACCCGGTAATCTTCTCAAGATGGTAATAGGATGATCGCTGGATAAGTGCTTCTTCAAAACCAGTAGTGATACCTCCTTCCAGGCTAATCATAGCACGGGCATCGGGATTTCGCATCTGCATGGCCAGAGCAAGGGTAGCATTAAATCCAATACCCATGATGGCAAAGTTCCGTTGGATCTTAAAATGAGATCGCATGTAACCTAAGGCAAATGACAGATCGGCCACACCAGTCTCCATTCCAATAAGATTAAAATCCATGGCAGTCGAATAGGTGCCTTGTAAGCCGGGTGAAACCACGATGTAACCATGTGAAGCCAGGTATTCACACATCAGATGCTGAAGGTGGAGCTGATCAGAATAAATGACCAATGGGAATTCACCCGCTGCGGGTAGTAAATCTTTAATGGCTTTGACATTCGACTGCACCAGATTTTTAAAAACCGGCTCAAACAGCGTGGTGTCGCCTCCCAGTTCAGACAGACTTTTATAAAATACTTTTTTTAAACTGGAAAGATTTTGGGCACCACCTTCAGATTGGAGCGAGAGATAGTCCTGATATTTCATAGTTGATTTTCCAGGGCCTGTAGCAGGATACCAGACATAAAGTTGAATCGACCTTCCCCTGCTTTCTTTCGATTGGGAAGGAGCAGATACCAGAGAAGGCCTGGTAAAATCAATTGTTTTTATGGATTGAAAACCTATCTGGAATTTCCCGTATTCCAATTGACGGTCCATCAATCCTTGTCCATAAAGGGCTGAGCTGATATATAAAAAGACGAGAAATAAAAAATTGCCATTCATTCCATTCTGTTTTTTCTCCATTCCATTTATTTTAAAACAAAAGTTCATGTGGTGGTTCTATTCCAGGAAGCCGGAGATAAATTACGCATTGCCCACGGTGATGGGTTTGATGTTCGAATGCTTTATTGATCCATGAAATCTTTAATTCATTGGATTTGCCTCTATTTAATAATTCTGAATCATCCATCTTTTAATTGATCATTGATCATTGATAATTGACTCTCTATATCCCTTTCCCTGCTTCCAAATTTTTAATCGCATCTGTCAATGATCTTTTATTTATATCATCCGATGCCTGGGTCAACGCTATTTTAGCGTATTTCAGCGCTTCCGGGTAATTGCCATTTGCGGATAACCCTCTCATCATACCAACAGGCGTAGGCCATTTGCCTTCATTTTTTTTGTAGTTGGTTTCAAAGATAGCCATGGCTTCTTTTACTTTTTTCTGTGCCAGGAGTTGTCTGCCATAACCATGTAATTCAAAGGCATTGCCTTTTTCTACAGCAAGGACCATCAACTTATCGGCTTCTTCTTTTTTATTCATTTTGGCCAGGATACCGGATTTGGTAGACAAGGCTGCAAACGTTTGAAGGCCGCCCAGGTTGGGTGAGGTGGCTGAGGCGATCCAGACATTGGCCTGGTCCAGGTTGACGTTGTTTTGTAAACACCAGTTGGCTGCAGCCTGCAGACTGGGTGGGTCAAAGCCCATGGCACCACTCACCTGGCTTTGGATGGATGCGAGGGTGGTTTGAATGATGTCTGTTTCCACCGTAAACGGAATCTTCCAGAATTCCCATTCCAGGACTATTTCTGCACTGCGATCCTTCTGATTGGTAAAGGTATATTCCAGTCGCTCTTTACTGACTGGTTGATTTTTAACTTGTTTAGTGGTCACATGCAACACATCCTGATTTTTATCGTAAAAATAACTGCCCCAGGCATTGAAGTTTTTATTAAAGATCAGTAAACAGGAATCGGCGTATACGGCAATCAAAAAAGCATATTTCCCGGCAGCGAGTTTTTTGCCATTTATCGTCACGTCATTCGAAAAGGATAAGGTGGTACATTCATTGGCACCAGCCCTCCAGGGTGATTCCATATCGGATCCAAAACCAAGTACGGTGTATCCAAACGGAACTACGGCTGTGCCCCAAATATTGCCTTCGCGGCCACGTACGGCAGGAGAATTATAAGTTATATGAATATCAGTGACTCCTACTGTCCTTCCGACGGAGGACTTGATATTGGTCACATTGGGATCGGGTATACGGATCAATTGGGCAAACAAACCGGATGTAGTTATCCAACCCAGGATAACAAGTAGGAAAGGACGATAATAAATTTTCATGAGCATTGGAATTAGGAGAAAAATAGATTGATGAATTTGAAGACTTAAATTTCCCACAAATTGCGGGATTACTTATTGGCTCATATCCCCCAATGCGGGTGAATTAGAAAAAACACCAGGATAGCCTGGCTGGCAATGAATGATCTTTTCAACCAGATTATTATCCTGATGAGTATCCTGGTATCCGGTTTCCTTTAATTTTGATTTTTTGGGAATCATGTGGCATCAACATTTTTAAACATCAATAATTACAGTATGAATTTTGACCTGAACAAATCAATAGCACTGTTGAAACGAACACCACCGGCCCTGGAGACTTTGCTCAACGACCTTGACGAGGATTGGCTGTATGGCCAGGAAGGAGAAAATACCTGGAGTCCGTATGTTGTGATGGGTCATCTTATTCATTCCGAAAAAACAAACTGGATTCCCAGGCTGGAAATTATACTCTCTTCCCGAGAGGAAATGACCTTCGGCGCATTTGACCGTTTTGCTCAGCTTAATGATTATAAAGACCAGACGATTAATGAATTGACTGCTGAGTTTAAAGCAAGGAGAAATAAAAGTATCGAAGCTCTCCAGGCAAAAAATTTGAATGCTGAAGACTTTTCTAAAACCGCTTTTCACCCGCAACTTGGAGCCGTTAATCTGAAACAATTACTTGCCACCTGGACCGTTCATGACTTAACCCATATGGCACAAATCGTTAGGGTCATGGCCAAACAATATACCGCTGAAGTCGGCCCATGGAAACAAAACCTCTCCATATTGAGAGATCGTTCCTAAGTCTTTTCCATATATGGTGATCTGGATTCATCCTCCATTTTGAATGGATGGATATGATAAACATTTTTCCATTTGGCAATTCACAAATTCCCCAATCCAGCTATGCGGTCGTGTAGATTTGTACCAAAACCGCACGGATTGTTGCAAAATCGTACACAAAAAAGGATACTAAAGTAGATAATTATTTGATTGTCAATAAGATACCACTTGGCTTTTTATTAGCACCAATCTTTGTTTAGGCACCGAATAAAAACTTAACTCTTGATAAAAAACTATTTTATTATTTCATTTCGTCACCTGTTTAAGCATAAGGTTTTTACCACCATCAATACCCTGGGCTTGAGTGTGGGCATGGTGGCCTGCCTGCTCATCTTGCAATACGTGCGTTACGAGCGCAACTATGATAAAATCAGCCCAAATACCCCACAACTCTGGAGAGCCTTCAACGAAACGGTGACCAATGGCCAGGTCACTACCCAGGACGGTAACACCCACTCTATCCTGGGTCCCAGCCTCAAAGCCGACCTGCCGGAGATCAGTGATTTTTTCAGATTATACAATCGCAATACCAACGAGGTGGTGTTTTATCTAGACAATCAGCCAGTCAAGATCAGGCATGCCTGGATGACTGATCCTGGTTTCCTGCGGCTGTTTCCACAGCGCTTCATAGCCGGGAATCCAGCGACCTGTCTTGTGGACCCCTGGAAAATGATCCTCACAGCAAGCGCTGCTCAGCAACTTTTTCCGGGTGTTAATGCAATAGGTAAAACGCTCCGGGTGCCAGGCGGACCTTTTAATGGGGACTATATGGTCGAGGGCATTGTGGCCGATCCCCCGCAAAACACTCATTTAAAATTCAATGTCCTTACCAGCTATGCCACGCGGTACGCAAAAGGGCATCAGGATGGCTGGGATAGTTACTGGGACTACAATTATTTTCAGTTGGCTCCGGGTGCGGACCCTGAAAAAGTGAGAAGCCAACTTGCCTCTTATTCAGATCAACACCTTAAAAATGAGGGTATCCGGTTAACCATGCAGCCTTTCGAAAGCATCCATTTACATTCCAACCTGACCTACGAAATCGAACCAAATGGCAGTGCCCGCACGGTGTATTTCCTGGGACTGGTGGCCGTTTTGATCCTAACCATCGCGTTTATCAATTATATTAATATGACCATAGCCCGATCCTTTGGAAGAGCACGCGAAGTCGGGATGCGAAAGGTAGTCGGTGCCAGGCAGGGACAATTAATAGGGCAGTTTATGATCGAGGGTTTTATGCTTAATAGTATGGCTATGCTGTTGGCGCTGATCGGACTGAAAGCCTTGTTACCCGTATTTGATCAACTTACAGGCAAACCACTGGCTGATCAGGGTTTTGATCTCCTGTTTTGGATCCAGGCAGGCAGTGTGTTTTTTGCCGGAATGATGATATCATGTGCCTACCCAGCATTGGTGCTCACGAGGTTTGCACCACTCGAAGTATTGAGGGGCCAGTCAGGTATTGTTATTGGTAGGCCAGGTGGTGCGGGTGTATGGCTCCGGAAAGGCCTGGTAGTTTTCCAGTTTGCGTGTTCGGCCGCGTTGATTTTTGGACTTACCGTGGTAAAGAAACAATTGAATTTCATGCAAAACCACGACAAAGGCCTGTCCTTAGACCAGATCGTAGCGGTAAAAATGCCCGATACTGACTGGCGACAGGATAGTCTAAACCGTGTGCGGATGAGTGGTTTCAAAAACCAATTAGCTCAAATCAGTGGGGTTCAATCCATAGCTTCTTCCAGCGTGGTGCCCAGCCTTGGCATACAATCGATTTCCGGCACCAGTAGCGGTCTCGTGCTGGCAGACAAACCTGGCGAATTGATCCCAGGCACTATCTATTTTATTGACGCTGAACCAGGTTTTTACGAAACTTTTGGTATTCGTTATCTCGCTGGTAAACCCTTTGATGCTGTGGATGAGCAGACTGGCAGACAACATATAATCATCAATGAGGCCCTCCTCCATTTGCTTGGTTTCCCTACAGCTGAAGCAGCCATCGGAGCAGAACTCGCCTACTCCCGCAATGTCAGTGACTCCCGGATGAAAATCGAAGGCGTGGTCGTCGATTTTCATATCGAAAGTCTGAAAGAGCCCGCACGGCCTACACTCTATTTCAGCCCGCCCAATGTCAATAATGGGTTTATTTCTTTGAAGCTGGGCACTGGGAATATAGCATCCCTGCTGGCTTCACTGGAGAAGGCCATGAAGGGGTTTTACCCTGAAAGTCCGTTTGAATATTGGTTTCTGGATGAACAGTTTGCAAGCCAATACGCAACGGAAAAACAACTGAGCCGGATCTTTGGGTTATTTGCAGCATTGGCCATTTTCATCGCCTGCCTTGGATTGTTTGGTCTGGTCAAGTTTACCGCCGAATTGCGCACCAAAGAAATAGGGATTCGCAAATTGTTAGGTGCTTCTGTTCCGCAATTGTCGGCTATGCTCTCGAATGAATTTTTGAAATTGGTATTGATTTCGTGTTTGATCACCTTTCCATTTACCTGGTGGATTATGAACAAATGGCTGCTGGATTTTGCTTATCGCACGGAGATAGGGTGGTGGATAGGTATACTTGCAGGGGCGGTGGTGGTACTGATTGCATTGACGACGGTAGGCTTCCAGGCGATCAAAGCAGCGATGGCTAACCCGACATCCAGTTTACGATCGGAATGAGAGGTTAAAGGTTAAAGAGGAAAGGTTAAAGAGGAAAGCCCTTAACCCTCTGCCTTTAACCCTTAACCTAAAGAGAATTTACAATCATTAAATTGTAAGACTGAATAGTAGAGTGGTATGAGGCTGAGGTTGAGGTTGAGGTTGAGCCTTTGACCTTTTAACCTCCTAACCTTTGACCTAAAAGACTTTACAAACATTAAATTGTAAGACTAAATTGTAAAGTGGTCTGAGGTTGAGGTTGAGGCTTTTAACCCTTTGACCTTTTAACCCTTAAAGCGGCCTAATCCAAATATTTCTAAACTGGGTTTTATTATTGTGATCTTGTAATGAAATGGCATCATCACCATGGGCCGTTTTATACATATGTAATCCGATATATTCGGTAATCCCATTGATGGATACATTATTTTGGACCAATGCTCCATTGTGAAACACGGTGATTCGTGCGGGGGCTTGTACGCTACCGTCTTCTTTGAATCGAACCGCCGTATAGACGATATCATAGACGTTCCATTCCAGCGGGCCTTTCATCGCATTCACCAGGGGGGCATGATCTTTATAAATGCTACCGGCCTGGCCATTGCGGTACGTGCGGTTGCCGTAGGAATCCAATACTTGTAGTTCGTACCGGTTCTGGAAGAATATCCCGCTATTGCCTCGGCCTTGTCCACCGCTTTCTACCGAGTCCGGTGCACTCCACTCAATATGCAACTGGCAATCACCAAATTTCATTTTTGTCTGGATACCGCCTGATCTGGGTACCACTTCCATATGATCGTTGTTTACTATTTTCCAGGGAGCCGGTTTAGTCTGATCTCGCTGACTTACCCATTGATCAAGGTTCTTTCCATCGAATAGAATGATGGCATCCGAAGGGGCATCCCCTAATTTTGCCGCCGGTTTAATCACCTTTACTTCGGGGTTCCAGATTTCCGTCATTTCTGGCTTCATAAGCATAGGAGATACTTCCGGAGGGGTGTTGATATAACCTTGTTGTGCGTATAAAGGAGCAGCAGAAAATACAACAAAAATTGTAAGGAAGAGGTAGCAACGTTTTGATTTCATACAGATTACGATTTGATAATTTATGCACAAACTTATAACTTATAGCCCACTTTTTTTAATCCGATTTCCAGGGACATGGTGGCAGATTAATTCAAATCCATCAGTTGGTCAGGTAGTCAGTTGGTCAGTTGGTCAGGTAGTCAGTTAGTCAGTTGGTCAGTTGGTCAGGTAGTCAGTTGGTTAGTTGGTCAGTTGGTCAGGTAGTCAGTTGGTCAGTTGGTCAGGTAGTCAGTTGGTCAGGTAGTCAGTTGGTCAGTTGGTCAGGTAGTCAGTTGGTCAGTTGGTCAGGTAGTCAGTTGGTCAGTTGGTCAGTTGGTCAGTTGGTCAGTTGGTCAGTTGGTCAGTTGGT
>Ga0163153_10006854_pt1 | contig 12580 bp, 13 predicted proteins | sample OliLakLV19MP6IB1_FD_148629 | JGI IMG/M metagenome (GOLD analysis project Ga0163153, IMG submission 148629) | Freshwater microbial mat bacterial communities from Lake Vanda, McMurdo Dry Valleys, Antarctica - Oligotrophic Lake LV.19.MP6.IB-1 | ecosystem: Environmental > Aquatic > Freshwater >... | reverse complement strand
GGTTGATGGCGAAGGGCAAGGCCACGCCCCTCGGCAGCTTGCCCCGAAACACCTGAACGAACACGAAGCCGAAGCTGACGAGGATGATCGGGTAGAGAATCTGCCAGATCAGACCGATGGTTGCCGGGGCAGGCGTCCAACTCGGTTTATCGAGGATTTCGTACCAGGGCATCCAGTCCATCGAACGATTCTCCGCACTTCGCTAAGCCACCGTATGCTTCGTGGTTGGTTTGGCCGAACTAATCAGCGTCTCTTTTTCTCGACGAGACAGGGCCTTGATCGCCAATTCCCTTTTTAACGCCAGGCTTTGGTTCGCTTGAGTCTCCTGGTAGACCAAGATGACAGGCAATCGGCTGCGGGTGTATCGAGCAGCAGTCCCGGCGTTGTGCTGCCCAATTCGGCGGCTCACATCGTTGGAGATTCCCGTGTAGAGCGAACCGTCCGCACAACGCAGAATATAGACGAACCAGGAACCGCCGGCCGTGCTTTGCCTTAACTCGGCCAGCAACTTCTCCACCGCCACTTCTTTGGCCTTGGCTTCGACCTCAACCGTGATCTTCTTTCGCCGCCAGCATACCGGAACGCAAAAGGAAAGAACGAATGCCGCACTTTATCCGGCCTGGACGAACCGCACCATCGCCGCCGCCGACTCTCGACCGAACCGCTTCTGCAACCGACGCACGAACGGATAGTCGGCGGCGATGTCCGCTTCGCCCGTAGCCTCATGGAAAGCCGAGAGTGCTTCCGTCTCTTCGATGTCTGCGAGGTATTCTCGGCCGTGCGGCTTGGCCTCATCCTTCAGCCGGTAGTAGGCCGCACAAGCCCGCTCGTAACCGTCCCTGGAGTTCGGGAAGGCGAAGTACTTCGTGGCCGAACCGACCTTTTTTCGCCAGCGATCTCGCCACCAGTTCACGGTCGGCCGCACGTTCCGCTTCTTCAGTTCGTCCGAATAGCCGCTCATTTTCGCCGCTCCTTGTACCACCTGAGGAGATACGGACTGTATCACCTTCGCTGAATCCTGTCGGAAAAGGTGGTACAAGCCAAGTGGCGAGCGTCACGCCGGGAAACGAAAAAAGCACCTGAAAACCAGTGCTTTTAGGAGTACCCCCGATTGGAATTGAACCAACGACCTACGGTTTAGGAAACCGTCCGACCGTTTCCGCAACCAACAATAGCCTAACGACTTGCGACGAATCGCAAAGCGTCTTGGCGTTCTGCTTGGCGTTTTTCGACCGGGAATCGCCCGAACTGGCGGCCGTCGTTCGGTCGTGGTCGACACTCCCCGAGGCCGTGCGAGCGGGCATCGTCGCGATGGTCCGGGCGAGCGTACCCAAGGGCTAACGGCTGCCACGCCCTCGCGTGCGCACGTGCACGCACGCGACCAGGGGACCTTGAAGCCAAAGGGCAGCGACCTAACTCGTCCGACGATAGCCGGCCTCGCGCGTACGAGGGTGCAGTCGTGGAGCCGCCGGCAGATCTTGAGAAAAGCTACCCAGGGGGGGCCGGGCCGCGTCGTCGTCAGATAGGTCCGCCGTCACGAAAAAGCGAATTCGCATAGGGGAGGTAGCCGGGGAGACCTCATCGGCTTGGAAATCTCGCCCGACCCTGCCGGGTGTTTCGCGCGCAAGTACCTTGGTTAAGTTCGCTCGGGAACGGACCCTGGCCCGGTAGACCCACACACCCGGCGCAAAGCCGCTTCGTTGCCCCGCTTGCGGCCGGTTGAGAATCTTTTTGGAATCCGGGCTAGGGAGTGCCTGCCGGCGCGGCTGCGGCCGGTGCATCGACGATCACGCTTGGCGACGGGGCTGGCGGCCACGGTAATCCAAGGCGTTCGGCATCACGTTGTCTCCTGCAATTCGATTCAACGGCTGGCTGAAATGTCGGAACTATCGCTGCGGCCAGCAAGGCGACGAACGCGACCACCCCGAAAACAAACAGTCGTCGGCGGCTTTTAGGTGAAAGTGCCATCCCCGCATCCTAGCCGATGGGCGGTTTCAAATCACCCAATCCGCCGCCTGCTCGGTCGGCGGTTCACGCTCGCAAGCGTCATAGTGCAGCAGCACGTTCAATTCAAAAAGCGCTTCATGGGCCCGCTCGGCGACCTGGTAGAGTCGTTCCGACAGATCGAACCCGTTCACCTCGAGTCGCCGCCGCAGCCGACCTAGGTAGCCGACCATCGGGGCGATGGACTTGCCGACGGTTTCGGCGTGGCGGGGCTTCAGTCGACGGCGGGGACGATTCGGAACCGACGGCGGGCTCATCGGTAAGTCGGTCGGCGGCGTGGTCGGCGAGTTTGTCGGCATGAGGTGGACCTCCTGTCCCACGAGCCTACCGTGCGGCAATCAAGAATCGAGCCGCTAGATGTTGGGGTCCGGCTGCGGGCCGCTACAATCGGCGGAGTTGGCTGAAGCGGGTTCATTCATAGTTCGGCGAAGCGGTGGCTTTTATGGCCGAAGTCCTAAGCCCTGGGACGGTCCAGCGGATCGCCGCACTGTTTCCGTTGCCGGAGCGGGCCGAGGTCTCGCAGTTGCTCGTCGCGGAGTGCGGCGACAACTTGCCGTTGGCCGACAACCTCGGCCCAGCGGGCATAGAGCGAGTGCGATTCGCGGTCCTCAAAATTAGCAGCGGCTCGCTCGACGGGCTGTGGGCGGCGGTCGCGCTGGCTCAGCAGGACTGGCGGGATGCGCTGGTCGAGGCCGGGTTCTATGACGACGTGCGCGCGCATCTGACGTGGCAGACTGATGTCAATCCCGGCGGGGTATAGGGTGGCAACCGGCCGAGGTGACACTCCTGGTATGCCAGGGGCGCCGAACCAGACGCTACACCTGACCGCGATTAGACTGACCCACACGCGAATCCAAAAAGATTCTCAGCCGGCCGCAAGCCGCGTTCGCTAACCCGCGGCGGCGCGGATTGCAGATTCGGCATTCCGGCGCAGTCGCGATAGGCGAGTGCCGTGCGCCGACGCCGGTTAGACTGGCGATTGTGCCGCCAATCTGACGGCTTCAGTGCTCGATTGCCCGCAGCGCCCGACTGTCCTCAGCCTCGCGTGACGCACGTTAGCATGAGGGGGCGGCGGGGACCCCGACCCGACTCAGCTTTTTCGCCCCGACCCTACCCCCTTTTCCCAGAATGAAGGGTCGGTTATCTCGTGTGCCCGCCACAAAAGACCCCTTTTTCGTCAGTCTTCTTGCCCTGTCCTTATCCCGTAAAGTCAAATGGGAAGGAGAGGGATTAACTCGGCTCCCTGTTCGCCCAGTTTTGCTGACATGTGAACTATGCACGAACCCGACGAGCGAGAGCAACGCAGGCGTCGCATAGCGGAAAACTGCCGTCGAATTGCTAACGTAACTCGATGGGGATTCGCGGCATCCTTCGCAACAGCAATGCTGTGTTCGTATTACGTACCGCCATTTATCGGCGCGATACTGATAATTGAGTTGGCTTTGGCATTCGTGGTATCTCCATGCCTGTGGATGATGGCGCGTGCGGTTGAAGGCAGAGTGCTATTACCGCGTCCGGAAGACGAAGCTTGGTAGTGCAGAATTGCGGTCGAAACTGCTCGACCACCTGCGGCATCCGAAGTTCATCGCCTTGTTCCGATTCGATCCGCCGTTCACGTTGGCTTGCGGCAACCTTCGCCGGCGGCCCTCGCGGGACGCGCGTTGCGTTGACTGCGAACCACGGGATCCGATGGGGCCGGGCCCGGCCTTTTTGCCCGACCACTACCCGCAATTTCAAACGGCGATGGTCAATTATCCGCGCTCCCGCGACGAATTTGCGCGGCCACGGTCGGGGTGTTCGTAATTTGATCCGCTACATGATTCGGATCAGTTCATCGGCCCTCTTGTCCATATCTCGCGAAGCGGCTGCGTCTCCATCGGCGGCCGCCGCGTCGGCCGAGTCTCTCAGCGACCTCACCGCCGCTGGAATATCGTGAAATTGCCGTATCGCGGGGGCAGCAATCAATCTTCCGATATTGCAGCCAGCAAAATATCCAATAACCGATCCCAGTCCTTGGGGCCATCCAAACCGAATGAATGTCGCTGCGATGGAAAGCAATAACATGGCCCCAAACGCACCGCCGGCGCGAACAACCCATTTATTGACGATGTACGAAATCAAGAATCCGGCCAGGACTGCCGGAATCGCCATGGTCCACAATCCCAAAAAGACTCGCTCCATTTTTCACCCCGAGTGGATCACGCTGACGGCCCATCGGGTTCCGCGAACCGTGTTCGCGTAAGTCGCCGCCGCCGGCGAATCGGCAATCCCGCACGCCACTAGCAAAATCCCCGCGAACCATCGCATACGGACCTCGCAAAATGGCGGTCCAATTGACTCGGAACGCCTGTTGAAAACCCTTGCCTGCGTCAATCTACCACCCGGCAGAAGCCGACAATAGCGAAGTGACAGAAGATATGCCGCTTAATGCAACGCAGTGAGCTTCCGCACCGCCCGCTATCGAGCGAAAGGTGCGGATTTGTAGGCGCTAAGTCGTTCGCAGCAACCAAAGTATCCGACGATTACGCGGGCTGCAAAACGAATGTTTCGGCCCAACGAACGTTCGCGTTAGAATGTAGGACGGGACGGTCGCGAGGGTTGCAACCCGAGCGGTCAAGCGGGCCGTGCGGCGATTCGCGTTTTCTTCGCCCTTCCCTTTGCGTGACGCCGCGCGGCCCGGCCCTTTATTTGGGCGACCGCCATGAGCAATGACGCGGCTTTTGTCGCTACATGGAAGTTTTTCCTGCAACTGCAAAAACTCCACGTGGAGTTTGAGGGAGCGCTTTTGGCTGCACACGAATGGCGGGTAATCGACGCGCGCGACGCATTTGATTTCGGCCATGAAAACGACGAACCGGAAGGGACTTGGGAGGATGCACTCGCCCGAGTCCATTCGTCGGCAACGGCGCTGATTGCGACGATCCGGCCGAGAAAAATGCCCCCCGAGGTTCACAATCTGGAAAACATCTTCAAACCGAATCAGTTGCCAATTGAAATTAGTTTAGGAATACGCACGCTGGCGCAGAACGTCTTACTCGAGGTTGCCGGTAATCGCCATCTTCTTAAGAAAGCGAGTTTTTGGGACGAGCACTCAACGATAGCGACGGGCTTTCGACTCATGGCCGAAGAGACGATGCGAACGTTGGAACGTGTTCGCGCCGTCCGCAACTTCGCAATTAGGGACGCCGAAATTCGTAGCCTCGGCTTAGCTACGAAGAAGGCGGCTCGCGCTGGTAAATCGAAAAAAACGTCCCGAATTAGTAAGCAGCGAGAGCAAAAGAGAACCTCCGCACTTCCAGACACACCCGGCGGCGGTCCAAAATTGGGTGGTCCCCACGCTGCCGAGGTTGAGCCCGTGATTCCGTCGAAGAAGCGTATCTGCCCAAAATGCAATCAGCAGATGAAAGTCACTACCGTTAAGCGGACGGCCGATGATCCGACCGGCCAGAAGCGCCGGCGATACCTTACGTGCGACCACTGCGGCCATAAGGGCAAGGTTGTCGACTGACAAACTTCCAAACCGCTAGGAACAAACTCGCAAACCGCTAAGAACCTGCGGTTTTTGCGTTCCCGTTCGCTCGCTTCAATGGAAGCATGAGCACTCAAGAGCATTCTGCTGAACGGAAACGCTTAGCCCTGTCCGCTTCGGAAGTGGCCGAGACGCTCGGCATCTCCGAACGGCATCTGTGGTCGCTCCACGCGGCCGGTCTAGTTCCCCGGCCTGTTAGCCTGGGGCGGTCGAAACGCTGGCCGGTCGACGAGTTGCGGGCGTGGTTGGCGGCCGGTTCCCCTCCGCGCGACAAGTGGGAAGCATCGTCGAGAGGCGGTGCCGCATGAGTCCCGACCGCGCGGAATGGATTGCCGCCAAGGCCGAGGGAGACATTGCCGAAGTGGCAATCGCCCTCTGGTTTCGTCGTCGAGGATGGGAACCGTATCGGACGGTCGGCGAAACCGAGTTCGACCTATTGCTGCAAACCTCGGTCGAGGTGAAGAACGACCGCAAGGCAGGACGTACCGGCAACGTCGCCATCGAGACGCACTACCACGGCCGGCCAAGCGGCTTGCTCACGTCGAGGGCCGGCTACTGGGCTATCGTGGTCGACGAAACGGCTTTCGTCGTCAAGACGGAGGCCCTGCTGCGTTTCGTGCAGGCGAACGATTTCCCCGAGAAGATGGGGGGCGACAATCAGGCGTCGACTTTGCGACTAGTTCCGGTCGAGAGGCTACGTGAGGTTCCCGGCTATCAAACGGTCAACCTGGGGGAGCCTCAGGAATGATCGACCTACTCACGGCGGCACTCGACTACCGGCGACACGGCCTCTGTATTCTGCCACTTGGCGGCGACAAGAAACCGGCCGTCCGATGGAAGCGATACCAAACGGAGCTACCGAGCGAGCCGACGATTCAGCGATGGTTCGAGCGACCGAGGCCCGGCGTTGCGGTCGTGTTCGGGCAAATCTCCGGGGGCCTCGCTTCGCGTGACTTCGACGACATGGCAACCTACTCGACCTGGGCCCGCGATTACCCCTCGCTCGCCGAATCACTGCCGACCGTCGAGACCCGTCGAGGCCGTCACGTCTATTGCCGGATTGCCGCCGAGTGCGAGCGGCAATTCCGCGAAGCCATCGGCAAGCCGAAAGGCATCGGGGCCGTCTCGTGCGCCGGCGGCGAACTCCGAATCGGTATCGGCTGCTACTCGGTTCTGCCGCCAAGCGTCCATCCCGAGGGGCATATTTACCGTTGGCTCACGCCGGCCGACGACTTTCCGACGGTCGACCTTTTCAATTCGGGATTCCGGCCATGTAACAGAGAGTACGGAGAGGAACAGAGAGAACCTAAGACATTAGAGGAAGGGAGCGAGGGGTTAGGGGACCATGGGGCGACGCTTGATCAAGTAGACGTAGCCACTAACGATGCGTCACCCATTGTTCCCACTTCTTCATGTCTTGAGTATTCTCTGGCCTCTCTGGCCTCTCTGTTACATGAGCAAGTCGAACTGGCGATTGAGCGGACGGTTCCGACCAAGGGCGGTAAGCGGCATCGGCAGATTTTCGAGTTCTGCCGGGAGTTGCAGGCGATACCTGAATTTCGAGGGCGGTCAGCTAAAGCGTTTCGCCAGATCGTGAGAGAATGGCACCGACGGGCCCGACCGTACGTTCAGACAAAGGGATGGGAAGAGACCTGGCTGGATTTCGTCGAGGGATGGGGAAAGGTCAAGAATCCCAAAGGAGAGGAACCGATTGCCATGCTATTCGCTCAAGTCGCCGCGATGGCCCCGCCGGCTGAGGCCGAACAATTTGACACGCCGGAAGTGAAACTGCTCGTGGGCTTATGCCGCGAACTGCAACGGACAGCGGGCAAAGGCCCGTTCTATCTGTCGTCGCGCGCCGCAGGCGGCTTGCTCGGACGTTCGCACGTTCAAGTATCGCGATGGCTGCGCCTGCTCTGCATGGAGGATATTTTGCAACGGGTATCGAAGGGTTCCAACGCGACCCGCGAGGCAAGTCGATACCGATACCTTGTCGAGATTCCCACAACTTAGATACTTGACATTATGGCAAGCATCGAGAGAATGGCGATATGAGTAAGCGCAAGGCACGACCGAAACGAGAAACCGTGAGCGAGCAAATTCGTCGGCACGTGCGCGAGTGCGGCCTAAGCGGCTACGCCATCGCCAAGGCGGCGGACGTCGACGAATCGGCCCTTTCGAGGTTCCTCACAGGCGAGCGAGGAATCTCAGCCAAGGCGCTCGACCGGCTCGGCGCTCTGCTCGATTTTGAAGTGGTCCGCCACGGTCCGCACGACTAACGCCGTTGCAACGGCAAAGGGATGGGAATGCGAGTTTTCAAGACGACCTACCGCGACCGCAACGGCAAGCAACAAGCGGCGGCCAAGTGGTACGTCGAATTCCGCGACCACCTGGAGCGCGTCAAGCGGTTGCCGGCGTTTACGGACAAGGCGCAAAGCGAAGCGTTCGGCCGCAAAGTCGAACGGCTCGTGGATTGCCGAGCGAACAACGAACCGACCGACCCGGAGTTGAGCCGATGGGTCGAGACCTTGCCGCAAGCGACGCGCGAAGCGATGGCCCGTATCGGCCTCTTGGAAGCCTCGCGGGCGGCGGCCGTCAAGCGATTGGCGGCGCATCTCGACGATTTCGAGGCGGCGGTTCTGGCCCGTGGCAAAACGCCCAAGCATGCCGAACTGGTGACGAAGCGGGCCCGCACGTTGTTCGATGGCTGCGGCTTCAAGCTCTGGAGCGACGTTCAACCGGCCAAGGTCGAGGCGCACCTTGCCGCGCTGCGAGAATCGAGCAACGACGAACTGGGAATGTCCGTGCAGACTAGCAATTTCTACATTTCGGCGGCCAAGCAGTTTGGCAAGTGGATGGTGCGCGAGGGGCGGGCGACGCTTTCCCCCCTGGAGCACTTGCGCGGCCTGAACGTCGAGGAAGATCGGCGACACGAGCGGCGGGCGCTGTCGGCCGACGAACTCCGTCGACTCGTGGCGGCTGCGCACGACGGCCCGGACGTACTCGGCATGCCCGGCCCCGAGCGGGGGCTGCTGTATCGCGTGGCGGTCGAAACCGGCTTGCGGTCGAACGAACTCCGTTCACTGGTGCGGAGTAGTTTTCGATTCGGGAAGCAAGCGACCACGGTTGTAGTCGAGGCCCGCAACAGCAAGCGCCGCCGGAAGGATGAATTGCCGATCCGCCCCGAGACGGCCGAACTCATTCAGGCGCACGTCGCGACGAAGCACCCCGGCTCGGCCGTGTTCGCCATGCCGAGGGCCGACGGCATGGCCGACATGCTACGGCGCGACCTGCTTGCGGCGCGAACCGCTTGGCTCGACGCCGCCGGAACGGCCGAGGATCGGGCCGAGCGGGAGCGGTCGACTTTCCTAGCCGAGCGAGACGAAGCCGGCCAAGTGGTCGACTTCCATGGCCTGCGTCACACTTTCATTTCGCTCCTGGCCCGCTCCGGCGTTCACCCGAGCGTGATGCGAGCGATGGCCCGACATTCCGATCCCAAGCTCACGGCCCGCTACACGCACACAGAGGCGGGGGAGCAAGCCGAGGCCCTCGCATTGCTCCCGAGCCTCACGACGCCGCCTGGAGCGTTCCAGCGGGCTACGGGAACGGACGGGGCCGCACTCCCGCCGGCCGCATTGCTCGCCGAAGATAATTCGCGACGCTCGGCGGACGCCGATTCTGTCTTGGCGGTTTGCTTGGCGTTTCCAGACTCTTTTTCGTGCGCTTCGGTGCAGTCTGACGCATCCGAAGGGGACGCACGAACCGTTGAGCTAAGCCGCTCGGCGCTTCGGCAAAACGCGGGTTTCATCGCGAATGACCGAGCGCCGAGCGTAGTACCCCCGATTGGAATTGAACCAACGACCTACGGTTTAGGAAACCGTCGCTCTATCCACTGAGCTACGGGGGCTCATGGCACCGCACGGACTTCGATTGTACCGGGCCGCCTAGCAGGGCAGAAGCCGCAGCGGCGGATACAGTTACGACATCCGCCCTTCGCCGAGGGTTCGCGGGCGGTAGATTGATCGGGTTACCGCCGCTACCTGGATTGCACGGCTTACCTGCGATCCGATGAGGCATCGGACGCGGCATACGCCGGGCAATGACGTGCTTGGCTTCTACGTCGCAACGATTCCTGCACCGAGCCGTATCTGGCATCCGGTCAGGCCCGGTCCGTATCTATTTGAGTGGATGGGTCAGTTCGACGAGACGTTTGATGTCTCGGATAAGCCGTTCCATGTGGTGGTCGAAATCACGCCCAGATCGGACCTCAGCGGCGTTCCGGTAGACGAAGTCGCCCAGCCCGTCCGGCAATTCGTGTTCAGCCGGCATTTCTGCTCCACCGACGAGCAGCGGTATCACGGGGATACTTCGTGCCAAGGCCGACTGGATTTCTATCCGGACGAAGTCTGTCGCATCGTCCAGCCGTCGCCGGCCTTGCTTCGGCCCGATAACGTGCTGCGCCTCTAACCAACGCTTGCCGACAACCGCCAGTAGAACATCGCATCGGGCCACCGCGTCGTCGATGAACTTTCGGAAATCGGCACCTGGGGGTATGGCATCGATATCGATGAAAACATTCTCTATGCCGAAGTGTGCCACTAGGCGGTCGTAGATGCGGGCACTGATGTCGGAGTTATCCTCCCGTCGGTAGCAGATGAAGCACTTTGGAACTCGGATCGTACCGCAAGTCGAACGACCGGCCACCTGATTTGTGTCGTACGGCGCTACGACGGGAGTCTCTTGCTTGGCTATCCTGCCGTCATACATGGTGATGATGGTATCCGCGACATCAACGATACGGTTGTCATGAGTCGCGATTAAGAAGGTGCAGCCTTCGTCGCGAGCCACGGATTTGATCAGCTCGAATATCCGGCGGGCGGACTCATGGGAAAGTAGCGATGTCGGCTCATCGGCTAGGATCAGCTTTGGCTTGTGGGCCAGGGCGCGGGCGATGGCCAGGCGCTGCAAGTCACCCCCGCTCAGCTGATGCGGTCGGAACCGGCCCCGCCTTTCTAAGCCGAACATGTCCATTACTTCCTCCACTCGCCCCTGTCGTTGCGAGGAAGTTAAGGCTTGGTAGCGCAGCGCCACCGCTACATTCTCCGCTGCAGTTAGGGACGCAATCAGCCAGGGGCTTTGAAGGATGAAGCCGATCTTCCGGCGCACGTCAAGGAGTTGACGGGGGCCAAGCCCATTCATCGTGCGCCCCAGTACCTGAAGGTATCCTTCGTGGACCGCAAGCCGTCCACCGATCAATTGCATTAGCGTCGATTTACCCGACGCCGAAGGCCCCGTTAGGATCACGATTTGACCCTGGCCAATTTGCAAGTCGATATTATTAAGGGCAGCCCGATGGCCGGCGCCGTAGGAATAGCTCAACCCACGACACTCGACGCTTGGGCGATCGGCCCCGACTTCGGGTGAGCTCACCTCCATGTTTTGAGAATTTGGATTACCTGCAGCCGGGACGTTGGTCATGGGGATGAGCCTCCGGGTCAATGGCCGGAGTTGGCCAGCATCTTCCGTGGAATCGCCAACCATGCGGCAAAAGCGCCGAGCATTATTGCCAGAAACAAGGTGGTGCCGAACCGCATCGGAGTGAGCGAGAGAGGCCAGCCGGTCCAATCCCTAATGACCGCATCCACACCTGGCGCCAGCAACGCGGCTGGGACCAGCGCCAGCAGGATCAGGAACAGTGATTCCGCAAAGAAAACGGAACGCAAGTACAGCGGGCTGTATCCGAGCGTGTGCAGGATGATCAGTTCGTTCACATGGCCGGACATTGCCGCCGCAAACACGCTACGAAACAATAGCACAACTACGAGACACACGGCGACTGCGCCAGGCATCCGGTTGCTGGTGTGCCGCGCCCCGCCGCGCTCGATATCGTCCTCTGAGGAGAGCGATGAGTCGCGACCAGCTTGAACCATGGGCAATGAGGCCAGACCGTCTTGCGGCAACGAGTACAGCCCGACCAGCGTGAACAGCAACAGAAGACAAACCAACAGCACCTGCAACGGGCCGAGCAGTCCAGTGCCCATTTGGCGGAGGTTCGACCAGGCTAGATAGACAGGACTGACGTTGTGCATGAGCCTCCCCGCAGCGATTAACGTGTGATCATCCTATGGTCGTGGAGATGTCCGCGTAAACGGGTCGGCGAGCGTCCGCGAGAAATAGCGGCGAGAAATAGTGGATTGGGACGGCTTCGATTCGAATTTGAGAAGTCGCGGAGCACAGTCATTTGCTTCGCTGCCCTGAACTCTTCGGCAGATCATGTTCGGCTAAAAGTTGTTTTGCAAGACGGTGTACTTGTGTCTTGGAATCGCGGGCGAGATGAATTCGTCGGACCGACGCGCCTAAGCGACGAATGCAGCAAAAGCAGGGAAAAACAAAAGATATCTCGTAATTCTGCGACTCGACGAATAATCGTCCAAAAGCCTTAGGAAACCGTCACTCTATCCACCGAGCTACCGGGGGCGAAGAGCGGATACTTCGAAGGCTTTTGATTATCGCCGCAAGGCCAAACGGCCGGCAGCGGTGTCGCCGATAACGCGGTGCGACCGCAACACGCGGCCTTTCCGATTAGACACGCGGTCGACGGCGGCGGTTCGCATTCCCCCCGCGATCTGCAAGCGCAGCGGCGGTTTATTAAGAGCCGACGAGGCGAAACGGCCGGATTCGTTGCGGCCGCCGCTTGCGCTGACTACTCTTATGGTCCGTCGGCCGGGGCGAATCTCCGGCGTAATTCTGTTTCTTCCCGGAGCGCCCAACCGATGTCGTTGGCCAAAGTTTTCCCCGTGCGTCGAGGCATCGTGAACGCTTGCCTGACGATTGCTTTCGCCACCGCCGTGCCGTCGGTCGACACGCAACGGGCCGCGGCCGAGCCGGCCCCGTCGCTCGGCCGGACGTTTGAAAAGCTCAAGAAGGAAAAGAAGCTCACCATCGCCTACTTCGGCGGCTCGATCACCGCCGGGGCCGGTGCTTCCGACGCCGCCAAGACGTCCTGGCGAACCCTGACCACCGCCTGGTTCCAGGCGGTGGTCAGGG
>Ga0163153_10006853_pt1 | contig 12581 bp, 12 predicted proteins | sample OliLakLV19MP6IB1_FD_148629 | JGI IMG/M metagenome (GOLD analysis project Ga0163153, IMG submission 148629) | Freshwater microbial mat bacterial communities from Lake Vanda, McMurdo Dry Valleys, Antarctica - Oligotrophic Lake LV.19.MP6.IB-1 | ecosystem: Environmental > Aquatic > Freshwater >... | reverse complement strand
CGGGATGTCTGCCGGCTCGAGCGATGAGAGTTGTGCCGTCGTGAGTTCGGTCAGGACGGTCGCGTTCAGCCTGACCGACTGACGCTGGATGCTCTCTTCGACCAGGTTCCGGACGAGGCGTGCGTTGCCGAAGCTCGAATCTCGCGCTTCCCACCTGCGCTCGAGGAGACGCTGCGTTGCTTCGGAAGCCTCGGGGGTGAGCGTGTAGTCGCCGTCAGCCACCATCGTGACGAAGATTTGCATCAGCTCGGATGGTGTGAAGCTGGGGAACTCGATCGTGCGCGAGAAGCGGCTCGCGAGGCCGGGGTTCGTTGCAAGGAATCCGTTCATCTCGTCGGGATACCCAGCGGCGATGACGACAAACCGGTCTCGATCGTTCTCCATCCGGACGAGGAGCGTCTCGATCGCCTCACGACCAAAATCCTGGTTGCTCGTTCCGCCGAGCGAGTACGCCTCGTCGATGAACAGGACACCACCGAGCGCACTGTCGATCACCGCGTTCGTCTTGATCGCCGTCTGGCCGATGTACCCACCTACGAGATCCTGGCGCGCAGCCTCCACGAGACGGCCGTGAGCGAGAAGACCAAGCGAAGCAAAGATCTCGCCGATCAGCCGTGCGACGCTGGTCTTCCCGGTGCCGGGCGGGCCGTCGAAAACGAGGTGGTGCGTCAGATTAGGTGTCCTCAGGCCATCTGCTCGCCGTTGTTTCTGCACGCGGATGAAGGCGATAAGCTCCCGCACCCGGTCCTTCACGGGGGCTAGACCGATGAGAGCATCCAGCTCGGCGAGGATCCGCTCGAGTCTCTGCGCATCTTCGGGGGTCGGCGGGTCGGCAGTCGGGGTATCGGACGTCACTTCATCCGTTGGCTGGCCCTCACGACGGGCCGCCGCCGCGGCGGATCCTTCTGCGTCTCGCTGCTCCGGCTCAGTCGCCTCTTCCCTCGGCGCACGGGGAGGGCGGAGGGGTCCGTTGCCTCTCCTCGACTCGACCAAGTCGGTGAGAACGCGGTCGAGCCGGTCCCAGGTTTCATCGGTCTGGCCGATTCCGTTCCATCCGTACCAGAGAAGGAAGATGTTCTTGCCGTATTGACGAGCCGCCTGAACGAGACCGTCGCCGACGTCCTGCCAGTTGATCCCTCTCGAATCGAGCTGGAGCGTTTCACCATCTTCGCCGCCAAGGAGAATTTCTGGGTACGCTGCCTCGCCACTCCTGACGACGAAGATCGTGAAGGTCCCGTACTTGCCGGAGAGCGAGACTTGGGAGGACTCCAGCAGGTCAAAGATGCCGTCGCTCATATTCGAGCGAACGAGATCTTCGCCGGTCTCGGCCCGAAAATGGTGTATGAGCTCGGAGGACGAAAAAGCCCTCCCATGATCAAGGGCATCACCGGAGGTGTACCCGATCAAAGACACGGATCTCCCATGACGGATGGATCGGCACGGGAGCGGCAGAACATTAGAACGTCGCGGCTCTCGTCGCAACGCGCAGGGGTTGATTGCGTGGCGGCGATTCGGGCGTGCCGAGAGACCGGTCGCCGCCCAGCGCTTCCACCGCTCGGCAGACGACCCTCACCCGGTCGGCACGATCAGCTCACGGCCTCCACGATGTGGTAGACACTGTTGATCGGTTCGGCCGTGACGAGATCCTCGACCTGCGCTATCAGTTGCGCTGGGACAGGGCCGGCATACCACCTCTCGTAGTGCGCCTGGCTGGCCCAGGATCCGATGATCACGATGTCGTCCTCGTCATCGACCGAGGCCGCCACCTCGACCCCGAGAAAGCCGGCTTGCTCACTAGCTAGCCATTGCGAGTACGCCGAGACGCTCGAGGATGCGCAGCAATTCGCCGCCGCGCCCAGGCCTCGCGTGGAGGAACAGCAGATTTCGCGTCATCGTGGTACCTCCCAGGGTCGATACACGCATCATTGCTCGCGGTACCGCGATCGGCATCGTCGGGCGCACGGATCCGAGCAGCGGCGAACTACCGTCTGTTGCGTACTGAAGACGTCGGGCGATCCGTAGTTCCGGCAGGAAAAGCCGGGGTTTGCCTGATGCGCGCCGCCCCGTTCTGGAGCACAATTCCGGTGATGGGTGTCCTCTTTCGTGATCGCCTCGACGCTGGTCGCCAACTCTCGGCGGCGCTCGAGCGTGCGGATCTCGGTGACGCGGTCGTCGTCGGCCTTGCCCGCGGTGGCGTGACGGTCGCAGCCGAGGTCGCACGTCGCCTGTCGGTGCCGCTCGATGCTCTTGCCGTGCGCAAGATCGGGTACCCGTTCCAACCCGAATACGCGATCGGAGCAGTCACGCCCGGCCCCGGGGGCGTGTTTCTCCGCTCCAACGATGGGCTCGGCGAATCCGAGCTCCGTCGCGCGATCGAGCAGGCGCAGGCGAAGGCCGACGCGCTCGACAGGATTCTCCATGAGCGTTGCCTGCCCCGAGAGCTGAGGGGCAAGACCGCTGTGCTCGTCGACGACGGGCTCGCCACGGGCGCGACGATGACTGCTGCCGTCCGCTGGGCGCGCAGTCGTGGCGCTGAGCGTGTTGTCGTCGCGGTGCCCGTTGGGGCTGCTCAGAGCGCAGCAGCCCTTCGGCTGGAAGCGGATCAGGTCATCTGTCCGCACGAGAAGATCCGGCTCGGTGCCGTCGGCTCCTGGTACGAGGTCTTCACGCAGGTTTCGAACGGTGAGGTCATCGCCCTGCTCGACGAGCTGGTCGCCCGGGGATCCCTTGGCGCGGAACGTGGTCAAACGGACTGAGGTTTCGCTTCGGTCGTCCAGGCTGATGGGCGTGAGAAACGGCGTTCGTTGCTCGGGCGCTGAACCCGTACCGGAAACGACGAAGGGCCGCGGTCTCCCGCGGCCCTTCGCCCTCGTGCCTCGCCTCGAGGGGGCTACGAGGCGGGGATGAGCACCTTGTTGATGACGTGGATGACGCCGTTGGAGGCCATCACGTCGGTCTTCGTGACCTTGGTCGAGCCGTTCAGGAAGACGTTGCCGCCAGCGACCTTGATCTTCACGGAATTACCGGACATCGTCTTCACGGACTTGCCGTTCAGGGTGACGACCGTGCTCGCCGGAACCGCGCCCTTGACGACGTGGTAGAGGAGCACCTTCTTGAGCAGGGCCGGGTTCTTGCCGAGTTTCGCGAGCGTCGCCTTCGGCACCTTCGCGAACGCTGCGTCGGTCGGCGCGAACACCGTCCACTTGCCGCCAGACAACGTCTTCGCGAGGCCCGCTTTCGTGACGAGTGATGTCAGGGTCTTGAAGGAACCGGCCGCGACCGCCGTCTTGACGATGTTCTGCTTCGCCGCAGGCGGCAGGAGGACGGTGTCGATGACGTGGATCACGCCGTTCGACGCCTGAACGTCGGGAATGATGACCTTCGCGTTGTTCACGAAGACGGAGCCACCATCGACCTTGATCGCCACGCTCGCGCCGTTGACCGTCTTCGCCGAGGTGAGCTTGACGACCTCGCTCGACGGGACATTGCCAGCAATCACGTGGTAGAGCAGAACCGCCTTGAGCTTCGCCGGATCAGCGGCAAGAGCGTCGAGCGTCGCCTTCGGCACCTTCGCGAAGGCCGCGTCGGTCGGGGCGAGCACCGTGAACGGGCCGGGGCCCTTGAGCGTGTCGACGAGACCCGTAGCGGTGAGGAGCGAGGCGAGGGTCTTGAAGCTGCCATTGTTCACGGCGGTCGTGACGATGTCGGCCTCGCCGGCGGCGGAGCGCGCCGAGACGGACGGGGCGAGAACGGCCGCTACAGCGACGGCGGCCACAGCCAGGATGAGAGTGATCTTGCGCATGACGATTGGAACCCCTTCGTATCGATGACTGGGAATGTCTAGCTAATGTCCATCTATACGGTCCGCGCGGGGCATCGGATCACACGCGTTGCGAACTCGTGCGTCTACGAGAGCGCGACTGCAACTGCGGCGAACGAGCAGCTCACCTCGGCGATCAGAAGTGCCGCCCAGCCACCACCGTCGTCCACCGTGACGCCTCCGTCGACCATGGCCCTCGCCGTCCGCACGACGGCGTAGCCGCTGACGGCGGCAACGAGGGCAGCAATGAGGGCGCGGTGACTCGACATCGCTTCGGGGTCATCGGCCGGTGCAGCGCTGTTCGTCTCCCCCTTCGGGGGAGTCCGTCACGCCGGCAAAGGATGGTCTGCGAGCCGAGCGCGCAGCGGTGCGCCCTGCGTCGGAGCGTGCAGAGGTCGTGTGGCGTCCCGCTGCTCGACCCGGGCATTCCAGAGGTCGACCTGGAGCTGGTCGATCTCCTCGATCAGGACAGTGATCGCCTTCCCCGCCGCGCGAAGCTCCTCGCGATCGTCGGATGCGAGACCGGCACCCCAGCTGCGGAGGATCTCGAGGCGCTGCTCGTCTAGCCGATCGATCATCAGAGCAACCTACTGCACGGCGGCTCCCGGTTCCATCCCCCTCGCGGTGAATCTCTCCGCTCTTTGGGACACGTTTCGTTCGGCCAGGTGTCCGGGCTAGGCTTCCGGCGTGCCCGTGCCGTATCTCGACCGCTCTCGATCGCGCGCGGCCTTCGACGAGATCGCTCGCCATGTTGCGGGCGGCGAGTCGAGCTACGCGCGGCTCCGGGCCGGTCAGGAGCTCGTGATCACGGAAGCGCGGGGTGCGACGATTCGTGACCTCGACGGGAATGCCTACCTCGACTACTGCATGGGGAACCTCGTCCCGGGTATCTCGAGACGCTCGTCGCGGCGACGCGGGCGGCCGGCGCCCTCGTGATCTTCGACGAGGTGATGACGGGCTTTCGCCTCGCCGCGGGAGGTGCACAGGAGCGCTACGGCGTCACGCCGGACATCACTGCCCTCGGCAACGTGATCGGCGGGGGCATGTCCGTTGCGGCGTTCGGCGGATCGCGTGAGCTCATGCTCTGGGAGGCCGACAACCGCGTCGTTCACGGCGGGACGTATACCGGCTCACCGCTCGGACTCGCCGCCTCGGTGGCCGTTCTCTCCCGTATCGCGGCCGAGCCCGGCCTGTATGACGACCTCGAGCGGCGATCGGCAATGCTGGCGGACGGGACGGAGGCCATCTTCGACTCGGCCGGTTTGGACGGGCACGTGCGTCGCGTCGGCTCGATGCTGCAACCGTTCCTCGCCGCCCGGCCGACCGAGCCGCCGCACGACGTGAACGAGGCTGCTGCGTTGCAGCCCACCGATCGGTACCTCACCTTCTGCGACGGACTGGAGGCCCGCGGCGTCTATGCGCACCGCTACGCACTCGGCCGGTGGTTCGTCTCGCTCGCCCACGGGCCCGCCGAGATCGAGCAGACCCTGGAAGCCGTCCGGGGCGCCGTCGAGGATGTCGCTGCGTGACCACGGCGATTCCCGTCATCGATCTCGAGTCCCCGCAGGTCGCGGAGGCATTCCGCCGCGCCTACGGCGACGTCGGCTTTGCCTACCTCGAAGGGCACGGTGTCCCCCAGGATCTCGTCGATGCCGCCTTTGCGGCCTCGGGGAGCTTCCACGCCCTTCCGCTTCAGGAGAAGCTCGCACTGAAGGTGAACGCCCAGCACCGGGGGTACATGCCGTTCGCCGAGTCGAAGATCGTCTCGTCTTCGATCCAGAAGGCGACGAAGCCCAACCTGAGCGAGTCGCTGATGGTGATGCACGACGTCGACCCCGGCGATCCGGCTCGCCGCGACGATCCGCTTGCGGGGCCAAATCAGTGGCCGGGGATCCCGGGCTTCAGGGAAGCGATCACCGCGTACGAGCTGGCGCTGCAGGGACTTGCGCGACGCCTCGTCGGTGTGTTCGAGTCAGCACTCGGCGCCGAGGCCGGGGCGCTTGCGCGGTCGTTCGAGCACCCGACGACGTTTCTCCGGCTTCTGCACTATCCCCCGCAGGACCCCAGCGGACCAGACGACGAGTTCGGCTCGAACCCACACACCGACTACGGCTTCCTGACGATCCTCGCGCAGGATTCGAGCGGAGGCCTTCAGGTGCGAGCACCGGACGGCGAGACGTGGCTCGATGCACCGCCGAGACCCGGGGCGTTCGTCCTCAACGTTGGCGACATCGGAGAGCGATACTCGAACGGCACGTTGCGCTCGACGCCGCATCGGGTGCTCAACCGGACCGGGAGGGATCGCTATTCGATCCCGTACTTCTTCGATCCTGCGGCAGCAGCCGTCGTCTCGCCACTTCTTGCCTGCGTCCCCGTCGGCGCGGCACCGCGGTTCGACTCCGTCACCTACGGCGACTATCTCCTCGCGAAGCTGAACGCGAACCACTCGTACCGTCAGCCCGCCGCAGGCTGATCCGGCTCAGCGCCTCCGCCAGAGCCAGCGCGTTCCGAACGCGAAGACCACGGCGATCAGGAATGCCGTAGCAGCGATCGACCATTGCTGCCGCAAGATGCTGAGCACGAAAACTGTGAGAACGATGATCGTGTAGACGGCGAACCACACGTGTGTGTGACGGCGCTTTGCCCGGGCCGGAGTACTCACGTCACCTCTTTCCCGTCGATCAGTCCGATCAACGCGGTTGCGATCGCAGCGGGCGTAGGTGGACATCCCGGGATCCGCAGATCGACCGGAAGTACGTCCTCCACGGGGCCGACGATCTCGGGCGCACTGCCGAGAACACCGCTACCGATAGCGCAGTCGCCGAGCGCGACAACCCGGCGTGGCTCCGGCATTGCCGCGTAGGCCGTCAGGAGAGCGGCGTGCATGCGCGTCGTCACTGGGCCTGTGACGAGCAGCACATCGGCATGGCGGGGCGAGGAGACGATTCCGAGACCGTACCGGGCGATGTCGACGACGGGGCTCGAGACCAGCGTCAGCTCATGCTCACAGCCGTTGCACGAGCCGCAGTCGACGTGGCGGATCGCGAGCGAGCCGCTGCTCGCCGCTGCAGGGAGGCCGATCGAGCGCCGGAGCTTCCTGAGATCGCGAATGAGCGTCAGCATCTCACCGATCCACGCACGCGTAGCAGAGCTCGAAGCTCTTGTTGATGAGCGGAAAGTCCGGGAGAAGGTTGCCTGCCGCGGCATGTGCGACGGCGGGCCAGTTCGCGTACGAGCCGGTGCGAAGACGGATGCGGCCGACCCGGTTGCCGTCACGCTCGACGATGCACGTCGTCGCGCCGCGCGGGCTCTCGACGCGGCCGACACCGATCGAGGCGCCCTCCGAGAGGGGATCTGCTGATACCGGGCGCACGGGGCCGTCGAGCAAGCGGTCGAGGATGTCGAGGCATGGAAGCAGCTCGAGCGCGCGCTGCTCGAGTCGAGCCTGGACGTCCCCGGTCTGCCGGCGGAGCACCGCCACATCGAAGCCGTCGTAGGCCAGACGGGGGCTCGTCGTTCGTAGGTCCTCGGCGACACCCGCGGCACGAGCGGCCGTGCCAACGGTCCCGAGCGTGGTTGCCGCGACTGCGTCGAGGATGCCGATATCAGGCATTCGATCCATGAACGAGCCGTTGAAAAGGAGCGCCTTCCATGCCCGTGACGATTCCGAACGGATGCGGGCGAGCGTCTCTCTGGCTTCGCGTACGGCCTCGCCGTCGAGGTCGAGAGCGCTGCCGCCGACCGAGACGGAGCCGAACAGGAATCGGTGGCCTGTCAGCCGCTGATTCAGCCGCCGGGCGTCATCGACGAGCGCAGCGAACCGACTCGTGCCGGCCGCCAGCCCGACTCCGGCGCAGATCGCGCTGATGTCGTTGAGCGTGTTCCAGACCCGCTCGAGCTCGAGCAGGACCGTCCGGGCGCGGGCAAGCTCGGGCGTCGCGGCGAGGCCGAGCGCCTCTTCGCACGCGTGCGCGTAGGCGACTGCGTTGCTCGTCCAGCATCCTGCGCACGAGCGGGCGACAGGTGCGAGCGCGTCCTCCAACGAAACCCCTTCGGCCGCTCGTTCGAGGCCACGGTGCTTGTAGAAGAGGCGTGCGTCGACGTGGAGGATCAGATCGCCGACGACATGGAAGCGGAAGTGGCCGGACTCGATCACGCCCGCGTGGATCGGGCCGACCGCAACCTGGTACGCGTCGTCGCCATGCACCGCGGTTGCAAACTGCTCCAGGGCGACATCGTGGTCGGCGAGCGGCCGCAGCGGCTCGTGCCCGTCGAAGCCCACGCCGTAGAGGTCATGTGCCTCGCGCTCGTCCCAGCCAGCGGCAGGACAGAGGTCGACGATCGTGGGAACCGAGGCGGTTGTTGCAGATGCGCTCTCGATCCGAAACTCGCCCACCTGCGAGGCGAGCAGCGTCCGAACCATCGGCACTCCACCCTCGACCGTCACATGGAGGCTCGCAAAGCGCCATCCGTCGACGAGCGCGGTTGCAACTGCATCACGGTAGGCGCCACCAGAGCGATGATGGGCGATCATCCAAGCCCCCGGATCAGGCCCTGCACGATGGCCGAGTCGGGCAACCACAGAGAGGCGACCGTGAGGGCAAGGAGCAGCGGCACGACGACGATCGTCAGTATCGTGACGGCACGCAGACCGATGGCGGGATGGCGATCCCGCCCACGCGGCTTCCCGATCACGGTCTCGATGAGCGAGTGCGCGAGACCGAGGAAGCCCAGCGCGAGCAGAACCGCGGCAGCACCTGCAGCCCAGGGTCGTCCGACCTGGAAGCCGCCCGCGACGATCAGCACCTCGCTGACGAAGAGCGGCGAGGGAGGGAGCCCGGCGAGTGCGCCGAGCGAGACGCCAAGTGACGCGCCGAGCGCCGGTTGCGTCCTGCCGATCCCACCGACGCCATGGCCGGAAGCGCGTGGCTCGTGCGCGAGGAGCGGCGTCGCAGCGTAGAAGCCGAGCGCCTTCGCGAGCGCGTGACCCACGACGTGGACTGCCACGCCCGCGAGAGCCAGGCTTCCTCCGAAGCCGATCCCGAGCGCGATCACACCCATGTGCTCGAGGCTCGAGTACGCGAGCAGCCGCTTCCACGCCTGCGACTGCCAGAGGAACGGCACTGCGACGGCCAGGGAGACGAGTCCGAAGCCAACGAGGACCCCGCCGGCGGTGCGAACGCCGATCGTCGGAGCGAGAGCCTGCTGCGACCGCCAGGCGACGAGGAGGACCGCGGGAAGGAGTGCGGCCGAGAGCAACGCCGACACCGGCGCCGGAGCCTCGGAGTGCGCGTCGGGAAGCCAGTTGTGAACGGGTGCCCACCCGACCTTTGCCGCGAGCCCCGCCAGCAGAAGGACGTACGCGACGACGGCGACGTCGTGGTCGAGGGAGTCGTGGGGGAGGGAGCGCCAGGTGAGTGTCTCGATGCCACCGCCGCCGGCGGCCGACTCGAGCATGAGGATCCCGAGCAGAGCGACCCCGAGCCCGAGTGAGGTGAGGATGAGGTACTTCCAGCCTGCCTCGAGAGCGCGGCCGCGGCCGCTGAAGCCAACGAGGAGGGCGGAGGCGGCGGTTGTTGCTTCGATTGCAAGCCAGGCCGCACCAAGATTCCCGGCGAGCGGAACTGCGAGCAGCACGGCCCAGAACGCGAAGAGCGTGGCCCAGTAGATGCGGTCGGCGCGGTCGGCTCGGAAGAGCGAGGAGCGCCGGGCGGCGAGGAACTGTGGCGAGACGAGAGCGCTCGCGACGCCGACGATCGCGATCACGCCGATGATGATCCCGCCGGCTGGGTCAACGACGATCCAGCGTCCGAGCTCGCGGTGCGTCGGCTCGAGGAGCGCGACGGTCGCGAGCGCGAGCGCGGCGAGTGCAGCGAGAACGGCTATCCCTGTCATGACACGGGAGAGGAGAGCACGGGGCGAAACGGCGGCGGCGCCGACGCCGACGACCGGGAAGACGAGCGCGAGAGCGACGAGCCATTCTCTAGGAGTCACGGAGGCTCCTCAACGCGGCGGTATCGCCGGCTCCGAACTCCGCAAAGATCCGCTCGTGGAAGATGCCGGCAACGAGCGCGATGAGCAGAAGGTCGACGGCGACACCGATCTCGATGGCGAGCGACGGCTCGCCCGGTAGCGAGAGGGCCGCGAGGGCGAGCCCGTTCTCGACGAGCACGATGCCGAGCACCTGGAAGAGCGTCGCCCGTCGCATCGCAGCGGTGACGAGCCCGAGAGCGACGAGCGACAAGGTTGCCTGCTCGGCTTCGTGCGCGTCGAGCCCGAACGGGGGCACGAGCCAGATCAACGTCAACGCGAGGGTCACTGCGGCGGCGGCTCGCACGAGCGGAGCGACGCCAGCGGGAACAGGCCGGGTCTCACGCGTTCGACGGACGAGGAGGAGGAAGAGCGCGGCCAGGACGACGCCCCGAAGGGCAAGCGCCGCCGCAGCGATGATCGCGTCGGCCGACGTGCCCTCGGTGAGAGCTGCCACCGCGAGCACGAACGCCTGAGCGGTCACGAGTGCCACGGCGATCGAGTTCCGTCGCACGACGATGACGCCGATCCCGAGCGCAACGAGTGTCCAGGCGATACCGCTCACGTCGTCTCCACGAGCCAGGTGACGATGCCGAGGAGCGCCACGGTCGCGCCGACACCGATCAGGCGCGGAACGAGGAGAATGCGCATCTTCGCGATCAGGGTCTCCGTGACGGCGAGCGCCACACAGAGGAGCCCGAGCGACGCCGGCAGCACTGCGAGTTGCCACCACGTGCCGACGGGGTGAGGGAGGAAGACCTGCGCCGCGAGCACGAGCACGAGCCAGTGCCGCGCGGCAAGAGCCCACTGGAGGTAGGCCTGGTCGCGTCCGGCGTACTCGAGCACCGGCCCCTCGTGGATCATCGTCAGCTCGAGGTGCGTATCCGGGTTGTCGACCGGCTGCCGGCCGGTCTCCGCGACGACGACGAGCGCGAAGGCGACGGCGCCGAGGGCCAGGGTCGGAGTCATCCAGGGGGTTCCACCCGCTGTCCCCGCGATCATGCCGCTGAGGTCGGTGGTCCCGGCGACGAGTGCAGCCACCGCGAGGGAGAGGACGAGCGCTCCTTCCACGAACACGGACAGCGTCAGATCACGGCTCGCGCCCTGCAACGCGAAGCCGTTGGACGTGTCCCAGGCGGCAACACAGACGGCGAGTCGTGAGAGCGCGAGCAGACCTGCGAGCACGAGGGCGTCCTGCCCGACTCCGAGCCGCGGCGCGCCGGCGGCGATCGGGACGAGAAGGATTGCAGCGCCCATCGTCGCCGCGACCATCACGGGTGCAAGGCGATAGACGAACGTCGTGCCCTCGACGTCGACGCCACTCTTTCTCCAGAGACGGCCGAGCTCGCGATACGGCTGGAGTGGGCCAGGCCCGCGGCGCCCCTGGAGACGTGCCTTGGCCTGCTGCGTGACGCCGATCAGCAGCGGTGAGAGCGTGAGGCCACCGGCAACCTGTAGGAGGCCGACGGTTGCGGACTGCACGGTCATCCGATTGCTCCGATCCGCACGGCGACAAGGAGCACGACAACGAGCCCGATCAGATAGCCGACGTACGCGCCAAGCCGGCCGCTCTGCAGGCGACGTGCCCACGAGGCTGCGCGCAGCGCGCTTTCGGTGACGGGACGATAGAGGTGGGTCTCGATCAGATGGGGGACGTGCCCGCTGTACGAGACGTCTTGTACGACGCCGCCGCGCGTCGTCGTCTTGGTCTCGCGCTGAGGTCGGAGCACCGCCTCGAGCACGAGGCGCAGCGGCTTGCTAAAGCCGGCGCTCGTCCAGAGGAGGGGAGACTCGACCGTTTGGCCGCAGGCCCAGCTCGGGCTCGGCGCGGCCCGGCGGCTGCCGCGTGCAAACCACAGCAGCGCCGCGAGGCCGAAGACGACCGCGAGCAGGCCGATCGTCGGGAGATTCCCGGTGCCGGGGAGGTCGAGCCCGGGGCGAGAAGGAACGTCACCGGTCACGGGCCACGGCGCGAGGTCGACGAGCAGTGGGAAGAGCAGTCCCGGGATGGAGCCGAGCACAAAACACGCTGCTGCGAGCGAGACGAGCGCGCCGCGCATCGCGAGAGGCGATTCCACCGCCTCCTGGACGCCGCTCCGGCGCGGAGGCCCGAGAAGCACGAGGCCGATCACCTTCACGAAGCACAGCACGGCGAGCGCCATCGTGGTGGCGAGCGCAGCGAGAGCTACGGCACCGAGCGCGCCGTCCCAGACCCCTGCGTACGCAGGTACGTGGAGGAGCGCCTGCAGTGTCAGCCACTCCGATGCGAACCCGTTCAGCAGAGGCATTCCGGCGATCGCAAGACAGCCGACGAGGAAAGCTCCGCCGCTCCACGGCATCCGGCGGAGCAATCCGCCGAGCCGATCCAGCTCGAGGCCCCCGGTTGCGCGCTCGAACGCTCCTGCGCCAAGGAAGAGAAGTGCCTTGAAAACGGCATGGTTGATCGTGTGCAGCAGGGCCGCGCCGAGCGCAAATGCGGCCCACGCGTCAGCTCCATGCCGCCGAAGGAGAAGGCAGGAGCCGAGCCCGAGCGCGACGATACCGAGATGCTCGACCGTCGAGTAGGCGAGCAACCTCTTGAGGTCTCGCTGAAAGAGGGCGTAGGTGATACCGCCGAGAGCCGAGAGGCCGCCGAGGACGAGGACCGCCGCGCCGATCCAGGAGGGGGAAGTGCCGATCCAGTCGACGAGAACCCGGATCATCCCGTACGCCGCGATGGCGACCATCACCC
>Ga0163153_10006851_pt1 | contig 12586 bp, 11 predicted proteins | sample OliLakLV19MP6IB1_FD_148629 | JGI IMG/M metagenome (GOLD analysis project Ga0163153, IMG submission 148629) | Freshwater microbial mat bacterial communities from Lake Vanda, McMurdo Dry Valleys, Antarctica - Oligotrophic Lake LV.19.MP6.IB-1 | ecosystem: Environmental > Aquatic > Freshwater >... | reverse complement strand
CTCTGTGTCAATCTGTGCTTCGTCGGCGGCATAAAAAGGACAGTGCCCTGCTGCGGAGCAGCGAATGATTGCCACAGAAACACGGAACTCGCAGAGGATATTAAATAAAAAATCCCTCTGTGTTAATCTGTGCCACAGCTTCGACTTCTGATTCGTTAACCCTCCATTCTTACCAGATCAATTTGACTTTTTGACCCAGATCTGCTGATCTTACTATTGCTTCAATGATTTTAAGGTCCATCCATCCTTCTTCTCCTGACGCTTCAGATTTACGGTTATTCTGGATACAGTCAGCGAAATTATCCATTTGGTAGATCTGCTGGTATGCAGGGGTATTTAATTTCAGAGGTTTGATTTCACCGTCAAAATATTGGCCATAGGCGCCGGTGGCATTGTAACAAGGGTTTAAACGAAACCATTGATAGCCTGTCGTGGCATGCAGGCGGTCGACATAAGAAGAATAGGTCGTCGTGGAATTGGATATAGCCCCTCCGGGAAATTCCATTTGAAAGGTCATGCCCTCATAAATATCCTTAAAAACAGTTTTATCCAGTATAAAGCCCTGCGCTGTAACAACACTGGGTAATTCACCTATCGTCCTTCTGGCTCCCTGGATACAATACACCCCAAGGTCCATGATAGCCCCACCGCCACCCAACGTTTTATTTAATCGCCATACGTTGGGATTCGCCATAGAAAAGCCCAGGCTGCTCTCTACCATTTTTACATTGCCGTAGATTTTTTCTGTCCCCAATCGTCTCATTTCAAGGTGATGGGGTTCAAAATAAAGGCGGTAACCGATAGAGAGTTGTACTCCTGCGCTTGCACAGGCTTTGATCATTGCCTGGCATTCCGCGGTATTGAGGGCCATAGGTTTTTCACAGATGACATGCTTACCCGCTTGGGCTGCCCGGATAGTGTATTCAGCATGCATTGAATTAGGCAGAACGACGTATACAATATCGATGTCCGGATTATCTTTTATCGCATCAAAATTCTGATAGTTGTAAATATTTTTTTTGGGGATAGCGTATTGTGATGACCATTTTTCGGCCTTTTCAGGAGTTCCGGTTACAATACCCGAAAGTTTACACCTTTTAGTTTGTAAGAGGGCAGGGGCGAGTTGGTAGGTGGAATAATTGCCCAGACCGACCAGGGCTATACCCAATGGTTTTTCGGTTTGTATAATAGACATTAATGGGTTGGCCATCAGCATAGCCCCTGAATGCAGGGCTACTTGTTTCATAAATTTTCTGCGATTGGGCATAGTATTGAATCTCTTTTATTTCAAAACGAGAAAATAAAATAATCAAATATAGTATGGTCGGTTTATTCTCAATTATCAGAGCATCCAGCATGGAACAATGAGGATTTACCGTTTAGTCCCTTGCAATACACTCACTCCGGCTGGAAATGGATTGCCCGATGAACGCCGGAAGGTGACGATCTGGCCTACGTGCCAAAGTGCATCGGCAATAGGACCATTGATCAGATTCCAGAACGGAAATTCAGTGGTCCTGGTGGGATTTTTAAAAACCATGGGGAAATCAATCAGATTTGCATGTTGTGTTTTTAAAATCTTACTCGACAACTCCATGTTTTCCAGGGTCTTTTGTCTCAATTCAGTAAAACCCAGTTTTGGAGCAGCCGGATCACTTATAGTTGGTTTTTTATTTACAGCATTGGCCAGGATCTGAGTCAATTGAAAAATGTGCTCAATGGTTTCCAGAGAAGTACGGGCACTGTCTCCCGGTTTATACTGAAGGTCTTTCCCCGTCAACCCTTCTGTGGCCCAATAATACCTGAATCCCAATCCATCCACCATTCGGGCAGCCACACTTGTAGCCGTATATTGATCTGGATATTCGGGAATCTGATAAAAATAGGATTTGTCCTGGGCACGCGAAGTCACCGTTAGTAGAAAAAACAGCGGGAGTGATATAATTTTTATCATAGATTTTAATTTAAACCTCAAATTTGCCTGATCCTTTTAGACTTTGTACATTCAAATTGATTCATTTTTGTTCATTTTGAAGTTGACCGGCTCACTTTAGCTTTTTGGTTGATAATTTAACGAATCCTAATTCCAAATTTAATTAAATTGAATTATGTCAGATAACATGGAAAAAGAGTTGATCGATTTATGCCTTGCGCAAATCGAAGATAAACTTTCCTGGGGCCCTAATGCGGAGTGGAGCAATTATGATTTTGAAAAACTCAGTGAGGAAATCCAGTCTAAAACCCAGGTTGTCCTGAGCATCACCACCCTCAAAAGAATCTGGGGAAAAGTTAAATATGAAAACGCTCCATCCCTGACTACCCTCAATACCCTGGCCCGGTACAACGATTACGAAGATTGGCGCTGCTTTAAATTTAAGGTCCGCAAAAATCCTGAATCCACGGTAAGCTTGCCCGTTCCGATATTCCAAAATGGCGCTGCCTTGGCCAATCAAACCGGAATATCTACGATCAAACGCAATAAAAAATTTGTTCCCCTGTATCTGTCGCTTGGGCTTGTTGGCATGATTAGTTTGTATGCATTGACTTCTATAAGTTTTAAAAAAGAAAAGCCTTTAGCACCTAACCCTGATTTGTTTTCTTTTGAAGCCAACAAGGTTTTGACCCGCGGGCTTCCCAATTCGGTAGTTTTTCATTACGATGCTTCGAGGGCTTTGTCCGATGCTGTATTTATTTCCCAGACCTGGGATGTCAGAAGAAAAGTACGGGTCGATAAATCTAAAACAGATCATTCGGCGATTTATCATTATCCGGGTTATTTCAGGGCAAAACTGATCATTGATAGTGTGATCGTCAAAACCCACGATATACAGATCGTCACTGATGGCTGGCTGGCATTAGTGGAGAATGGGAACAATCCGGTTTGTTTTAAGAAATCTGATTTTGAAAGACCAGACCTGGTGGAAATCGACGAACCCACGCTCGCAAAATATAACCTCACCTTGCTTCCGGAATCACCCAAAATCAGGTTTTTTAATCAGGCTGACCTGGGTCCTCTGCTCAACGACAATTTCATTTTTGAAACCACTTTAAAGAACCCACACCAAACTGGCGATAATGTCTGTCAATACGTCCAGGTTTTGATCCAATGCAAGGATGATATCATCATTGTGCCACTCAGCGCACCGGCTTGTATTGGTGATTTGCGTTTATCTTTTGCCGGGGCTCAAATACAGAGCAAGGAAGCCGATCTTTCCGGTTTTGGGTGTGACTTAAGCCAATGGACCCATCTTAAGATTGTTACCCAGGATAGGTTTGTTCAATTTTTTGTCAATGGGAAAAAAGCCTATGAGCTTACCTTTCCTCACGATCCTACCGATATCGTCGGGGTACAGTTTCGATTTAATGGAGTGGGGTCTATAAAAGAGACATTTTTTACCCGGGGTGAGCGAAAAATAGAACTATAATCCGGTCAATCGATTTTGCTCTATACCTGAAAAGGCAACGAAAACCGCATTTACTTTGGAATAAGAACCTGGTGATTTGAGCTGTTGTTTAGTTTGTAATGATAAGATAATCAATAAAATGTAATAAAATTGGCCGATTGTAAATAATTTCTAACTTTGTGCCAAACTAGAATGATAAACGTATGGTTTTCTTAGATTTCGAAAAACCATTAGAGGATTTGTTCGAGGAGTTGTCCAAGCTTCATAAAATGCGTGAAAAAAATGAAGTGGACGTTTCCGAACCCATTAAGGAATTAGAGCTCAAGATAAAAAACACCCGGAAAGAAATCTATTCTAATCTAAACGGCTGGCAGAAAGTGCAGGTATCCAGGCACCCGGAGCGCCCGTATTCTCTTTTTTATATCGAACAAATTTGCAAAACCTTTGTCGAACTGCATGGAGACCGCAATATCCGTGACGATAAAGCTATGATCGGAGGCCTGGGAATAATAGATAATCAAAGTGTGGTCATCATTGGACACCAAAAAGGGTCCAATACCAAAATGCGGCAATTCCGCAATTTTGGTATGGCCAATCCGGAAGGGTACCGGAAAGCACTGCGGCTGATGAAGCTGGCAGAACGGTTTGGTTTTCCTGTAATTACTTTTATCGATACACCCGGCGCTTATCACGGGCCCGATGCAGAAGAAAGAGGACAGGCAGAAGCTATTGCCAGAAATCTTTTTGAAATGGCAAAATTAAGAGTGCCCATACTCTGTTATATAATCGGTGAAGGCGCTTCCGGAGGAGCGTTGGGGATCGGATTGGGTGATAAGGTATTTATGCTGGAAAACACCTGGTATACGGTGATCTCCCCGGAGTCGTGTTCCTCTATTCTTTGGCGCAGTTGGGATTTTAAACAACAGGCGGCGGAAGCGTTAAAACTCACTGCAGATCACATGATGGAATTTGGATTGATTGATGACATTGTAAAAGAACCCGTGGGTGGAGCGCATTCCGACCCGGAAGCTATGGCCAAAACACTAAAGAAACATATTAAAAAGGAACTTGCTGAAATTCTCGATGAAAAACCGGAGACGAGAATTAAAAAACGAATTGCCAAATATGGAAAAATGGGCCAATTCAAAAAGACAGCAACCGACCTCAAGGCATGAGCAAATCCAACTCGTTTTTATATGGTTTTCGCCTGGCCCAATTTCAAAAAATACTTCGGAAACGCATTGCCGGCAGGGTATCAAAAAAACAACCCGTTCATGAATTAAAGGTCAGCCAGATTGCGATTTTGTTTGATGCCACAGATCTGGAATCCAAAAATGAAGTCATCCGGTTTTCACAAGCCATTCAACGGCTCAACATCAGGGTGAATTTGATTGCTTTTCTAGACCACCCGGAACGTTTGTCCGGTTTGCCTTTTCGTCATTTTATTCCAAAGGATTGTTCGTTCTTTTTTATTCCAAAAAATAGTGACATAGATACTTTTCTGGATTTTCCGTATGATATTTTGATTAATGCGGATTTGAAACAAAATCTCTCTCTGCATTATCTGGCAGCGATAAGTCAGGCCCCGTTAAAGGTCGGGCCCCACACCATGCTCGATGAATATTACCACCTGATCCTGGACACCAAGTTTGCTTTCATGGCCGCCTCGCTACTTAAAGGATTGGGTACTGCTTTAGTGACCCCGTTTAATAACCAAGTTATTGATTTTGTTGCTTTAAAAAAAATTGTACAATACAATCTCGCCAACGGTGTTGATTTCCTGGTACCCCTGGGCACTACCGGAGAAACGTCGACCTTGACCGATACGGAATGCCTTCAGGTGCTGGATGCGGTGATGGAAGCTAACCCGGAAAATAAGCCGGTAGTATGCGGCTGGTTTGGTAAAAACAACACCCAACTGGTGATCGACCTGCTAAAAAAAACGCCGTTGGATGGAATTCATTCTATTCTGGTCGCCAGTCCGTATTACAATAAACCAAGCCAGACAGGTTTGTTCCATCATTTTATTGCTATTGCCGATCACAGCCCCAAACCGGTGGTTTTGTATAATGTGCCATCCCGGACCGCGGTAAACATCAATGCAGAAACTACCCTTCGATTAGCTGAACACCCCAATATTATAGGTACCAAAGAAGCATCGGGAGATTTTAATCAGATTATGGAGATACTCAAATACCGGCCAGCCGGGTTTTCAATGTTATCCGGCGATGATATGCTTACCTTACCTATGATAGCGTGCGGGGCTGAAGGTGTAATTTCAGTGATCAGCAATGCCTTTCCGAGGATATTTTCTGAAATGGTCAACGCAGCGCTTGCCGGCAACCTGGTGAAAGCCAAAGCCAAAAATGACCTTTTGCTTGATGTCCACAAATGGCTTTATGTAGAAGGCAATCCGGTGGGCATAAAAGCAGCCTTGAGTTTGTTGTCTTGGTGCACGGATGAAGTCAGGTTGCCATTATACCCGTTGAGCGAACAAAACCGGGCTCATTTAAAAGAAGCTGTCAAATCTCTGTAACTTCTTTGATTCCAAGTTTGGCCAGTGCCAGTTCAGAAGCTTGTTGTTCCGCATTTTTCTTATTAAAGTCTTCCGCGGTGGATAATTCTTCGCCGTTGACGGTGACTACCACCCGGTACCGGTCACGGTGATCCATCTTAAACTTGGATAAAACTTTATACTGGACATCATGGCCTTTTTTTTGACCCCATTCCAGCAAGCGGCTTTTAAAATTATCATCGTTGATTTCCAGTTCATGGATATCTAAAAACTTTCTGAACAAATGGACCACCACAAATTTTTTGGTAGGTTCATAACCCAACTCCAGGTACATAGCGCCAATCAGGGCTTCCAAAGCATTGCCCAGCATAGAGACGGATATATGCGTTTTATTAAATTCCATCAGCAGCGTATCCAGTCCCATAGCATCTGCAATAAAATTTAAGGTTTTACGCTTGACGATTTTAGACCGCATTTTGGTCAAAAAACCTTCATCACTCCCGGGGTATTTGTGGTATAAATATTCCGCTGAAATGCTATTGAGTAAGGCATCACCGAGGTACTCGAGCCTTTCATTGTTTTGAGCCAGTTCAGATTGTTCGTTGAACGTACTGCGATGGTAAAAAGCGAGCTTGTAAAGGCTGAGTTTTTTAGGAGTTATTCCGGTAAGGCTTTTAATGCGTTTGGCAAAATCCTTGTCGTCGGATATGTAAAAATTATAAAATTTGCGGAGCACAATAAGCGGATTAAACTCTCTTAAAGATAACGGAAGTATTGTGACCACCAAACCCAAAGGTATTGCTGAGGGCAATGTTTATTTTCCGGTGTTGGGCTTCATTAAAGGTGAGGTTGAGCCTGGTATCAAAGTCAGGATCATCGGTAAAATGGTTGATCGTGGGAGGGATAAAATCATGGGCGATCGCGAGGATGCAGGCAATCGCTTCAATAGCTCCGGCAGCTCCGAGCAGGTGACCGGTCATAGACTTAGTAGAACTGATATTCATTTTGAAAGCATGATCACCAAATACGGTTTGGATTGCTTTGATTTCTGAAATATCTCCCAGGGTTGTGGAAGTGCCGTGTACGTTGATATAATCAATGGATTCAGGTGCCAGGTGAGAGTCCCGCAATGCCGTCCGCATTACAGTAAGTGCGCCCCGGCCTTCCGGATGCGGGGCAGTGATATGATATGCATCGGCCGAGGCACCGCCTCCGATAATCTCGGCATAGATAGGAGCCCCGCGTTTTACGGCGTGTTCATATTCTTCGAGAATTAATGCTCCGCCGCCTTCGCCAAGTACAAATCCGTCCCGGTCTTTGTCAAAAGGCCTGGATGCAGTCTTTGGATCGTCATTTCTTTCGGACAACGCTTTCATCGCATTAAAACCACCCACCCCGGTAGGGATAATAGCCGCCTCAGAACCTCCGGTGACCATCACGTCGGCTTTGCCGTAAAGGATTTGATCGGTGGCATTGAGGATGGCATGGTTGCTGGATGCACATGCCGATACCGTGCTGTAGTTGGTACCCCGAAACCCATAACGGATAGATATATAGCCGGCAGCAATGTCCGAGATCATCCTGGGGATTAAAAAAGGATTAAATCGCGGTGTGCCGTTACCGCGGGCAAATTCAATGATTTCGTTTTCCAGCGATTGTAATCCTCCTACGCCTGACCCCCAGATAACCCCTGCGCGGTCCAAATCAATAGTTTCCAGATCAAGGCCACTGTTTTTTATAGCTTCTGCGGTGGCAATCATGGCAAAATGGCTAAACCGGTCCATCCGTTTGGATTCTTTGCGGTCGATAAAGTCCTCGACTTTCAGACCTTTTACTTCACAGGCAAATCTGGTTTTAAACAGGCTGGCATCAAAATGGGTGATGGATGCACTGCCACTTTGGCCTCGCTTCAGGCTATCTGCATAGTCTGCAATATTATTTCCTATAGGTGTAACGGCCCCTATACCAGTAACCACAACTCTCCTCATATTTTAAAAATATTGATGGATAAAATACTTTACAAAATTACAAAACTTCCTGCGCTTGCCCAGCGACTGAATATCAGGTAAATTTCAATCCAACGATCAGTTTAGATCACTGGAGGAATAAAAATATCAGCCTGGTACAAATAAAAAAAGTCCACATGCCATCATGCGGACTCGCTGCGAAGGATAAATTTATTATTTATTGATTTGAGAATCCAGGTAAGTAATAGCCTGGCCCACAGTCTGGATTTTTTCGGCTTGTTCATCCGGAATGGATATGTCAAATTCCTTTTCAAATTCCATGATCAACTCCACGGTATCTAGAGAATCTGCACCTAAATCATTGGTAAAACTGGCTTCTGTAGTGACTTCGGCTTCATCTACACCCAGTTTATCAACGATTATTTTTTTTACTTTTTCTTCAATGCTTGCCATTTGTTAAAAGGTTTAAATTTCCTGCAAAAATAAAATTTAGATTTTGATGATAAAATTTATTTTTAATAAGCCTCTGGAAGTTGCCTTCCGGATACAGACTCATTTTCGTATGTGATAATATCAAATCACCGTCAAAAGTTTCATAAAATTGAATTATCTTTTAAACTTGTAACGGAAATTTTGCTGTATCTATGCGCAAAAATTATAAATTATGAGCGAATTTACGCTCCTCAATACCAAGATTATAGCTACTGTTGGCCCGGCCATTGATTCTTTTGAAAACTTGTTGGCTCTCGCCAAAGCCGGTGTTAATGTTTTCCGGCTCAATATGTCCCACGCCGATCATGCAACACATTTGAAAGTCATCCAGCACCTTACCCGGATAAATGAAGAATATGAATTTCACCTGGGTATCCTCGCTGATCTTCAGGGCCCAAAACTTCGTGTTGGCAAAATCAAAGACAATGCCCTCGTCCTGGAAACCAACGATGAGATCATTTTTACCAATCAGCCTTGCGAAGGAACAGCCGCAGGGGTGTTTATGTCTTATGAATTATTTCCACAGGAGGTAGCAGCCGGCGACAAAGTATTGGTGGACGATGGAAAATTGATGTTCGAGGTTTTGGAGACGGATCGAAAATCCACTGTCCGGCTAAAAGTGTTGTTCGGTGGGGTTTTATCCTCCAACAAAGGGGTCAATTTGCCTGATACCCTGATCTCCCTTCCTTCCCTTACGGAAAAAGACCTGATCGACCTGGAATTTTTAATCAGTCAGCCCATTCACTGGATTGCCTTATCATTTGTGCGGAAAGCCGTTGATATTACCGATCTGCGTGCCCGTCTTGCAAAAGCAGAACATCCAGCCCGTATTATTGCAAAAATTGAAAAACCGGAAGCGCTTAAAAATATCAATGAAGTTATTCAGGCTACCGATGCCGTAATGGTAGCCCGTGGAGACCTGGGAGTGGAAGTACCCATTGAAAAATTGCCCGGTATTCAAAAAGAAATTGTAAGGCGATGCATCGAACAAAGCCGACCGGTAATCGTAGCTACTCAGATGATGGAGAGTATGATACAAAATCCCAGTCCCACCCGAGCAGAAGTCACGGATGTGGCCAATGCCGTACTGGACGGAGCGGATGCCGTCATGCTCAGCGCAGAAACTTCGGTGGGTAAACATCCGGTTAGGGTAGTGGAAGCCATGTCCAGAATAATTGCTGAAACGGAAAGGCACTATCAGCCCAATCTCAACCGATTACCCAAACTCAGTAAAGATTCAGAGACATTTCTCGCCGATGTACTTTGTTACAATGCAGTCAAAACCTGTGCTGATTTGGAAGCGAAAGCCATCATAGGGATGACGACTTCTGGGTTTACAGCATTTAAAATTTCAAGTTTTCGCCCCCAGGCGGAAATATTTATTTTTTCGACTTTAAATTATATGTTGTGCACGCTCAACCTGGTCTGGGGGGTACAGTGTTTTGAATACCATTATGATGATGTAAGTACGGATGATCTGATGAATAAAGTCTTACACACACTGAAAAGTAAAAACCTGGTGACCAAAGGAGATATCGTGGTCAATACCGGAACAGTGCCAATCCAGGTCATCGGCCGCACCAATATGATGAAAATTTCTCTGGTAGAATAGGTCTCTCGATGACTGAGGTGTGAGGACTGAGGACTGACGACTGACGACTGACGACTGACTGAGGACTGACTATTAATTTAAGATGGTCTTAAAAGATTGACCAACAGGTGCAAAGTTTAAAACCGTAATTTTGCACCCACTGTATGAACGTGATCCGGTTTATTCTATTTGTCCTCCTCGCTGGAAACCTCAATTGGAGCCTTGCGCAAACCATCCAGACTTCAGAAGCAGATGTCCAGGCCGAATCCACTTTTATTGAAGCCACCCGCAATAAAATGATCGGGCGTTTTGACCTGGCCATCGATCAATACAAAGAAATACTCAAAAAACAGCCGGGCAACCATGTGATTTGGTATGAATTGGCCTATGCCTATTTGATGACCAAAAAACCAACGGAAGCGCTTGATGCGATCAAACAAGCCATAACCCCCCAGCCCAATAATATTTTCTATCTGCAGCTTCAGGCTAACATTTTTTATTCCATTCAGGATGATGCGGGGGAAGCAGGGGTCTACAAAAAACTGCAGGCCTTGTCCCCTAAAAAGGAATTGTATTACGATAAATGGTCTTCCATCCTGATGAGGATAAACCGCTTTGATGAAGCGATAAAAGTGTTGGACCTGCTGGAAAAAGAAAAAGGGATAAACGAAATCACCACCCTTCGCAAAGTTCAAATCCTGGAAACCCTCAACAAATCAAAAGAAGCCGAAGCAGAGTTGATCAAACTCAATCAAACCTTTCCCAGGGAAATAAGATATATGCATGCCCTTGCTGGTTTTTACAAAAAAAGTTTAAAAGAAAATAAAGCACTGGATGTTTATAAATCCATCCTGATGTTTGCACCGGAAGATGAAATTTCCAATCTGGCACTGGCTTCTTCCTACCGTCAAAACGGGCAGGATTCAAAATATGTAGAGTCTATTACTTCCCTGATGGGGAATGTCGCTATCTCCCTGGATGTAAAAATCCTGGAACTGATACCCTACCTTCAAAAAGCAATAAGCAGCCAGGATAAACCATTGTTGAATGTATTGGAACAACAAGCCGCTGTCCTGGTGAATAAATACCCTAATCAGGCCAAACCCTATGCATTTTACGGAGATGTCCTGAATCAAAAAGGACAATACAGGTCAGCTCTGGAACAATACAAAACGGCCATCAGTTTAAATGACCGCATTGCAACCCTTTGGGACCAATACCTTATACTGAGCTCAAAGTTTGATCCCGTTTCCCAGTTTTTAAACCAGGCAGAAAAAGCATTTGATCTTTTTCCAAATCATACGGTCTTAGCCCTGCACTATGCTTTCGCTCTTTATAAAAATGAACAATTCCCTTCGACTTTAAACTTCCTCAACCAGGTGGTGTTGATGGCCGGGGAAAATAAAACCTACCTGGAGAAAATTTACGCACTAAAAGGCGCAGCGGAGATGATGAATAACCAGGAAAACCAGGCCGACCTATCCTTTGCCAAAGCACTTGAAGCAAATCCCAATTCAGTCCAGTCCAGGCATATGCAGAGTTATCTGCTGGCCAACCACGGTACCCAGCTGGATAAAGCACAACAGCTCATTCAGCAAGCCATCAAACTTGCTCCTGATCAATACGATTTGGAATATACCCAGGCATTAATCTATGTCAAACAAAAAAAATATACGGATGCACGGCCCTGGTTTGAATTTTCATTAAAACATGGGGGTTCTGCTTCCAGTCATGTATTGGAACAGTTCGGAGACTTGCTCGTCCAATTTAAGGAATTTGATCAGGCTGTTTTGTATTGGCAAAAAGCCTTGGAATTAAATCCGGATCAATCAAGGATAAAAAAGAAAATCCTGGAACGGGGTAGTTGAATACTATGAGATATATACTATTGGTTTTGTTTGTAACCTTGCTGGTTGCCTGTAGCAGAAAAATAGCGGGCCCCAACAAATCAACGGGATCCGTCAACTCGTCTACCGCACTGGTCACAGAGGTAAATGCCAAAGGCATTCAATCCAAATGGATCCAGGCCAAAGTCCAGGTGGCGCTGGATGGGGGAGGATTTTTATCCAGTGGTACCGCATCTATCCGGTCCTGCAAAGATTCAATTTTATGGATCAGCATCACTAAGTTGGGGATTGAGGTTTTGAGAGGGATTATCCTGAAAGACTCTGCTTTCTGGGTCAACGAATGGGAAAACACATACTGGCGGGGCAGTATTGAGGATATTAAAAATAAGTATAAAGTGCCAGCCAATCTGGGAGATCTTCAGGATTTGATATTTCCAACTATAAATCCAGATATGGAATATGCCTTTGAAAAAAAAGATCAAACCATATTGCTCAGCCAACCGGGGATTTTAAATAAACGGTATGAAATATCGGATCAGACCAGGTTGATTCAAAAACTCAATCTAACTCACCTGGATACCGATCTTAAGCTGGACTATACCGATTATAAACTTACCGAAGGATTTTGGTTTCCTTATATTCAAAACCTACACATCAGACAACCTGCTGAAGTCCATGAAACCAAACTAAAATTTACCCTGATTCAATCTGCGGAACATTTGTCCACCCCTTTCCGGATACCAGGGGATTATACCCCTGCTGAGTAATTT
>Ga0163153_10006850_pt1 | contig 12586 bp, 16 predicted proteins | sample OliLakLV19MP6IB1_FD_148629 | JGI IMG/M metagenome (GOLD analysis project Ga0163153, IMG submission 148629) | Freshwater microbial mat bacterial communities from Lake Vanda, McMurdo Dry Valleys, Antarctica - Oligotrophic Lake LV.19.MP6.IB-1 | ecosystem: Environmental > Aquatic > Freshwater >... | reverse complement strand
GTCCCGTTGCGCCTGCGATCATGTTTGTCTCCTGAATGCAAAAGAGCCGCACAAGGGCGGCTCTCTGCAGGATGGAAACAGTCCGCGCGATTAGCGCTTTGAGAACTGACATCTCCATAAGTACTTGAATATAAAGTTTATATACAGACGAAAATAATTGGTGAATGATTGGTGAATGCCACATACAGGCAGTAGTCCTCGGTCTCCAATACGGTCTGTGAGGCAATTTCGTCCGTCTTTTAATGTGTCACCCACCATCCAACTGTGGAGGAATGGCAGATATGCCGCTCGGAATTTCATGTTTCTTTGCACGCACGAACTGGGGCGATTCTAATACCTCTGGCGGTTGCTAGCCTGATCGGCTCTCTCCCTCTAGGTTCCGAGGATGCAAGGTGTTGGCGCTGAACGGCCGGCTAGGAGCGCCGTCGATCATCAGCTTGACGTAGACACTGTGATTGGGGAGGTTAATCAGGTCCTGGGGGGAAAACTCCGGCTCGAACTCCCGCGCCATGACCCGGGCGTCCTCGGGGCCAATTCGGAAGGAAATGAGAGTGCCGGCATTGCCCAATACCGCATGCTGGATCTCGGGTTCCAGTTGATGCAAATGCTGGTGCGCCAAGACCAAGCCGACATGGTACTTGCGGATTTCTGACACCATGTTAGCGACCGAGAGCGTGGTGAAGCTCTGGAATTCGTCGATCATGATGAAGTAATCGGGACGATTCGCCTCTTCCACATCGGCCCGGCTGAAGGCGGCAAGGCTCAACGTAGTCACGAGGAGCGCGCCCAAGAGATTGGCGCTGTCCTCGCCAAGGCGCCCTTTGGCGAGATTGACAATAAGAATCTTGCCCTCGTCCATGATCTTTCGGAAATGGAGGTCAACCGGCGGGGCGGTGAGCATCCGATAGAGTCGGGGATCGGCGAGAAACGCGCCGATTTTGTTTTGGATGGGGGCAATCGCTTCCTGACGGTAGCGGGGGTTGTAGTTCTGAAACTCCTTCGTCCAAAAAGCCCGCACCTGTTCGTTCTTCACCCGGGCGAGGACTTCGCGCTGGAAAGATTTTTCCGTAAGCATACGAAGCACGTCCGGCAGCGTCGCCTGACCGTATTCGATGAGCGCATAGAGTGCCTGGCGCATGACATGCTCCATGCGCACGCCCCAGGCCTCCTCCCAGAGCTTCTTAAACGCCTCCATGAGCCCTGATGCGGCCATGGGGATTCTGTCCGACCTCACCCCGCGCAGCGGGTTATAGCCATACGGCTGCAAGGGGTCTGCGGCATTGAGATAGACGAGGTCATTGCTACGCCATGTAGGAACCTGCCGCACCAGTCGTTCAGCCAGATCGCCGTGAGGGTCGATGATGGTGATGCCGCGCCCTTCGCGAAAGTCCTGGACCGCGATGGTTTCGAGCATCGTGGTTTTACCCACCCCGCTTCGACCCAGCAAATACAAGTGGAAGAGCCGATCGGCTTGTTTGATGCCGAATGTCCGGTGCGGTTGCCGGGCGTTGGTGATACCGAAGTAGGAAATTAGCGGATTCCGTTCCATAGGAACGAAGCATAGGCGCAGGGCCAGACTTTGCCACGAGAGGGAAACATGCCCACTAGGCACGTTCTCCCCCCGTGTGCGAAAAGGTTCGCTGCCTAACTATGAATGTCGGATCGTTCTTTACAAAAGGAATCCGACATGGACTACAAAACTCGTTCTGATTTTGAGTTGCTGTCCCTGCTCATAGGGGAAAAGGCGGCTCGGCAATTTGTAAGTGGGGGATTGGCATCAATTCTTGTTGGCCCCACCGACAAGCACGCAATCCATCCGCGTATCGGTGCCGCACGTGAGCTGATGCAGCGCGCGCTCAAGGAAGAATTGCGGACACGTTCTGCCCTATGCAGTCCCGGCGCTGTGCGGGATTACTTGCGGCTGCTGCTTGCCGGCAAGGAGCACGAAGTGTTTGTCGCAGTGTTTCTCGATGCGCAGCATCGAGTGATCGACGTGGAGGAGTTGTTCCGAGGCACGCTGAATCAAACCTCGGTGTATCCGCGAGAAGTAGTGAAAGCGTCGCTTCGTTGGAATGCCGCTGCCGTCATCTTTGCTCACAACCACCCCTCGGGGGTCGCGGAACCGAGCCAGGCGGATGAACTACTCACCCGGGCTCTGAAGGAAGCGCTCGCGCTTGTAGATGTGAAGGTGCTGGACCATTTCATCATCGCCGGCAATGCGAGCCTTTCGTTCGCGGAGCGCGGCTTACTATAGGAGAGAAAGGCAATGAACCAAGTACAAGCCCTTGAAGTTGTTCGCAGTCTCGCCAATGGCGTCGATCCGGATACCGGAGAAGTGTTTTCGGCCGAGAGCCCCTACCAGCGCCCGCAGACGGTGCGCGCACTGTTCGTGGCGGCACAGGCGCTCGAACAGCGCGAACGCGCCGAACGCCGCCGCGAAAGCCTCCCGGCAAAAACCGGCGCGCCTTGGACTGAGGATGAAGACCGCACCTTGCTCGCTGGATTCGATGCGGGACGTGCGATCGCGGAATTGGCGCTCGAACACCAGCGAACCCAGCACGGAGTACGTTCGCGGCTGTTGAAGTACGGCAGGCTCACTGCATGAATGACTAGGTTGCTCTTTTACCCACCGTCAGTCGGTGGGTTTTCTTTCGACTAGTTGGCCAATCTATGGCCGAGGTATTTGCTCCGACTAAGCAGTGCTGCGAGGCTTCGACGCGAGATCCTGCCGTCTACCTCGCCTATGCGACGGCGACAAACGCAAAGGAGCACGACGCTCTCTTGTCAGCCGCACACTGGGTAGTTAGGTGTTTTCTCAATCGTAATGCAACAGTGGAGAAAAAAACTGCATCACTAGCGAAGATCCGTAACATGAATTATTCATAATATTCAGATAATTAAGGGGTTTGTGGATAATCACTCTTAAGAATGTCTTGCATGTTTTCAAAGCGCTGATACTATATATAGCGGTGGCGGTCGCTTTTGACGCTATATGTAGTATGAGCGTTAGGCGTAAAGTTCGCCGGCCCACTGTGATGGTGTCTGCTCTTTGACAAAGAGGGACGTGAAAGCTATATTATCCGGTTGCATCGTCTATAGGCATACCCGCCGCGGAGCATCGTCCCCGGACAGCTGGTGCCGAACCATCCGGTATCGAAAGAGTCGCTTGGCGCCCAGTTTTTGCAGGGATCCGGGGGCTCGTTCACGATTCGTAAGAGCTGCCTGAGATGGTTACCGGCATTACGTCCTTTGATCACCCAAGGTAGGACTTGTTCACGATAGGAGACGTCTATGTCACATGAAGATCTGAGCGAAAAGGAGTTGCGCCAGCTTTTGGATTCCCCAGGTATCAGCTATGAGCTTCGTCGCACCATTGCAAACCAGGATAAGACGTTCGATGATAGTCGACCGTATCCGCAGGAACGAGTTGACGAAGTTACCACAGCATTCATCCAAGCAGTGACCCCAGCTCTCACCCCAGCTAGCTAAAAACTCCAAGCAACGAAATTGCGCTACACGACCCCTAGAGGTCGTGTTTTTTTGTGGGGAGTCACTTTTGAATAGATATGGAGATTTTTCCGAAGAAGATAGGACACGAATTGTCCGTCGAATAGTTCAATTGCGCGCACGTTTTGTTCAATATAAATCAAGCAAAATTCCTGCGGCACTACGAAAAGCTCTTCAAATCGATATCGTAAAGCTTGAACTCGCCGTCGGCGCGTACTGGAACGATCTCAATCGGCTAAAACAATGGCACGATATCTCGGACAAGCTTCACAGAAGCAAGATTGCCGCTTACACAATTAAGTGGCTGCTTCATTACGTACCTATCCATTCGACGCTTAGTCCCGAGGAACATCAAAATCTGGACGAGGAGTCGCAGATTATGGTCGTAAACGGAAACTGCGGCTTCATAGTACAAGTGATGTTTTTCACGTTGGACTCACTTGATCCAAAGGAATTTCAAACGTCCGGACGGTTCCACTCGCTTTTGCGAGATCTCGTATATTACATGGCGACAGATTCCTATCAGGAAAAAATGGCTGCAGTCCTCTTTGAAGCCCTCCTTATAGCGTCACCGGAGAAAAACTCATGAGCGCGAGAAATACGGCTGAAGGAGTAGATGCGTTCATTGCCTTGCAGCAAATACTCGCTTCGAGCGAGCGCATTAGTGATCTGGTACATGAAATATCTAGTGATGAAGCTATGCAACGACGAATTGACACAGAGGTCGAGACTATTGCGCAGAGCTGCATTCAAATTTCCGAAGCTATTGGCGCTACGACCATGAAGCGGTAGCGCTATGTCGACACAACCAAGCGTTAAGGCAAAACTCACTCAGGCAAAGTCCACTGTCTCTGAGAACGAGAAAAGATATTTGAAAATACTTCGCATCGGAGCCTTCAATAAAGTAGCGCTTTTCGTGGTTGGCAGCTTTTGTACTTATCTGTTGCTTATAATAGTTTTCGTTATGGTGGCAAGTTTTTTGCAAATTGAATGGAAGTCTGCGTTTGATGCATTGCTCGAGACGATCAAAATTGCCGCACTTCCAGTCACAACTTCAGTTTTGGGTTACTACGCTGCTTCGAGATAGCTCTTCAACCGTTACTGAGGGAGATAGTGCCACCCTGCGTATCGACCGAAAGCTAGCACACGTTGGCAAAGCCTCTAGCTGGCACAAAATTCGCTATGAGCGGCCCCCGCATGACCGCTCCCTGGACGCACGAGCGGCTTTGCCTTCCGTGAGCTACTTGCGCTCGCCAACGGCGCTAAGCATCAAGGTGCCTTGAGAGTACCCCGCGGGCCGACTTTTGGCACGCGGGGTGCCGGTAGAGGGGCCGTGTGGCCGGGGACTCAGGCGGCGCGTCGCAGCGCATTCTGCTGCGGGCGCAAAGAGGCCGGGAGTTCAAGGCGAGGGTCCAAAACCAGAAGTTCTACGCCGAGCCGCTTTACCTGGGCTGTGTACTTCAATTCGTGTGTGAACGAAGGGTAGCGTGCATAGAGCTTGCGGGTTTCGGGGGTGTCGTCGTATGTAACCATCCAGGATTGCTTGATACCTCTTACGGCCGCGGCCAAAGCGGCATGATCCTTCGGCTTGTAGAAGTTTCGGTACAACTCCGGCCCCTGCGCGTAGTACGGCGGATCAAGGTTCACCAACGTTCGCTTCTGAAGCCTAGGGACCACGGTCCTAAGAAATGAGGCGGCGTCGCGTCGATAGAGCGACACCTGCTCCCTGTGGTTGGCTAGTCGGCGGATTTTGTGGATAAGGTTCGTTTTGTCGAAGCGGCAATCCATCGGGTAGTCCCCCGCCTGGTCGATGCCACCAATCACGCCACCGCTGATGATCCCCGAGCGATTGGTCCTATTTAGGTAGAACGTAGAAAGTGCCAAGTCCATTCGATTGACACGGCGATTCTGCTGAATGGCGCGCTGCTTCTTCCATTGCGGAATGCTCAGCCTCACGCGCTCGACGCGCTCGCAAAATTCATCTGTCCTGTACAGCGCACAGGACCAGAAAGCGTAGATCGACGGGTCGAGGTCGTTTAGGTGCACATGCGAGACGTAGCCATTCAGAAGAAGCTTCCACGCGATGCCCGCCCCGCCCGCACACGGCTCGACGTAGTGCCCATAGAAAAGATCATTTGTCCTTAGAACGTCGATCACGAGGGGCGCCAGCTGGCTCTTACCCCCTGGATAGCGCAATGGAGAATCAGTCGTTGGCATCGAACCTGTACCGCATTGAAAAGACCGCCAGAATATAAGGAGAGGGGCGTTCTGGCCAGCGCTATTTCAATTGGCCTAAGACCAGCGCCATGCAGCTCTCAATCGAGTCCCACGAACTGTTTAGGTAAGACCCGGTTGGTATTGTGCCGCCGTGCACAAAAGAGCCGAGAGTGTCAGGCGAACAAAGGCCGTGCTTGTCATGTGACATGACCCTCAACGGCTTCAAGGCTTTCTCAGTCGCGGTGCCGTCCGCGACCAGTTTGTCGACCGCCTTGTCGATGATGTTGTGCAGCTCGACCTTTTCCGTGGCAATGCCGTTTTCCTTGCTCCACAATTTGAATGTGAATTCGATCATCGCACGCAGGAGGTACGCGCCGGAGAATGGGTGCGCCCGACAGTCGAGGGAGCGGAGCTCTCCGTAAATTCGGACAAGGACCTTGTTCGATATTTTTGCAGCAAAGGGAGGTTCAATGATGTGTGCGCGCTGGTTGGGATTGTGGCTATTGCGGCCGCTACCTCGCGAACCAGTCCCGGTTGATTTTCCCGTGGACGGTTCAAGTCTGATGGGGTTCGCCAATCGAGTCGTCGGGGCGACTTTATCTTTGCGCAATTTATGACCGTACTGAGCACGCTGCTTCGCGTTCGACCGGGAGCTCACGCCCCCCTTGTTTCCCTTTAGAGAGTCCCGAAGGAAAAACTCAAGAGCTTGGTCGAATTCCTTCTGCACAACGGAAATTGAGAGATCCCGCCTGGAAGTCAGCCCCAGGGTGTCACGAAATACCGGATTTGATAGGTAGCGAGTGACGGTGGTTACGTTGATCTCGTCGTGCTCGGGCTTGCTAAGCAGCCCGCGCTTGAGAGCGTACTCGGCGAGGGCGACCGCTTGCACGTTTGGATTCGTTGGCTTTACCGCGCCGCGGTTGTGACGTACTTTTCCGCGCACATCCCATTGGAGAGTTCCGATGCCCTCCTGTGGTCCTTCGTGACGAATCTGCACCCACGGGCGCCCTTCCTGTCTGTCCTTGAAAATCACGGCGTCGACGTGTGAAGGCGGCGAGCCCATTGACTCGGAGAGTTTACGAAAGAAGCTGCGATGGCCCTCGGGCGCCTTGTCTGGGTCGTTCAGTAATTTCAGGGCGCACATTCGACGGTTACCCTCGTCGGATATGTAGGCGTCCTTGACTACCGGGTGGGGAAACACGCCGATCCGCTCCAGCGGGTTGATGGCCTCAGTCTTTGCTATGTGAGCCGCCAAAGACTTGACCTTGAATTTAGAGATCAAGTGGGCAGTGATTTCCGGCTCGTTGTCGATCGGGTCGTGGCGCGCGTTCTCGTTGTCAAGGAAGATTTTTTGCAGCGAGATTCGTTTGGTCTCGAACGTCTTCAAGTTCTCCTCCCCCGAGGCAGTAGTGAGGGAAAGCCTACCACATGGGCCTGGCGCTCCCGCACGTGGTCGCCGTAGCCACCGCCGTGAAAGCCGCTACCCTTCGTACCGGTGGAAATGTGCCTCCGGGGCACGTTTCCACGCCTTTGTAGGTTTTGGTTTTATCAATACCCTAATCACTATGCAGATTAGTGACGAGGATTTGAAAGATTTCAAGAAGCGGTATGCGGCCGCATTTGGACAGGAGTTATCGCAAGCAGAAGCAAGCGAGATGGCGAACAATCTCGCTGAACTCTACTGGCTCCTTGCCCAACCGCTACCAAGCGAGCAGGGAGAGGTGATTACGCCGCAAGAGGAACATCGCAACCCTCCATACAGGGTCTGAGCTTATTCGCGAAGCGCTTCTGCACTATATCGCTACCGGCTCCGTTCAAGTGCCTGGGCGTTTGACTTAAGCCCTCGTTACTTTATTGTGTAGGCAACAATATGCCAATTCCACAATCGCAGTTCGAGACTTGGTCTAATTCTGGAGCCACGGGGCTTTCTTCGAGTGCGTACGCGAGCATTCGTCACAGCCTCGAGAAATCATCGTCTCCATTGGTTGGTAAGGGCGTAGAAATATTCCTCCAAGGTTCATATGCGAATGACACGCATATTTACGCGGATAGCGATATTGACGTTGTAGTGCTTTTCGACAAAACGTTCCATAGAGATTTAAGTGCGCTAACACCGAATCAGCAACAACTCCATGAGCAAGCATTTTCCACAGCCCCCTATCAATGGAGTGATTTACGAAATGATGTTCTCACTGCGCTGCGTGCTCACTACGGAAACGGAGCCGTTGTAGAAGGTAAAAAGGCAATCAAGGTTCAAACCGGCCATGGTCGAATGGTCGCCGATGTCGTGCCGGCTGTTCAGTATCGTCGATACGCGACATTTCCTGACCAGTTTGCCTTTACCGCACATTGGGGCATCCACTTCAACGATTCCGCCGGAAATCCGATAGTGAATTATCCGAAATACCATATCCAGAGAGGCGAGGACAAAAACTCCAGTGCTCGAACCGGCGGGCTATATAAGCCGACTATTCGAATAATTAAGAACTTTCGTAATTATCTAGTAGAGAATTCCCACATCCAGGAAGGAGTCGCGCCTTCGTACTTTGTGGAATGCGCACTCCATAATGTGCCCGACAATCTGTTCGTCGGAAGGTATGTAGATACCATTCCCGCGATTCTCAATTTTCTTGTAAATACACCTTATGCTGGGTTCACTTGCCAAAATGGAGTGACGCCTTTGATCGGAGTCGGCTCAACACAGTGGCCAGCTGAAAAGTTTGCTTCTTTTGTTGTCACCGCACGAGACAAGTTTCTTAGCTGGTAGCCCATGGCGCACTCCTACTCAACAGACTCCGCAGAAAGACGATATATCCCCTTTTTCATCGCGGCGAGCGCCATCGGCGCAACTTTCCTCGTGTTCCATTTCCTTGAAAAGAACGCTATCGCGATACCCTGGTGGGCATCACCGCCGATTGACACCATGGCTTTCTATGGCTTTTTCTACTGGATTTTTGATAAGCGGCTCTGGCGCTGGAAATTTATTCACCGACTTGGTATTACAAGAATTCCAGATTTATCTGGTGAATGGACCGGCCAAGTAAATCCCACATCGTCCGATGGTGTATCAAAAGGCTTGGGATTGCCCGCAGATGTAACTCTTTCAATTCAGCAGACTTGGACAACCCTAATCATCGCAGCTGAGACAGGTCACTCCAGATCTCACAGCATTTCCGGAACAATCACAGTGGATGACGATCGCGTTGTAAGTTACGAGTACATCAATGAGCCGCTTGCGGGGGCGCCTTCGAGTATGCATGCGCATCGAGGGGTGGCTCGATTCATTTTGAATGCAGACGCCACGGTCTTGGAAGGTGAGTACTACTCAGGCAGGGATAGGCAAAATGTCGGAACTATCCGAGTGGTGCGCAAGAAGGCCTAGTTGGCACGTTCCCACCCCTAGCGTTCAAAAGTCCTGCCCGTATGCTCGGGGCATGCAAATAAGCCCCGAAGACCCAGAGGATTTCAAGAGGCGGTACACAGCCGCATTTGGTGAAAAGCTGACTGACGCGGAAGCGAGCGAGGCGGCAAACAACCTGGCTGAACTGTACTGGCTCCTCGCTCAACCGCTACCAAGCGAGCTAAAGGAAAGACCTACGCCGCCAGACGAAATGCCGGATCGTTAGCCGCTTCATGCTCCTTGGTAATACTTCGTACGAGACTCAATGTTTCTAGTAACTCTGGGTCTCTCTTTGTGTAAAGTTTTCCAACCTCATTGAGGCCTGCGAGCAGAGTGGAACGATCAGCATTTCTCGAGAACCAGATAAAGGGTTTTTTGGCTTCAATGCTGAGCATTTGATCTTTCAGAACGAGGTTCGAACCGATTGCATGAATGACTTTCTTTTTAGTTGCATCATTTCCTTCGGAATACCATTTCGTGGCTCTAGTGCTAAATAATAGTAGTACCTCCGCAGGTTCGAACCATTGGTTTTCACTACTGGCAAGGTCTTCTTGCAGGCGAAATTGTTCGCGCCGTAACGCCTCGCGCTGAGAATTGAACTCGTCGTCGCCGATGACGTCGCGTATGCGCAGAGTCGTAAGATTGCTCAGCGCTCTGACGGTTTCATCGTAAGAGTGCTGAAGTGACCTCCGGCGTTCGCTCTTTATTTCCTGGTCGAGTACGCCTGCTTTCGCCACCTGCCGGAGCGCCCACTCTGGGAGCGGTTCGGGAACAACAAGTTCGCTCAGAAAATCGCGAAATGACCTGTCGAGTTGCGCGGCAGTAATCGAGCGCTGGCCGCAGCGATAGTCTAGTCGCCGCTTGGTGCAGTGGTAATAAACGTAACGCTTTCCGTATCGATTGACTTTGTCTTCGGCAGTCACCATAAACCCGCACTCTCCGCAACGAATTAAGCCTGTAAATGGAAAAGTGCGCCGAACAGGGGTTGGCTTGCCAGGCTTGGATAGGAGCCTCCTAACCTGTTCTTGCTCCTGAATGGTGATCATCGGCTCATGCGCGCCTTTGTGGGTTTCTCCGGCCCAGACAAACATGCCTGCGTAAAAGGGGTTGCAAAGAAGCCTGTGTACGCCGCTTATCGTCAAATAGCTTCCGCCGATGCGCTTATGCTGCCGCGTCCGAAGCCCATTGCTGCGTGACTTTTCCATGAGTTCGCGCAATGAATATAAGCCGGTTAGCGCGAGATCGAAAAGTTCGCGCACGAGAGTGAATCGATCATTGTCCTTGATGATTGTTCGCGTTTCTTGATCGTTCATATACGGTTGCTAGCACTGCAAGCCTTGAAGCGGAAATTGGGCTTGCAGCGAGGCCAGTCCGAATAGGCCTTGAATATTGCCGCCACTATCAGTGGCGGTTTTTGTTTGCAGGGCAGTTCGCCTTCGCGACTGCCCACCGAGGGCGTCGTTTTCGACGCCCCCTGCCTACGGCAGATTCGTCCGGGGCTTCCCCCGAACGAGCACTACCCCCCCCGCAATCGTCGGGAGCCGCTACCCGCCCAAGAGCCGCCGCCGTCCGCGGCGGAGGCGATTGGCTGCGGTAGCGCGCTGCCCGACTTCGAGCGTTTCGGGTGAGTGGCGTCGTCGCAAATGCGCCGCCACGAACCCCGAAGCCGTTAGGCGGAGCCGGAGCGTGAAGGTACTCCTTCATGCGCAGGGAAACGGTCGAAGTCGGGCGGGACGCCCGACGATTGCGGGGGGTATTAAATTGTTGTGCTAAAACGGATTTCCGGCTTCTACTTTACGCCGGAGACCCGCCAATTCATGATTGGCGGGTCTTTTGACCGGTCTCACGAGCCTTGGCGAGCTCTCTTTTTGTCGGTCGAAACTTTTTGGTTTGCAGTTGTTTGGCCTGCATGACAGTCAACACGTGGGAGTAGTGCTGTTCAATATGCGCGATCGAGGTTCCCATATTCGTCGCAAGGACGTGGATTGGGACGCCTGACAATAAAGACTGGGTGCAATAAAAGTGGCGCAAGCTGTACATGGAGCGGCGCTTGCCCCAGCGATCTTCCAACAGACCTATCCCGGAAAGTACCTTCTTGAAGGAGTTGTTGAAATTGTCCACCGGCTTGCCATCGTTTCCGCAGAAGACATAGTCATCCGGTCCGGTATGTTTTGAGATCTTCTTCAGCCGTTCCAGGTAGTGTCCTGTGCCTTCGCGACAGACCACCGTCCGCGCGCCAGTCTTCGTCGTCGGTGCCACTTCAATCACGAGTGCCGGCGTGCCGTCTTCGTCCTGTTCTTCGCGGATATCGCGCCAGAGAAGCTGCCGGGCCTCGTTGGGTCGTAAGCCGCTGTTCGCCAGGAACAACAAATTATGGCGGAGCATTTCCCTTTGAAGGCGGTGAAGCACGTTCGGGCCGGCGCGATTAAGCCTGCCACCGTTGTCGCCCGAAGTAGAGACCAAGGTCTCAGTAACCCATACGCGCAGATGCTCGTAGATCTGCTTCCACTCCGTCTCTGAGAAGGTTGGACGACGCACAACGCCCTTGTTGTGGTTCACCTTAGGAGGCTTAATCCAGGGCTCCCGCTTTACGCAGCCAACCCGTTTGCCCCAGCGGAAAATTTGCCGGAGCATCCCGGCTTCCATATCAAGAGTCTTTTGTGACGGGACGCGCGCCGCGTTCGCGGGAATTGGATCGTTACGACCTTCGGCCTCGCGGCGAGTCGGATTGTAGAAATTGATTCGCCAATCCCAATATTTCTCGACGAACGCGTCGGGCATGTCGGCAACCCGGTGCTCGCCTAAATACGGCACAAAGTAATTTTTTGCAAACGAGGTATGAAGGCGCTGGCGATGAATCGAAAGCCCCATTTGATGGCTCTCGTAGAACCGCTTCCAAAGGTCTTTGAACCGTAGATTGCCGGCTAGCTTTACGTCGAGCCCCTGCTTCTGCTCAGCGCGTAGCTCGTAGAACAGGTCTTCGGCTTCCGAGATTGCCGCATTTAGGTCAGGCGTCTTGAGAGACCTAATTACATAGCCGGTAACACCAGAGATTTTTAGCCGTGCCTGGTATGTCGTCTTCTTACGGCCAAGCCTCGTGTAGAGGAGGATCGCCCCGTCTCGTAGCCGATAAGTGTTTGCGTAAAATCCCATAAATTCCGCTCGCCGAAACCGTTCGACCCAGGAAGGTGGTGAACGATTGGTAAAAAATGATAACTCGACTCAGCGGGCGGAACAAGGATTAGTGAACGATTGGTGAATAACGAAAAGGGGCTGGAATAAATTCCAACCCCTTGATTATAAAAACTAAAGTGAAGCTTCTAGACTAGCGCTTTGAGAACTGTTTGCGCCGCCGGGCTTTGTGCAATCCTACCTTCTTTCTTTCCACTTCGCGGGCATCCCTTGTTACGAGCCCCGCAGCGGACAAGGCAGGCTTCAGCGCAACGTCGTATTCGATCAGCG
>Ga0163153_10006849_pt1 | contig 12589 bp, 7 predicted proteins | sample OliLakLV19MP6IB1_FD_148629 | JGI IMG/M metagenome (GOLD analysis project Ga0163153, IMG submission 148629) | Freshwater microbial mat bacterial communities from Lake Vanda, McMurdo Dry Valleys, Antarctica - Oligotrophic Lake LV.19.MP6.IB-1 | ecosystem: Environmental > Aquatic > Freshwater > Lake... | reverse complement strand
GCCTTGGGGCGTGCTCATCTGCCCGTCCAGGTGCTGGCGTTTTTCCTGGGCGCGCTGGCCTTGCACGCGGGCGGCCCGGGCCAGGGTGCCGGCGGAGATCGTCACGCCGGTCAGCCGCTCGACCGCTGGCTCGGCTTCGGGCGCGGGCATTTTGCTGACGACCAGCGCGGCGATTTCCTGCACGCCGGGCGATTGGGTGCCTTGCTCGGGCAGTCCCAGCAGGGCGTCGGCGGGAAAGCGCCATTTCTTGCAGCGCTGACAGTAACCGCGGGCCCGCTCGACCCGGATGTTGCCCCAGCGGGCCTGAATGGTGGTGCCATGCCCCTGGGTCAGACGGCGGAGTTGGCTCTGACAGTGCGGACAAAAGGGCGCAGCGGCGGCGGCTTTCACTTGGGCGGCCTTTTCGAGCATCTGGCGGAACAGTTCGTGGCCGCCGCGCAGGAGGGTTTCTTCGAAGTGGCCGAGGTTTTGGCCGACGGCGCGGGTCGAGGCCTGGAGCTGACCGGCCAGACCGCGCAGCAGGGACTCGCGCTGCGCGGGCAGGAAGCTTTCCAAGTCGTGGCAAACGTGCGGAACCGTCGAGGGAGCGGGTGCAATCATCATGGCCCCATCCTGTCAGCTTCAACACCTGCTCAAAAGCTGATCTGCGCCCATTGGCTCTTAACATTCCGTTCTCTCCTTTGCACTCCTCGTGGCAATTGCTATCCTCACAGCCATGTTCGTTTATCCGAAGCGGTATGATGTGATTGTGGTGGGAGCGGGCCACGCCGGCGTAGAAGCCGCGCTCGCCTCGGCGCGCATGGGCTGCCAGACGCTCCTGCTCACCATCAACCTCGATACCATCGGCCAGATGTCCTGCAACCCCGCCATCGGTGGCTTGGCCAAGGGCCATCTCACGCGCGAGATCGACGCGCTCGGCGGCGAAATGGGCAAGAACACGGACATGACCGGACTCCAGTTCCGTATGTTGAACACCCGGAAAGGTCCCTCCGTCTGGGCTCCGCGCGCTCAATGCGACAAGAAAGCATATCAATTCCGCCTCAAATGGATCTGCGAACGCCAAGCGAACTTGGATTGCAAACAAGGCCAAACCCACAAACTCCTAGTCAAGGATGGTGAAGTTTATGGCGTGGAGACAGCCTTGGAGGTCCAATATCACGCGAAGGCCGTGGTGGTGACGACGGGTACTTTCCTGCGCGGCTTGATGCACATCGGGGCGAACCAGCAGAGCGGAGGACGAGCCGGTGAAGCCGCCGCGATGGGTCTTTCCGGTTCGCTGAGGGAGATCGGGATCGAACTGGGCCGTTTGAAAACGGGCACGCCGCCGCGTTTGGTGCGCAGCTCGATTGACTTCACCAAGACCGCCGAACAATCCGGCGATGAACCGCCACCGTTCTTCACGTTCTGGAAGGATGACCTGTGGAACGATGAATTGTTCCATGTGGAACATTCAGATCGCAGCAAGGCGGAGGGAGCGTCGGCGGTCACCTCGCAGCGGAGTGTTTATCCGCCGGGGTCGATCCTCAAACAGAATGGGGGACAGTTGCCGTGCCATATCACTCACACCACGGAGAAGACGGCGGAGACGATTCGCGCGAATTTGCATAAGTCACCGATGTATTCGGGCGTCATCGAAGGAGTCGGCCCTCGTTACTGTCCAAGCATTGAGGATAAGATTGTGAAGTTTGCCGAGAAGGAACGGCATCAGATATTCCTCGAACCCGAGGGCATAGCCACCGACGAGATTTATGTGAACGGCTTCTCGACGTGTCTCCCTTACGAGGTGCAGGTGGACTTGGTGCGGACCATCATCGGCTGTGAACAGGCGGAGATTATGCGCCCGGCCTACGCCGTGGAATATGATTTCGCGTTTCCCACTCAGCTCCATTCGAGTTTGGAAACGAAGGCGTGCTCCGGCTTGTTTCTCGGTGGACAGATTAACGGCACGTCGGGCTATGAGGAGGCCGGCGCGCAAGGTCTCATCGCCGGGATCAACGCCGCCCGCAAAGTCCAAGGGCGCGAATCGATTGTCCTGCGCCGTGACCAGGCTTACATCGGCGTGCTGATTGATGATTTGGTGACGAAGGGCACAGTGGAGCCTTACCGGATGTTCACGTCGCGCGCAGAGTATCGCCTGCTCTTGCGGCAGGATAATTGCGACCTACGGCTCTCGGAGATCGGGCGGGAGATCGGTTTGCTGCCGGAACGGAATTACAAACAGTTCACGGAGAAACGGGAAGCCATCGACACGGAACTCGCACGCCTGCACGCCACGCGCGTCGGGAAGGACACGCTCGCCCAATTGCTGCGTCGCCCGGAAGTTGCTTACGGGAATCTCCCAGACGCTCGTACGAATCTCGCGCCCGAAGTGGTGCAGCAAGTCGAGATCGCGTTGAAATACGAAGGTTACATCCAGCGCCAAGAGGTCGAGGTCGAGAAGTTCAAGACGCTGGAAGACAAGCAAATCCCTGCGTGGTTGAACTACGAAACCGTCCACAGCCTGCGCAACGAAGCGCGTCAGAAGTTGGGAAAGATCCGTCCGTCCACCATAGGTCAGGCATCGCGCATCTCCGGCGTGACGCCCTCAGACATCAGCATCCTCCTCGTCTGCCTGAAACACGGTCCACCAACTGTTACCATCGCGACGCCCGATGCCACTTGCGCCGCGTCAGAACACTTGGACGAGCCGAACACGCATAATTCCTGTTGTGGCGATTTGTGAGGTTGTTCCACGTGGAACATGCGGAGCAGTCCCCACACGAATGCGTGAGCGTGTTCAAAGATCTTAATTCACGTCTGGCAAACAGAGGATTCTCGTCGCAATTGGATAGCGCCTAAGAGTTTCCACATCAAAACGGTGAGACTGTGCCATGTGTGCCAATTGGTGCGTCATTATGGCCCGTATCTGAGGGGTCCTCAGGTGGTTTGTTTGCATGCTATTTTCTTAAACTGTTTACTTTCAATAGTTTAATTCATTATGCTCTACATGGTACCGCTGCTGCTAAAAGGAGCTGAACTGACTTTCTTATATGGCAAAAGTATTAGGCATTGATTTAGGGACGACAAATTCGTGCATGTCGGTCATGGACGGCGGCGAACCTCTGGTTCTGGAGAACTCAGAAGGCAAACGCACAACGCCTTCCGTAGTCGCCTTTACCAAGAACGGCGAACGCGTGGTCGGCGATGCGGCCAAGCGCCAAGCCGTCACGAATCCGCGTAACACGGTTTACTCGGTGAAGCGCTTCATGGGACGCAAGTTTGATGAAGTGCAGGAGGAAATTAAACGCGTCCCCTACAAAGTTGTCCGCGCCTCCAATGGCGACGCACACGTCGAAGTCGAAGTGGACGGCAAGCCCAAGGCGTTCAGCCCGCCGGAAGTTTCCGCGATGATTCTCGCGAAACTCAAAGCCGACGCCGAAGTGCGTCTCGGCGAAAAAATCACCCAGGCCGTCATCACGGTTCCTGCTTACTTCAACGATTCGCAGCGTCAGGCCACCAAGGATGCAGGCCGCATCGCCGGTCTCGAAGTGCTCCGCATCATCAATGAGCCGACAGCGGCTTCGCTCGCTTACGGTCTCGACAAGAAGAAGGATGAGAAGATCGCGGTGTACGATCTCGGCGGCGGCACGTTTGATATTTCCGTTCTCGAAATCGGTGACGGCGTATTCGAGGTGAAGGCCACGAACGGCGACACGCATCTCGGCGGTGACGACTGGGACAACACGCTCATGGATTGGATTCTGGATGAATTCAAGCGCGAGCAGGGAATGGATCTGCGCAAGCAGCCCGACGCGCTTCAACGCATCAAGGAAGAAGCCGAGAAAGCCAAGATCGCGCTGTCCAGCTCCCAGCAGTACGACATCAATTTGCCGTTCATCACGGCGGACGCGAGCGGCCCGAAGCACATCAGCTCTAAGCTGACGCGGGCGAAGATGGAACAACTTTGCGACAGCCTGTTCGAGCGCACGATTACGCCGACGAAGAACTGCCTCAAGGACGCGGACCTTACCACGGACAAGATCGATGAGCTGGTGCTCGTCGGTGGCATGACTCGTATGCCGCGCGTCGTGGAGACGGCCCGCGCGCTGGTGAATAAAGAGCCGCATCAAGGCGTGAACCCGGATGAAGTCGTCGCCATCGGCGCGGCCATTCAAGGCGGCGTGCTCAAGGGCGAAGTGAAGGACGTGCTTCTGCTCGACGTTTCGCCTCTCTCGCTCGGCATCGAGACGCTCGGCGGCGTGTTCACCAAGCTCATCGAGCGCAACACGACCATCCCCACGCGCAAATCGGAAATTTTCTCCACGGCCAGCGACAACCAGCCGGGCGTGGAAATTCATGTGCTTCAGGGCGAACGCCAGTTCTCAAAGGACAACAAGACGATTGGCAAGTTCAAGCTGGACGACATTCCGCCCGCACCGCGTGGCGTGCCGCAGGTCGAGGTCACGTTCGACATCGACGCGAACGGCATCCTGCATGTGAGCGCGAAGGATCTCGGCACGGGCAAGGAACAGAAGATCACCATCACGGCAAGCAGCGGCCTTTCAAAGGATGAGATCGAGAAGATGCGCAAGGACGCCGAGACGCACGCCGAAGACGACCGTTTGCAACGCGAAGCCGTCGAGGCCCGCAACGATGCGGACAACCAGGTCTATCGCACCGAGAAGATGCTGCGCGAAAGCGGCGACAAGCTTCCGGCGGATGACAAGGCGAAGATCGACACCGCCGTCAATGCGGTGAAGGAAGCGCTCAAGGGCACGGACACGGCGGCCATCAAGTCCGCGGTGGAGAAGCTCAACGAAGTGTGGCAGGCCGCGAGCGAAGTGCTTTACAAGGCGGCGTCAGAAAAGGCCCAGGCCGACAAGGCAGCGGGCGGCACGACCAGTTCTGCTTCCAGCGACGACGCGAAGGACGCGGGCAAGAAGGACGAAGGTCCGATCATCGACGCAGAAGTGGTGGATGAGAAGAAGAGTTGAACAAGTTCAACATCTAGTTAGCCACCTATATGATGAAGGATACCGTGCTTCGAGGAATCGTTCTCAATGAGTTCTATTCCCAACGAAGAAAGGGGAGCCAACTATGGTCCCCTGCGGAATGCCCTTCTAATGTAGAGTCGGAAGAATTCTTTCGTATCGCTGAACAACTAGGAGAGAACGGATTGATCGATTGGGAGCCAAGGTTGCATCTTGGCCGCGGCCCGTATTCCCTCGGCGGAATGGGGCGCATAAACGCTTCTGGGGTTGACGTGATAGAAGGCACCCAAAGCTCTCCTATTTCCATTACCATTGATAACAGCGTTAGGGTATCAGATTCCCCATCGGCGATCATCCAGGCGGGAAACGGCAATTCGCAAACCGTGACGCAGGATTTTTCGACAAACATAGAACAACTTTTCTCGGCAGTAGAAGAGGCGGATTGCTCTGCTTCAGAGAAAGAAGAAGCCAAATCACTTCTGGCACGCTTTTTAGAGCACCCACTTGTTAATTCCTTAGTCGGTGGAGTGGCTTCAGGTCTGGCAGGCAAATAAAACACTTTTCCCACCGCGAGTGCGGCGGGACTTAATTCGACCGAAATCGAAAACAACAAACAAAACAAACACGCAACTATGGCAAGCACCAACCTCAGACCCCTCGGCGACCGCGTTCTCGTCGAAGCGGCAGAAGAAAAAGAAACCAAAAAGGGCGGCATCATCATCCCTGATTCCGCCAAGGAAAAGCCGATGGAATCCGTCATCGTCGCGCTCGGCACGGGCAAGACCGATGACAACGGCAAGAAGGTTCCCTTTGAAGTCAAGAAGGGCGACCGCGTCCTCGTCAGCAAATATGGCGGCACCGAAATCAAGCTCGACGGCAAGGAATACAAGATCCTGAACAGCGACGACATCCTCGCTGTGATCGAATAATTCCTTTCAATCAACTCCAACCAATAACTACTCACTAGAATTATGGCAGCAAAACAACTCATTTTCGACGAACAAGCTCGTCAAGCCCTGCTCCGGGGCGTTCAGAAACTCGCGAAGGCCGTCGTCGCGACGCTCGGACCCAAAGGCCGCAATGTCGTTCTCGACAAGAAATTCGGCTCCCCGACCGTGACCAAGGACGGCGTCACCGTCGCGAAGGAAATCGAGCTCGAATGCCCTTATGAGAACATGGGCGCTCAGATGGTCCGCGAAGTCGCCAGCAAAACCAGCGACTCCGCCGGCGACGGCACCACCACCGCCACCGTGCTGGCCGAAGCGATTTATCGCGAAGGTCTGAAGTACGTGACGAGCGGCGCGAACCCGATCGGCATCCAGCGCGGCATCAACAAGGCCGTCGAAGCCGCCGTTGATCAACTCACCAAGATCGCCAAGAAGGTCAAGGACAAGGAAGAGATCAAGCAGGTCGCGACAGTTTCCGCCAACTGGGACACCACCATCGGCGAGATCATCGCTGAGGCGATGGACAAGGTCGGAAAGGACGGCACCATCACAGTCGAAGAAGCGAAGTCCATCGAGACCACGCTCGAAGTTGTGGAAGGCATGCAGTTCGACAAGGGCTATCTCTCGCCGTACTTCGTAACGAACGCAGAGAAGATGATCGCCAAGCTCGAAGACGCCTACATCCTCAACTATGAGAAGAAAATCAGCAGCCTCAAGGATCTCCTCCCGATCCTCGAGAAGGTCGCCAAAGTCGGCAAGCCCCTGCTCATCATCTCTGAAGAAGTCGAAGGCGAAGCCCTCGCGACTCTCGTGGTGAACAAGCTCCGCGGCACGATCAACGTCTGCGCCGTGAAGGCGCCTGGCTTCGGCGACCGCCGCAAGGCCATGATGGAAGACATCGCCATCCTCACGGGCGGCAAGTGCATCACCGAAGACCTCGGCCTGAAGCTCGACAGCATCACGCTCGAAGACCTCGGCCGCGCCAAGACCATCGAAGTGGACAAGGAAAACACAACCATCATCGAAGGCCACGGCAAGTCCTCTGAGATCCAGGGCCGCGTGAATCAAATCCGCCGCCAGATCGAAGAGACCACCTCCGACTACGACAAGGAAAAGCTCCAGGAACGCCTGGCGAAGCTCGCCGGTGGTGTCGCCGTCATCAACGTCGGTGCCGCCACCGAGACCGAGATGAAGGAAAAGAAAGCCCGTGTCGAAGACGCGCTGCACGCGACCCGTGCCGCCGTCGAAGAAGGCATCGTCGCTGGTGGCGGTGTGGCGCTCATCCGCTGCATCCCGGCCATTGACGCCCTCAAGCTGTCCGACACCGACGAGCAGATCGGCGTGGACATCATCAAGCGCGCCGTCGAAGGCCCGCTCCGTTCACTCGCCGCGAACGCCGGCGTCGAAGGCTCCCTCATCGTGCAGGAAGTCAAGAAGCGCAAGGGCAACGACGGCTACAACGTCGCCACGGGCGAATACGAAGACCTCGTCAAGGCCGGTGTGGTTGACCCGAAAAAGGTCACCCGTTCCGCGCTGCAGAACGCGGCCTCCATCGCCGGCCTGCTCCTCACCACAGAGTGTTTGATCACCGAGGTGAAGGAAAAGGAAGCACCGTCCGCTCCTGCTGGTCACGGCCCTGGCGGCATGGACTACTAAGTCCGTCCTCCGAGGATTCGGAATAATTCATGGCGAGGCTGGTCTGCGCAAGCGGGCCAGCCTCATTTTTATTCCGCGTCGCTCACGTATTGAGCCAAAAGTAACTGTTGCCGGAGAGCGGGCCAGCGGTCACCCGGTGCGATCTGCGTTTTCGTTCACCGGATCGGCCGTTTTCTGCTATCGTCACGGCCACGATCAATCCCATGGCTCAACCGGGTCCAGAGTCAGAAGCAACGGGGCCGCGCGTCTTTGCGACGACGCGCTGGAGCGTCGTGCTGGCGGTGGGCAACGGAGAGTCGGAACCTTCGCGCCGCGCGCTTGAGGTGCTCTGCGGAGCGTACTGGTATCCCATCTACGCCTACGTGCGGCGGAAAGGACATCTTCCGGAGGAGGCGCAGGATCTGACCCAGGATTTCTTCGCCCGATTGATCGCCAGGAACGACTTCCGGCTGGCGGATCGTGCGAAGGGAAAGTTCCGCGGGTTTCTTCTTTCGCGGCTCGATTACTTCCTGGCGCGGGAATGGAAGCGCGCGCATCGCCAGAAGCGCGGAGGGCAGTTCACGTTTATTTCAATCAACGCACATTCGCCGGAGGAACGGTATCGATTGGAACCGGCGGATCATGACACGCCCGAGAAGCAGTTCCTCCGTCAATGGGCACTCACCGTATTGAAGCAGGCGATGAACGCCCTGCAAACCGAGTGCGAGGCCAATGGCAAAGGGGCGTTGTTCCGCGAAGCGAAGGGGCTCATTTCCGGCGAACGCCACGGGACGGCCTATGCGGACATCAGCCGCAGCCTCGGCATGGCGGAAGGCGCGGTGCGCGTGGCGGTACACCGGCTGCGGCAGCGTTATGGCGAACTGCTGCGCAGTGAAGTCGCGCACACCCTGGCCAGTGAAGAAGAAGTGGATGAAGAATTGCGTTATCTGTTTCAGGTGCTGAGCTAGGGCGCAGCGGCCGACGTCTCGCCTGCCGCCACGGCTTTGTAACACTCGCCCGGAATTGTGGGAGAACAGATACTGGCTGTGACGGTCGGTAAAAGTGAACAAACCAGAAACATGCCCTGAATGTGGCGCGCCGAAATCCGGCTGGCTGGAGGGCAATTGCCCGTCCTGCCTCATCCGGCTGGGCGCTCCCTCGTTGCTCGGCAAGGCGGTTGGCGCTAATCCTGAGACCAGTGCGCGAGCCGGAATCATTCGCTCGCTCGGTGACTACGAATTGCTGGAGGAGATCGCCCGCGGCGGCATGGGCGCGGTATATCGCGCGCGGCAGGCAAGCCTCAACCGCCTCGTCGCGGTGAAGGTGATGCTGGCCCCGCAGTCGCCCGCCGCCGCTCGCCGTTTTCGCCGCGAGGCCGAAGTGGCGGCCAGCCTCAGCCATCCAAGCATCGTTTCCATCTACGAAGTGGGCGAGCACGAGGGTCAGTCGTATTTTTCGATGGAACTGATCGAGGGCCACACGCTGGCGGAATTGTCCCGCGACCAGCCGCTGCCCGCGCGACGGGCGGCGCAGTTGCTCGAAGCGGTGGCGGGAGCGATCCAGTTCGCGCACGGGCGTCATCTGCTTCACCGCGACCTCAAGCCGTCCAACGTGCTCGTGGACTCGTCGGGCGTGCCGCGCGTCACGGATTTTGGCCTGGCGAAACGCGCGGATGGCGACGCCGACCTCACCCTCGCGGGCCAGGTGCTCGGCACGCCGAACTTCATGCCCCCGGAACAGGCCGAGGCCACAGGCCAGCCCAGCACCGTCGCCGGAGATGTGTATTCGCTCGGGGCGATTCTCTACCAACTGCTGACGGGCCGCGCGCCGTTCCTCGCTGAGAGTGTCATGCAAACGCTGCGGCTCGTGGTGGAGACCGACCCCGTCCCGCCGCGCCTGCTCAACCCGAACGTGCCGCGCGACCTGGAAACAGTTTGCCTCAAGTGCCTGGAGAAAGACCCGCGGCGGCGCTACGCCTCGGCACAGGATCTGGCGGATGAACTGGGGCGTTTTTTGCGGGATGAACCGGTAAACGCGCGGCCCGTCGGAGCGGCGGGAAAATTGATTCGCTGGTGCCGTCGCAAACCGGCCTTGGCGTCATCGATGGGAGCCGGGGTGCTCCTGTTGTTCTTCATCGCCGTCGGTTCTCCCGTCGCTCTCCTTCGCATCAACGCCGCTCGCCAGCAGGAAGCCACTTTGCGTGTCCGCGCCGAAACGGCGGAGCGGGAGACACAGCAGCAGTTGCGCGCGGCGCTGCTGGAACAGGCTCGCGCCACGGTGCGCGGCGGCGAACTGGGCCAGCGGATCGAGGCCCTCCAAGCGCTCCGCCGGGCGGCCGCCATTTCGCATTCCGCCGAACTCCGGCGTGAAGTCCTTGCTGCGCTGGCTCTGCCCGATTTGCGTTTCGAGAGCGAGTTGGCGTTCAAACCGGGCAGCGCCCCGCCGGAGTTCGACCCGGCCCTGGCCCGGGTTGCCACCGGTCCGCTGCGTGGGAACGTCGAGATTCGCGCGGTGCCGGACCACCGGCTGCTCGCGTCGCTACCGGCCAGCACCAACCTGCCCGCCCACGTCCGCCAGTGGAATCCTGACGGGCGGTTCCTGGCGGTGAAGCGCGATTATCCCGACGGCGGACTCACGGCCGACTGGGAGGTTTGGGACGTGCCGGCTGAGCGGCGCGTGTTGCTGTTGCGCGGACTGGTTCGCGACACCTTTTGCTTTCATCCCCGCCTCCCGCGCGCCATCGCCACTCATCGGACCAATGGGACAGCGATTTGGAATTTGGAAGACGGTCGCGAACTCACGCGCCTGCCGCAGGCGGACCGCGCGCATCTGTTGAGATTCTCGCCCGGAGGAGAACGGGTGGCTGCGGTGACGCCGCGGGCTCCGGGCATGGTCGTGGCGGTGCATGACGTGGCGAACCCCGGCACGCCCGAACTCGCCGTGTCCCCCGTCATCTCAGCGAACATCATCAGCCTGGCCTGGCACCCCAACGGACGCTGGCTGGCTGTGCCCGATCTGGGCAACGCGGTGCAATGGATGGACGCGCAGACCGGCGAGACCGGCCTCATCGGGCGCCACAAACTCAGCGCCGTGTTTGCCATGTTCAGCCCGGACGGCGACTGGCTGTTCACCGGCGGCTGGGAACGCGAATTGATTTGCTGGAATGCGCGCACGCGGCGACGCGCGTTTGGCCTCGGCCTCGACAGCCACATCATGCAAATGAGCGCGGATGGCCGGCGCTGTGCGGTGTTGAACGAAACCACGGCGAAGCTCCACGCCTTCGAGCGGCCCGCCGCGCATCGCGAATTCCCGGAAGACCTCGGCGGGTTGCTGCGGCAGGCGGTGTTCTCACCAGACGGACGATGGCTGGCCGCGTCCGCCGACCAGCGCGCCGGAGTGTGGGATCTCGCGTCGGACGGGCCGGGCGCGCTCGCAAAGGAAGGCTCGAACACCCGGCTGTTCTTCACCCCGGACGCCGGCGAGCTGTTCGCCACGCGCAAACCGGAGAGCACGCCCGCCGCCTTTCGCTGGCGCATCACGCCCGCAACCAATGCGGCCGCGCCACCCGTGCTGACGAAACTTCCGCTGCGCAGGCCCCGGGGTTTCGTTTCCCTCTGCCTCAGTTCCAACTTGATCGTGGTCACCAGCACCAACGGCACGCAAGTCCTCACACCGGCGGAACTCGAATCAGGAAGCTCGCGTTGGACGCCCACGCTCGACGGCATCAACGGCGTGTCGCCGGACGGACGCTGGCTGGGCATCTACCGCTCTTACGGCACGGCGCTTCAAGTATACCGCCTGCCGGAGCTGGAGCGCGTCGCGCAATTGCCGCACCCCGCCAGCATCGGGGACTTTCAGTTCTCGCCCCAGGGCGATGAGATCGCCATCGGCTCGCTGCGAAACTCGACCCAGATCGGATTGTGGAACACCGCTACCTGGGAACGCACGCGCACGCTGACGAACTTCGGCCGCATCCTCTACACGCCCGACACCCGCGCCCTCTGGCTGACCAAGGACCAGCGCACCGCCGGCCTATACGACGCACGGACGCTGGAACCTCTGCTGTTGCTGCCCACCGGGATGCTCCCGCTGGCCCTCAGCCCCGATGGCCAGCATCTGGCCGTGAGCGTGGACGCGCAGCGGCTGCAACTCTGGGACATGGGTGAAGTGCGCCATCAACTGCGTGCCCTCGGCCTGGACTGGGCCAGCGAGTAATCGGATGCCCCGGCGCGTGGACGATAGATTCGCGCATTTTCGTGTAACAAATCCCTTCCGAAGGAGGAGTGCTTGGTAGGGCAAGCGGCAAGAAGTTGCTGTCGAGCCCGCCGATGAAAACACTGTCCATCACCCTTGCAACCCTGTTGCTCGCCGCCCCGCTGTCCCGCGCCCAAGTCGTCGCCGACGGCGCGACGGCCACGCTCGCCAACGTCACCAACACCATCACGGGCAGCGTGACGGTGGGCACCAATGGCGCGTTCACCCTCCTGGTGCTTTCCGACAACGCGCTGCTCACCAATTCGGCTCACGGCGTCATCGGACGCAACGCCACGGCGTTGTCCAATGAGGTGCAGTTGATGAGCGCCACGGCGCGGTGGCGCGTGGGCGGCGATCTGCATGTCGGCAGTAACGGCGCGGCGAGCCGTCTGGTCGTGAGCAACGGCGCGGTCGTGGAAAACAACAACGGCGCGCTGGCCTCCCGCGCGGGCAGCGGCAACAACGTCGCCCTGGTCACCGGGGCCGGTTCACTGTGGAGTAATCGCCTGAACCTGGCGGCGGGTTCGTTTGGCCAGGGCAATCGCTTGATGATCAGCAACGGCGGCCGGGTGTTCAGCGGATCCGGCGAAATTGGCGCACAGGCCGGGAGCAGCAACAACCTCGTGGTGGTGTCGGGCAACGGGTCGCTTTGGACCAATCAGTTCGACGTGAACGTGGGCGGGGGTGAACGGGGCAACCGATTGGTCATCGAAGACGGCGGGCGGGTGAGCAGTGGCGCCGACGGCCGGGTCGGGGCCGGCTTCTTCGCGAACGGCACCGAGG
>Ga0163153_10006848_pt1 | contig 12589 bp, 11 predicted proteins | sample OliLakLV19MP6IB1_FD_148629 | JGI IMG/M metagenome (GOLD analysis project Ga0163153, IMG submission 148629) | Freshwater microbial mat bacterial communities from Lake Vanda, McMurdo Dry Valleys, Antarctica - Oligotrophic Lake LV.19.MP6.IB-1 | ecosystem: Environmental > Aquatic > Freshwater >... | reverse complement strand
ACCTCTGCCTGGTCCTCCGACATCAATGCCAGCCAACGAGGCGTCGATTGGCACATGAAGATCGACGACGCCCGCTCAAAGCTGACGTCCGTCTACCCTAAAATCCGCCTGTGACAGAGCACTAGGGCCAACCGCCGCCCCCGGCGCTCTTGCGCTCGGTCGAGAAGTTCGCGCGCCCGTCGCACGAAATCGTTCATCCAGGCGATCCGTTCGTCGGCCGTGCTCTCGCCGAAGAACGTGGGAAAGCGGTTGAAGTCCAATTCCAGGCCGTCGCAGTCGTAGCGTTCCACCGCCTCGCCGGCGAGCGCCAGCACGTACTCGCGGACTTCCGGGTGACGGAAGTCGAGGGCGCCGGCGCCTAGCCGATACTGGGGATGGTCTTGCCAGAATTGCGTGCGGAGAAAATCGTTGCCGTGGGCGTCGTTGACGCGGAAGGAGAGCAGCGCCTCGCGACCGCGACGGCGCGCCTGCTCGAACATCTCGGCGTAGGGATCGACGCCGGCGGCGAAGAACCGCTCCAGATTCGCGTGCCGTTGCCGTTCGGAAGCCGGCCAGGCCGCGCGCTCCTCGGGCGTCGACAACGCGCCGCGCATCGTGCCCGCGCGCGTGGGGAAATACATCGCCTGCGCATTGACGCAAATCAGGATCGTATCGACGCGGCTCCCCTCGAAGGTCACCTCGTCGATCAGCCTGCGAACGTCGTCGAGCGTCACTTCGGTGGGGCCGGCGATTCCGCCGCGCGTCGCCAGGCAGGAGTCGCCGTCGAAGTTGTACAGTATCCGCCGCGAACGGGGCGCCGCGGCTTCGTCGGCCCCGGACAAAGCCGACGGGAGGGCTAGCAACCCAAGCAGCAGCCACGCCGGAAACGACCGCGGCGCGCGGCGGTCTCGCGCACGCATCCACGAGTAATTGCGCATGGGGGGTAATTGCATCCCTGCATGGTGTTCGTTGCGGCGGCTTCCGTCAATCGACCGCCCCAAGGACGCCCGAGCGCACGCGTTGACCCGTTTGCGGATGGCACTGGCTCACGGTTCTTCGACGGTTGCACTTTCGCTAAGGGGGGGTTGTGAACCTCCCGGCGAAGTTCTATCACTGTTGATTCAACTGGGGGGGAATCTCGGTCCTCTTTCTGCGGAGAGTATCATGAGACTCTTGCTCGCGGGCATGCTGCTGTTGGCTCTTCTCGATTTCTCCTCCTCTCCGGTCGCCGCCCGGCCTCACCACGGTCCACGGCGAGACGTCGTATTGGAACTCCATCGCCCTGGAGGCAGGAGTTCACGATCACAGCGGCACCTACGGGCCGGCGGAGCAAGGCGGCCCCACTCGCACGTCGCGAGCGTTGGCCATCGTCCACGTGGCGATGTTCGACGCGCTCAATTCCATCGACCCGCAAGCGTTGGCCTACCATACGATGGCCCCGTCGCCCGACGCGTCGATCGACGCCGCGGTCGCCACGGCGGCCCATCGCACTTTGGCCGCGATGTACGGCTTGCAGGTGGATTGGCTCGACGCGGCGTACACCATCTACCTCGCCGGCATTCCGAACGGCGCCGCCAAGCAGCAGGGCATCGACTTGGGCGAACTGGTGGCGGAAGAAATCTTCCTGCTCCGGACGAACGACGGTTCCGAGATCGGGATTCCCTATTTGCCGAGCGCCCAGCCGGGCATCCACGACGTCGATCCGCTTAATCCGGGCCAGGGTTTTCTCACGCCCGGCTGGGGCGCGGTGACGCCGTTCGGCCTGGACGGCGACTTCGATCTCGCGGCGCCGCCACCGCCGGCGCTCGGCAGTCGCGCCTATGCCGAGGCGTTCAACGACGTCAAAAGCCTGGGCGGCGATGGCGTCGTCACCCGCACGCGGCGGACGAAGAAGCAAACCGAGATTGGCTTGTACTGGGCCTACGACGGCGCGCCCGGCGTCGGAGTGCCGCCGCGTCTGTACAACCAGATTGCCCGCACCATCGCGCAGAAGACCCACAACAGCGTGGCGGAAAATGCGCGGCTGTTCGCGCTGGTGAACGTCGCCATGGCGGACGCCGGCATTGTCTGCTGGAGGACGAAGTACACGTACAACGTCTGGCGGCCGATTCTGGGGATTCGTCGCGCGGATGAGGACGGCAATCCGCGGACGCAGCGAGACGCGAATTGGACGCCGCTGGGCGCGCCGGCCAGCAACCAGGGCGGCAACAACTTCACGCCCTCCTTTCCCGCCTACGGTTCCGGTCACGCCACCTTCGGCGCGGCATTGTTTCGAACGTTGGAGCGATTCTACGGTACGGATCGAGTCCCGTTCACGTTCGTCTCCGACGAGTTGAACGGCGTCACCACCGATTTCGAGGGCAACGTTCGGCCCTACCGTCCGCGCTCGTTCCACAGTCTCCGCGAGGCGGCGCTCGAAAACGCCCGCAGCCGCGTTTACCTTGGCATCCACTGGCAATTCGACGCGGACGAGGGAGTCGCCAAAGGATACGCCATCGGCGACTACGTGTTCGACAACGTGCTGACGCCGCTGCCGTAGGACGCCCACTCGCCAACGCGTCAGTACGCCAATTGACCGACGACGAACGACACCGACTGGCTTTCGCCGGCGCCGCCGGGGGGCATGCTTTGATGCCGGACGCGTTGCGAGGGCACGCCTTGCTGGACGAGAAACTCCACCACGGCCTGCGCCCGATCCTCGGCCAGAACGCGATTGGCTTCCGGGTCGCGCGAACGAAGTTGATTTCAGAACCTGCCCGGCCCGCGGCGCCGGTGCAACGGATGGTTAGGCGTCATTTGTTGCGTTCCAATCGAGCAGTCGCAGTGGTGTCCTTGGAAACGGCAACCGAGATCTCTTTGTCGTAGGGAACAAGAATCTGCTTGCTGGATTTCCCGCCGTCCGAGTCGAGAAGGGAAATTGTCAGTGTAACGCCATCGTCCGTAATCTTGTCTATCGTGATGGTCTCACTCGTGGTGACAGCACCCCCGGTAGGACCACCCCGCGTGTCCGAGATCACCCCCGTGTGAGATACGCGATATCGACCGAGTGACTCGTTATTGCCGCGTTTGACATTCAATATGAGCATCGGATCGTTCGCGACGGGGTCGCCGCCGCCGCAACCGGAGAGAAGCACGGCCACAACGAGGAGGATGAGTCGATTCATGTGAGTTACGCCTAACGTCTGCCATCACCGGGTGGCGGGAGTTGACTCTGATTTCAAAAAACGCTGGCCACCGCCACTCCGGTGCATGGCTTGGTTCTGTCGCGTCGTCAAAACACCTGGATGATCGTTTCGCATTCTCCGCTCACAGGGTCGTGGAACAAATACGCCGTTGCGAGGTCGTGGAAGTAGCTGTTGATGTCCATCTGTCCGAGAAACACAAGTGGACCATTCTCGTTCACTGGCCAACAAGGCGACTGAATCCACTCTGGCGGTTTGTCGGCGCATTTGAATCGTTCCAAGAGCTTCTCGGAAAGCCAGCCTCGCAAATCTTCGCTTTCGCGTCCATCCGCGTCGGGCATGATATGTTCGGCAACGAATCGGTGGTCGGGGGCAAGCCAATTAGGCGCTGCTTCAAGGACAAGGTTGTAGAAGTCCGAATACTTGCTCGATTTCGAGTACGAGAGTCCGTTTCGGTCCATGTACTCACACAGCGCCCCGTGCGCATTGAGCACGCCACCGGGGTCTTCGTAGTTCTGGGCGAGTAGGAAATGATACGTACCGCCATCCTGCCTGACGTAATGGGCGGCGGGAAGATGAGGGTCATTGCCGAGAAGCATCTCAAAGGAATCGTCCGCGTAAAGGGCATCACGAAACACTTTGGGAGCGAGTGTGCCGTCAAGAAAGCGTTGGATTGTCTCGAGTGAAGTTGCCATCAGGCTTTATTGAGCGACAGAACTGTTCTTAGGATGATCGGCCTATTGCCTGTAGGCTGCAAGTTTGCAGCCTATCACGCACGTGTTGTTGTTTCGTGAGTCGTAGGACGCACGCCCGGCACCCTATCAGTACGCCAACTGGCCGACGACGAACGACACCGACTGGCTCTCGCCGGCGCCGCCGGGGGGCATGCTTTGATGCCGGACGCGTTGCGAGGGCACGCCTTGCTGGACGAGAAACTCCACCACGGCCTGCGCCCGATCCTCGGCCAAACCGCGATTGGCCTCCGGGTCGCCGTCCGCCCGCGCGTGGCCGCGAACCAGCAAGTAATACTGCGGCCAACTGGCTAACGTGCCGGCCAACTCGGTCAATTCGCGCTGGCTTTGCTCGCGTAGCGTAGAGGCGCCGCGAGCAAAGACGATGTTGCTCACGCCCAACTCGCCCACCGGCGAGAGCTTCTCCCACTGCGCATCGCTAAGCGCGGCGGCCGCATTGTCGGAGCGAATCGTCTCGCTCCCTTCGCCCGCCAGCACGCTGGGATGAAAACTCTCGGCGTGCAGGTCCTTTAGCAACCGATCGTAATACAGTTTGTTCGGCTCGCCGCCGGTGGGATCGTTGGAGATGGCCGAGGTCTTGACCAGCACGTCGGTGATGTTGCGGATCATCTCGTCGAGGTGCTGCAAGCCGCCCGATGACCCACCGGCCAGGATGCCGAAGTGGCCGTAGTTCTCTTGCGTGTTCTTCCACCAGATGCTCTCGACCAGCCGCGCCGACTGCGCGTCGCTCAGTCGCTCGTCCAACTGCGCGCGGGCGTCTTCTTGCACCAGATCGGCCAGGCCGCCGGCCCGCCGCTGGTAGTCGAAGTTCGCCCGCAGGTAGGCCTCGATGACCTTTTTCAACAATCGCGGCCCGCGCTCGTCCTCGGCCAGGAACTTCCGCTGGACGACCAACACGTCCACGATGTAGCCGCGGAACTTCGAGCTGTCGATGAGCACGTGCGCGCGATCGTCCTCCAGCGCCTTGGAGACGTACGGCTCCCAGAGGACGTAGGCCCGCGGCGCGGCCGGATCGGCCTTCTTGAACTGCTCGTACACGTCCTCCGCCCCGCCGGCGTCGATCCACGGATCGGCCGCCAACTTGGGCAGGTTGAAGCGGGCCATCACCACGCGGGCCAGCGTCTCGCTGGGCGAGTCGCGGGTAACGACCAGCCGGGCTTCGTCCCGATTGAGCGCGTCGATGGTCGGCACGGCCTGCTTGTAGGCCACCATGGCGTCGGCGCCGGTCGTTTCGTCGACGACCATCACGATGGTGCCCGGCAACTCGCCCAAGGTGGCGGAGGCCTTCACCAGCGCGTCCACGGTGAAGACGGCCAACTGCACGTCGCCGTTTCGGAGCGATTCGATGCGGCGGCCATAGTCCGCGCCGTCGTCGACCAAATCCAGGCCGATGCCGTGCGCGGCCAGATCGTCGTGGAACGCCCGCGAGCGCAGCAAGCTGTAGCCGGAGAACGAATCGAGCGCCAAGCGGAGCTGATGTTCGTGCCGGCGGTCGCTGCTGGTCTGCGTGACGACCTCGGCCTCCTTGCCGGGGGCAATCCACAGCTTGTAGACCGCCGCGCAAATCCCCACCACGACCAGCCAGATGACGGCCACCACGACGAGGCGGGCTTTGTTGCTCGATTTGCTCACAGCCGGCTCCGCAACACGTTGATTGAAGTCCCCAACCCCACCGTCACAAGAATAGCGTCGCCACTCCCGGGCCTCCTACGAGCCCGGCGGCCACATGAGGTGAATCGCCTCGCAAAGCGGCGCCAACGCGGAGTAAATCGCCACGGACGCGAAACTGACCCACCACAGGAACGAAGCAACGGAGCCTAACCCGCGACGGCCCGCCAAGCAATCGACTCGGCTTGCCCCCTTTCCGGCGATTTGGCGCGCGTCGCGCAGCCCGCTATGTTTGAGGCTCTCGTCTCGAACGTGGTTTCGACCTTGCGTCAAGGAGCGCACTCGTGAGATGTCCCCATTGCCAGGCCGACCTGCGGATCGAGTCTTATGAAGGCGTCGAAATCGAAACCTGCGACGGCTGCGGCGGCGAATGGATCGACTACGACGAGTTGCGAAAAATCGTTCGTTTGCGGGAGGTGAAATTCACTCCGGAGGAGCAACGGGCGATCTCCGCGGCGTCTTCCATTGCCCCTGATGTTTTGAAGACGTTGGACCGCGACTTGCCTTGCCCCAAGTGCGGCGGCACGACGGATGCGCTGAACTACGGAGGAGACACGGGGATCGTCGTCGACCGTTGCACGCAGTGTCACGGAATCTGGTTGGACCGCGAGGAGTTGGAGAAGGTTCAGGCCGTCATCGAAGGTTGGGACGACGCGTTGCCCGAGGACTTGCGTAAGTATGGCCCCAAGCTGCACGATGTGGCGGTTCAAATGGATCGTGCCGACGATGTGAGGGTCAGCCGACTGCCGTTTGTCGGCCGGTTCATCAACGCCGCCATCAACGGCATTCTGGATCTAACGGCGTAGCGCGGGGTTCGGCTTCCCGGCGCTGCCTCGGTTTCTCACGATGCGGACGCACCATCCGCCGATCAGCAGCGCCAAACCCGCGATCCCCGCCACCACCGCCGCAGGCAGGCAGATCAACGGGATCAAGGCGATGGCGGGAAATTCCTCCGGCCGCGACGGAGTCTCGGCGGAAGCGACCGTGGCGAACAGGAGCAACGGAACGCCTAAGCCGATTGCGACCAGAACCGCGCTGGCGACGAGCAACGAAATACCGGCGAGCTTCATGTCTCAGCTCCTTGCAGGGCGGACGCCACGACCGGCCGCGCCGCGTTGCTCGATTCGCTCATAGCCGGCGCCGCAACACTTTCAACCCAATGGAGATCCCCAACCCCGCCGCCACGAACAAAAAGAGCAACACCACCAGCAGCACCTTCGGGCCGCGGACTTCGTCGACTGTGAGCGGGCCGCCTTGGCCGCCGCCCGCCGCGGGAAAGCCGGACGCCGGCGAAGCGGCGCCGGGCGGGTTTTCCCCAATGGGCGCGTTGCCGGTCGTGGTCAGAGCCTCCAGCATCGCCGCGCCTACCTCGGGCGAAAGGCCCTCCAGCAACGCGAAGCTCTCTTCGTCCGCATTGCCTTGCCGGTCACCGCCCACCTCGGCGAAGACCTCGTTCACCGCCCGCGCCAGCGCCTCCGGATCGTTCGCCCCGCGGTAGCTGTGCGCCCGCGTGGCCATCGAATGGTCGGCCGCCATGTCCACGCCGATCACATCCAATGTGATGCCGCGCGCCAGCACATCCGGCAGATACGCGGCGACCAGCTCCGGATCGTTGGCCTCGCCATCGGTGACCATCAGCAAGCGATAGGTGCCGTAGCCGCGCTGCTTCTTCCGCTGCTCGAGCAGGGCATCGGCCCCTTTCTTCAAGTACGCGCCCAGCGGAGTGTGGCCGCTCGGTTCCGGGAATTGCACGGCGGCGCGGAGGGCCGGACGATTGACCGGCCCCAGTGGGTAGGCCCAATCGTTGGAGAGGTTGGCGCTGCTGAAGACCAGCAGCCCCACGTTGGTGCTTTCCGGCAGCTTATCGACGACCCGCATCAGGGCCTGCTTGGCGGCCTGCATGCGGGTAGTTGGCACGCCCTGCATGATGCCGGTCATCGAGCCCGAGGCGTCGAGCACGATCACCACGTTGTCCTGAAAAACCTCCTGCGCCGCCGCGGCCCGCGGCAACAGCGCGGCCATGACGCCCAGCACGATCGATCGGACGACGCGAGCGTTCATGTTCCGGCCTCCTCAATGAAGTTTCCACGTCCGAAGGGCATCGTCGGTTGTAGGAGCCGTCTCCAGACGGCGACCGACCGTCGCCTTCATCGCAATCGCCGTCTGGAGACGGCTCCTACAGTCATTTGCGCCGATTGCGTGGCCGCCGCGGCGACGGGACGCCCCCCGGGTATTCACGGGGGGCTAACGGCCGGCGGCCACGGTCGAAGACACTTCTTACAAATCGAACTCGTCCGCGCTGACCGCTTCGGCGGAAACCCGCAGCAAGCGGAACTCGACGCGCCTGTTCGCTTGTGCGTCCTCCAGGTTCTGCGGCACGGGGATCACCGGCTCGCGGACGCCCACGCCCACCGGCTGAATCTGGCTGGCGTCCAGCGTATAGCCGTTGGCCGCGGCATAGGCCACCACGGCGTCGCGGACCGCGTCCGCCCGCAGCTTCGAGAGATTGAGCGCGGCCTGCATGGTCTCGCGGGGATTGAACTCCGCGTTGCCGGCGAACTCGCCTTTCTCGATCAGCTCGACGATCTCGGCCGTGCGGGTAATGTCCAAGGGCTTGCCGTCGAGGAAATACTTGTAGTTGCCTCGCTGTCCGGTCCGCTTGATCCGCCCGCTGGCCATGCCGGCTTTCAACAGTTGGCTGAGCGTCAAGGTGGGATCGGCGTGCCCGCGGACGGCGATCACGGCGTTGCCGAAGGTGGACGCGGCCTCGACGGCGCGCAGGAACTCGGGACCGTACACGTCGGGGCTGAAGTCGGACTGGTCGGACTCGAATTCGATGGTGAAGGTGAGAATGGTGTTCTCGTCGATCGCCTCCTCGCCGATGAACTCCTCATCGGTTTCGCCGCGGGCGGGGCCGAACCGTTCGCCCGTCGCGGCGACGGCCCGCAGGCCGCCCAATTCCTTGATCTTCGCGTAGTCGAAGCCCGCGTCGAAGAACCCCGCCCGGATTTTGGCGTAGCCCTGCCCCACGGCCAGATCCAACGCCGCCGCTTGCTTGCGGGCGAAGTTGTTGAGGTTGCCTTCCTCGGTAAAGAAGCTGACGTTGCCCGGCAGGCCCACGAACGTGGCGTCGCTGATCAGGCCGTGGGCGTCGACTTCCAGCGTGGGGATGACCTCTTCGCCGTAGATTTGCTGCGTGAGTTTCAAGACTTTCGTATAGGCCTCGGACTTGCCGGACTCGTTGTACTCGTTCCGCAAGGCGACGATCTCCTCGCTGGCCTTGAGGTAGCCGGCGGCGAACTTTTCGATCTCCGCCCGATTGGCGTCGAAGTAGTCCTTGCGGCAGGCGTAGACGTCGGCGATCGAGCGGCTCATCGATGCCGTGGAGATCACCACGTGCGCGTTCTTCACGCTCCCCTCGGCGCCGCTCCCCTTGCTCTCCAGGCCGCCCGTCAGGCCGATCATGTCGGGCGAGATGACCATGCAGGCGTCGATGGTGGCGTCTTGGCGAAACAACTCGGCCGGGCCCTTGGCCCCGGTGAGGTCGTCCGTCCACACGACTTGGATGTCCTGCCAGGTCAGCTTGGCGGTGCGGAGGATGTCGTCGACCATGCCGACGTGCGGCCCGCCGCGTTGCAGGGCGATCTTCTTGCCGGACAGGCCATCCAGCGACTTCAGCCCTTCCCGCCCGACCATGTGATCGCCGACGGACCAGGTGAGTTGCAGAAACACGACGGGCTTGGTCGCTTCGTTGGCGCCGATGATCTCGCTGGCCAGTCCGATCATCCGCAGTTCGCCGCGGAGGAAGGGCGACTGCCCGCTGACGTAGCGGCGGACTTGCTCGGCGAAGTCGTCGCCGGCCACCAGCTTCAGGTTCAGGCCGTGCTTCTGGAAGATGGAGTTTTGCTTGGTGGTCAGCCCGCCGTTGGCGTGGAAGGTGGCCACGTCGCCGCCCCAGGTGATGTAGGGCACCTCCACCGCGGCTTGCCGTTTGACCTTGCCGAAGGTGACCGGCCCGACCGTGTCCGAGAATAGCTGCTGCGCGAACGTCGGCTGCGCGGCCAAGGCCAACAGACCGACGAAAAACGCGAACGCAAGGCGTGTGAATCTCATCGCGATCCCCTCCTGTGCGATTCATCGCGGCCGAGGCCGCGGGCAAGCCGAAAAACTGCGCCAGAGTGGCATTTCCTCTGGTAGATTGCTAACACTTAAACGGCGAAAAAGCAACGCCGACCGCGCACCCTTAGCCCCCCGTGAATACACGGGGGGCCGCGTCCGTCGTTGACCCTCCATCGCCGTCGGGAGTCTCCCACCAACATGCTCCGTCGTCCGCCGAAGGGCTTCATGAAACTCTCCTGGCTGCTCGCGTTTCCGCTGTTGGTTTCCGCCGCGCTGGCCGCCGATCCGCCGACCGGCTACCAAGCGCGGGTCGCCGTGGCCGGACCAACGCGATTGGATTGGATGTTCCCCTTGGCCAATCAAAGCCCGGTCGAGCCGCCGGCCGATTGGCTGCCGGCCGACTACGACTCTGCCCGTCAGGAGTATGAAGCGTTCGTTCCGCCCGGCTATCACGCGGAAAGCAAGAAAACCTGGCCGGTGGTGCTGTTCATATCGGCCGGAGCGGAACCGACCGGCTGGCCGCAGTTTCAGCCCGTCGCCGAGCAAGAAGGCGTGATCTTCGCCAGCCCCTACGCCGCCGGCAACGATTGCCCCCTGCCGCAACGCGTGCGGATCGTGTTGGACGTGTTGGACGATCTGCGGCGGAAGTACCGCACCGATCCCGATCGCACCTACCTGGCGGGCTTCTCCGGCGGCGGACGCGTTGCCTGCGCCGTCGCCTTTGCCTTGCCGGAGTGCTTCGGCGGCGTCATGCCGGTTTGCGCGGGCGGTGACTTGCGGGAAGAACCTTGGCTGCGGCACCGGGCCATCGATCGCTTGTCGGTCGCCCTGCTGACCGGCAGCGAGGACTTCAACCGGGGAGAGGTCGAGCGTTATCGCGGCCCGCTGCTGGAGGGCGTCGGCGTGCGAACTTACGTCGGCGTGCAGCAGGGCCTGGGGCACGGCATCCCCAACGCGGAGTCGTTCGCGGCGGCCTTCGCCGCCTTGGAGAAGGGCCTGCCCGCCCGCGTCAAACGGGCCAAGCTCTTCCCCAACACGCGGGCGGCCGACGAGCCGCCTTCGCGCGAGGCCGCCGCCACGGCGCTGTTGGAAGAAGGCCGCCGCCGCATCGAATCACCGCGCGACTGCTACCGCGGGCTGATGTTGCTTAGTGGATTGTCCGCCCGCTGGCCCGACGCGCCGGCCGCGGCCGAGGCGCTTACGATCTTGCGGGAATACGACGCCCGTACCGAGCGGCCCTGGGAGCGCGACGACCTGGCCGAGCAGCGGAAGTTTCTGTTGGCGCAAGCCCGCGCGTTGGACGCATACGCCAGCGGCCCCTTGTCCGAACAGTACGAGCCGATGCGGAAGCAGATGCTGGAAAGCGCGCTCGAACTCTGGCGGCAAGTCGCCGCCGACACTCCCGCCGCCGCCAAGAAAGAAGCCGCCAAGCGGATCGCGGAGTTGGAGCGGCAGTTGGCGGAGGTTGAATGACCGAATCCGTTTCAGCACCGTTGGTCGTCGCTTCCCAGGGTCTTGGCGCAATTCCTCAACGGGGGAGAGGGTGCTTGGAGGATCCAACGTCGGGAGGGGGATTGAAGTATCGCTCAAGTGCATCGCTCGACTGCTCCGTCGCGCGTATCGATTCCTCCGCCGCGAGATGGAGTAAATGAATCTCGTATACGAGCACGAGCAAAAGACCAAGCACTACAACGCCCGTCGCTCCTACGATCCACGGTCCGATCACTCTCCAGGAAGCGTAAAGACTTCTCATTGTTGGCCAGCCCAAAAGACCTGGGGCACCGACGCCGGATTCTGGCGGTACCGTAACCGGAACGCAAGACGATTCTCGTCAAAGACTACCCCAAGCCGTTGATCCGGTATGAGCTCCAAGTCATCCAAGGTTCGGTGCCCGGCATGCCAAATCGCACGCCTCGATTGGACCTGCGTTGCGATTCACCTGCGTTTCAAGCACACCGAATTCCTAGGGCCGGACGAGCAAATTGGAATCCACATCCACGGGTGCGATCAATTTCGTGGATTCTGTGCATTGAGATTCGGGCGGCCCCTGCCTTAGGCAAGGTCGTGATTGCGAACTTTACTCGCGCCAGCCGCTTCACGCCGCGCAATCGGAACCCCGGCGAGCTGTGAGAGATGCCACCGCATTTCGGGCATGCCTTCTGACCTATTCTTACGGTGGTGAGTCTTCGCTCATTTCCGCAAGAGGGGTCCGGCATGAGGGCGTTGCTTTTCACGTGCTTCCTGAGCGCGGCCGCGGGCTGCTGGCTGGCGGCGGCCGGTTGCGGGTCGGGGGCCGTGGTATCGGCGACCGCCGACAAGGTCGGCAACGATTCCGCCGCCGCGACGGAAGGGGGCATAGACTGCCAGGCCCTGGCCGACGCGCAGCTCGACCTGGGCTTGCACGTCAACTTCATGCTGCGGCTGGACACCGATCTGGCCTACAAGCGGCTGACCGATCCGGAGATCGCCAGCGCGTTCAAGCTGGACCCGGCCCGGCTGCGTCGCGATCTCGAAGTGTTGTCCGTGCTGCCGGACGACGACTCGCCCGACGCGATTTGCCAACCGTGGAGCCAGGCGCTGCCCGAATTGCGGGAGCTGGCCGACGTGCTGGAGGCCAATCTGGCGTCGGGCAAGCCGTTCTCCGACGGCAGCGGCGGCGGCGAAAAGCTGTTGGCGATGGCGAAGAGCGCTTCCGTGGTGTATTCCGTCACCGTGGACGACGCCATGCGCCGCGCCGGCTGCCAGTGAGGGACATTCGCATGACATCCGGCAACTGTGGGAGGCGTCTCCAGAGGGCCTGTGCGTTGTTTTGTGTCCGCTGAGCAGGGAACGTCATTTGCTGGCGGTGTGTTCGGGCAGGCGACCTTCGTAGAGTATGGCGAAGTGGTT
>Ga0163153_10006847_pt1 | contig 12589 bp, 7 predicted proteins | sample OliLakLV19MP6IB1_FD_148629 | JGI IMG/M metagenome (GOLD analysis project Ga0163153, IMG submission 148629) | Freshwater microbial mat bacterial communities from Lake Vanda, McMurdo Dry Valleys, Antarctica - Oligotrophic Lake LV.19.MP6.IB-1 | ecosystem: Environmental > Aquatic > Freshwater > Lake... | reverse complement strand
CGTGACGCCGCGCATCGAGGAAGCCCCCGGCATGACCACCTCTGCCACCGTCCCGGGCTTCGTCAGAACGGTGATCGGCCGGAACGCCCCCGCCGTGTTCGGCACCTCGACGGTGAGGGCACAGCGAATCGCCTGGTAGACGCACGCCATCACGAATGAGCGAGTGCTGTTGAGCGAGCCCCGCACCATCGGTGCCGAGTCGGTCAGGTCGGCGACGACCTCGTCACCGGCGATCGTGATCCGCGCCGTGATCGGGACATCGCGCGCGTCGACACCATCCGAGCCGAGGTAGTCGGTGAAGGAGGCAGTGCCGTCCGGCCAGGTCGCGAGCTCCTGCCGGACGAGCCGCTCCGTGTACGCGATCAGCGCCACCGAGAGGTCGGCCAGCTGCTCGCGCCCGTACCGCGAAGCGAGCGCCTGCAGCTCGCGCTCCGCGACCGAGCACGCCGCCACCTGGGCACCGAGATCACCGAACGTCATGCGCGGGATGCGCATGTTGGTCTCGATCAGCCGGTGCACCTCCTCGACGGGCTCACCCTTGGAGTAGAAGCGGATCCACGGCATCCGCAGGCCCTCCTGAAAGATCTCCGTGTTGTCGCACGCGCTCGAGCCGGGCAGGCGGCCGCCCACGTCGCCGTGGTGGGCAGTCGTGACGGCGAAGCCGACGAGCGCGCCATCGAGGTGCACCGGCTTGACGATGAAGATGTCCTGCAGATGCATCCCACCGTCGAAGGGGTCGTTCATGATGAAGACGTCGCCGGGGTGCATTCGGTCGCCGTAGTGGCCGAGCAGCGAGTCGATCGCGGTCGGGATCGAGCCGAGGTGGAACGGGACGCTGACGGCCTGCGCGATCGTCTCGCCGCGCGCATCGCAGAGCGCCGCGGAGAAGTCCATGCCGTCGCGCACAACGGTGGAGTGGGCGGTGCGGATGATCGTCGTCGCCATCTCGTCGGCGATCGACTGGAGCGCGTTCGCGACGATCTGCAGCGTCACGGGGTCAGGTGTCATCGACGGGCGCTCTGTCATGCCCCTCTCTCTTTCTCGAGCACGAGCGTCCCGGTCTCGAGGTGGCGTCGGACGCTCCAGCCGGCCGGGACGACGACGGTGGTGTCGTACTCGTCGACGAGCAACGGGCCGGAGATGGGATCGCTCGCGATCGAGGCGCGGCCCTGGACGGGAACGTCCCTGGCCTCGCCACCGACCCACACGCGGCGCGTCGCATCGCGGTCGGGCGCGAGCGCCTCGGCAACGTCGAACGTCAGCGTCGCGCCCGAAACACCGAGCGCCGCAAGCCGGACAGCCCGCACCTCCACCGGCGAGCCGGGTTGCCCACGGACGCCGTAGAGCACCTCATGCTCGTCCTCGAAGCGCGCCCGAAGACCGGTGAGCAGCTCCCTGTCGACCGGTCCGTCCGGAAGCTCCACCTCGACCTCCCAGCTCTGCCCGCCGTAGCGGAGGTCTGCGGTTCGTGCCCAGGTCGGTTGCTCGCGCCCCCCAAACGCACGGGCGAGCGGCACCTGCATCTCATCGAGCAGCGCCGTGATCGTGCCGGGATCGACCGCGTCCACATCGAGGTGGCACGAGCGCACCTCATGGAACTCGGGCCGAGCGAAGAGCAACCCGACGGCGCTGAACAGCCCTGCCACCGGCGGAACGACGATCGTCGTGACGCCCAGGTCGTCGGCGAGCCCACCGGCATGGACAGGCCCGGATCCCCCGTAGGCGATAATCGCGAACTCGCGCGGGTCGCGTCCCTTCTCCGACGAGACCGCGCGCAGCGCACGCGTCATTCGCGCATTTGCAATGCGGTGGACGCCGTCGGCCGCCTCGGCGATCGAGAGCCCGAGCGGCTCTGCGACCCGGGCGATCGCCGCTTCCGCGAGCTCGCGCGAGATCGTGATCTGCCCGTCGGCGACCGGGCCTGCCGGGATCGTGCCGAGCACGACGTTGGCATCGGTGACGGTCGGCTCGACGCCACCCCGGCCGTAGCAGGCCGGCCCCGGATCGGCGCCCGCGCTCCTCGGCCCGACCTGAAGCCCGCCGGCCGGGTCGAGCCAGGCAATGCTGCCACCGCCCGCCCCGACCTCGGCGATGTCGATCGTCGGGATGCGCAACAGTTCGCCGGCTCCGCGGATCAGCCGGCTTCCCGCGGAGATCGAGCCGCCCACCTCGTACTCGCGGCCCCGGGCGATCGCGCCGTTCTCGATCAGCGATGCCTTCGCCGTCGTGCCTCCCATGTCGAACGCGATCAGGTTTCCGAGCCCGAGCCGCTGCGACATCCCGAGCGCCGCGACGACACCGGCCGCAGGCCCCGACTCGAGTGCGAACACCGGACGGAGCTTCGCGTCGTCGGAGGTCATCACCCCTCCCGACGACTGCATGATCTGGAGCGGCGCCTCCTCCAGCCCGATCCCGTCGAGGCCGGTGCGGATGCGATCGATGTACGACGCCATCAGCGGTCGCACGTACGCGTTGACGACGGTCGTGGCCGATCGCTCGTACTCACGCTGCTCCCGCAGGATCTCGCTCGAGAGCGAGACCGTCGCCTCCGGCAGCTCCTCGGCGAGGATCGCCCCGACGCGCTGCTCGTGCTCCGGGTAGAGGTAGGAGTGCAGGAAGCAGACAGCGATCGAGTCGATTTCGAGCGTGCGCAGCCGGCCCGCCAGATCGCGCACGTCTGCATCGTCGAGAGGCTGCAGGACCGTCCCATCCGCCGCCATCCGCTCGGCGAGCTCGAAGCGCAGCCGACGCTCGACGAGCGGCGGCGGCTTGCGCCAGAAGAGGTCGTACATGTGGGGAATCCGCAGGCGCCGTAGCTCGAGGACATCGCGAAAGCCGGCCGTCGTGATGAGGGCGGTCTCGGCACCGAGGCGCTGAAGCACGGCGTTCGTCGCGACGGTCGTCCCGTGGACGACCTCTCTCACCGCGGCCGGTGGATCGCCGCCGGCGAGCCCGGAGACGGCCTCGACGACCGCCAGGTCATAGCTCGGCGGGGTCGAGAGGAGCTTTCGCACCTGCACCCGCCCGTCGCCCGTGTGGAGGAGGACATCAGTGAACGTGCCACCGACATCGACCCCGATCCGACCGGACACATCTTCAGTGGCGGTCTCGCTCATTTGCGATTTGCAATATCAAATTGCATTCTCGGCGAGCTTAGAGCAAACTGTCTCGGAATGGAAGAGCTGATCGCACCGATCGCGCCCCTCGAGGAGCGCGAGTCCATCGAGGAGCGCGTTGCGCGGACGCTGCGCGACTTGATCGTCGGCGGCCAGCTGCCGTCCGGAACGCCGCTCGTGCAACGCGACCTCGCGAAGCAGCTCGGCGTCTCCCCCACGCCGGTGCGCGCCGGGCTGAGCCAGCTCGAGCGGGAGGGCTTCGTTGCGGTCACCGCGACGGGGCGCGCGGTCGTGAGTCGTCTCACGCAAGAGGATTTCGAGGAGATCTACGCAGCCCGGCTCGGCCTCGAAGGGCTCGCCGCTCGCGTAGGCGCTGTCTCGGTCGGTCCCGCCGAGATCACGCAGATGAAGCGAACCCTTCGACACCTGCGCGAGCTCGCCGTCGAGCAAGATGTCGATGCGTATCTCAATCAGCGCTGGGAGTTCCACGCGACCTGTTACCGGTCGAGCGGCCGCCAGCGTCTCGTCGACGAAGTGGAGCGGCTGTTCTGGCGCTCGGACCGCTACAACCGGCTCGTGCTCTCAACCGCCGAACGCTTCCGGGAGTCTGTCGGTCGCTACCGCGAGCTTCTCGTCGCCTGCGAGGCCCGCGACGGCGCGCAGGCGGAAAGGTGCGTGCAGGACGGAATGCGCTGGGCCATCGACCGCCTCGCGGGGACGCTTCCCTCGGAGGCAGGCGAGTGACCGCCATCCTCGATGTGAAGAGCGCTCTCCTCGAGGCACTCGGCGAGGATCGCGTCCGCGACGGCGACTCCGAGCGCGATCTCCACTCCTCCGATCTCAGCTTCCACGCGCCCCACCGACCCGACCTCGTCATCTACCCGGGCTCGACCGAGCAGGTCTCGGTCGTGCTTGCGCTCGCGAACGAGCACCGGGTTCCCGTGACTCCCTTCGGGGTCGGCACGAGCCTCGAGGGCCATGTGATCCCCGTCCATGGCGGGATCAGCCTCGACCTCTCGCGCCTCGACCGCATCCTCGACATCTCGCCGGAGAACCTGACGGCAACCGTGCAGGCCGGCGTCACGCGACTCACGCTCGAGCGCGCTGTGGGCCAGCATGGTCTCTTCTTCCCTGTCGACCCGGGCGCCGACGCGACGCTCGGCGGAATGGCGGCGACGAACGCCGCCGGCACGACGACGGTGCGTTACGGAAAGACGCGCGCGAACGTGCTCGCGCTCGAGGCGGTGCTCGCCGACGGGCGGGTTATCCGCACCGGAACGAAGGCTGCGAAGACGTCGGCCGGCTACGACCTCACCGGCCTCCTCGTTGGCTCCGAGGGAACACTCGCAGTGATCACCGAGGTGACGGTACGACTCCACGCGATTCCGGAGCAGGCCGTCGCGCTGCGCATCTCCTTCCCCGATATCGAGAGCGCCTGCCGAACAGCGGCGGGTGTGGTTGCAGCGGGGTCGGGCGTCACGCGCGTCGAGTTTCTGGACGCGTGGATCGTCGCGGCGGTCAACGCCTATTCGGAGACGTCGTTCCCCGAGGAGCCGTGCCTCTTCATCGAGGCTGCGGGAAGCGAGGCGCTGGTTCTCGCCGACCTCGAGCTCGTGCAGGCCATCGCGACCGCGGAAGGTGCGACCGAGATCATCACCGAGCGTGACCGCGACGCCCGGGCCCGTCTCTGGAAGGCGCGGCACGAGGCCGCGAACGCGACGGCCGCCGCCTTCCCGGGAACGAAGGAGCGGGCGACGGACGTCTGCGTGCCCCTGACCGAGCTCGCAGGAGCGGCACACTTCGCACGCGCCGAGATCGAGCGGCTGGGCCTGAACGCGGGGATCGTGGGCCACGCGGGCGACGGCAACCTGCACATCGCAGTGCAGGTCGACGCTTCCGAGATTAGCCTCTCCGAGGAGCTCGTTCACAACGTCGTGGACGACGCGCTCGCACGCGGCGGCACATGCACGGGGGAGCACGGGATCGGTCTCGGCAAGATCGGAGCCCTCGAGCAGGAGCACGGCGACCTGATCCCGCTGATGCTCGCGATCAAGGCGAGCTTCGACCCGAACGGGATCCTCAACCCCGGCAAGGTGTTGCCGGCGACCGCTCCCACCTCGTAGAGCGCGAGCGTTGACGCGCACGTACCGGCTCGGGATCGACATCGGCGGCACGTTCACCGATGTCGTGCTGCTCGGAGACGACGGCTCCGTGCGCACGAAGAAGGTGCTCTCGACCCCGGACGACTACGCCCTCGGTGTCGTCGGTGGTGCCGTCTCGCTCCTCGCCGAATGTAACGTCGCTCCCGCCGACGTGGCCGGCGTCGTGCACGCATCGACCGTTGCCTCGAACACGATCCTCGAGGGCCTCGGAGCGCGCACGGCTCTGATCACGACGGAGGGATTCCGTGACGTCCTCGAGATGCGACGCCTGCGGATCCCCGTTCTCTACGACATCCAGTACGAGGGCGCGAGGCCGCTCGTCCCACGGCGACTCCGGTACGAGGTGCCCGAGCGTCTCGGCCCCCGGGGCGAGATCTGGCGGGAGCTCGACGAGACCCGAGTCGCAGAGGTCGCGCACGCGATCGCGGAAGCCGACATCGAGGCGGTTGCGATCGCGCTGATCCACGCCTACGCAAACGACATGCATGAGCGGCGCGTCGAGGAGATCGTGCGGGCGATCGTGAGCGAGGACGTCTACATCACTCGCTCGTCCGAGATTCTCCCGGAAATCCGCGAGTACGAGCGCACGAGCACCGCGGTCGTCAACGCGTACGTCGGGCCGGCGATCACCCGGTACATCGCGTCCCTCGCGGCGCAGTTGCGCGGGGCGGGCATCACGGCACCGCTCGAGGTGATCCAGTCGGCGGGCGGGACGCTGACCCCGGAGACCGCGGAGCGCAAGCCCGCGCACCTGGTCGAGTCGGGCCCGGCGGCCGGGGTCATGGCCTGCGCCTATCTCGGCCAGCTGACCGGGCAATCGCAGCTGATCTCGCTCGACATGGGCGGCACCACCGCGAAGGCGGCGATCGTCGAGGACGGCCAGCCCGTACGGACGAGCGAGTACGAGGTCGGCGCCGGGATCAACCTCAGCAGCAAGCTCGTGAAGGGCGGTGGCCACCCGATCAAGCTGCCGTTCATCGACGTGTCGGAGATCGGTGCCGGTGGCGGCAGCATCGTCAGCGTCGATCCTCTCGGCGCCGTCAGCGTCGGCCCGGTGAGCGCCGGGTCGGTGCCGGGGCCGGTCTGTTACGACCTGGGCGGGCTCGACCCGACGCTCACCGACGCGCTACTCGCCCTCGGCTATCTCAACGAGACACAGCTCGGCGGCGGCGCGATCGCGTTGAATCCGTCCGCATCGCGCGAGGTGCTCGACCGGATCGTCGCGACCCCGCTGTCCCGATCGGTCGAGGAGGCCGCCCACGGGATCCTGCAGCTCGCGGTCGCGACGATGACACGCGCCGTCAAGGCAGTGACGACGTATCGCGGCCGCGACCCGCGCGACTTCACGCTCTGCGCGTTCGGGGGCAACGGGCCGCTCACAGGCGTCGAGATCGCACGGGCTCTGCAGATCCGCAGGGTGTTGATCCCCCCTGCCCCGGGCGTCTTCAGCGCGCTCGGCCTTCTCTTCTCCGACACCGAGCACGAGACCGTGCGCACGCTGATGCTGCGGGGAGCCGAGGTTACCCCGCATGCCCTCGAGAGCTCCTTTGCCGCGATCGAGGCGGAAGCAGCAGCGAGCCTCGTCGCGACCGACGGGGCTACGGTCACCGTCGTCCGGTACGCCGACGTGCGGTACGCGGGCCAGGCCTACGAGCTGCCCGTTCAGGTCGCGGCGGGAACGGTAAACATCGACCGGCTGACGGCGGATTTCGTCGCAGAGCACATCAGAACGTACGGGCACGGATCCGCCGACGACCCGATCGACGTCGTCTCCGTGCGAGCGCTCGCCCGGATCGAGCGGACGACGTCCCGAAAGTACGACCCGGTTGCCGCGATCCGCGCTCTCCCCCCGCTCGAGACCGTCCGACGGGCCTACTTCGGTCCGGGCGTCGGCCGCATCGAGACCCCGGTGTGCAATCGTGCCGGTCTCCTTGCAGGCGAGCTTCGCGGCCCCCTCCTGATCGACGAGATCGACTCCACGTGCGTCGTGCCGCCGGGGTGCGTCGCCCGGCTCGACGCCTACGGCAACATCGAGGTCGAGATCGATGACTGACCCATCCCTCCGCTCGCCCATCGACCCGATCACGCTCGAGGTGATCAAGAACGCCCTCGCCTCGACGGCCGACGAGATGGCGCTCGTGATCATGCGCAGCGCCTATTCCCCGGTCGTCCGCGACACGATGGACTACTCGACGGCCCTCTGCGACCGCAACGGCCGCGTCGTCGCACAGGGACTCACCCTCGCGGTGCAGCTCGGCACGTTCCCCACGGTGATGGCGTACGTGCTCGAGGAGTTCGGCTCGACGGCGAAGCAGGGCGACGTGTACATCGCGAATGACCCGTACGGCTGCGGCGGCCAACACCTGCCCGACCTCTACGTGATCCAGCCGATCTTCGTCGCGGGCGAGCTCGAGGGCTACGCGGCGACGATGGCTCATCACTCCGACGTCGGCGGTATCGCACCCGGCAGCGTCGCAGTGCATGCGACCGAGATCTACCAGGAGGGCCTCCGCATCCCGCTCTCGAAGCTCCACGACGGCGGTGTCGAGAACACAACGCTCCTTCGGCTGATCGAGGCGAACACGCGACAGCCGATCCACGTCCTCGGCGATCTCCGTGCCCAGCTGGCGGCGTGCCGCGTCGGCGAGCGCGGCCTCACGGCGCTGCTCGAGCGCTACGGCCCCGACGCACACGTCTACATGGACGAGCTCCAGCGCGTCGCGGAGAAGATGATGCGTGCCGAGCTCGCGAAGCTGCCCGACGGCGTCCACACGTTCACCGACTACATCGACGGGGTCGGCGAGCATCCGACTCCGATCCCGATCTGCGTGCGCGTCGAGATCGCGGGGGACGAGGTGCTGATCAGCTTCGAGGGCACATCTCCGCAGATCGACGCGAGCGTGAATTGCCCGGTCGGGATGGTGCGTGCGGCGTGCTACTGCGCAATTCGCGGCATCGTCGGAGGCGAGATCCCGAACTGCGAGGGCTACATGACGCCGATCCGCATCGACGCTCCCGCGGGCACCGTCGTCAACCCCGTGCTCCCTGCCGCGTGCGGAGCCCGCGGTGTCATCGGCTACCGCGTCTACGACGCCCTCATGGGCGCGCTCGCGCCGATCGTGCCCGAGCGCGTGCTCGCGGCCGGAGAGGGTGGGCCGACACTGATCGCGTTCGGTGGCTACGACGAGGAGCGTCGACCGTTCGGAACGACCGAGGTCCTCGTCGGCACCTGGGGCGCGAGAGCCACGCGCGACGGGCTCGAGGGCGTCTCGAACCCGCTCGCCAACCTGGGCAATCAGCCCGTCGAGCTGCTCGAGGCAGACATCCCGATCGAGGTCGTGCAGTACGGCCTGGTACCCGACTCGGGAGGCCCGGGCCGCCAGCGCGGCGGCCTCGCCTACGTGCGCTCCTTCCAGGTGCGGACGCCGAGGGCGACGCTGACCATTCGCACCGACCGCCGCGATCATCCGCCGTACGGGCTCGAGGGCGGACACCACGGAGCCCCGTCCAGCAACGTCGTCGATTCGGCAGCCGGGAGCCGGGAGCTGCCGACGATGCCGATGGAGGCCTCGCAGCTCGTCGAAGGAGACCGGTTCACCCATGTCGCGGCAGGCGGCGGCGGCTTCGGCCCTCCGTTCGAGCGCGAGCCGCAGGCCGTGCTCGACGACGTGCTCGACGGGAAGGTGTCGCTCGCCGCCGCCCGGGAGAAGTACGGTGTCGTGATCGAGGATGGCCGGGTCGACGCCGGGGCGACGGCTGCCGTCCGGAGTGCCGGGTGAGCGTCGACCTCGCAATCAGAAATGGTGTCGTCATCGACGGCACGGGTGGTGAGCCCCTGCGCGCCGACGTCGGCGTGAAGGGCGACCGCATCGTCGCCATCGGCGACGTGCCCGAGGCTGCGAGCGAGATCGACGCGACCGGCAAGGTCGTCGCTCCTGGCTTCATCGACATCCACAGCCACTCCGATTTCACGCTCCTCGTCGACCCGAGGGCCGCGAGCGCTGTCCATCAGGGGGTGACGCTCGAGGTTGTCGGGAACTGTGGCTTCGGCTGCTTCCCGTTGCTCAACAAGGAGCTCGCGCCGAAGGCGATCTACGGGCACTCGACGGACGTGCCGCTGACCTGGACGGGGGCGGCGGGCTACTTCGAGCGACTCGAGGAGGCAGCACCTGCGATCAACGTGGCGAGCCTGGCGCCGAACGGGCAGATCCGGCTGTCCGTCGTCGGTCTTGCCGACCGCCCCGCTCGCCCCGACGAGCTGGCGCAGATGCGCTATCTGCTCGACGAGGCGCTCGAGCAGGGAGCGTGGGGCTACTCCACCGGGCTCGAGTATGCGGCGGAGCGCGGCGCCGACGAGGACGAGCTCGTCTCGATGTGCGAGGTGTGCGGCGGACGCCACGCGATCTACGCGACGCACACGCGGCGGCGCGACGAGGGCGCCGACGAGGCAGTGGCCGAGGCGCTCCGCACGGCAGAGCGATCCGGCGTGCGACTCCAGGTCTCCCATCTCGTGCCCCGGAACGGGATCGACTCGGCCCGTCGCTGCCTGGAGCTCGTCGAAGGTGCCGCCGGGAGCGGGATGGACGTGGCGTTCGACATGCACACGCGGCTCTACGGGACGACGTTCCTGCTCACGGCCCTACCCCCGTGGGCGCTCGAGGATCCCGCACGGTTTCGCGAGATCCTCGGGAGCGAAGAGCAGCGGCGGGCGATGCGCGACTACGAGAGCATCCTCAGCGCAGGCGGGGACTGGAGCCGGATCGTGCTGCTCGACAACGAGGTGTGGCCCGACTATGCCCGGCGCGATATCGCGTCGATCGCGTCGGAGCGGGGACAGGATCCGCTCGACGCCGTCTACGACCTACTTCTCGGTGCTGCCGGCGAGCGTAGCGAGGCGGATCCGGGGCAGCTGATGGTGATCATCCATGCCTACACCGAAGAGCAGCAGCGTGAGGCATTTGCCCATCCCCTCTGCGTCCCGGGCTCGGATGCGACGACGATGGCACCCACCGGCCCGCTCGCAGGGAAGATCTTCCACGGCGCCTACACGTGGGCCGCGTGGTACCTGCGCTTCTGCGTGCAGCAGGAGAAAGTGCTGACCTTGCCGGAGGCGATCCATCGACTCACGCTGCAGCCGGCGGAGCGGATCGGCATTCCCGATCGCGGCGTCCTGCGGGTTGGCGCCCACGCCGATGTCGTCGTCTTCGACCCCCTCGGGTTGAGGGAGGAAGGGACGACCTTCGACCCGAGCAGGCAAGCGACCGGAATGGACACCGTGATCGTCAACGGCGCGGTCACGTTGAGCGGCGGCGAGCTGACGGGTGCCCGCAACGGGCAGGTGTTGCGGCGGGTCTAGGTCGCGCGAGCGCGAGCGCCGAGCAGGATCACAGCCAGCGCCACGATGAGGAACATCGGCCGGAGAGAGTGTGTCGGTGTGCGCCTCGGCGAAGTGCCGTCGATAGTCGGAGCGGATTACGGATCGGATCGAGCGATCAGCGCAGGGCCATCCGGGAGCTGATCACGAGCTCGGCCGCCTCGTGCGCGTCACCGTGCCCGGTCACCGCCGGGATGAAGTGGCGGCGGTCGAGCGAGAGAAGGACGACTGCCGAGGAAGCCGTCACGGTCGCCGTCCGCGGGACGTCGCGAAGGAGCGCGATCTCGCCGAAGCTCTCGCCCGGGCCGATCTCGGCGATGTGCGCTCCGTCCCTCGACACCGCAAGCGTCCCACTCTCGACGACGTAGAAGCGGTCTCCTTCGTCGCCTTCGCGCACCGCGGTCTCCCCGGGCTGCAGCTCCACGGCAACGAGCGCGCGGGCGAGCCGCTCGATGATCCTCTCGGGCAGCGGGGCGAGCATGGGGATTCCCCGCAGGAGGTCGATTCCGACGGGGGCGAGCGTCGTGCGATCGATGGAGAGAAGTCGGGGAAGCGCGAGGAGCGCAACAGCGCTCACAGCCGCGCCGATCACGAGCAGCCCGGCACGCAGCCCGACCGTAGAGATGAGAATCGGCATCAGTAGAGCGCCCAGCGCCATTGCACCGATCAACGAGCTCTCGAGCGCGCCGAAGACGCGACCCATGACGTCGTCCGGGACGACGCGTTGCAGGATCGTGTAGACGTTGATATCGACGAGCGAGTTCGCGAGCCCGATGAGAAGGAGCGCGATGATCGCGCTCGGGAGCGTCGGCCAGGCGGCAATCAGCAGCAACGGCCCGGCCCAGAGGAAGACGCCGAGTGCGAAGTCGAACGCCAGGCGGCCGCGCTGCGCGAGCATGAGCGCGACGAACCCGCCGACGAGACCCCCGATCCCGAGCGTCGCGTCGAGGTAACCGACACCTGCCTTCCCGAGGTCGAGCATGTCGAGAGCGACCGCGACGATGAAGACTGCCGATGCGCCTGCGACGACGCATTGAGCGGAGTAGAGCCCGACGAGCGCGCGCATGTCCGGCGAGCGTAGGATGGTTGCAAACCCAGCGGCGGATTCGCGGAGAAATCCGGCGGACGGAGCGTCATCTGTCTCGTCGACAGCGTCCTCCTCAGGGGTCACCTCGACGACCGGCCGGATCCTGAAAACGAGCGCCGCTGACCAGACGAATGTTGCAGCGTTGAACAGATAGACGACCGGGATATCGGCGACGGCAAGCAACAGTCCTCCGAGAGCCGGACCGGCAAAGAAGCCGACGCTTTCGATCGTGCTCGAGGCGACATTCGCCGCGGTCAGCTCGCCCGAGTCCCGGGCAAGCTTGGGCAGGAGCGCTGCCTGCGAAGGACGAAACGGCGTTCCGGCAAGTGACGTGATGATCGCGAGCCCGTAGACGAGCAGCGCGGGGCCGTCGGAGAAGATCACGCCGGCCGCGACGACGACGAGCGTCGCACGCGTGAGGTCCGCCGAGATCATGACCATCTTCCGGGGCAGCCGGTCGGCGAGCGTCGCCGTGAAGGGGGTGACGAGCGCCATCGAGAGGTAGCGCACGACAGCGAGAACGCCGACTGCCGTCGGGCCGCCCTCACCGTAGGCGTACACGGCGACGGCGACGGCATACGCCCAGTCGCCTACGACCGACCCGGCGAACGCGAGCTCGAGACGCCGCAGCGAAGGGTTGCGGAAGACGTCGGCGAGGGCGCGCACCGACGCGCGCAAGTTGTCACCGACTCCGCTCAGATCTCAGCGCCCCTCAACATGTCGTGTCTACTCCATCACACCCGGAGCGGCAGCGCGTGCCTCAGCTTGGATCCACCGTTTTGCGTGATCGCGAGGCGCTCGTCGGGGTCGTCAGGACGTGGGGGGATGGGGCCGCGCAGGCCGGTGGCCT
>Ga0163153_10006843_pt1 | contig 12597 bp, 8 predicted proteins | sample OliLakLV19MP6IB1_FD_148629 | JGI IMG/M metagenome (GOLD analysis project Ga0163153, IMG submission 148629) | Freshwater microbial mat bacterial communities from Lake Vanda, McMurdo Dry Valleys, Antarctica - Oligotrophic Lake LV.19.MP6.IB-1 | ecosystem: Environmental > Aquatic > Freshwater > Lake... | reverse complement strand
GTAACCCCCCGCTGAACCCCATCTTGTTTCACCACAAATTGCACATACCCTTCACGTTTGTTTCCATTTATCGGGGAGCAGGGTTTCCAGTTTGGAGTATTTGGTGTCGTTTATTTTTTGGAGCACATCGCTGAGCCAATGGTGCGGGTTGATGTTGTGAACTTTGCATGTGAGCATAAATGAATAGAGCATGGCCGAACGCGCTGCACCCTCATGTGATCCTGCGAAGAGATAATTTTTGCGACCCACTACCGAGGGGCGAATGTGGTTTTCTACTAGGTTGTTGTCAATGCGCAGCCGGGCATCGGTGGTGTAGCACTCCAGTTTTTTCCAGCGTGATAGTGCGTACGCAATGGCTTGCCCAATGGGGCTTTTGGGTGTTGACTTCAGTATGTTTTCTTTCATCCACACTTCTAATTGGTGGAGTATGGGCAGCGATTTTTCTTGTCGTGTGTGCAGGATTTCTTCCGCTGTTTTTTCTTCTTCGCGCAAAAGTTTTTCTACTTGGTAGAGTTCCTGGATTTTCTGCAAAACAAATTCTGCGCGTATGCGATCGCTTTGCAGTGCTTCTTCAAAATACCTGCGTGCATGCGCCATGCAGCCCACAAGGGTGATGTTTTCTTTTTCCCCGAAATGATCGTACACTGCGTAGCCATCGGTTTGAAGATGACCATGAAAATCCTGGAGCAACTCCGCGGGGCCTTCGCGGCTGCGGGTTTTGCGGTAGTCGTACAAAATCAGTTTTTCATTCACTGCATGGTACACCCAAAAATATCCGCGGTGGGTAGCGCCTTTTTTTTCGCGGTCCAAAACAGGGTGTGGTGTTTCATCGGCTTGCAGGTAATTGCTCTGCAAAACTTTTTTCTTCAGCACATCGTGCAGTGGTGATATGAGTTCGGTGGTCTGCCGTATCCATCCGCCAAGGGTGGAGTCGTTCATCTGGTAGCCCAGTCTTTTGTAGCGTTCCACCTGGCGATAAATGGGCAGGTGGTCCACATATTTTTCGATCACCACTTGAGCCAGCAGCGAGGGGCCGGCTATGCATTTTTCGATGGCCGCTACCGGAAGCTCTGCCACCACAATGCCTGCCTGGCCGGGCTTTGCATAACGCGGACGAATGGTTTGTTTTACAAAAAGCTGGGCCGCTTTGTATTCCAGTTGCTCGCTGATTTCGCGTCCGATTTCTTTCCAGTCATCTTGTTTTTCTGCGGGTTCTATCACAGTGATTTCGCGCAAAAGGTGTGCGGGCAGAAGTTGGCGACTGGGTGGTGTTGGTTCAGTGATCGAGGTGCGCGTGTGTGCTGCAATTTCTTTTTTCTGAACTTCCACCTCTTCGCTTGCGGGTATTTCCAGCAGCGAAAGTTGCATGGGATTTTGGCTGGGAATAAATCGTTCGCTCTTGCTTGCAAAAATCAATCGCTGTAGTTTTTGCAGTTGAAATTCAAGTTGTGCGTATTTGATTTTGAGTTGCTCGTTTTCTTTTTCCAGGAGAAAATACTTTTCCTCCAGCAACGCATATTTTTTTTGCGGTGAAAGAAAATCAGGGGCCTCAGCGGAGATGGTTTCGGGGGATGAAATACGTGTTTCCTTCACCCCGCAAATATGTGGTGAAAGCCTTGTGTGTACTACGTTTCAGAGCAGCAACTTATCAAGAAAATAATCAACAACGAGGTGCAAATCACGAGGCATGTTTATACCTTTTTCTTCGCACCATGTTTTTGAGCGAAAGGCCGCGGAGGATGCACAAAAGTTCTTCCCCGGTAATTTGTGTTGTGTTGTTTTGAAGCGATTCGAAGCGGCCACTTTCCAGTCGTTTGGTGTAGAGTGCAAATCCATCCTGGTCCCATTGCAGCAGTTTGATGTGCGATCTTTTTTTGTTGAAAAAAACAAACACATCGCCCCCCATCACATCGCACTTCATCACCTGCCGCACGATGCCCGAAAGCGAATCGAATCCGCAGCGCATGTCGCACACCGCGCTGTACACATAGTATCGCTGGCCACCGCTGAGTGATAGCATGATGCGTGCAAAATAAACTTTACGTAGCCAAAATTGTGCGCAGCGTTTTCAGCGGAGTGTTCAGTGGAAACAGCACCACGCGCCCATCGCTGAAATGCAGTTCGATTTTTTCCTGCCTTGCCGGCTGGCAGCCGTGCACCGGTTTTTCTTGCACCGCATCCAGTTCGATAAAGTGATTTTTTGTTTGCACTGCTTTGTGTTTGTGGCGGTGATAGTCGAAGGTGTGTGTGTTGATGGAATGTTCTGCGCAGTACTCGCGTTTGCTTTTTCCAGATGCAAGCCACCCTTCAATGTGTGCTAACCAATCGGTTTTTACTTTTGTATTCATGGCCGCAAAGCAGAACTGCGAAAATCATTGAATCAAGATGGGGTTCAGCGGGGGGTTACCTTCAATGTGTGCTAACCAATCGGTTTTTACTTTTGTATTCATGGCCGCAAAGCAGAACTGCGAAAATCATTGAATCAAGATGGGGTTGAGCGGGGGGTTACGTTGATGAGAAGGGGCAAACGCGGTTTTATTTGTGTGCAGAAGTGAGTTTGTACTTAACTCGGTTGGTTTCTACCATTGAAACTGCTGATCACAAAAGAATAGAAAGCTAGCGGTTATAAATCAAATCGCCTGGGGTTTTGTAGAGAATTTTTCTTACTACAAGTATCCCCACCAATATGCTGATGCCAAGCATAATCCCAATTGCAATGTAGGTATTGGAATGAAATAGTTCGAACAGTTCCATATCTTCTTCCGATGGCAAGTATTGTTTCAGCAGGCAGGCAAAACAATAGCCGGCAACAAGTGCAAGGCAAAAACCAATCAGGATACTCGTGGCAATAAACTTCATGATGATGCGGAGATAGATGCCGGATGCATCCCTGTCACTCAGCCCAAATGCCTTGAACGTGCCGATGTTCATTTTCACTTTTTCCAAGTGGGATTTCAGAAGGTTGTAAATGAAAATAGTCACGCTGATAACACCAAAAAACAGGACAAGCCAGCTAATGATCCGAACCTGGTTAAGCATGAAGTTGAAATTTTCTTTTTCTGTTACGGCCTGCGTGTCCAGGTCAGCAATTTGATTGGCCCCAATCTTCCTTGACTCTTCGTATAGGAATTTCTGGAATGCCCGAACGCTGTCCAGATCATCAAAATAGATGGCGCCATTACTGAATTTTGCTTCATTGCTTTTGTGGGGTGAAGAATCAGCGAAATTTTCAAACTCTGAAACAGCGTTAATGTCTTTGCCGGGTGCCAGCTCTTCCATTATCAGCTCACGTACTATCTGCATATCTCCATTGCGCGGAAAGTCGAACTCCAATGTCATGATTTTTCCATTCATCCATGAAGGATCGCACTCGGATGAAAAACGCATCGTTACATGATTAGAATCCAGTTTATGCGAGTCAAGCAGTCCAGGCACCTTGCTTTCCACTTGTGCAACATCTTCCTGACGAATAATGTAACTCAGCTGATGCTTTTCCAGATCAAGGTCCAACGCGGTCATTAAGAAGTGGTACAAACTTTCCAGCATCAGGATATCGAATTTTCCAGGAATCTCTTTTACCACTGCCACAATAGGAATGGGTAGGTTATAAACTTTTTGTGATTCTCCATTAAGTCGGATACTGTTTTCGGAAAAAACCAGGGTGGCTGGGAATTCAGAATATCCGAGCCTTCGCAGAAATTTTTCTGTAACCACCACATCCAAATTGCATTGGGTGTTGAACTGTCCACCTGCTACACAGTTTGCAGAGTCCAGCAAAACTTCCAGCAATTTATCGTTTACGTCACCAATGGTTCTGCACTCTGCAACAAGAGATGTTGTGCCCATGTTGTTTTTCGAATAGGTGAGTGGATGCAATAATTGCTCGTAGAAGCCAGACAGGTAGTTGATATGGAAGCGTTCCTTTTCTGTCGATCTGGAATTGATGCGTTTCAACATTTTGCTCACTTCTTCGTCAATTCCCCAATCAATTTCCAGGCTTACATAGTTGACAAGCGGGTTACTTGCTTTTTTCTTCAGGTACTCAATACTGCCATTGCCAAAGCCAAGCGCCAGCAAGGTGATAAAAAATATGAGCGTGGACAGAATCAATTTTCCTTTTCGCTTTCCTGAAAGAACTGCGGCTTCCTTTTTCCGAAGCAATGACGAGTAGTTGCGGAACGATTCATTTGCGTTCATTGGCAGAACGACTTCTGGAGTGTTAGGAATGGACTCTTCGGTAGTACACGCCAGCAATGCGGATGAAAAATCACGGACTTCATCAGCGCTCATAGATTGCCACTGATGACGCATGTAAATATCCGTTGGCTCAAGTATGCCGTAGCCTGCTGTGGTTTTCCTCAGCGAAATAATGGCGTCAGCGTAATTTATGGCAAGCCTGATATCGTGACTCACAATGATAATTGACCTGCCTGCCTCGCATTGCTCTTTTAAAACTCCTATTAGATCAACCGCATTCACTTCGTCCAGGTTACCCGTTGGCTCATCACACAACATTACCTGGCTTTCTGTGGCAAGCGCACGGGCGAATGAAACACGTTGCCTTTGTCCGCCTGAAATGTTGTTGGGAAATGTGGTGGCATTAATTTCATGCGAGTCCAGGTTTACTTGTGCAAGCGTACTTGCTGTTCGCTGCGTGGCCTTCGCATATTCTGCCGAACCTTGGATCATCTGAGCAGCATTCACGTTATCGTAGACCGTCAGGTTCTCCATCAGGTTCGTGTTTTGGAAAATAAAGCTGAAGTTTTTTCTCCTGAATGATGAAAGCTGGTTTTCATTTAGCCATATTTCTTCCAGCTGTACGCTTGTAGCTTGGTCCACAAAAAACTCCACTGATCCCGATGAGATAGTGAAATTCATAAGCCCCAGCAATTCCAGCAGGGTGCTTTTGCCACAGCCCGAGGGGCCTACTATAAAAACAAGTTTGGCCCTTGGAATTTCCAGTTGCGGAATGTGCAGCACACACTTGCTGCCGTCCAGGTGGTACGAGCAGTAAAGATTATTAATTCTGAATAACACATTCGACTCCTGGCTCATAATGTATTGTTCTGATGGGAAGGCGCTTTATTGAAAAACGCTGAAAGGCAGCCAGTAAAATGTGGCGCCTTCTTGCTTGAAGCTGTATTTCTTGTCGTTCTCTTTTACGGCTGCAATTTTTTTCAGCATGTTTTCAAGAACAGTTGCTACCTCAGCCAGTTCTTCCGAACCCATGTTCTCGATTTCGGCAATGGTGTATTTATAAAGAGTTTTGTTTTTCAGAGGGAGTTGCGCAATTTTTTCCAGCACCTCGCTGGCTTTGAGGTTCATTATTTCTTTCGATTCGCTTCCAACAAATGCCTCCGCCAAACCAATGAGGCAGGCTTTAGCGATTTCATTTTTTTTAGTTCCTGATGCATATCTTATGTCTGCAATTTTTTCGAATTTGTTGAGCAGTTCATTGAACTCGGCCTGGGTGAGCAATAATTGGAATTCAAACAAATCATCCTTAAATTCTTCGGTCAGCAGCCGCTGGGGCACCCACCCCGTAATGCAGAGCTGCTTCTTGGTAGTATTCAATAAAACTTTTTTCTGTTCATCGGTAAAGTTGGATCTTTCCATATTTAGGCTATCTGCTGAATTGTTTTCACGCACTGTACCAGTGCCATATTGCATCCGGCCTGCGTTGTTTTTTAATTTATTGATGTCATCGTTACGGTTCTTTACAACTTCGGCAATGTCCTTGGCCATTAAATCCGAGTCGAGAAATTCACCCTGACCAATGAAAGCCGATGCTCCAGGTATTGGGGAGATATCGGGATAGGGCAGGGAGGTTTTCGTGTATCTGTCAGTAAGTGCTTGCTGCATTTTAATTTTAACATGAGTGTATTTATCCTCTCTGAATGAATTGAGGGCACTAGAGGCCGATTCTTCCATCAACTTTTGCAATTGTCTAGTGAATTTTTTTTGGTAACCGAAATCAGAACCGGATACCAATTTGTACGCATACAACGCGGCTGATTTTTCTACGAGTAAGTTCTTCACTTTATCATGAAGATTTTTTTCGTCAGCATCGGTACTTCCACTGTTACCAAAAACCACAATCACATTGGTTTCATCAACACCGAGATTGGGCAGTTGCAGCGCATGTTGCAAACCACCTAGAAGGTTTCTGTATTCGCTGCCTGCCCGTTCAATTACCAGGTCGCGATAGCCCTTAATGGCGCTCGAAGCTCTAGCCTTCAGGATGGTTTCGACAGGTTGGGTGCCCGGCTGTCCGTACAACACAAGGGCGAAATTGAATTCATTCCCGCCTTCGTTGTATGAAATACTCTCCATCTGTTCTGATATTTTGAGAATGGCTTTCTGGATACTTGTCCATTTATCAGAAAAATTTTCTGCCGCATCCATCACAATAACTATGTTTATCTTGCTCACTGCACTCCTGTTTTCTTCATGGACTTCGTTCATTTTTACGGTTTCATCCAATGATAGCACTTCCAGGTTTCCATTTTCCGAATCATACGTTCCGGTTATCACGCCAGCTTGTAAAATCAGATTGTCAGATCGGTTAAATTGTTCGAAAACCGGAAAGCGCGGAAAGCCGGCCTTTGTTCCATCCCAATTCATAAAATTATCGTTAAGCGGTGAGGGATAAATGTTGAGCTCTTTTCCATTGGATGCAAAGTCCATTGCCGCCTCCTTGGTTTTAAAAAGATTAACCTTGATGTTTTTATCATTGAGCCTGGCCCTCAAATCATCACTGTCCCTGGGTGCCAGCACCAGGCGACTCGGCCATTCCTGCACATCCTTGGAGGAAACCCATCCCAGCATATCTTCTTTTGCTTGTTCGCCATCGGGCATTGCGGGTTTTAATCCCACCAGCATATTGCCGGAGATACCATCAACTTTGTAAATGAACAGGAATACAAACTGGCGAAGATCTCTGTCATTGAGAGAACTGCTGGAGTCGGGTGAATTGCGGACATCTACATTCTTGCCTACATCTGCTATCTTGGAATCCGACTCATCATAAGGAGTAACGACTAAAGCCTTGCGTGTAAATCTCGATTCCTTTTTTACAAGAGGCTTGCGCCATAGAAGCATACGCGAATAATCCACCCAGCCCCACTTAACATCTTTAAGTCCGAATGTTTCGCCTATTTCGCCATCTACTTTAACAAGCAAAAGTTTTCTTCCTTCCTCAGCCACCTCCACCACATAAAACAGATCCATAAAGGACATCATCTTGCCATTGGGCTTGGTGCAATCCTTATCTGTATATGTGGGGTTGTTGTCCCTGTCGCTAAATACAAACCATGCATCGCACAATGGACCATCGCATTTTTCTGTTGCCGGTACAATGGTGCCATCAGGTGTTTCATAGGTACGGGGAATAACGTAGGGTGGAGTGCCGTCAAATACCTGACTGGCTCCAACCAGAGAGAAAGATTGGAGAATAACGATTACAAGGGCCTTCAGTTTCATTTTGTGAGATTGTGTGTTAGGTTGGGGGTGCTATACGGCAATTGAATGTCGTTGTAAAATTCTAAAGCATCAGCAAGGTTTTCAGGTTTCAATTCACCTGTTGGATTTACATAGTAGAGATGTACTCCCGCTTTTGTAATGTCGCTATCCAGCAGCATCATTTCCTGTGGCAATGAATTGAGGCAAAATAGAATCCCGCCTGGGTAAGCGGATTGGTAGATGTCTTTAGCCAACTGGGTAGAAACAAGGAAGTGAATCACGATATTTCCATCCAGCCCTGTAGAATAATCCCTCATGTAATCAACCATTGCTTTCAACTCTTTCGATGAAGGAGAATAGGGAGGGTTTTTGCTCAGTTCTCCAATTGATTTTAACGCCTTTTTCCGGCTGGTAGCCGTTTCCGGTTTCTCATCATTGAAAGCGTAGAACAGAAATTTTGATTCGGTGGTGTCCAGTTCTATATGATCGTAAATGGCGGCTAGCCCCGATCCTGCTGCTCCTAAGTCTTTCTTATCGCTTGCATCAATGCAATAAATGTGTGTGGTGGCTTGCGAAAAGGCAATGCACTGAATTAAAAAGAAAACTATGATTAGGATTAGTCTCATGGTGCGTTGGTTATTTTTTGGTAAGGGTAAATTGATAAGCACCACATTCCGCATTCCTTTCTACCTTTATATTGTACTTCTCAATATTGATATCAGAACTCATTTGGTGCTTGTCGAGGAAAGTGTTGAGTTTTGGCTTTTGCCCATCTATTATCACCACGGCCTTCTCACAAAGCAGCCTACTATTTTTTGCTGTAATCTTAATAGTATTGTCGCCTCCGCCCTGGTTTTGCTTAAACATTTTTACAAAGTCGCTGGCGGTAAACTCGATAGGTTTCGCGCCAGTTTTTAAAGCTTTGGTTTGCTCGGGCAACACATTTACTTTTATTGATTGGGGGTGTTTGCCATTCACAAAAACACTCACCCCCCCGCCTTCACAAACATCCCTGAACTTATAGGTCGCCAATTGTTTTCGCTCCTTGCTTGTGGCCGATTTATCGTCAGTGAACGACCATATCCATGAAGTATCATTTGCGGCTATGCACTCAAAAGTTACAGTTTCACCTACCCGTATTATATCAGCGCTTTGCCTTATGGATATTTCCATGGTTTCTTCCGGTACAAACTCCTTGTTCAGTAAAACTTCTATGGGTTTTTTCAGTACGCATTCACCGTTGCAGATAGCCTTCACTTCGTAGGCTCCGGGTAATTGAAATGTGTGATATACATCCGTTGACATATTGCCCGGGGTGTTGTCGCCAAAATCCCATCGAATAGAATCGAGTTGATCTCCAGAATAGGTAAAGCGTATTGGCTCACCGGCAAGGTATTGGCCGTTGTCTGATGATATATTGATTTCTCCCTTTAGGTCTTCACAATTTTTCTTTGACAACATCTTGTAGCCAATAAAAGCACAGGCCAGCATTATTACCGCACCGAAAGTGATAAAGAGAACAGGACTTATCTGTTTCCTTTTTCTAAGTGGTCTTGCCATGGCAGGGATATATTTAAAATTTAAGAACGTAAGAAAGGTTAATGGTAAATGTGTTCCAGTCAATCTTGTCGTCAGCTAGGAGGTAACTATTGTAGGTGTCAGTGCTAGCATCTATTTGTTTGAAAGATTTTACCTCCTGGTTGAATGTCGTTGATCTCATCTCAACACCAATCTTGAATCCGGAAACATCGGGAGGTACTAGCAGTAGATTGATGCCGGCAAACCAGGCAGTGTTGGCTTTTATTCCGGTAACCTCCTTTTCGTCTGCATTCTTATTTCGCGGCATTGTGGCGTCCCAACCAACTGTTTGCCCGGTTGACAAGTGAGTCTCTTCTTCTCCTGAATTTGAACCTGCCATGTCATTGGAAAAGAGCAAATCGTCAAATGAATCTGTCTCTGAAAAACCGTCAGCGGAATGCCCGGAATACCTGTTACTGATCGCTAACAATGCATTTCCTGTATAGGTCAATGAGGCTTGTAATGGTAAAGCGACACCTGCGTATGGCTGCAAATGCAAGGATTTTCCTAACGAAACAACTAAGGCCATTGATATATCAGCACTCACCTGTGCAATTGTCCAACCTTCGTTGATGGCGCTTATGGTTAATGTACTCTTGTAGTAAATCGAATTTGCTTCATGGTAAGACTTGAAGGCAATTTTTTGCGTGTCCACATCCAATGTTGATTTCCCTCGCTGATATAACAATCCCAGATTAATCGAAAATTTTTCAGCTTTCCCAATTATGAGGTGCAAGTTAATTCCAGCGCTTGAAACCATTTTTGGTGTATGTCTGTAGCCTTTGGTTTCACTTTGATCGACAATAAGGTTGGAGTAGTGTGATGTGTCGTATTGTGCAGATGTAAAATCATCCGTTTTTATACTGCTGATGCCATAACAGCCTTTTCCTGAAACGGCCCATGAGAAGGCAGGAAGTTGAATGGGATCCCGCACTTTCCTGATGGTGTCTTTGCGTTCGGGTTGGCGAATGATTGTGTCCGGAATTTCTACATAAACGGGTTCCGGTTCCGGGCACTCTTCACAAATAATAGATGAACCCAACAGTTTAAGTGATGATATTTTTAATTGAGCGGAGGGTAGTGCGGGTTGCATCTCTATCTCTATGGTGTCGGTGCACGATATTTTGAAACCGTCATGTGTGGTGGCTTCTGCGGTGGTTTCTAAAATGGCAACAATGATTCCTTGCCGGGCTTTGTTGTAGAGGATTTTACCACGGGTCACCCTGTAAAATTCTAAACCCAGCGGATAATTTGTTTTGATATCAGTGGTAAACTGCCCAGGCGGTTTCATTACGCCTAAAGGCTTCTCTGATATTTTTCCCTTTCCATTTCTCGGAGGCACAATGCCATCGTGAACCATCACACCAGCAACAAACAAATTGGACCAGGCTGTTGCTTCTGTGGGATCGAACTCGTCAGTAACTGAACGAAAATCACCCAGATCGTTAAATAGACGAAGTAGCGAATCTTTGGCTGTGAACAAATGGATCAATTCAGCATCTGACAGTTCCTGTGACTGAACCATGGCTGGAGCAAAAAGCAAACTAAACAAAATCACTCTGAGTTTCTTCATTCCTTTACTATTTTAATGTTGGCTGAAGCGTGAATACCGCGGAGGCGAATATGATATACACCAGCAGAAAGTCCGGCCATATTTATTTCGATTGACTGAGTGCCGTTGGTTATTTCGTTCGAGAGAACCATGACACCGGTTCCGTTAAAAAGATCAACTGAATTGTATTGCGATAAGTGGTGCCCGGTGATATTTAATATCCCGGAAGTTGGGTTTGGCCAGATACGTAGTTCTGTAGTAATGGTATTCGGGACATTCAGTCCATTTAGATAGTATGAAATGGTGGTGCAGCCCTGATAGGTGATTTCACACCAATAATAGCATGTAGCAATAGAATCCTGGTTGATAAAGAACGACTGGAATACTTCACCTGGAAATGAAGTTGATATCAATGAATCCGGTTCGGTGCAGCCCCATTGAAATGAGTAGGTAGGATCGTTCTGGGTAACGTACAGCAGGAAATTGTCACCGCTGCCGAGGGATGCAATAGTAAATGCTTCTGGTGCATTAGCATCTGGGCTGAACTGGTAATCTAATATATCGGACAGGCAGCCTTCATCGCTTTCGGCAAAAACAGAAATAGTGTACGTTACTGAATCTCCAAAATCAATATGTGCGACAGGATTGAATCCGGGACTCGCATCTGTGATAGCTGTATCACTAACTGTTGGATCAATTGACCAGATATAATTGTCAATCGCCACACCATTTACACATTCTGGATTGATGGTATCCACTTCGAAATAAATGCTCTGGGCATTGGAGCATGGGGTGGCGGGATTTAGGAGGCAAGGCTGTTCAGGAACAGGCCAAGGGATCACACCACATTGTGTCGTCAAGGTGTCAACGCAGTTTCCCAAAATAACTATGAAATTGTTGATAGTGACATTGTCATTCCCCAAGACTCCAAGGTCTAAATTGCTCAATTGCCCAGATGAATTGAGTGAGTCATATTGTACTTCATCATTAAATTCAAAACTGAAATCAGCATTGTTTGTGCCTTGGAAACTAACTATGAGATTTTCATTCGCACAAAGTGAATCGGGAAAATCCAAAAGTTCAACATAAGGCAGCAATAATGTTTCTATCACCAATGTATCCAGTCCCTGAAAGTCAGCTGAACATCCTAATTCATCTACCAATTCAGTCAGCACGATGGTTGTTGAATTACTATCGCTAATGCTAACGGTAAACTCCAGACTATCTATAAGGTTTTCATAGTCAACGCTACTGCCATTTATCGTATAAGTAACCGAATACGATGGGCTACCTTCCACAATAGACAAGGTTACGGTTATTGGATCACCAAAACAAGCATTAGAAGTTCCGGTTAATGCACCTGAAGGTGACGGGTGAACCGCAATGGTGTCGCATTCGGTGTTTGTACTTGTACAATTGAAGGATGATGCGGTAGTAAAACAGTATTCAACGGTTTGACTTGTTGAGCCATCATTCTGTAAAGTCTGATATGCAAAGCTGGTTTGGTTAGTACCAATGGCCTCACCGTTAATATCATTTCCGCTATCCGTGGCTGTCCATGAATAAGTAGTGCCACCGGTCAGAGTAAAGTCAATGGATTCTCCATCGCACATGGAGTTGCCTGGGTCGGGAGTTGCAGAAACCACAGGGGTTGGATTTACGGTTATCGTATCGCATTCGGTATTGGTGCTAACGCATCCTGCCACTGTAGTTGCAGTAAAACAGTATACAACGGTTTGACTTGTTGAGCCATCATTCTGTAAAGTCTGATCTGCAAAGCTGGTTTGGTTAGTACCAATGGCCTCACCGCTAATATCATTTCCGCTATCCGTGGCTGTCCATGAATAAGTAGTGCCACCGGTCAGAGTAAAGTCAATGTATTCTCCATCGCACATGGAGTTGCCTGGGTCGGGAGTTGCAGAAACCACAGGGGTTGGATTTACGGTTATCGTATCGCATTCGGTATTGGTGCTAACGCATCCTGCCACTGTAGTTGCAGTAAAACA
>Ga0163153_10006840_pt1 | contig 12602 bp, 7 predicted proteins | sample OliLakLV19MP6IB1_FD_148629 | JGI IMG/M metagenome (GOLD analysis project Ga0163153, IMG submission 148629) | Freshwater microbial mat bacterial communities from Lake Vanda, McMurdo Dry Valleys, Antarctica - Oligotrophic Lake LV.19.MP6.IB-1 | ecosystem: Environmental > Aquatic > Freshwater > Lake... | reverse complement strand
GCGGCGTCTTCCACCACGTACAATTGATGTTTTTCCGCTTCCCGGAGCATCGGCTCCATATCGCAAGCCATACCGGCGTAATGCACCGGAACCACAACCTTTGTACGACTTGTGATCAGATCGGGCAGGGTAGTGTGGTCCAGGTTGGGGTGTAGCGGACTGCTGTCGGCAAAAACGATGTTGGCCTTCCGCAACATAAAGGCATTGGCCGTGGAAACAAAGGTGAAAGTCGGTACAATCACTTCGTCTCCCGGATTAATATCGCATAGAATGGCCGCCATTTCCAGCGCATCCGTGCAGGAAGTAGTCAGAAAAACCTTTTGAAACCCCAATGTTTCTTCAAAAAAAGTATGGCATTTTCGGGTAAAGGGGCCGTCACCGGAAATTTTGCCCGACAATACCGCCTCCCGGATATTGGCCAATTCTTTTCCAATCAAAAATGGTTTGTTGAACGGAATCATGATATTTGCAGTGATGGATAAATATACGCCCAATCCCTTTCTCAGTATTGTAATCGCGGTAAGAAATGATAACTACGGCGGCGATTTTAATGGCCGACTGCAATTGTCGGTTCATTGGCTGGCGCATCTGACACAAAAATACCAGTTGCAGACGGAACTGGTTTTGGTAAATTACAACCCTGTGCCTGACCGCGATGGACTGGATGCAAGTATACATTGGCCTGCGGAAAGGGACTACCTCCGGATTCGGATCATTAACGTACCGGAAGCGGTACACCTCCACTTTGTCCAACCGAAAGTACGAAAAACGGTTCCCTTGTTTGAATTTATTGCCAAAAATGTCGGTATACGCAGGGCAAAAGGCCGGTTTATTCTTTGCACCAATGCGGATATTCTGTTTTCAGCATCTTTTATAGCATTTCTGGCTACCCAACAATTGGAAAAGGGAGTGCTGTACCGCTGCGACAGGTTCGACTTCAGGTTGCCTGAAAAGGATCGGCAAACGCCGGAATGCTCACTGAATCAACTGGAACAGCGGCTGCGGTCAGGCGTTTTCAGGTTTTACCTGCAGGGTGGCAACTATACGCTGCATTTTCCGCGCGACTTGTCCATGCGCTTAGCGGTTTTGCGCCGGTACAATGGCTTGCGCCGCCGATTTTACAGCGTTGTACGGAACATTTTACCTACAATCAGGTCGACTTTTTTTCTGTTTCAATACCATTGCCATGCCAGCGGCGATATGGCCTTGCTCGACCGCGACAGCTGGCATCAGCTCCGGGGATACCTCGAAGATACCTGGATTTCAACCCATACGGACGCTCTGCATACCGTCGGCGCCGGGGTTTCGGGTATTTCCATCGTCGTTTTGCCTTTTCCGGTGTACCACCAGCACCATGAAAGAAGGTATAATTTCGACCGGAATGATCCGGATGTAAATCGAATGTTCCGGCGGCTTCTAAACGACGTGCAAACAATGCTACACAGCGGCAAAGCGATTTTGAATGCAGACGATGACTGGGGACTACCGCATCATGCATTGGAAGAACAAACAATATGAAACGGCACATGGAAAATCAACCACAACCATATATTTCTTTTGTTGCCGCTTCGCGCAACGACGGCCACGGCGGAAACATCTTCAAAAGAATGCAGTTGTTCGTCCATGGCCTGATCGAGCAATGCGACCGGCACCGGCTTCCCGCTGAATTGATTCTGGTGGAATGGAATCCGCCTGCCGACAAACCCAGGCTGCGCGAAGTGTTGCCCGCCCCGCCGAATGGAAGTATGCTGCGCATCCGGTATATCGAAGTGCCGCCTGACATCCACAACCGATACCGGCGCGCAAAAGCGATCCCGCTCTTTCAGATGATCGCTAAAAACGTCGGCATACGCCGCGCCAAAGGGAAGTTTGTGTTGTGTACGAATGTCGACTTGCTGTTTTCAAATGCTCTTTTCCGTAAATTAGCTGCTCAATCGCTCGAAACAAACACTTTTTACCGCGCCAACCGCTGCGATGTTCCCGACGAAATGGACCTCGCCTGGACGCTTGAGCAGCAATTAGACTGGAGCAGCAAGCACATCATACGCCGCATTGGCCGCGAATCGCGTTATGCCAGGATCAACCTGGAACATTTTGAGTTCAACGGGAAAAGCCGTTTGAAAAAAATCGTAGCCAATCAGGCGAGTCTGATTCTCAAAGCAATGTGGCCCCCCGAAAAGTGGCAATATTACCAGATGGATACGTTTGCCTGCGGCGACTTTACCCTCCTGTCGCGCGATGCCTGGATGGATATTCAGGGGTATGTGGAGTTGGACCTGTATTCCATCCACATCGACAGCCTTGCGCTGATGGCCGCTGCCGCGCTGGGATACCGGCAGCATGTATTTCCGCCGGAGCTCTGCACGTACCATATTGACCATCCCAGCGGCTGGGAGTCGATGTCGCCTATGGAAAAACTGAAATTTCTGGAAGAACGCCCGGGCATCGATTATGGGATGCTGTACGAAGCCGGAATGTATATTCTAAAGCATCAAAAACGTTTAAACTTGAATCCTGAGAACTGGGGGTTTGCCGGGCATGATTTTAAAGAAACGGTTTTGGGATTTTAAATTCTCACAATTTTTCCAGCACAAAATCCGTCAGTTTGGAAAATAAATGCCGCGTGGCATTGTCGCCGTAAATGCCGTGGTTGCGGTTGGGATAGTAGTAAGTCTCGAACTGTTTATTGGCATTGACGAGCGCATTGATCATCTCCGTCGTTTGTTGCCAGTGTACATTATCGTCGGCGGTTCCGTGGCAGATCAGGTAATTGTCGCCGCGCAGCATGGAGGCGAAGTTGACCGGCGAGTTTTCTTCATAACCCGCGGCATTGTCTATCGTGGTGTGCATGTAGCGTTCGGTGTAGGCCGAATCGTACCATTTCCAGTTGGTGACAGGCGCCACGGCCATGGCCATTTTGAATACGTCGTTGCCTTTCAGGATGCAGGAAGTGCTGAGGTAGCCGCCGAAACTCCAGCCCCAGATACCGATGCGACCGGCGTCTGCCCAGGGTTGCGAGCGGAAGTAGCGCGCCGCTGCGATCTGATCCTGCGTTTCGAATTTACCGAGTTGCAACTGGGTGCATTTTTTAAAATCGCGTCCCCGCGCGCCGGTGCCCCGGTTGTCGACACTCACCACCACGTATCCCTTTTGCACCAGCAGCTGATGCCAGCTGCCCACATACCCATCGTATTGATCCTGAACGGTTTGGGAGCCGGGGCCGCCGTAATTGTCGAACAAAATCGGGTACTTCCTGGTCGAATCCATACGAGCAGGTTGCAGTATCCAGGCATTGAGCGCGGTGCTGTCGGCTAATTTGATCTGAAAAAACTTTTTGTCCACAAAACCGTATTCCCGGCGCAACTGGCGCACCCGCGCATTGTCGACCAAAGTGCGCAGTTCTTCCCCCGAACGTTTGCGCAGCCTCACTACAGGCGGCGTATTCGCGTCCTGCCAGGTATGGGTAAAATAGTCGAACGTCGGGCTGAACACAGCGCTGTTCGTACCTTTTTCCGGGCTGAGCAGGCGGGGCGGGGCACCTTTCAGATCGCCTTCCCATACCTGCCGGTCGAGCGGCGTAGGGGTGGCCGTTTGGTAGTAAAACTTGCCGTTTTCGTGATCGACGCCGTAAAAAGCCGTGACATCGAAGTTGCCCGGAGTAGCGTCCCTGCCCGCATCGCCGGCGGCGGCACCAAACTGGTGAATATGTTGAAAACCGCTGCGTTCGCTGGTCCACAAAAAGCCGCCGTTTTGCAAAAAGGTCAGTTTGTTTTCAGATTCCAGTTCGACATAAGCGGCATCCGTTTCCCGCAACAACAGCCGGGAAGGAATCCATTTTTTGCGGTCTTCCTGGTCAAAAATCACACGCTCGGGCACCGCCAGCAACAGTTCGAGGGTGTCCTGGGGGCGGTTTAACCGACTCAATACCAGTCGGTTATCAATTGTCCAGTTGATGCGGGGCACATAATCGTCCGCTTCGAGGCCCATCACCTCTCCGCTCATGCTGCCTGCACCTGCATCGTACAGGTGTACGCTCACGATGGAATTGGGCGCCCCTACTTTGGGATATTTGAAAGAACTGCGGCGCGGATACATGCCGCCTTCGTACCAGGTGAGCGGAAACTCGGGTACGTTCGTCTCGTCGAACCGGATAAAGGCGAGCATACTGCCGTCGGGACTCCATTTGGCGGCCACCATGCCCTCGCCGTCTACCGGACTGAATTCTTCTTCGTATACCCAGTCAGGCAGGCCGTTGATGATTTTGTTTTTAGCACCGTCGCGGGTGATCTGGGTATTTTGGCCGGATTTTAAATCCTTGATATACAGGTTATTGCCGGTCACAAAGGCCACCCTTGATGCATCGGGCGACAAAGCGACGAACTGTTGTTTTTCCGTTTCAAAAACAGCAGTGGTTTTGCCTGTCTGAAAATGATAGACATAATAATTGGCCAAAACAGAATGGCGGTACACCGATTCCGTAGCCGTACGAAGCAAAAGCAGCGTTTCGTCCTCGCTGAAGGAGAACTGGTCAAATTCCGCTGCGGCAGGCGGCAGTTTCAGGGTTAACACCGAATCGAATTTTTCATTTAACACACTGTGGATATGGAGGCTGCCATTTTCCGCTACTGCATAATGTACGCCGTCTTTCAGGTACTGAAAATTAGCGCCTGATTCGGGGTAAAATTTATAAAAAACAAAGCAATCGTCGAGGGTGATTTGTTTTTGGGCAAACAAAAACCCGGAAAAACAAAAAAAGGCTGCGAGGAGGACAAGATTTTTTTTCATCAGATAAATAGACTTGTTGCGGTGAGTGGCTTTGAGTGAGAAAAAATGCCATTTTTTCGACTGATTAGGCAAATTTTGAAGTCGAAATCGGGTATATTCGGCGAAAAATTTAACGAAGTCAGACGGAAAAAGGGCTTTTTATCGCCAAAGCCACTCACCGCAACAAGTCTAATACGTTTCGGCGAGGCGCAAGGTAAATCACGTGGTTCAAAAATCGTTGGAAATCCGACAAATAGGCACTGTTCACGACAGTTTGGCGGGTTTTCGCGGGTAGTTTTTCGCGAATGTTTGATAAAGTGATACTTTTATTAAAAATTCGAAAAATGACACTCAAACTCTTTTCCATTACCGCCTTGGCAATGCTTGTCGCCGCCGCCGTTTTCATGGCGCCCTCCCATCAGTTATCTTCTACGGAAGTCTCCATATCAAAAAGTCCGTTTCAAACCGTCAATAGCGGGCAACCCGAAGAGCTCGGCCTCGTACATTGGCAGCGCGAGCTCGACGCTGGTCAGGCGGAAGCACAGAAAACCGGCAAACCGCTGTTGATATTGTTTCAGGAAGTGCCCGGATGCTCCAATTGCACCCGTTACGGCAACTCTACGCTGTCGAATCCGCTCATTGTTGAAGCCATCGAGACGTATTTTGTACCCGTTTGTATTTACAACAACAAAGGCGGGAAAGATGCCGATGCGCTCAAAACATTCGGCGAACCATCCTGGAACAACCCTGTGGTGCGTATGGTCCGTGCAGATTATGAAGATATTGTGCCGCGTATTTCCAATTTTAACTCTTCCGCGCAACTTGTACAGGGTATCCGGAATGCCCTGCAAACAACCGGAAAAGGTGTTCCAAAATACATGGAATTGCTGCTGGAAGAATTGTCTGCCCGCGAAACGGGGTTGGAATCAGCGACTTTTACGATGTATTGTTTTTGGAGCGGCGAGGGTACCTTTGGCAGTATCCCCGGGGTGATCGAAACGGAGCCGGGTTTTCAGGATGGCAAAGAAGTAGTGCGGGTTTTATTCAACCCTTCTGTCGTAAAAAAGGCTGATTTGGAAACCCTTACACAACCGAAAGGCATCCAGTCCTGCACTCCAGACAAGGGCTTCCGCAGCGACCGCGAACCTAAATATTACTTAGCCCAAACGGATTATAAATACGTGCCGATGACTTCCCTGCAATCCTGCCGCGCCAATAGCCTGGCCGGGAAAGGCTTGTCGCCCGATGAAGTATTGTCGCCCCGGCAATTGGCGATATTGGAAAAAGTACGGCAAACCCCGAAGAAGAAGTTTAAAAATGTAATTGGGGAGGATATGAAAAAGGCCTGGGCAGAAGCCATATAATGATTACTTTTCGCCCTAAACAAGTACATCATGCCATTGTGGGCCATTATTCTTAGCTGGGTTGGAGTTGTTTACGTCGCGTTATGCGTCGTATTCTATTTTGGGCAGGACTTTTTTTTCTTTCGTCCGGAGCGATTGCCCAAGTGGTTTACATATCAATATCCCTTTCCATTTACGGAAGTGAATTTTGAAATGGAAGACGGGGGCGTGGTGAATGCCCTGCATTTCAAGGTACCCAACAGCAAAGGCATCGTTTTTTATATAAAGGGAAATTCCCGCAGTATCAAGGGCTGGGGCAAATTTGCCAAGGATTTTGTAGGCAAGGGTTTCGATTTTTTTATCCTCGATTACCGGGGTTTTGGCAAAAGCCGGGGCCGCCGCACTGAGGAAATCCTGTTTTCCGACCTGCAACAGGTGTACAAGTGGCTGGCATCGGAGTATGAAGAAGAACGGATTGTGTTGTACGGGCGCTCGCTCGGAAGCGGCCTGGCCGCGCGCATCGCATCCTGGAACAGGCCGCGTATGTTGATTTTAGACTGCCCGTACTATTCTTTTTTATACCACATTTCGCGCTACGCTTTTATTTTGCCTATTCGCTGGCTATTGCGCTACCAGTTACGGACCGACCGTTTTATTAAAAAAATACAGGCGCCGGTGTTCATCATGCACGGCTCTAAAGACCGGCTGATTCCGTACCGGCAAAGCGAAATGTTGCAGCAACTCGCTCCGGGGCAGGTGATGCTTTACCCGATTGCCGGCGCGGGACACAATAACCTGCCGGAATTCCCTGCTTATCACGACCTCCTGTACGATATACTGCATGAGGAGTTGGTGGCGGCGGTGTAGCTGGAAACCCTGTTTACAGAAAAAAATAGAGGTTGTCTCATAAGTATTCGACCAAATAGAAGCACAAATTTTTATTTTGTTTTCGGCGCCAGAGACTTACCAGGTTTTTAAAATCTGGTAAGTCTGACACCAGAATAAAATAAAATTTACTTCATTTTTCATAGCCGATACTTGTGAGACAACCTCTATTTTTTTCTGTAAACAGGGTTTCCATCTACTACTATTCGTCGGCATCGCCTTCGAAGGCTTCAAAATCAAATACCAGGCTGAAACGCAGCGTGTTATCCAAAGGATTGCGCTGGTTGGTCGTCGGTACTAAGTACGAGAAATTGAGGCCGAACACATTGTATTTTACACCGAGGCCGACGCTGAAATATTTGCGGTTGCCTTTCGAGTAGTGCTCGTAGAAGTAACCGGTACGGATCGCAAACTGGTCGTCGTACCAGTATTCGAGGCCGGCGCCGATGGTAATTTCTTTCAACTCCTCGCTGAATCCGCCCGGGGCATCGCCGAATGATTTGAATACGCCGCGGATCGGGGAATACTGTTTGTAGTCGGGTGTGTCGTCGCCGTCTTCATCAATTTCAGGACGAGGGGTAGGTACCAGCAATTTGTTGAAATCGGAGGTGAAGGTCAGGGTGTTATACTCATCCAGATTCACTTTCCAGGCAGCGCCGATACCCAGGTTGCTGGGAATATAGTCACGGTTGATGGAATTGGTGTAGGTGATTTTAGAACCTAAGTTGCTGAACACCGTGCCTACCGTCAATTCACTTTTTACGTTGTTGATTTCAAGCGGCGCTTTGTAGGTGAAAGAAATATCCGCAGCGCCTGCAACGCCCGGTTTGATTTCGTTGCCTTCCACGACACGACCTGTTGCGAGGTTGGAGTAGATAAATTTAGCACCCACAGCAGCTGAAAAGCGTTCAGTCAGTTTACGCGAGTATGCGCCGGTGATCTCAAATTCATTCGGGCGACCTTGTCCGAGCGACTGGCCGTTTTCGTCCGTGAACTCGATATCGCCCAGCGAGAAGTAGCGCAAGCCGAAACCGACGGTCTGAAATTTATCAATTTTAAAATAACCCGCCAGATAGGCTAAGTAAACGTCGTTCAGACCCAGGTTGCGCATCCAGGGCGTGTAGGTGGCTGCCAACGAGATATTTTTGTCTGCAAAAGCCAGTTTCGACTGGTTGTAGTGCATACCATTCGGGTCGGCGGAAGTGGCGATACCTACATCGCCCATAGCGCCACCGCGCGCATCAGGTACAATACGGAGGAAAGGAACGGCAGAAGTGACCGCGTTGGCACAGCGTTCACCTGTGATAGGGTTGTTACCGTTGATACATTTTGGCTGGATCTGGGCATGTATCGCCGTTACCGTCATTACCCATATTGCGGCCAGCAATGCCGGAACTAGTGATTTCTTCATGAGTGTAAAAATTGATGCGTTTAGTGGTATAATGTGACCTGACCTGATTCTTGTTCCGGGTAAGGTGTGGTGTTTCTTCAAGCAAAAAGCGTGCAAAAGTAAGGTGATAATACGTTTTTTGGTGTTTTTGTTTTTTGGTGTTTTCGTGTTTTGGGCGCTTCGCCTTTGGTAACCGTGAGTAGTTCAGGCGAAGCGCCCAAAACACGAAAACACGAAAACACGAAAACACCTATTTCAAAATAACTAATTTTTCAAAATCGCTTTCCGCAGTAGCCGTGGCGCCCGACAGGTCGGTGCCTCGCACTTTCACGCGGTAGAGGTACACGCCGCGGCCCAGCCGGTCGCCGTAATCATCCAGTCCGTTCCACTGTATGTCCGTGACGCGGAACCCGTCTGTAGTCGCCGAATGTTGCAGCGTTTTGACTAATTTGCCGGATACTGTAAAGATACTGATTTGTACATCGAGTAGCTGACCGGCTAAGTTGTGTTCAAACTGGAAAAAAGTATTCGTCGTGAATGGATTGGGGTAGTTTAGCACATGGTCGATAGCGGCTTTGCCATCTTCTGCTACCACAAATTCCGTATAACCTTCGCCCGGGTTATTAGCAATATCCCAACCTTTTACGTGCAGTGTGTGACGGCCCGGCGCAAGATTGCGCAGCGGAAAAACAGCCTGCCCGCGGCGGAAATTATCCTGTTCGCTGACATAAAAATCATTTAACACAATAGTTTCCAGTACATTACCATCCAAAACTGCCGTGAGATCGTGCCCCAGGCTGGTACCGCTTACATTCATCCCGTAGTCGTCAGTGCATTTGATCAGCACCCGGGGGTTGTTGTCCGTAATACCGCCAGTCACAAATGCGTCGGTATTTAAAAACGCCGTCACCACCGGCGGTTTATCGTCTTGGATCAGGTTGGCATTGCCGCCGATTACAATGTTTTTATCAGCGCCAGCCGCATCGAGCGGGGTACCGTTTTCGGCATAGTAGCTGATTTTTCCAATACCGTAGACGTAATTGATGTCTTTGGGAACGATAAATTCGATGGTAAATTGACCATTGCTTACCGTTGCGCTGCCTTTAAAAATGATATTCTTCTGCACGGTGAAAGGGCGCACACTACTTGTTTCGTCCTGGCCGAGGGTTTTGAGTTCCTGCGCTTTATCAAACACCGAAACAAACACCCTGCCGTTGAAAGAGGGAAGTATATTTCCCAGCGTATCCGTCACCATGCCTTCTATTTTTACCTGCATCAGCGCTTTCAGGGTGTCCATCTGGCCCACAGTCACTTCCCGGTCGTTGATTTTGGTGGTTTTTACCCGGTATTCAGGCAAGGCTAAAAACATTGCGGGGTCGCCGAGCAAGGTAAAGCGGCGTGCATTGTCCTGATCGGAAGTCAGGGAGTTCTTGGCGTCTTTCAAAATATCTCCGATGCTGCGGTACTGGCCATCCACGCGTTTGAAAACAAATCGCTGCACGGCATCGGTCAGGATGTTGTTGCCGCCGATAAACACCGCCCGAACGGTAGTGAACAGTGCAATAGCACCGGAATTGGGTTTCAACAATGCCTGTTCGCCACCTGTTACCAGCGAATAATCATCGTATCCGCCAAACGAACAGGTTGCGGTGATGATAAGCGGGTAGCGGTTGGGGTTTTCCCAGCCGGCAATATCATTATTGGTTACCACGCGCTCCTGGGCCAGCCCGCGCGGACCGCCGTGCCCGATGTATTGCAACAGCAGCGACCCTTTAAATACATCTGCATTGATGGCCGCCTGTGCATCCGGGTAGCGTTGGCCACCAGAAGTAGCCACCTGCTGATACGCATCGAAGTAGATTTTATTGATATTGAACCAGTCTTCCGTAGCTGCCGTCATCATGGACAAATCTTCTGCCTGCCGGAGGTGGACATCGTTGTCCTCATCATCTGCCAGAAATACCGTGCGCAGGCGCCAGTCGCCCAGCGTAGCAGCCGAGTTGTCGTATGCCAATATTTTATCCACCACAATCTGCGCTTCCGAAGGCGTACCCACGGTCAGGCGTCCCAAGGCAATATCCAGCGCTCCGATCAGCGAGCCGCCTTCATTATCGCTGAGCAAGGCAAAAAAGTCATCGGAGGGATAGGAAGTAATCGGGCTGAAAGATTCCGGCGTTTCAAAAACGGGAATATAGTCCGCGTTCGCCGGACTAACGGTGTTGTTCCTCGGGTCGAAAGATCCATCGCCTAACAGCAGCAGGTATTCAAATTTATCGGGATTTCGGTCGTACAACATTTTGGCGAAATCGCGCATCGCAACGGGGTCTTTCGCGCCGGAAGAGAACTCGTTATAGAGTTGATTGATATTGACGATAGCCACGTCCAGGCCGCTGTATGCCCTCCGGTGCGCTGCCAGTTGATTGGCCTGCGCCTCAAAATCGGGGTGGTAGAGGATCGCCATGTGCAGGTTTTCGAGGGCATGTATATTCTGACTGGCAATTTTACCGGCCACTGATTCGGGCTTGGGGAAACTGTTGTTGTCGTAAAAAGCAATAAAACTGCGGAGGGTAGTGGCGGTATTCGCGCCAAATTCCACCGTGCCGCCGTTTTGTGTTTTTTGCTGGATAGACGGCAGTTGCGCATTGGTAATATCCCACACATTCAGGTTGCCGTTCACGCCCGAAATGCGGAAAGTCGTGGCCGCCTGGGTCAGAGTGCTCAGGTCGCGGAATTCCATTGCAGTCCCGCTCATGATTAACCGTCGACGGACGTTGATTTCAATAAAATCGAGCCAGCCTTCGCTTTGCTGCACTACTTCCGGGTATTGAATTTTGACATCAAACTGATCGCCAGAAGGTTGAAAACTGCCTTGCAATACGCCCAATGCAGCAAAAGACGCTTCGTTATTGCTGACATTCACGCCGTTGATGTTGCGGGATAAAGTAGTTGATCCGGCAATCAGTTTCACCGAACTGCTCACGCCGCTGCGTCCGGCAAATTCGGCGCGAATCCGTGCTACACTGCTCGAAACCAGGTTGGGAAATGTAAAACTGTAATTCCGTTCGCGGGTCTGGTAAAAATAATCGCCAAACCATTTTTTACCCGATCCCTGCCCGGAAGTGGAAAAATCCAGCAGGTTCACTTTGTCGTCTTCAACCCTGCGAAAATCATCAAACGATTCCGATATTGTCGATGCAGGCACACTGGCCTGTTCTGTTATGCGGAGGCCATTACCATCGCCCGTTTTAACAAAATACCATGCGCGGGAATCATACAGGTGCTTGCGAACGGTCAGTTCCGGGTCGACGGCGCCGGGGCGGTAAAACCATGGGTCTGGTCCGACGGCATAGAACAGGATGTAATCATTTTGGTCAAATTTGCCATCGGATTCCCCTACAACCAGCACTGCGTTTTCAACCAGGTCGTCGGCGCGAAAATCGCTGTTTCGCTCCGGCAGCATCGCGCCGCCATTGCCGTAAATACGGATTGTGCGCGGGTCTGTATTGTCTAAATTGCTGATTCCCAGTTCGTTTTTAAGAAAAGCGTAATCGAGTTTGTAAATACCCGACTGGGCTACGCCAAATTTGTACACTGTTCCGTTGCTCAGCGCGGAGCTGTATGTAAACGGCCCGCCGCGTTCCTTGATGGGTTCGGGAATAACCGTAGTGCGGATATTGAGGGAAAATGAACGCACGCGTTCGTAACCGGCGCCTGTTTTTCTAATGGGAATCAAACGAACCCGTGCAAAAAAACGCTTGCGTTCCTGTTCCAATGTCACTTCCACGCGCACATCTGAATCCAGCGCCGCGTCGTCGCCATTCGGCTGGAAGGAAAATGACTCGAACTGCATGGATGTTACTTCCACCGTCAGTTGCGAACGGCTTGCCAGCGGGATGCGTTCGGAAAATACGGGGATGGTGGGCGCTGCATCGCTGTACGTGGCGTTTTTAAACTCCCAAAACGTTACTACTTCGCCACTCACCAGGGTGTGTTTCGACGGCCCGGCAGCCCATTCGATGGTGCGTTCAATCGGAATAACTGATTGTGCGTGCAGCAAAGGCGTACCCAGGACAAGTAGCAAACCAAGTAAAGTGTTTTTCATTTTCTGAAAACTGATTTGGAAAGTTAAGAGCATTGGCGTGTTTAAAATTAAACGGGTTGCCCGGAGTTGAATTTTTTATACTGTTATGAATGACTTTCCTTTGGACAAGCCCAACGAC
>Ga0163153_10006838_pt1 | contig 12606 bp, 17 predicted proteins | sample OliLakLV19MP6IB1_FD_148629 | JGI IMG/M metagenome (GOLD analysis project Ga0163153, IMG submission 148629) | Freshwater microbial mat bacterial communities from Lake Vanda, McMurdo Dry Valleys, Antarctica - Oligotrophic Lake LV.19.MP6.IB-1 | ecosystem: Environmental > Aquatic > Freshwater >... | reverse complement strand
GCGTTGGAACGTACGCTCCCCCACACTATACTAAACACACCGACAGGGAAGTTCTGTCTACCACGACATTTGCGCGAGGATTCGAACATGGCTGATCAGCCGGTGACTGTGCGGGGAATCGATTTTAAAACCGCGTTCCCGTTTACGATGATTTTCCGATCATTCCGGGCGGCGGTGCATCCGTCTAAGTTGATCCTGGCGGTGATCGCCATGCTGCTGATTTATTTGTCGGGCACGCTGCTCGATGCCATCTGGCCGGAGCGCGCGGTGCGCGGCGAACTGGCGATTTATTCGGATTCGCGCAGCGAGAAAGACTCGACGCGGCTTTATTCCGAGCGCGTCGAAGCGGCGCGAAAGGACGCGCGCGCCGAGTACGAACGGATGCTGGTCGCCACAGGCAAGTCAAAAAACGACGCACGGTTCGGCGATATTAAGTGGACGATTCTTAAGGAGCGCGACGAGCGGGTGAAAGCCGCCCGCGAATCGTTCGCGTCCAGGGAAAAGAGCGCCCGCGAGGATTACGATAAATCGCCTGAAGACAAGAAGGCCGACGCGCGAAAGACGCGCGATGAAACGGTCGCGGCCGCCGAGTCTTCGCGCGACAAGGCGATACTTGCCGGCTACGACCGCGCTAGCGAAGCCTACTTCGATGCCCGCCGCGCCCGCGGCAACGGGCTTTTTGAGACGTTTGTGAATCAGCAGGTGGGCACGCTCAATGGCATTGTGAATTCGGTGCGCGAAGGGCGCTGGCTCGGCCGCGACGGCGTGATTGACCTGCTGGTGCGGTTCTTCACCATCGGCCCGGTCTGGGCGCTTCGATATCACCCGATTTTCTTCATCCTCTTCTTCCTGGCGTTTCTGTCGATCTGGGCGATCTTCGGCGGCGCGATTTCACGCATTGCCGCGGTGCATATCGCGCGCGATGAGAAGATCTCCATCCGCCAGGCGCTGCGATTTTCCACCGCGAAGTTCCTCAGCTTCTTTTCCGCTCCGGTCATTCCGCTGTTCATCGTGGGGGGATTGGGGTTGGTCGTTGCGATTGGCGGCCTGCTGACCAACATTCCGTTCATCGGGCCGATCATCGTCGGCGCGCTGTTTTTCCTGGCGCTGGCGGCGGGCTTTGTGATGACACTGGTGGTGCTGGGGCTTGCGGGCGGTTTCAACCTGATGTATCCGACGATCGCAGTCGAAGGGTCGGACAGCTTCGATGCCATCAGCCGAAGCTTCAGTTATCTTTACGCACGCCCGTGGCGGCTGGCATTTTATAGCGCGATTGCCGTGGTGTATGGCGCGCTGTGCTACATGTTCATCCGGTACTTCTTTGATCTGCTGTTGATGCTCACCCACTTTTTCGCCGGCATGCTGGTTTTCGGCCGGGCAGATAATACCGACCCGCTCTGGAGCATGCTGTGGGCGGGCCCGGTCGTTTCCGGCCGATTGGCCTATTCAGTCGATTATTTCTCGCTGGGCATGGGCCAGAGCATCGGCGCGTTTTTCATCTGGTGCTGGATGCATCTGCTGGCGGCGTTGCTGGGTGCGTTTGCGATCAGCTTCTATTTTGTGTCCAGCACGGTTATCTATTACCTGATGCGCAAGGAAGTTGACGCAACCGAACTCGACGACGTGTACCTCGAACAAAGCGACGAAGATTTCAGCGAAGCGCTGCCCACCGCGACGGTGCCACCGGCAACAACTGAAGTCCCTCCGGCGAGCGCTTGAACGAATCCGTATTGCCCTATCGCTGGCGCGGCGTGGGCTCGTTGGGGTCGATTTGTCCTTCGGCTGCATTGCCCTCTGGCGATTCGCCGCCGGGGGCATCGTTGGGCTCGTCAATGGGAATTTGATACTTCCCGTCAAGCCAGCGGCCTAAGTCAATCAAATTGCACCGATCGCTGCAGAACGGAAAGAACGCGCGCGGCTCATCGGTGGCCGGCTCGTTCACTTTGCGTTTGCAAATGGGACACTTCATGGTGTTCTGCTGCGTTGTTTGACCCGGTTTCATTGCCGCGCAGGCAAACCGTTGCGGTGAACGTGCCGTCGGCGGTCGATTCGGCAGTGATTGTAGCCCCGAGGGTCGATGCAAGCTTGCGGCAGATGGCCAGGCCCAGCCCGCAACGGCGGCCGCCGGCGCTGCGCGACGTATCGGCGCGCCAGAAGCGGTCGAATACCCGTTCAACCTCCCCGGGCGGCACACGGCTGCCGGTGTTGGAGATGCGAATAGCGATCGCACCATTGCCGTTGGTCGCTTCCGATATGCCAATGCGGCTGTTTTCGGTGGCATAATGCGCCGCATTATCCACCAGGTTATTGATAATCACCGAAAAGATTTCCGGATCGGTCGTTGCAGTCAATCGGTTATCGAGAGCGAGATCGACGCTCAGCCGGCGCTGGTCCAGCGTTTCTCGATGACGTTCGAGTGATTCTTCAAACAATTCAACGATGCGCACGTCTGTTCGTTCGACCGGCAGTTGATCGCCGTCGGCTCGGGCCAGAAGCAGAAGGTTGTCGATCATACCGCGCATTCGCCGGGTCACTTGCAGACAGTTGTTGACCACCTGCTGATACTCGTGCGGCTCGCGCCGGCGGGTCGCGCAAACTTCCAAAGCCGTGTGCAGGCCGGCCAAAGGCGTGCGCAGCTCGTGGGCGGCGTCGGCGGTGAAGGCTTGCTCGCGGTCGAACGCGTGTTGCAGCCGCTGCAGCAGCTCGTTCAATCGTTTAACGATCGGCTGCAGTTCGCGCGGCGCGTGCTCCACTGCAAATCGGGTGTCCAATTGTTGTGCGTCGATGGCGGCGATTTCGTTGGAGATGCGTTCGACAGGCTTCAACCCCCGGCGGATGACGGCGGCGGAAACCGCCAGCAGCACGCCGGCGCCGATGCCGCACACCCCCAGCAGCAACCAACGTAAACGCTGCAGCAGCCGATCCAGTTCGGTGGTTGCCTTTGAAACGCTGACGGTGACAACCGGCTGCCGCCCGCCGACCTCGAGCAATTCTTCGGCGTCGAGATGCGGCGTCACCTCGACGGAAATGGCTCGGCCACGCCGCCCATCGGGCAGCGCAACAAACTCGCCCGCGCCGCCGAGAGAACTTCGGACCCGGTAGCCGGGGTATGGGCGCAGCGACGGGGACTGTGCGGTGCGCTTCCCGTCATCGGTCACCAACTGGTAATACTCCGGTGTGCCGACGCCGCTGAATTCTGGAAGTCGTCCCAGATCAGATGCTTCCAGTCCGATCCGATCATTGATGAATTCGACCATCGACCCCAAAACCTTTGCCTTGCTGCGGAGGTTTTCATCAATTTCGCGAACCAAAAAATTCCGCGCCAACCAGTAAAATGTCACGGCGGCGGCGGCGAAGACGAGCACGGTGGCGATCGTCGAACCGATCAGGAGTTGGCGTCGAACCGACTTCATGCGCCGCTTTCGCCCAGCACATAGCCGTGCCCGCGCCGGGTGTGGATGAGCCGAGGCAGACCTTCACGTTCGATCTTTCGGCGAAGATGGGCGATGAACACGTCTACCACGTTGCTGTCGGCGTTGGAATCGAATTCGTACACATGTTCCCAGATGTCGGTGCGCGTGACGACTTTGCCGGCTTGCATCGCCAGCAGGTGCAGCATGGCGTATTCCCGGCTGCTTAGATCGATCGTTTCTCCACCGCGGCGAACGGTTCGACGGGTGGTATCAAGTTCAAGATCGGCGACTTTGATCACGGGGGATTTGACGTCGTACTTCCTCCGAACCAGCGCCTTAACCCGCGCCAGCAGTTCGGCAAAAGCAAAGGGTTTGATGAGGTAGTCATCCGCGCCGCCGTCAAGCCCGCGCACGCGGTCGGCCGGCGTGTCCTTTGCGGTGAGGATCAGCACACACGCCGCTTTGCCCAGTTTTCGCAGGCGCTGGAGGATGGTCATCCCGTCCATGCCGGGCAACATCAGATCAAGCACAATCACGTCAAAATCAGACGAGGCCGCCCGCCAAAGACCTTGTTCGCCGTCGGCAGCAGTGTCGACGGCGAACCCGGCTTCACGCAATCCCTGCGCGATGGAATCGCGCAGGAGCTGAAAATCTTCGACAACAAGTACTTTCATGGTCGTGTTGGGCAATGGTGATCAATCATCATCTTTTTCGTCTTTGTCATCCTCGTCGCCGTCTTCACCGTCGGTTTCCGTGTCCAGTGCTTTTTTGGACAGCGTTCCGTCGGCCAGCACGACGACTTCCCATTTCTTGCCATCGATGAGTATGTCGGCTTCGTACATGGTCTTGCCGGCATCGGTAACGCGGTCGATCTCGTCGATCTTGCCACCCGAAGACGCCTGCATGAGCGCCGATTTCACCGCAGCGGGGACCTGATCGATGGTGACGGCCACGCCGTCCTCTTCGTTACGATCGTCGCGATCGTTCTCCGCGTAGTGATTGGTGCAACCCGCCACCGCAACGCTCAACGCCAAGGGCAAAACACCGTGAAAAGTAATCCTCATGAACCTTCCTTTCGTTAGAATTATTAAGATATCGCTTATTTATGAAAGCGGGGTGAAATTTCCTCGGGGAGCAATTTTTTTTGATACGCCGGACCAGATTTCACGATCATTTCATGCTTCGGAACAGATAAACTAGCGTTTGCTGGTGATCGAGCGTTCGAAGTTGATTTTTCAGGAGATACTCATGCTGCTTCGTTCACTAACTGTTCCCTCGGTCGATGGCGTGGACGCTGCTCCTGCGGCTTACCCGGTGCGTGACGATCAACTGCTGATCGAACGCCTGGAACCACGCGTTTTGTTTACACAGTTTGTCTCAGCCGTGGATAACCCGTTCTTTCCATTGAACCCGGGCACCCAGTTCACCTATCGCGGGACTGCTGAAGATGGCGGGGCGATGCTCATCGAGATAAGCGTTCTCGAAAGGAAAAAACTCATCGCCGGCGTGCGATGCACGGTGAAGCAGGTCCACGAATATGTGAATGGTGTGCTCACCGAGAAAACGTTCGACTGGTACGCGCAGGATCGAGCGGGCAATGTGTGGTATTTCGGCGAAGACAGCACCGAGATCGAAGATGATGTGATCATCAGCCGCAGCGGTTCGTGGCAGGCGGGTTTGGACGGTGCCGAGCCGGGTATGATTATGGCAGCGCGGCCGAAATCGGGAGATCAGTACCGGCAGGAGTCTTTGCCGGGCGTGGCCGAAGACCAGGCGCGCGTAGTCACCACGCAAGGCCGGTTGCGGACACGCTTGGGCGTGTTTCGCGACGTGGTGATGACCGTTGAGACCACCCCGCTGGATCCTGAAGTGTTGGAGTACAAATATTACGCGCGCGGGTTGGGGCTAATTCGCGCGGTGGGTGTGCAGGGAGAGCTTGAAAGCGTTGATCTGACGGAAATCGATCAACCGATCGTGTCGCACAGGCATTCGAGCGCGGGGTTGAGCAGCCTATCGTCGATGACTGCGACGATCCGCGTCGGCCCCAACCTGCTGGCCGGCCGGACGCTAGCCACTGAACTGTTTGCCGTCGGTGCAATCGGCGGCGACGAGCCGATTGATCGGGATGTATTTGCGCTTTCGGCGGCGCTTTAGCGGGTGTCGAAAGAGATTGAGTGGTCACTCCGACTTGCCGCGGGATTTTGGCGGTTTCCCTTCCGGCTTTTCGGAAGGCGGTGCCGTTGGGGGAGGAGCGGCGGGTTGCGACGATTCCTTTTGCGTCGATTCTTTGTGGCGGGATTCTTTGTCGCGAGATTCTTTCGGTTTACTGTCTCCTTTGGCCGGCGACTCGGTGGATGACCCGCCTTCGCCGGCCTTCTTTGTTTCGCCGGTGGACGGCGCGTCGGCCTTGGCGGCGGCTTTATACTTTTCGCTCCGATAGTCGGTGATGTAAAATCCATCGCCCTTGAACAGCAGCGCCGCGCCTGTGCCAATGAGCCGGCGGAGCTTTTGCTTTTTACACTTGGGGCACTTCTTCAGCGACGCCGCGGTGATGGATTGGAACTGCTCGAACTCGTGTTTGCAGCTTTCGCAGCGGTAATCGTAGGTGGGCATGGTTGTGTGTCGTGTGTCGTGTGTTGTGTAATGTGTATTGTGTGTTGCGAGCAAGAAAGGGTAAAGCCGACCACCTTGCTGCCAACTAGCCACTAACAACTCAGCGCTAATTGCCTTTGCTGACGATCACCGACGCCGGACGCAGAGTTCTGCCGTGCAGCGCGTAGCCGCGTTGCAGGGTTTGCAAAACGGCGGGATCGTCATATTTTTCGCTCGGCTGCTGCATCACCGCTTCGTGCTTGTTCGGATCAAACGCATCACCTTCGGCCGGCGACACCACTTCTACCTGCTGCTGCGCGAGAACGGCCATCATCTGATCGTGAACTAATTGCAGCCCGCGCAGCACCGTGGCGGTATCGATCACCGCCGCATCGACGGCGAGCGCACGTTCAAAGTTATCGATCACGGGCAACATTGCCTTGATGAGCGCGCTGTTGGCGTACTGCAGCCGCTGCTCGGTGTCGGCCTCGAGCCGGCGGCGGGAGTTTGTGAAGTCGGCCTGCACCCGCGCCAGGCGGTTACGGGCGTCGTCGCGCTCGGCGCGGAGTTTGATGGTCTCGTTGCTGTCGTCAACGTCGCCTGTTCCCGTGGCGGCTTCCTGCTCGGCGAGGTTGGCCAGATCATCGAGATTCGGCTCGTCGTCTTTGATGTTTTGATTTTGCTCGCTCATGTCGATTCAATTTCGGAACTGGATTTCAGATTGTGGATTTCAGATTGCCTCAATCTGCAATCACAAATCCAAAATCCGCAATTCCTACGCGTCGCCTTTGAAGACACCTTTGATCTTATCCATGAAACCTTTCTTCTGCGGCAGCACGTCGACGTCTTCGGTCGCCGCGAAATCGCGAAGGAGTTGTTTCTGCTTGTCGCTGAGCCTCTTGGGCACTTCCAGCAATATTTGTACGATCTGGTCGCCGGTGCGGTGCGACCGCAAATCGGGCAAACCCTTCCCCTTGAGTTTGAACATTTCCCCGTGCTGTGTGCCCGAAGGCACTTCCAGCATCTCGGTGCCTTTGAGCGTCGGCACATCAAGCTGCCCGCCGAGCGCCGCCTGCGTGAAGCTGATGGGCACCTGGCAGACAATGTCATTGCCGTGCCGGCTGAAAAGCTCGTGCGGCTTGACGGCAATATAGCAGTGCAAATCGCCCGCTGGCGCGCCCGGCTCGCCGGGCTCACCTTCACCGGCGATGCGCACGGCCTGGCCTTCGTGCACGCCGGATGGAATTTTGATGCTGACGGATTTCTTACGAAGTTGCCGCCCGGTTCCGCCGCACGATTTGCAGAAATCTTTGATTACCGTCCCGCGCCCACGGCAGTTGGGGCAGGTGGTGACCATGCGGAACATGCCCCCAAAACCTTGCTGCGCCACGCGCCCCTGCCCGCCGCACTGCCCGCAGGAAACGGGCTTTGAGCCTTGTTTGGCACCGCTGCCATCGCAGGTGGAGCACAGATCCTGTTTCTCAAATTCGATCGTCTTCTCGGCACCGACAAGCACTTCATTCAGCGAAAGTTCAACTTGCGTCTCAAGATCAAAACCGCGCGTGGCGCGCCGCTGCCCGGCGCCACCCCCGCCGCGCCCGCCCATTCCACCGAACCCGCCGCCGAAGATGTCTTCGAACATCGAGAAGATGTCGCCGACATCCATATGCGAAAAATCATGCTGGCCTTGCACACCCTGGTGCCCGAGCTGGTCGTAGCGCTGCCGCTTGGTGGGGTCGGAAAGTATCTCGTAGGCTTCGGCGCACTCTTTGAACTTCAGTTCCGCCTCGGCATCGCCGGGCGTGCGGTCGGGGTGATACTTCATCGCCAGCCGGCGGTAAGAGCGCTTAATCTCCTCCCCGTCGGAGGTGCGGGTGACGGAGAGGACTTCGTAGTAGTCGCGTTTGGTGGTGGCCATCGACATCTCGTAGGGTGCGGCATCGCACCAGTTCCTTTGGTAAACGTCGTGCAACGAGTTGCACGCTACGGGGTCCTAGGACGATTCGCCGGCTGATCGTCATCCCACCAATCCGGCAATGGAAACGTAGGAATCGGCTCCTTCTCGCCGCGCTCGCGATAGTCAAGCCAACGTTGGATCGAAGCTGCGGTTTCACCGGATTTTTCACCGTTGAGCAGGCCTTCAACTGAAATATCTTCGTTCAACTCGGGCCAGTGAATGCCTTCGACATTCAGTTCGAAAATATCCCGTTCGGCCGGCGTTCCGTGAAACAGCCGCGGGAACCATACAAGCGGCGCCGAAATCGTCCGGGCGTCGGAAAGCTCGACAGTCAAAGTGTTGTCGGTCAGGCGAGCGCCGACTGGCTCAGGGATGACCACGGGTTTAACCAAGATGTTCATGCCAAGCCTCCAGAAGTACCTGACGATTTTCCACGACGAGCCTGTGCAGCTTACTCAACTCATGGTTCGCAAAGCCAAGGCTCGAAGCCAATTGTACGGCGGGATCGAGCCAGAATTTCGCTTTGCAGCGATCTCGATAAACATGAATGTGCGCCGGTTCGTTATCCTCCCGTGAGAAAAACGCAAAACGATAGGGTCCAATGCACCGAACATTTGGCATCAGACCGTGACCTCGACTTGACGGGTTTCGAAGGTGAGCGGCAAGCCTTTCTCGGCACGAACTTCAAGGCAGACTTTGATAGCCTTCTTCACATTGCTGACTGCCTGCAGCTTTGTTTTACCTTGACTGACACAGCCGGGAATCGATGGGCATTCGGCGATCCAAATGCCGTCTTCGTCGCGGGTGATGGGGAATTTCATAACGACTCCAAACAACGATCTATCGCCGAATTCTGAAAGGCACTTATTTGTCTTCGACCCATTCACCTGAAGCTTCGTCAAAACGCAATCGCGCCTCAGTTTCTAACACCACGACTTTGCCCTTTCCCGCACCGTGTACAGCGGTCCACATCTCTCCGCGCCTGATCAGAAACTTCAAATCGTGATCGTTCGTGAGGATCATTCGCTGATCGAATTCACCATCTCCATTCAGGTCGTCCCAAATTATCCCGGTTGGCGGCGTGCCCACGGTGTATTTTAGTGCGCGAGTGTCAAGATTTAGTTCAATGTGATTGCGGCCTCCCGGGGTTGTCAGCACGGACAATACTCCAGCGCCTTGGGCATCCTCTCGAACGCCAACCACAACGTTCTCGTTTCGATAAACAACCGTGCCAAGAACTTCCTTGGCGATCTTCATTTCCAGCTCTGCCTGATCTACAGGCTCCGATTTCTGACCCTCTGAAAACGTCGCGGCGGCAAGAAGGACCGTGGTGGCCACGATTGTGGTGCAGGTCAAAAGAACCTTGGTGGTCGTCGCCATGCTCACCCCGAGGTGATGGAAAACTCTCCCGGCTCGCGGTTTGCCGCCGCAAGCGGGGAGAGGGAGTAAGAAGGATTACACCACCGCGCCCGAAACCGGCTCAAGCACCTCACCCTTCTTTTCCTTCAGCTCAGTAATCAGCACATCAGTCGTCAACGCCAAACCGATGGCACTGGCGGCGTTGAGCAGCGCGGTGCGGGCGACTTTGGTGGGGTCGATCACGCCCATTTTGAACAGGTCGCCGAACTCTTCGGTGGCGGCGTTGTAGCCGTAGCTGGGGTTGTTGTTTTCCAGAATCTTTGCCACGATGACTTCGCCGTCTTCGCCGGCGTTGTCGGCAATCTGGCGCGCGGGAGCCTGCAAAGCGACGGCGATGATTTCGAAGCCGAGCTTCTCATCACCCTTCACTTTGCTCTTGCCCGCTTCAACTGCTGCAATCGCGCGAAGGAATGCCACGCCGCCGCCGGGGACGATGCCTTCCTGTGCCGCGGCTTTGGTGGCGTGCAGGGCGTCGTCGATCAAGTCTTTGCGTTCCTTCATTTCCGTTTCGGTGTTAGCGCCGGCCTTCACCACCGCCACGCCGCCGGTGAGCTTGGCCAGGCGCTCCTGTAGCTTTTCCTTGTCGTAGTCGCTGGTGGTGCCTTCGATCTGCTTGCGGATTTGATCGCAACGGCCTTCGATTTCCTTCTTTTTGCCGGCGCCTTCGACGATAAGCGTGTTGTCTTTATCGACCACGATGCGCTTGGCGCTGCCGAGGTCTTCCAGTTCAACATTTTCAAGCTTCAGACCCAGGTCTTCGCTGATGAACTTGCCGCCGGTGACAGTGGCCAGGTCGCCCATCATGGCTTTGCGGCGGTCGCCGAAGCCCGGACACTTGACCGCGCACACCTTGAGTACGCCGCGCAGCTTGTTGACGACCATCGCCGCCAGGGCTTCGCTTTCAACATCTTCGGCAATGATCAGCAGCGGCCGGCTGCCCCCGACGATTTTGTTCAACAGCGGCAAGAGTTCGGCGAGATTGCTGATCTTCTTTTCATGAAGCAGGATGTAGGCATCTTCCAGTACGGCCTGGAGTGTCGTGGGATTGGTGAGGAAGTACGGCGAGAGGTAGCCCTTATCAAACTGCATACCTTCGGTGTATTCCAGCACGCTCTCGGTGCCCTTGCCTTCATCAACGGTGATGACGCCTTCCTTGCCCACTTTCTGCATCGCGTCGGCCATCAGTTTACCGATGTGCTCGTCGCCGTTGGCGCTGATGGTGGCGATTTTCTTATAGTCGTCATAACCCTTCACCGGCTTGCTCTGCGCGGTGATGGCATCGGCGGCAACTTCGGCCGCTTTGATGATGCCGCGCTGCACCTGCACGGGGTTGGCCGCGCCGCTGGTGACGTACTTTAGGCCCTCGGTGTAAATGGCCTCGGCAAGCACTGTGGCCGTGGTGGTTCCGTCGCCGGCGACATCGCCGGTTTTGCTGGCGACCATGTTAATGAGCTTGGCGCCCATGTTTTCGAAAGGCTGCGGCAGCTCGATTTCCTTGCTGACGGTCACGCCGTCTTTGGTAATGCGCGGGCTGCCCCAGCTCTTGCTGAGGATGACGTTGCGTCCCCGCGGCCCGAGCGTCGCCTTGACGGCACGGGCAAGCTGCGACAACCCATTGGCGATTTCCGCCCGGGCGTCTACATCGAATTTCATTTGTTTAGCGGCCATGTGAACCTCGTTTGTTGTAGGTTGTAGGATGTTTGTTGTGCATCAATTGGGCAAAGGTCTACGACTGCGGCTGGCTCTTCCAACCTACAACGTCCGACCCACAACCCACTTCATTCCAGTACGCCAAGAAGATCGGATTCACGCAGAATGACGAACTTCTCGCTGTTAATTTCCACATCGGTCCCGGCGTACTTGCCGTAATAAACGACATCGCCGACGCGCACGCCGACTTCGGTGCGCTTGCCATTGTCGTCAAGCTTGCCCGGCCCGACGGCGAGAACTTTGCCCTTCGTGGGCTTTTCTTTAGCCGCGTCGGGGAGGTAAAGGCCGCTCTTGGTCTTCTCTTCCGCTTCGGTTTGGCGGACGATGACACGATCTGCTAGGGGTTTGAGTTTCATATTGTTCCTTTTGCGTATTACGCGGATTTCCTTCGCTTAATTCCGTTTCTCTGAGACAGCCAGCCTTTTATCGAAGCGGCGCTCTCCTGGCTCCGGCGGCCTGCCAGGAAACTTTCCAGGCTCAAGTCTTCATCAAGATCCGGCCAGTGAACGCCTTCGCCATTTCCGATCAACCGCCAGTGATTCCGCTCCGCGGGTAACCCGTGTTGCAGTCGCGGATACCACGACAGGGGCAGCGACACGCGACGTCCGTCCGAGAGCGTCACGGTCAACAACTCCGCGTCAGCCACCACAAAACTCACGGCGACTGGCAACTTATTATTGGCCGAACTCACGGTACCACCTTTCAAGCCACCTGACCCGATGCAGTTGAATGATCGCTTCGATCCGATTCAGTTCCTTTTTCGAAAAGCCGTTGTTCCTTTCAAGCCCGGTGGGATTGAACCAGAACTTCGCAGTCTCCCGATCACGCTCCACATGCACATGCGGCGATTCCTGCCGATCGGCCGAGTACCAGAAGAAGCGATATGGGCCTTCAACTAAAACGGTCGGCACATGCACTCCATAAAATACTCACGAACTCATTTCGGACATTTTTCCGCCGTTTATTTTCAGTTATCATTCTCAACGCTCGCTATATCGTTAGTGCCGATGGTTCAAGAAAACGTTCCTGACACCATTAGTTCACTTTCCGAGGGTTTTGGCTAGCTTTAAGCTGCGCTGAAAAACTTAATGCCACATGCGATCAGTGTCACGATAACTCCCAGAGGACCCGCGACCATCCACAGCTTGAGCCATCTCGCAAATCGCCGACCCATTAGCAAATCGACAATCAACCCACCAACTGGAATGGACAGAACCATCCAATACCACTTAAAAACAAGAATCCCAGAGCAAAGGCCACCCAGTAGCAAACGGAATTCAAACCATCCGCAAAGTTCTGTCTCTCGGGCTCCGCGAAAGGCTCGGGACATTCGCTCCAAAGAACAGGATAACTCCGCAAAGCCTTTTCAATGTTAACACCCGCAACCCGCGCACTCATGGTCAAACCTATTCCGACCATCATCACATAGTTACTGCAGTTCATGGATGTTATCGCGCTGCGGCACCAACCGCCGTATATGAGAATTACATCATGTCATCCATCCCACCCATTCCC
>Ga0163153_10006836_pt1 | contig 12617 bp, 7 predicted proteins | sample OliLakLV19MP6IB1_FD_148629 | JGI IMG/M metagenome (GOLD analysis project Ga0163153, IMG submission 148629) | Freshwater microbial mat bacterial communities from Lake Vanda, McMurdo Dry Valleys, Antarctica - Oligotrophic Lake LV.19.MP6.IB-1 | ecosystem: Environmental > Aquatic > Freshwater > Lake... | reverse complement strand
TAGGCCAGCGCCCCGCGATACAGCGGCGCGCGCTGCTCGGCCCCGCCCACCATCTTGCCGCCCAGCCGCGCGTTCGACATCAGCCATAGCGGCCAATCCTGCTCGGCGGCGTAAGTGTTGAATTGGGTCAGCAGCGCCCACAGCGCCTGCCGCCCCGCGATCTCGGCATAAGCCTGCACCAGCTCGCGCGCTACCGCGCCCACGGTCTTCGCCAGCAATTGGGCCGGGTCATCGGTTTCTACCTCTTGCGCCACGCGCGGCGGGGCCAGCGGCCGGTTGGCGAAGTGATCGTGCAGCAGCACCGCGCCCGCCAGCAGCGTGTGCCCGGCCAGCGCCAGGGCATGGCCCAGCGCCAGCCCGGGGGCCGCCACCGCCAGCACCGCCGCGCCAAAGCTCAATAGACCCAGCCCCACCGCCCAGCCTACGGCCGCGCGGGTCAGCCGCAGCCAGGCCGGGGTCGTCACCACCGCCGCTACGGCCAATGGGGTGTAGGCCAGCAGCCGCCCCCACGCGGCGGCGGTGGGCGTCAGCAACCCAGCCAGCCCGAAGCGCCCCGGCTCCAGCGCCGCCACCTCGGCCCGCAGCAGTTCGGCCCGCTGCAGCGCGCTCGCCGGCGTGGTCTCCGGCATAATCAGCAAGAACTCCTCGCCGCCAAGGCGGCAGGCGATGTCCTCGGCCCGCAGCTTGCTCTTGAGCAGTAAGCCGATCTCGCGCAGCAAGGCATCGCCGGCATCGTGGCCGTGCGTGTCGTTGAACTGCTTGAAGTGATCGAGGTCGAGAAACAGCACCGCTACGCCGTGCTGGCTGCGGGTGGCACGGCTCACTTCGCGCTCCAGGGTTTCCTGCATATAGCGCCGGTTGAACAGGCCGGTCCCCTAAGCCGCGCCCGTGCTCAACCCGCCGCCGATGCTCAAGGTGTGGTGCTCGTGCTGAAAGGTGGCTGAAGTATTGGCGTTTCTGGCTGCAAGACTAATGTTAGACACGAGGTTCTGCTGGCGGCTGTTGGCCGGTTGGACAACGGCGACAGGCGCCTCACCGTCGAGGCTGGTTCTGATCGCAAGGTGGGGTGATGCGAGCGGCTATCTGACCGCAACCGCTTTTTTAGGCCAGTGGGTGGGCAGGCCCACCCACTGGCCTAAAAAAGCGGCGGCTCGCCCAAGACGGCAGCGCCCCTAGTCTCGGTTGCCTGCCAAGCGGTGTGGTTAAAGCAAAAGCCCCTTGTTTACAAGGGGCTTTTGCTTTCGAGCGTGCTTGGGGTGCCTGACGGGGCTCGAACCCGCAACATCTGCATCCACAGTGCAGTGCTCTGCCATTAAGCTACAGGCACCATATCACTACCACTCACCCACCGGGCGTGAGCCTTGCCACCCAAAGCAACAGACCAGATTCTATCATGGTCTGGCGGGCTGGGCAAGGCAACGGTTGATTTTGCCGCGCCGCGCTCACCCGGCCGCGCCGACCAGCGCCTTCACCCGCGCCGCGACTTCGGCGCGCGGCACGCTGGCCTGCGTGCGTTGGCTCAGGTCTTTGATCGTCACCGTGCCCTGCGCCAGTTCGTCCGGCCCCACCAGCGCCGCATAGCGCACGCCGGTGGCGTCGGCATACTTTAGCTGCCGTTCGAGTTTCACGGCCTCCGGATACCACTCTGCTCGCACGCCGCCGGCCCGCAACTCGGCCGCCAGCCGTAGCGCCGCCGGGCCGCTGGTCTGATCCCACTGCGTCACCAGCACGTCGGCCGGCGAGGCGCGCAGCGGCGGCACCTTGCCGTACTTCTGCGCCACCAGGCTCATCACCATGTCACCCATCGCGAAGCCGACGCCGGGCAGCCGGTCGCCGCCCACGTCGCCCACCAGGTTGTCGTAACGCCCGCCGCCCAAGATGGCGCGGAACTCGCCCTCGCGGTCGCGGGCTTCCAGCACGGTGCCGGTGTAGTAGTCCAGCCCGCGGATCACGGTGGCGTCGTACTCGATGTAGTCGCCGATGCCCAGCGCCTCGGCCGCCGCCACGAAGGCGCGGCACTCGTCGGACTTTTGCCACAACTGCGCGTCGGCCAGCAGCGCCTTGAGGCCGTCAAGTTGGGCGGGCGTGACCCCGACTTCACCGGCGTACTTGTCCCAGGCCTCGGCGCTCATCTTGTCGCGCCGGTCAATCAGGCGAAACACGCCGGTCTTGTTCTCGGTCAGCCCGAGCGCCGCCAACTCGGCATCCATCAGCCGGCGGTTGTTGAATTGCAGCTTGATGTCGGTCGCGGTGAAGCCGATCAGCCGGAAGAACGTGACTGCCACGGCCGCGATCTCGGCGTCGGCGGCGGGGCTGTCCACGCCCAGCAGATCGGTGTTCCACTGGAAGAACTCGCGCCCGCGCCCTTTCTGCGGACGCTCGTAGCGCCAGAACGGGCCAAAGCTCCACCAGCGGATGGGGCGCGGTAACTGGCCCTGGCGCGTGGCGACCATGCGCGCCAGCGACGGCGTCAGCTCCGGCCGCAGGGTGATCTGGTCGCCGCCCCGGTCGAGGAACACAAACGCCTGTTCCTTGACCAGCTCCTCGCCCGACTTGGCGGCGTACAGGTCAAGCGTTTCGAGGAACGGCCCGTCGTACTCCTGGTAGCCGAACTGCTGCGCGGCGGCGCGCATGTTGGCGTACAGCCAGTTGCGGAGCAGCATTTGTTCGGGATAGAAATCGCGCGTGCCTTTGACGGTTTGGACTTTGTTTTTCATGCTGACCATCCGGCTCACAAATAAAAACGGCGCAGGGCTTGTGACCCGCGCCGTTGGAGTGTTGCTTTCCGTAGCCGCGTTCAGCCCAAGCCAAAACTACCATGCCGATGATGGTGGTGGTTTGGGTGGGAGTGGGTGAACACGTTGGTGGACATCGGCCATTACTATAGCATTCCTGATTGGCGGTGTAAATAGCCAAACTGATCGGGAGGGCCGGAGGCTGAGGGACTCGGCGGCTGCGGTGTGTGCCGCTTGCTTTCTGCTCCTTTTGCCCCAGCACCGCCTTTGACATACACTACCGCGCAATTCGCCTCCACCGGAGCAACCCTCACGTGACCACACTCAATCGCGGGTGGAGGCCTTCGCGGGCGTGCGCGCCGTGAGCCGCGAGCAGCGCACGGTGACCGGCTACTTCGGCGGGGTGGCGCGCGTGCCGGCGCTGGCCCTGGATAACTTTCGCTTTATTGACCCATAACGCAAGGGAGGGTGTGATGGCCGCCGCGCTACCGATTGACCTCGACCGTATGCAGACGTTTCTGGTAGGGCTGCTCAATATTCCCAGCCCCACCGGCTTCACCGATCAGGCGTTGGCCTACGTGCAGCAGGCGCTGGCCGGGCTGCCCCTGACCGTCACCCGCACCGGCAAGGGTGCGCTGGTGGCCGAGTGGCCCGGCCGCGCCGCCGACGCCCCGCGCGCCCTGACCGCGCACGTAGACACGCTGGGCGCGATGGTCAAAGAGATCAAAGACAACGGCCGGCTGAAGCTCACCAAGCTGGGCGGCTTCGCCTGGAACACGGTCGAGGGCGAGGGCTGCACCGTCTTCACCGCCGCCGGCCAGGCCGTGCGCGGCACGCTGCTGATCTACAAAGCCTCCAGCCATGTGCATGGCGCGGAGACCAACGAAACCAAGCGCGAGGACGCCACGATGGAGGTGCGGCTGGATGAGCGCACCGTCAACGCGGCCCAGACGCGCGCCCTCGGCCTTCAGGTGGGCGACTGCGTGGCCTTTGACCCGCGCGTGGAGGCCGGGCCGGCCGGTTTCATCCGCTCGCGCCACCTGGACGACAAGGCCGGCGTGGCGGCGGTGTTCGGCGCGGTCTGGGCGCTGCTGGCGGCCGGCGAGCAGCCCGCCCAGCGCACCACGCTGCACTTCAGCCACTTCGAGGAGGTTGGGCACGGCGCGGCGGCGGGCCTCCCGCCCGACCTGGCCGAGCTGATCGCGGTGGACATGGCCGCTATTGGTGCGGGCCAGGAGTCAGACGAGTTCAACGTCACCATCTGCGCCAAAGACTCTGCTGGGCCGTATGACTTATCCTTGCGGCGGCGGCTGGTGGCGCTGGCCGAGCAGGCCGGAATCCCCTACAAGCTCGACATCTACCCGTTCTACGGCTCCGACGGCGAGGCCTACTGGCGCGCCGGCGGCGATGTGCGCGTGGCCCTGCTGGGGCCGGGCGTTGAAGCGTCGCACAACTACGAGCGCACCCACGTAGACGCGCTCGTGCGCACCGCGCAACTCTTAGCCGAGTATCTCAGGCGGGCCGCATGACACTCCGCATTCACGCCGTCACCCCCGAAGTGTGGACCATTGAGCCGGATGGCCGGCTCAACCTGCCGGCCTCGCGCGCGATTGAAGACGCCCTGCGCGACCTGTGCAACGCCGGCAACGCGCGCGTGGTCATCGACCTGACCGAGGTCATGTATGTGGCCTCGGCCGGACTGAAGGCGCTGCTCAACGGGCTGCGCCGCGCCCGGCTGCTGGGCGGCGATGTGCGCCTGGCCGCCCTCAACGACCGCGTGCGCGACGTGTTTGAGATGTCCGGCTTCGACCAGGTCTTCAGCCTCTACGCCACGCCGGCCGAAGCCATCGCCAGCTTTGCCGGCAGCCCCGGCGCGCCCGCGTGAGAGTCGAGTCTCGGGCGTGAACCCAACCGGCTATGTCATCATCCTCTTTCTGGCGCTGGCCGGGCTGACGGCGCTGTTGGTGCGGGGCTGGCAGTCGCGCCGGGCGTTGGTGCGCCGCCTGAACGAACTCAGCAAGCTGGAGGCCATCGGCCGCGCGCTCTCGGCCGCACCGCTGGATTTGGCGCACCTGGCCGAGCTGGTCTGCGCACAGGCCGGCCAACTGGTCAACACCGACACCATTCAACTCGGCCTGTTCGAGGGCGACCGCTACCGGCTGCTGCTGTGGATCGTGGCCGGTCAGCGCCGCCCGCCGGCCGAGTTCCGCCTGACTCCCGACAACCTGGGCATCATGGGCTGGCTGCGCGAGCAGCGCCTGAGCCTGCTGGTGCACGACTTCGAACGCGAGACGCCGTTGCTGCCGGCCCAGCCGCGCTACAACTCGCCCAACCCGCCACACCTCGGCCGGGGCGATCCTAGAAACGATGTCCACGGCGGTGCAGGCACATGTGGGCGCGCGCGAGTCGTTTGACGACATGACTATGGTAGTACTGAAACGCAGCGAGTGATGTGATAGGATAACGCCAGCCGTAGCAGTTTATGGGAGATTTCACTCGATGCGTCGGAAATTTCGCTGGTTATGGGCCTGCCTGGGGCTGGCGCTGGCCGTTGGGCTGGGGCTGAGTCTGACGACCGCTGTGCTGAAGTCCGCCGAAGCCGCCACCGCCGGTCTGGGCATCGGCTGGGTGCCGTATGCCATCGGCCTAACCGAGCCGGTGGACATTGCCTTCACGGGCGTCCCGACCGACACGCGCATGTTCGTGGTCGAGCGCGCCGGCAAAATCAAGGTGGTACTCAGCAACGGCACGGTGCAGACCACGCCGTTCCTGAGCATTACGACTAAGGTAGACGACCACTATGGTGAAATGGGGCTGCTCGGCCTGGCTTTTGACCCAGACTTCGCCAACAACGGCTTTTTCTATATTTACTACAACGACATGGGCGGCGACATTCAACTCTCGCGTTTTCAGGTGAGCGTTGACCCCAACATCGCGCTGACGACTGAAGTGAAGATTTTGCATATCTCGCATCCGGGCGCTGACAACCACAACGGCGGCGACCTAAACTTCGGGCCGGACGGCTACCTGTACCTGGCTCCCGGCGACGGCGCGGACAGCAACAATGCCCAACTGCTCAACACGCTGCTCGGCAAAGTGCTGCGCATCAACGTCGGCGGCGCCTTTACCTCCACCTACACCATCCCGGCCGGCAACCCCTATACTCAAACGGCCGGCGCGAAGCCGGAGATTTGGGCCTTGGGCTTGCGCAATCCCTGGCGCTTCAGCTTCGACCAACTGACCGGCGAAATGTACCTGGCCGATGTGGGGCAAGAAAGCTATGAGGAAGTGAACCGCCGCCCGGCCGCCAGCCCCGGCGGCGAGAACTACGGCTGGCCGTGCTACGAAGGCTTACACGAGATTAATCCGGGCTGCCCGATGACCAGCACCATGATCGTGCCTATCTATGAATACAACCATGGGGACGATGATGGGGTGGCCGTTACCGGCGGCTTCGTCTACCGGGGCGGCGCTTACCCGTCGCTGAACGGCTTTTACTTCTTTGCCGACTACGGCAGCCGGCAATTCTATGCCATCAACACCGCCAACAACGTGCCGGTAGACCTGGGCCAGATGCTGACCGGCGGCGCGAACCCCAGCAGTTTCGGCCAGGACCCACAGGGCGAACTATACGTGGCCGACCTGAACAGCGGAAAGATCTACAAGCTCACCGGCCCGCCGCCGCAGCCCATGCAGACGCCCTCGTTCATACCCCTGATTCTGCGCTAGGCGGGTGGGCCACAAACACAGGCGGGAGGCCAATCACTGGCCTCCCGCCTGTTTAGTTGCCGCTGGCTGCGCCCAGCCTGACCCTACTTCTGAAAGACCATCGGGAAGAACACAGTGAAGAATGGCACGGTGATCTGCTGGGCGGCCAGGTCGCTGCCGAGTGGGTTGCTGACCGTCAGCGTGACGGTCAGCGGGCCGCCCACTCCATACGTGTGCTGGGGTGACGGCACGGTACTGGTCAGGCCATCGCCAAAGGTCCACAGATAAGTCAGCGGCTCGCTGCCCAGGCTGGTGTTGGCAAAGGTGAAGACGTTGGTCGGCTGCACCCCCGGCGCGACGGTGAAGTCCGCCGTCACCGGCACGCCCACATACACGGTGCCGGTAAAGACGTCCGTCGCAACCGTGTCGCTGACGGTCAGCGTCACGGTGTACAGCCCCTCTGCCGCGTAGGTATAGGTCGTGGTGGCCGTGGTGGCCGATCCCCCACCGTCGCCAAAGTTCCAGAGATAGTTAACCAGCCCAACCGGCGACAGGGCCGTGCCGGTAAAGTGGGCCGCCGTGCCTAACACCACCGGCGCGTCGCTCACAAAGCGCGCCGCAAACTCCGGCACGAACATCGGCCCGGCCGCGCAGGGGTAGGTTTCAGGGTTGGGTTCGCCCGTAATCGTCCAGCAGTACGACTCGGTGCCCGACACCACTGTCTGCTGCTGCGGCCGATACCACAGCACCAGGTTCTGGCTCACCAGCGACTCGGCGCCGACGTAGCCCGACGGCCCCTGGTCGTTGTCGTTGCAGCAGTCGCCGATGATGCCCAGGTCGGTGTCGCCCTCGTTGTTGTGGTGGACCACGGCCGTCAAGTAGGCGTTGTCGCCGCGCCCGCCGTCGGCAAACTGGCCCTGGCCCGGTACAATCTGATAGGCCCAGCCGCCGTCGTCTGCCACGCGCCACTTCGCGCCCGTAGCGGTGTACGGGGCTAATTGGGGTAACTCCACTTCGACGGTCTGAGTGACCCACTCCGCACCGTCCCAGGTTTGTAAGCTGTCGCCGCCATCGCCGGCCACCGCCAGGTCTAGCCGCATCAGCCCTCGGTACAGCCCAAAGATGGAGCACCCCTTCCCATAGGCCTCGGCCATCGTGCGGAAACGGCCGTCCTCAAAGAACTGGTAGTGCTGCTTGTAGCGGTAGTTGCAGCCCGCGCCCCAGTTGCCCATCCGAAAGTCTTGTGCTAGGTCGAACCCTGGCACGCCGTCGGTGGTCGTCACCGGCGTCACTTGCGTGTTTCCATACGGGTAGATCACAAAGCCGCCGCCCATGCCTCCACAGCCGGTGGTGTCCTCAAAGCCGCCGCCGCCGCCGTAGTCCACATGCCACTCAGCCAGCTTGGCGCTCTTGAGCACCGGCACGCCCCAGTGCGTCACGTCGTACACGCGAAAGCCGTCGGTGCCCGTGGTTTCGTAGTTGATGTGCCAGCCATAGGCGTCGGCCGTGCCGGCGGCCGGGCAGGGGTGGTCGGCCGCCACGCCGGGCGCGTACTCCTGGCCGTCCTCATCCGGCGACTGGGGAGTGCGCACCAGCGTCACCAACTTTTCGTCGGTCACGTCTACCACGGCCCACAAAAGGCTGTTGTCTTGCGGCAGCACCATCGCCAGGCACAGGTGCGCGCTGGGGCAGTCAGCGCCGCCGCCGTCCATTGGCGTCAGCACGCCCCGCGCCGGCTCGTACCCGGCCTCGACGATGAACTCTGGGCTGGTGCGCGCGATCTCGGCCGCCAGGTTGCTCACGCGTTGATTGACCCCCGGCTGCACCCCCGGCTGCACCAGCACGTCGCGCACCACCAAGGCGTTCAGGTCTACGATTGCCACCACCGCCGTGTCTTGATCGAACAAATAGATTTCCACCTGGCGGCAGTCGGCCGTGGCGCAGGCCGCGCTGCCAGCGGGGTAGTCTGCGCCGATGGTGGTCACGCCGAACACTTCCGCCTTGTGCCCGGTGATCTGGGCCAGCACGCGCGGGTCGGCCAGCGCCAGGTCTTGGGCCCGCTGCTGGTCGGGCGTCAGGCCGGGCGGCACCCCCATGCCGAACTGGGGGCCGGTTGGGGCCGCACCCTGCTTGCCGCGCGCTGTGGGCACCGGGGCCGCCAACAGCCACAGCGTCAGCGGCGCGAGCAGCAGCCCGACGATCAACCAGCGGCGCAGGCGGCGGGCCGTGGGCGTCACTTTTCCAGTTTGCCGAGGCGTTCGAGAATCGTGATGAAGACGTAAAAGTTAGGAATTTGCGGCACCGACACGGCCGTCCAGTTGAACCAGCCCTTGCCCTCTTTCTTGACCGAGATGATGCCCTTCTCGATCTTGACGGCCGGGATTTCGGCCCAGGTGAGTTCCTTCTTGCCGGAATAGAACTTGGCGCGGTCGAGCGCCAACGGCCCAAAGGTGATCTTCTGACCGTTGTCGAGGGCCTGCATGTAGCGTGGGTACAGCGCCGACGACACGCCATTTTGCAGGGCCTGGCCGAGCGTCTCGACCTCCTTGCCCAGCCGGTCGTCGAACACCAGCTTCTCGCCGGTGTTGCTTTGCAGGGTATACACATGCGTGGTGCCGGTGTAGACGCCGTTGGTGTAGTGCTTGGTCACAGATTGCCAGACGGCGCTGACATCCGCCCAGGTCATCTGCTGCACGCCCTTGCGGCTGTTGAGCGCCACGCCGTTCTCGTAGACCGCCGCCGCCAGCGTCCAGTTGCGCCAGACGCTAAACAGAATCCACGCCCCCAGCACCAAGCACACCAGCGCGATGATAAGGGGCGCGATCACCGCGGCAGCCACCTTGACCAGCCCGCGATTTTCCATCGTGGTGTAGCCCACGTAGAGCGCCACCAGCAGCGAAACCGGCGTGGCCGCCAGCAGCAACAGCCCGAAGGCCACGGACACCCAGCGCCCGCGCCCGCGCGCCACATACTCGGTCTTGAACTGCCCCAGGCCCATAACGGATAGAAAAGGAGAGTTGGTATCGGTTTGCATGGCTCGACTTTGAATGGTTAGTGGTTTACTCAAACTGCCCGCGCGGCCCTATTTATACTATGCCTCACCGCCCCCCGCAATGGGACTCTGCGGCTCCCCAGTCAGGCGTTTGGGCAGTATGCCGCGCAGCAGTGCCCGCTCCTCGACCGTGAACGTGCGCAGCGCCACCACCGCCCCGGCGTAGGCCGCCAGCCCGGCCGCCAGCGCCAGCAGCACCTGCACCTGCCACAGCAGCAGCACCAGCACCAGCGCCGCCATGCCGGCGGCGGCCAGCCACAGCCGCCCCAGCACCGCCAGCCACGCCACCGGCCCCAGGCTGCGCCGCAGGTAGATGTAAAAGGCCAGGCCCTCGAAGATTTCAGACGCAATCGTCACGGCGGCGGCGGCGGCCAAGCCGAAGCGCGGCAGCAGCGCCAGGTTGAGCGCCACGTTGAATACCAGCGCCACCGCGAAGGCGCGCGTCAGCCCGCGCTGCTGGCCGAGCGCGATCAGCACATAGTTGGTCACGCTGTTGACCCAGCCAAACGGGATAGACCAGACCAAAATCGCCAGCGCCAGTGCGCCCTGCGGCAGGTACTCGGCCCCGCCCAGCAGCCCCACCAGCGGCGTTGCCAGCGCGGCCGTCACCACCGCCACCGGCAGCGCCAGCATCACCAGCAGCTTAAGCGCCAGCAGGTAGCTGCGCCGCAGCGCCGCCGGGTCGTTGGCGGCCTGGCGCGACAGGACCGGGAACAGCGCAAACGTAAACAGCGATGGGATGATGTTGAAGGCGTCCACAAACTTGTAGCCGGTGCTGTACCAACCCACCTCTTGCGGCCCGCGGATCGGTTCCAGCAGGGTCACATCTACCTTGAAGAACAAGGTCGCCAGCAGGTTGTTGAGCATCAGCGGGAAGCTCTCGCGCAGCGCGTGCCGCTGGAAGCCGGCGTCCACCGTGGCTGGGCGGCGCGCCTCGGCCAACAGCCGCCAGGCCAGCACGCCGAGGATCGTCAGTGTCAGCCCGTTCACGGCCACGCTCACGCCCGCCAGCCCCACGAAGCCGAACCCGGCTACCAGCGCCAAAGTGCCTAAACTCACGCGCGCCAACGTCGCCACAGTCGCCACGGCCGCCGGGTACTCGGCCTTCTCAAAGGCGCGGAACAGCCCGGCCAGCCCGGTGGCAATCGTGGCCGGGGCCTGGGCCAGCACCAGCAGCCCGATGGCCCACAGCGTGTCGGCCGTCAGCCGGTCGGGGTGGAACGCGCCCAGCCCGAACGGCAGTACGATGGATGGCAGCGTCTGCCGCGCCAAGATGAACAGCCCCAGCGCCGGGATGGCGGCTAGCCCCAGCCCCAGGCGCAGGATGGTGGTGTTGAGCAGGTAGCGGCTGGCGTGGTCGCGGTCGCGGGCCACATCGCGCATCAGCAGCGTGTCCAGGCCGTAGTTGGTCACGATCTCAAACCAGCCGAACACCACAATGGCAAAGTAATACTTGCCCGCGTCATCCGGCCCGAGCACGCGCAGCATGAAGGCCGCGAACACCAGGTCAATCACGCGGTTGCCCAGGTTCAGCGCAATCGGCGCGAGCGAGTTCTTGGCGACGCGGCGCGCGGTCGAGTCTAGCGCGGCCTCGCGGTAGAAGTAGCGCCAGGTGAACACGCCCAGCAGGAACAGCAGCGTCACGAAGGCGATGAACGACGTGACCCCGCCGATCTTGACCGAGTCCGGGCTGTACTTGAAGCGCACGGTCCAGTCGCCGGCCGGCAGCTGCACGCCGCGAAAGTTGCCGTTGACGCGGGCGATGGTCAGCGGCTGTTCTTCGCTCTCGCCCGCGCCGGCCGGCCGCACGTAGGCCTTCCAGCCGGGGAAGTACGAGTCGGCCAGCACCAGCCACGACGGCCCATTCACCGCCGCCGTCACCAGCACCTCGTTGGGGCTGTATGCGATATCCTGCACCGGGGCCGGCCACTCGGGGGCGGCCAGCGCGGGCGTGGCTTGTGCGCCCGCCTCCTCGAGGATCACATACGGGCGCGGGTCGAGCGCTTTGGCGGCCGCGCCGAAGTCGGGCACGGTCAGCGTCTGCGCCAGCGGCACAGTGTAGGCCCGCGCCAGCGCCGCCGCGTTGCGGTAGATGCGCACCTCGGCGGCGTATATCAGCGTGTACTGCGTGTCCGTAATCAAGTCTTGCGTGAAGATGTAGCGCACGTTCAGCATATCGAGCAGCGGTGAGTGCAGGGCCTGCGGCTCGTTCAGCGGCGCGATGCGGTTGTAGTCCAGCTCGTACTGCGGCTGGATCAGCTCCATGTAGCGCTTGTACTGCTGGGTGAAGATCGAGTCGTAGCCGCGAATGTCGTACAGGTCGAAGTACCAGCCGGCGTTGGCGTTGTAAGGCTTGGGTGGGGGCGGCTCGTCCGGCCCGCGCGGCGCGATGTAGGTGGTGTAGCGCCACAGGCCGGGGTCCTCCGCGCGCATGAAGCTGACCGACGGCGGCGTATAGGCCAGGATGGCCGGGTCGGCGGCGGGGTTGAACCCCCACCCGGCGGCGGCCAGGTCTACCACCAGCACGGCCACGGCGGCGTATAGCCAAACCGGCTGCCCGCGCCAGCGCCGCGCCGACCGGCTGAGGCGCACCACCAGCCCGGTAGCGATGGCGAGCACCGCGAACTGCGCGATCCAGCGCGCCTCGTAAGAGAAGAACATGCGGCCATCGGCAAAGGCGTTCTCGGCCAGCGCCAGCGACCGCACCAGCCGGTCCATCAGGCCCGCTAGCCCTAAAGCGTCGTAGCCCAGCCGCGCCACGGCCAGCCCAGCCAGCGTCGCCGCGCCGCCCCACACGAGCAGCCCGGCCAGAGCCGTCGCCAGAGTTGGGTCGGCCCACAGCCACAGAGGCCGCAGCCACCGCTGGCTAGACCGCGCCGCCGGTTGGCGCTCGGCCTCAAGCCGCACGCAGTCCAGCCCAAACGCGCTCAGCACCGCCACGCACAGCGTCAACGGCCACACCCACCGGAACGGCGAGTGCAACTGGTTGATCCCCGGCAGCCAAAAGATCACGGCATAGAAGCCGGTTGGGAAGATAAAGCTCAACGCCAGCAAGCCGAGCAGACCAAAGAAGAGAATGGTACTCAGCCCTCCCGCGACCCCCGCGCCACCCTCCTCTAGCG
>Ga0163153_10006832_pt1 | contig 12620 bp, 14 predicted proteins | sample OliLakLV19MP6IB1_FD_148629 | JGI IMG/M metagenome (GOLD analysis project Ga0163153, IMG submission 148629) | Freshwater microbial mat bacterial communities from Lake Vanda, McMurdo Dry Valleys, Antarctica - Oligotrophic Lake LV.19.MP6.IB-1 | ecosystem: Environmental > Aquatic > Freshwater >... | reverse complement strand
CGCTCCATGGTGAATCAAGCTTGCTCGTCGCAGAGCTGAATCGCTTGGCCAGCACCACGGAGTTCAACGGCGCGTCGTTGTTGGACGGTTCGTTCTCATCCGGGAAAATCCAGGTGGGTGCTAACGCCGACCAGACGATCTCCTTCTCGCTGGGCGACGTGCGAGCAGCCCAGCTTGGCAAGTTTGCGGCATTTTCCGTGAACATTCAAGATGGGATCGGGTCTGCCGGTGCGAGCGAACAGAGCGGCTACGGCGCCATCACGGCGGGCGAATTTAATATCAACGGGCAGTTGGTTGGAGCGACGACGGCCACGGACGATCAAGTCTCAGTGCTGGAGCTGTTTTACAACCAGACCGGCGGTCTCCTCCAGTTAGGCGATGGTACGGCCGGAGCATCAGGAGCGACCGCGTCGGCCAGCGTGGCGGCAGGCGGAGGAACCTCGGCGACCAGCAACAATATCGCCGTCCAGTTGGCGACGGGTGTCGGAAGCCTCTACATCAATGGGACGGCGATCACGAGTCTGGCCAACGTGAGCGGCACGTCTATCCACTCAGGAAGCAGCGCGGCGTATACGACGAACAGCCAGTTCGTATCGGCATTCGTTGCCAAGATCAATGCGGCCGGGATCACGAATGTCACGGCGCGGCAGAACACTGACGGGTCCACGTACGCACTGGTCTCCACCAAAGGGACCGATCTCAAGTTGTCGTACCTCAATGCCACGTCAGCCGGGTCGCAGTTGAGCGGTATCGGGTTAGCGAGCCAGTCGGTGGGATCAGGCACTGCCGCGAGCGAGGTCAGCAATTATAACGGCCAATCCGGCGCAATTGCCAAGGCGGCGGCCATCAATAATGTGAGGGGGAAGACCGGAGTGGCTGGGGTAGCCATTACGAACTCGTTTTCTCAGACCACAACCGTTGGCGCCGGCACACTTGCGGCCAGTGAGCTCTTCGTCAACGGATTTGCGATCGATGCGACGGCCAATGTTGCAGCCGGCGATAGCACGGGCGCCTTGCGGGCGGCGATTAACGCCAAGACGGCGTCTACAGGGGTGACCGCAGCCGTAAATAGTTCGGGAGGATTAGTTCTGTCGGCCGCAGACGGACGCAATATCTCCTTATTTTCAGCGAGCGCCAATGCGAGCACCATTACCGGTGCAAGCCAGGGAGTCAATCAGTACCGTGGCGCTGTCCGATTGACGTCGCAGGCGGACGTCGGTTTCTCCGGGAGAACCACGGACTTCGGTGGGGCGAGCACGGGTGTGCCCTTCACGACGAACCTCACCAATTCGTTGGCCGTGTTGGACATCACCACGCAAGACGGCGCCAATACGGCGATTCTGTCTCTCGATGCGGCCCTTGCGCAGATCAGCAAGGTTCGGTCCGACGTCGGAGCTTTGACGAGCCGGCTGGACTTGACGACACAGGCCCTGACTGTGTCCGCTGAGAATCAGGAAGCAGCGGCGGCCCGGATCAAGGACGCGGACTTCGCCTACGAAACGGCGCAATTCACGCGAAACCAGATCCTGGTGCAGGCCGGTACGGCGATCCTGTCTCAGGCGAACAGTACCTCGCAGATCGCGCTACAGCTTCTGAAGTAGCAGGCCACAGAGGGAGGAGGCGCGGGCCAGCCGGCCCGCGCCTCCTCCCTTCTGCATCATGAGGTTCAACCATGGTTGAAAAAATTGATGGAAATGTTCAGGGCGCGATTCTGAGCCGTCCGATAGATCGTGCCAATGCCCCGGAAGCGAAGACCCCGGCGGTTTCGCAGCCGGTGGCGGTCATCGCGTCGCCGACGTACGACTTCCAGTTCCGTGTAAACACCGAGACGCAAGAAATCACGGCCTTCATCGTCGATCCAAAAACCAGAGCGGTGATCAGAGAAATTCCAGCTAAAGAGATGCATGCCGCGGCGGATGTGATCAGGAGCCTGATCGGGCCGAGGATTGATACAGTCGTGTAGCAGGATGCTGAGCATGTCGCCTGCTGGAAAACGCTCAACGACGAGCGATGAATGATGAGGAAACGACGATGACCGCAGCGTTCATCGTTCAGTCGTTCATCGCTGCGGCCTTGCAGGACGATCGTTGTACCCATCCTACCTGGTATGTGCTCATTGCCAAGACGCGCTGATCCACACAGAGCGATCTCGACAGCCGTGAAACGTCATTCGAAGAGCACGGAATTGATAGCCGATGGCGCTGACGAGATCCAGCTATCCTATTAATATCATTCATTTTTACGTCTTATGACCTGCCTCTTGGTCTTGGACCTTGCCATTCACGTCTTATGTCGCCTCCCTTGTAATTGCTCAAGATTTTCTGTTCCCAGCCGATAAAGACTGAGAGAGGGGAGCAGATATATGGGTATTACCTCATCCGGACTATCCTCCGGGATTAATTTCGAGCAACTCATCCAGCAAGTACAAGACTCCCAGCGGCGTCCCGTCGAGATCTTGAAGACCAGGCAGGCCGGCTACCAGAAAGAAATCAGCGCCGTGCTGAGTGTCAGTACGAAGCTCTCCACGCTGTTGGCCGTGGCTAGTTCCGTGAACAATCCAGCAAATTTCAATGTGAATACCGTGGCGGTCGGGAAGACGACGGCGGGCGCCTCGCTCCTGACAGCGACCGCCAACAGCACGGCCATCAAGGGGACCTATGCCGTAGCGGTCAAGCAATTGGCCCAAGCGGGCAAGCTGGCGGCCAATGGATTTGTCGACCAGAACGCGTCGTCCGTGGCGAGCACGGACGGGATCTTCAAGTTTAAGGTCGGTACTGCCGGGACAGAATATAGCGTGGCCGTGTCCGCCAGTACGACGCTGCAGTCATTACGCGACGCGATCAACGCGAAGGGTGGCAGTGTCACGGCTTCCATCATCAACGACGGAACGGGTTCCAGCCCCTATCGGCTCATTCTCGCTACCAATGAGAATGGCGCCTCGAATAGCATCACCATCACCAACAACGACACAACTTTGGATTTTGCGAGCAAGAAGGTCGAGGCCGCCTATGCCTTTACCGGGAATAGCTTTGCGGGCACGATTACCTCGAATGCTGGCAATAATTATACGGGTTCGACGAACAAGACCTTTCTCATTCAGGCCGTGACCGGCGGAGCGCCCGGCGTTGCCGCATACAAGTATTCCATTGATGGGGGTTTGACGTATTTGGGATACGGTGGGGCTGCCTACAACGGCACCGCCGGACCTGCGACCTCGGGCGCTGGTATTACCGCCGCCGCTGCTGCTACCGCGATCGACGGGACCGGTACGACCAATGAAGGCGTCCAGATCGACTTCGGAGCGACGGGCACACTAGCCGTCAACGATCGTTTTTCGGTGGATGTGTTCGCACCCGTCCTCCAAGCCGGGCAAGATGCCGTGGTGGTCGTGGACGGCACCACGTACACCAAATCCTCCAACATCGTCACGGACATCATTCAAGGTGTGACCTTGAATCTGTTGCAAGCGGACACCGCGAATGGTCTGACCCTGTCGGTCTCGTCAAATGCTTCCGGCGCTACGGAGAAGATCAAGAATTTTGTGTCGGCCTATAACGAGTTCAATACGTTTCTCAATGAGCAGCTCAATTTCAATGCCAATAGCTCACAGCCCAGTGCCTTACTCGGAGATCCGACCCTGCGTGCGATTCAAAAGAAATTGAAGGATATCATCAGTGGCCAGATCCCAGGCCTCACCACGGGGAAGGCCAATTTGTCTCAGATCGGCATTACGTCGAATAGCAAGACCGGTGCGCTTTCGGTCGATGAAGGCACGTTATCCAAGGCCATTAGCTCAGACCCGGAAGGTGTACGGAGGCTGTTCCTCGGCATCGGCACCCCCAGTAATAGTGTCGTGACCTTTGTCGGTCTCAGTGCCACAACGTCAGCCGGGCGTTATGGGCTGAACATTACGACGGCGCCTCAGAAGGCCATTCTTGGGGGCTCCACAGATGTGACCTTTCAGAATCTGGCTTCGACCGGATTGACGAACGCCGAAGCGTTGAGCTTTAGCTACAGTGGCGACTACAGCACGGCGATTCCGACGACGACGTCCTTCACCGTCTCGCTGAACGCGGGTCAGAGAATTAACGATATCGCCAGCACGTTGAACAGCGCCTTCGCGACGAATCGTGTCGGCCTGTCGGCTTCCAACGATGGAGGACAGCTCAAAATCACGTCGAAAGACTATGGGGCAGACGTCCGTTTTACGGTCGTGTCCGATCAATCAGGCGTCACACAAACCGGCATCGGCTCGGTCGGACGTACGGCGCAGGGGGCCGATATTGCGGGCACGATTAATGACCATTCGGCAACAGGCCATGGGAATGTGTTGAAAAGTAACTCGCGATTTGGGGAAGACGGTCTGTCGATCAGCACGGAAAGCACCTCGACCGGACTATTCGGCACCATTGCCGTCACACGAGGTGTCGGGGACCAGCTCGTGTCATCCCTGGCTTCCTACACCGATCCGACCGTCGGCATCCTGACGTCGAAGTCGAAGGGGCTGCAAGGCACCGTGGACCGGCTCAAGAAGGACATCGAAAAGTTTAATGCCCGTGTGGATCAAGAGGGGGAGCGGTTCCGCGACCAACTCGTTCGATTGGAGTCGCTACTTAGTAAGTTTAAAGCGACCAGTAGTTATCTCACGACTCAACTCGATCGCCTGCCCAGAATCGGGGGGTGATGTGAACCGTTCGAAATTCTGATGGAGGATCATTTGTGAGCGTATCGAATAACCCCAATGCCATTGCGATGTACATGGCCGGCAATGTGACCCAGGCCGATCCGTCCCAGATCATCGTGCTGCTCTATGAGGGCGCGATTTATCGGATCGGGCAGGCCATACAGGAGATCGAAAAACAGAATACGCTGGCTTCCGGTATTGCCCTCTATCGAGCCTTGGCCATCATCGGCGAACTGCGCAAGTCGCTCAATCTCGAAGAGGGGGGCGAGATCGCACGTAACCTGGACCGGCTGTATCTCCATATGCACGAGGAGCTGGTCAAGGGACATCTGGCGAAACAGGCACCACCGCTGGAGCGGGTTCGTACCCTGTTGACCGATCTCAACAGTTCATGGAGGCAGGTAGCCGGTCAAGTCAAGACGCTCATCGATGCCGGGACCGGCGCCCCCCCTTCTCCCGTCATGCCGGCGGGTCTCTCGGCGTATCAGCAGGCCAATAATGCGCCGCGGCTGGCCCTTAAAGCCTGAGGGGAAGAGAAGATGAGAGCTTCGAGTGTCTTGTTTCTGGTTGCGAGTTTCTCCGATACGAAACTTGAAACCTGAAACTCGTAGCTATAAACCGGGTTTATTTCAGCAGTCGTCTACACCACGATGAGGAAACGATGATCTCGTTACAGGGACTCGAAGCGCAGTATCGGGCGTTTAGCGTGCAGTTAGAACAGAGTGAGGCGTCGATTGCCAGCCAAGATCTGGAGAGCCTGGAAGTGTCTGTCCTGGCGATCGATCAAACGTTGATTCGCTTGGCCCATGTGTCCGCTCAACTCGCTGGGCGAGCCATGTTGCCTGGGGAAGACAAGGCTTGGGAAAGTCTGGCCAATGCCATGCGGCAGGCCTTGGTTCGTGCCGAGCAGAATCGCGAACAGATTCAGCGGTGGATCGGCCAGACACAAGATACCTTGACGCATATGAGTACCGGTGGGCGAGCCGTGAACGGGTACGCCGCGTCTGGAATGCCGGATGCCGCAGAGTTTCTCAGCGCACGAGGATGAGCGAACGGGGTCAGGGGCTGTGATGCGTGAAGCGTAAGAAGAATGTATCTGTCGATCTGATGATCTGACGGTCTGTTGAATGGCCAGAATTTCCGATCACTCGACAGATCAACAGATTCCGGAATTGCTTCACGAACAATTCAGGGGAGAAGATGGGCATCGAATTCAGCCAGATCCATAACCTGGTTCGCATCTATCAGCGGATCTTGCACGTGTCGTCGAGCCAGTTTCCTCACGAAGACAGGGACGTTGCCGGGACGGAGGATCGGGTACCCATCTCGCCGGAAGCGCGGGCACAGGATGAGCCATCCCGAATGGATCCGATATCGGGAGGATTTCATCAACGGGACAAGGAACGTCCGATATGAGCAGTCAGACCGATTCCGACTGTGCCCATCCTATTCCAGATGACACCGTCTCGCACCAAGCGGAAGAAGGTCGATCGTCCTGTTTGTTTGTTGTAGTCCGAGCTGCTTTTCAGCGTAAGAAAATCTGGAAGTTTCTTGAAGAATCTGGGAATTTTGTTTGCCGATTCATCGAGCCTACGGCGGTTCTCGCCGCGATCGGAACCATATCTCCCGATGTCATTCTGTGCGAAGTGGCCGTGTCGACCGAGCCGGTCTTCGAGCTGTTGAACCGATTAGCGGGTGTGGAAAGCGACGCCTGTGTGATCCTGATTGGCCCGGACCTCGGAGTCGAACAGGTGGCGCAATCCTTGCGCAGCGGTGCGTTCGATTATCTGACGGCTCCCGTGCCCGCTTCTCGAATATTGGATTCATTGCAGAGGGCCAGTTGAACTGTCACGCGTTTCAGTCCATGCGCGATCTTTCCGGACAGCTCGCCCAGGTGAATACCAGGTTGGTGGGCGAGCGGAACGTGCTTCGGCAATGGAACCTGAAACTGTCGCAGCTCAATCATCTGACACAAGTGTTGGCCGGTTCGTTAAATAGCGAGTTTATTGTTCGGTCTCTATTCGATGACCTCGTCGGCCTGGTCCCGGTGGATGTCATCGGGCTCGGACTGCCTAATCCTCAGCATGTCTGGACATGGTCTCGCACCAAGGCATGTGAGGCCCAGGAGCAACGAGTGCGCACGCATCTCCTCAGCCGATTCAATGCTCAGGCCGTACCGATTTCTCAGGTCCATGCACAGGTGTTTCGATGGTCGAGCGGTCTGCCGGAGACCGAACGGCCTGCGCAGATGACTATCCCGCTGACCTTCTCGCAGAAAAGCCAGGGGCTCTTGTATGTCGAACGGCAGCGGGGCGCCTTCTCGGAGTCCGAGCTCCAACTGTTGTCCATGGTCGGCACGTCGCTGACACTGGCGCTTCACAATGCCGCCATACATCAGCAGATGCAGGAATTGGCCCCGCGCGATGGTTTAACCGGACTCCTGAACCGGCGGACATTGGAAGAAGTGCTCTCGCGAGAACTCAAAGCCGGCACGCGTTATCGTGCATCTGCCTGTCTGATCTTAGTCGATGTGGATCACTTCAGGCAGGAGAACGATCTGTTCGGGCATGTGGGAGGAGATCGAGTCTTGACGAGGATTGCGACGATCATGCAGGAAGCCGTGCGGGATACCGATTCAGTGGGCCAGTACGGAGGTGAAGAGTTCTGGATTGTGCTGCCCCATACCGATCTCGCCCGTGCCGTGGTGCTCGCAGAACGGCTGCGAGATCAGATCGAATACCATGCATTCGACGTGGACGGAAGATCTGTGAGGGTCACGGTCAGCATGGGTATTGCACAGATCCCCGACAAAACAATCAGTACGGTGACCGAATGGATGGTTGCAGCCGATGCCGCACTCTACGAAGCCAAGGATTGCGGACGGAATGGGGTGGTGATTCATGCGACGAACCGCGCATAATTGGTTGCGTCAGGTTTGTAGTCGCTGGTTTGGATTTTCTGTTGAGAGTTTCTGGTTGTTGCTCTCGATGAACGAGAAACTCGAAACACATCAGAAGTATTCAGAAGATAGCCAGGGGATAATTGACGATGCCAATATCTGTGCAGGCTAATATGCCACGATCCGACGAACGGCGGGAATGGCTTCGAATCGATGACCGTGTCCTCTTGGAATATCGGCTCATTACCGAACAGGAGGCGTTGTCCATACCTGGGATGCCCCCAGTAAGCGACCAGGCGATTGCGGAGGCCATGCGTAAGCCAGCAGTCGATTTCTTTGCGCAGCAAGGAGAACAACTGGCGCATTCACCGTTGCTCCCCTGGATGATGAAAGTCGATTGGCTATTGGAAGTCATCGTCAAGACGCTCGCGCAGATGCATCCTGGCGGAGTGCCTATCGCCCAGATCGCCGATGTCAATCTCAGCGGTGGAGGCATCGGCTTTTGTTCTCCGCGGAGTTTTTCCGTCGAGGACAAACTGAGTATTAAAGTGGTGCTGCCGCCATTTACGCCGATCGAGGCGACGGCACGGGTGATCCGGTCGATGCCGGCGAAGGAAGGCCAGGGCTATATGATCGCTACCGAATTTGTGTCCCTCTCTCCCACCGATCAGGAACACCTCATCCGCCACATTCTGCAGACACAGGCTGAGCGATTGCGTGCACGCCGTAATCATACGAGCTGACGAGGCGGCTCGCGGCAAGAGCGGCCAGGTCTGAGTCTTCTTGTCGTCTGTTCCATATCCGTCGCGCCTCCTCCATATGGAGGGCCAGAGCGTCGGCAGTGGCCTTGAGTGCCACTGCGGCAGGAGCGGTCGGTTCGGAATCGACGACCGGCAGATATCCTTGAACGGCTCGTCCCATCGCCGGATCGTCTGGAATCTCTCCCAGTACGGTCAGCGAAGCCCCGATATACTGGGTGAGCAGCTTCTTGAGCACGGAGGTGTTGACGCGGGAGCGTCCGGTCACTCGATTGAGGATGAGGGTCGGATGAAACGTCCGGAGGGTGGTTTCAGCAATAGCTCGCCCGGCTTCGTTGGTGTGGCCCGCGACTTCCAACACGTCTTCGACACTGCAAAAATCACGATCCGACAGCGCGTCAGCCATCGCATCTCGTGAGAGGAACGAGGACAAGACGCGACGGATCGCCGCGAGTTTGATGAAGCGGTAGAGATCCAGCACCGAAGTGGGATCGGGTGTGGCGACCGTCACGTGATGATCCGCCATCAAGAAGAAATCTAGTGCATGATAACTCGTCCCCGCACCGATATCCACGACGACGACATCGGCCTCAAGCTCCCGTAAATGACGAATGAGTCGTTTCTTTTTGGCATGCGGCATGTTCGCGGTCGCGAGCGTGTCGCCTGTTCCAGGAATCAATGTGAGTCCAGAATGAACTGGGAGGGCCTGCACGACGTCCGCGAGCCGGTCGACATGCCGACTAATAAAATCCGTCAGTGTAAGCGGCGGATTCAAGAGTCCGAACAAAATGTGCATGTCTGCGCCGCCGATATCGAGGTCGGCCAGCACGACACGCTTGCCTTGTTTGGCCAGAAGCAACGCCAGATTGGCTGCGATCACACTTTTCCCGACTCCTCCTTTACCCGACGCGATAGAGACGATGGTGGCCATTGAGACAGCTTCCTATTGGTTCGTGTGAGTCCGCATTCCTTAATCGGCTGTTTCGCTCAAAACATAAGCGACGGTCTCCTCTCTAGCAGGATACTGCAAAAGTCTGCCAGCGGCGTTTCCTACCTTCGCCGAAGCGGCTTCGCGCAGGCAGGTCGCGTCTCTCAGAGGCTCAACGTACCATAGGGGTACGTTAAGGCTCTTTGCTCGCTACGGTCGTGCAGGACGGACTTTTGAGCATCCTGAGGTTATTCTTTCCCCGGCACCGGACGAAAGCTTCCACCCTTGTTTTTTTCATAAAACGAGTGTTCCTGCAGCCTGCTAGACGCATGGCAAGACGAACGGTGTCGCGCTTCAATGACCGTCATCGGTCTCTCAAGTTTTCTATTGGCGGCACCGATAACTCATTCACTATGAATGATGCACTGTCTACATCAACGATGTTTCCAGCGAACGGGATCGCTTCGACGGACGGCGAGATCTTGACGGTCATGGACGTGGCCCGGTTTCTTCGGGTGCCCAAGTCCACCGTGTACAAGCTTGCGCGGGTCGGTGAATTGCCGGCGTCGAAGATCGGGAAGCATTGGCGCTTCCTCCGTCGTGACATCCATGAATGGATGCACAGCCGCTCTCAACAGGCGTAACGAGCTCGGATTTCCGACTCCTCCGTCTGCGTCGCGTGCAGGATGGTCTATGCCCAAAGCCCTGGGCGTAGTGCCCCGTCTACGGGTTCGCGTCATAAGAGCAATAAGAGGAAGACACGATGGAACAGGCCCTCTCGAAATCCGCATCCAAGCAATCGCCCTTAGTCATGAGAGACGAGATCTATAAGCAGTTTCGCGCATTCATCTATGAGCAGACAGGTATCTCCTTTCAAGACAACCAGAAGTATTTGCTCGAAAGTCGTCTTTTGCCGCGCCTCAAGGAACACAAGTTGGCCACCTATGAGGACTACTACCACTATCTCCGATTCGACACCTATCGGGACAAAGAATTCTCGGCGCTCTACGAACTCGTCACGACCAATGAGACCTACTTCTATCGAGACATCCCACAACTTGAGAATTTCATGAAGACCATCGTGCCCGCGATGATGGAGACCAATAAGCCGACCAAGCAGATTCGCATCTGGAGCGCCGCCTGTTCGACGGGCGATGAGCCCTACACCCTTGCCATCATGCTGCTCGAACACCTGCCGCTTACCGGCTGGAACATCGAGATTCTGGCGACGGACATCAACGACGCAGTCCTGACGCAGGCGAGGACCGGTGTCTATGAAGCGCATACGCTGCGCCATGTTCCGAACATGCTAAAGCGAAAATATTTTGTGGAGCAGAAAGGACATTTTGCGTTGACGGCCGCGGTCAAGGGGCGGGTCAAGTTCATGAATCTCAATCTCTACGATCGACCTCGGGTGAAGCTGGTGCGAGGCATCGATGCCGTCTTCTGCCGGAATTGTCTGATCTATTTCGACGACAAGGCGAAATGGCAAATCGTGACCGATCTCCAAGCCACACTCAAGTCGAACGGGTACCTCGTGATCGGATTTTCCGAGTCGCTCACGAACATGGGGAACCTATTTCGCACCATGCAGACAGGACATTCCGTCGTCTATCAAAAAGTCTAAGGAGGGCGTGACATGCCGGTAGATCTGAATATCAAGGTTCTCGTTGTGGACGACATGTCCACGATGCGGAGGATCGTCAAGAACATCCTGAAGCAGATCGGTTTTACCAATATGGACGAGGCCGAGAATGGGCAAGAGGCGCTCAGCAAGCTCCGCGCCGAACCGTTCGGGTTCGTCGTCTCCGATTGGAATATGCCGGTGATGCCGGGGATCGAGTTGCTTCGCGCCATCCGGGCGGATGAAACGCTCAAGCATATTCCCGTACTCATGGTCACAGCTGAAGCGCAGAAAGAGAATTTAATCGAGGCCATCCAGGCCGGCGTCAACAACTATGTCGTCAAGCCGTTCACAGCGGAAACGATGCAAGAGAAAATCAACAAGATTTTCAATAAATAGGAAGGACCGCTTCCATGATCTTACGCGATCCAGTAGGAAGGTCAGGCCAACAGGAGCCCTCCGGTCACAAAGAGCTCGACGAGGAGGAGCCGGAGGACACGCAGCTGTACGAGAAGCTCGGAGAATTGACACGTTTTATCGACAAGACCATCAAAACTATTTCCCAGTTTTCAGCTCCGATGAGCGCGACGTCCGAGCAGCTCCCTGCCGCCACGGCTCATCTGAAAGACCTTCGCAATCTGACGGAAGACGGGACCCATAAAATCATGCAGCTGGTCGAAGCGATCGAAGAGAACCGAACGCGTGCGAACAGTCAATTCGATGCGCTCGTGAACGGGTTAGCCAGTTCGGACGCCGCGACCTCGACTGCGAAGATTGCCGCGATTCGCATCACACTCGCAGCCGACAGCAAATCGCTCATGGACATCGTGACGGCGTTGTCGTTCCAGGATCTGGTCGCGCAGAGCGTGAATAAACTCGTCACCATCATCGAAGAAGTCGAGCACAAGCTGCTGGAGCTGGTGGTGGTGTTTGGACCGTACACCAAGGGCGCGAGCGAAGCCGAAGCGAGTAAAGCCTCTGCCATGCTGAAGCAGCTCTCCGCGTCCAAGAACACATCTATGAAGCAGGATTTGGCCGACGAAATTCTGAAGCAATACGGATTTAACTGAGGTGCCTTATGAGCGATGAAGCAGATGAGATGAAGGAGATTCTCAACGACTTTTTAACCGAGTCGACGGAGATGATCGATGTGCTCGATCAACGATTCCTCGCCTTGGAGGCCGATCCCAATAACGCCGACCTGTTGAACGAAATCTTCCGCGCCATGCATAGCATGAAAGGCGGAGCGGGTTTCTTGGGATTTACTCATCTGGTGGATGTGACGCATCGTGGCGAAAGCATTCTCAATAAAATGCGACAGGGCGAAATGGCCGTCATTCCCTCGATCATCAACGTCATTCTGGAAGCCGTCGATGTGGTCAAGGCCCTGATGCACGATATTCGTGCAACCGGCACCGATAATAATGTGCCGACTGAAGCGATGGCCAAGAAGCTCGATGATGTCTTAGCAGGGAACGTGGCCGGAGTGGCGGTTGCACCAAGTGCATCCGCGGCAGCGCCTGCCCCAGCACCAACAGCGGCACCCGTTTCTCCTCCCCCGACTATCGGCGAAATTCTCGTGCATGAAGGTCTGGCATCGAAGGAGCAGGTCTTCGATGCCTTGACACAGCAGCAGAAGCAGTCCGAGCCGAAGCAAGCGCTTGGAGAACTGCTCATCCAGGCTAAAGTGATTTCCGAACGGGCACTCGACCAGGCGCTGCTCAAAC
>Ga0163153_10006831_pt1 | contig 12620 bp, 9 predicted proteins | sample OliLakLV19MP6IB1_FD_148629 | JGI IMG/M metagenome (GOLD analysis project Ga0163153, IMG submission 148629) | Freshwater microbial mat bacterial communities from Lake Vanda, McMurdo Dry Valleys, Antarctica - Oligotrophic Lake LV.19.MP6.IB-1 | ecosystem: Environmental > Aquatic > Freshwater > Lake... | reverse complement strand
ACAGGCGGAATAGAATTTTATCTCGGGGAAAGTAACCAACGAATACAGCATGCAGTTAATACCTTAATTAATGAAGGCCTCGAGTTTGATGAAGAGTTGTTACTGCTTACAGGCAAAGGACATGAACGATGGATCCGTGCCATTGGTAAAAGCGAAACGGCAAATAACAAGCGCACTAAAATTTATGGCAGTTTCCAGGATATTGATGAAAGAAAAAAATCAGCAATTAAACTGGCAGAAAGTGAAAACAGGTTTCGTACCATTTTAGAGGCTGAACCGGAATGTATAAAATTGTTAGGCCCCGGTGGCGAATTATTAATGATGAACCCGGCTGGCCTGGCAATGATTGAAGCGGATAATGAAGAACAGGTGATAGGTAAATCTGTGCTGGGAATTCTTTTACCTGAGCACAGGTCAGCATTTTCAGCTCTTACAAAAAAGGTTTTTAAAGGTGAATCCGGGAAACTTGCATTTGAGATAGAAGGATTGAAAGGAACCCACCGCTGGCTGGAAACGCATGCTGTTCCAATGAAAAATGAGCAAGGAGATATTATTTCTTTATTAGGAATAACCAGGGATATCACCGAACATAAAAAAGCAGAGGTAAAAATCCTCCAAGCCAACGAACGTTTTGAAAAAGTAACCGAAGCTACGGATGATGCCATTTGGGATTGGGATATCGTCAACCAAACCTATTATCGCTCAAAAGCCATTAAAAGATTTTTTGGAAAAGACGCTGCAGGATTATTTCCTGAGGGTGATATGTGGTCGAAAGACCATTTTCATCCGGAAGACCGTGCCAATATCAAAAGTAGTTTTTACGAAGCAATTGCTAACCCCTTAGTTACCCGATGGGAACTGGAATACAGGGTAATTAATGAACTCGGGAAAACACTTTATGTAATTGACCGGGCAGTAATCTATAGAAATAACGAAGGAAAGGCCGTTCGTATGGTAGGCGCTATGACTGATGTTTCTGAACAAAAACAAATGACATTGCAATTAAACGAACTTAACAAATCACTTCAACAATATACCCTTGAACTGGAACGCTCCAATGAAGAATTGGAGCAATTTGCTTTTGTGGCCTCGCATGATTTGCAGGAGCCCCTGCGAATGATCTCCAGCTTTATGGATCTGTTGAAACGAAAATACGGAGATCAACTTGACGAAAAGGGGCACCAGTATATTCATTTTGCTACCGATGGTGCCAAAAGAATGAAGCAGATCATCCTTGATCTGCTGGAGTATTCTAGAACAAATAAGCCCACTGAAGGAAGAGAAGAAGTAGATATGAACGAAGTAATTTCTGATTTTAAACAGTTAAGAAGACAACTCATCTCAGAAAAAAAAGCTACCATCCAATTTAATGATCTGCCAACACTGAATACCTATAAAGCAGCTATCATTCAGATACTTCATTGTTTGCTGGACAATGCACTCAAGTACTCCATAGAAGGTACCCCGCCAATAGTGGAGATTAACGCTGTAGAAAATGAAAAAGAATGGCAATTTTCTATCAAAGACAACGGGATAGGTATAGAACTTCAATTCTATGATAAAATATTTGTCATTTTTCAAAGATTGCACAACAAGGATCAATATGCCGGAACAGGAATAGGTTTATCTATTGCCAAAAGACATGTCGAATTTTTGGGTGGGCGGATTTGGTTGGAGTCTAAACCGGGAGAAGGTTCAATATTTTATTTTACAATTCCTAAAATTAAATAATATGGATAAGCAAAAAATGAAACTCGCCCACATCCTATTGGTGGAAGACAATGAAGGGGATATTTTACTCACTCTGGAAGCTTTTGAAGAATGCAAATTAAAAACAGAAGTTAGCATTGCGAGAAATGGCAAGGAAGCCCTTGATTTTGTACTTAAGAGAGGCGCATTTGCCGATGCAAAGAAGCCGGACCTTATTCTTTTGGATATCAACATCCCCATATTCAATGGCCATGAAGTTTTACGGCAGATCAAGACCGATCCAGTTCTCATGAAAATACCGGTAGTTATGCTCACTACATCATCCAATCAAAAAGACCTGGATGAGGCCTACGGAAACCACTGCAACTGCTATGTGAAAAAACCACTCGAAATGGGTGAGTTTCTAAAGGCTATACTAAAAATTGAGGAATTTTGGTTGCACCTAACCACATTATCAAATTAATCTGATGAAGGAAATGTATAATCTGGAATTCAATTAGAATAAAGTTAGTAGATTCATGCCCATTACTTAAGCTTAGTCAAGCATGTGCCCCCTTTGAACCCCTCAAAGTACATGCTTAAATTGACCTAAGTTTTAAACAGTGAGTCTACCCCTTTGCCACTTATAGATTTTGTAGTTGAATACCTAAAACCAATTCGTGTGTACCACCTGCGGTGCTGCCTATCCCAAACTTCTTATACTCATAGGCATATCCAAATGAAAACTTATTTTTAACCAACATACCTAGTGTGCCCACCACTGTATGATCGTTGCGCATAGAGATGCCCAGCCATTTGTTACGATCCATTGAAGCGCGAACTCCTGCTTCGAAAAGTGCAGGCCTCAACCTATCAATGCGCAAAAAGCTGTTGGTAATCAGGTCTACGCGTTGATTGATATGAAAGGTATAACCGGCCATTATGTGATGTCTCTTTTCCGTTTGCCTGTTAAACACTTCCTCATTACCCGAAACAGAAAGTTTGGCGGCACTGCGCAAACTATAGGAAACATAAAACCGATCGGAGTATAAGGCAAGCCCGGCATTTAACTGCAGGTTAGTATACGAGTCTGCTCCGTTCATTAGTGACTGATACGTGGCATCATTTACATCATCTTCCACCGTAAGTTTCGAGATTTGAATGCGTTCTGAGTATAAAGTAGGTGACATGCCCAACGATAAGTAAGTTTTTCTTGCCACTGGAACATGGTAGGCATACATCAATGCTACCTCATGTTGCTTATATGCCCCCTGGCCATTCATCATAATGTTTGCTCCAATTCCATGCTTAGGTTTTATACCCAGCGAATCATGACTTGACCCAACGAGCCCATATCCATTTACAAATGAATTATAAGGCGAGCCCGAAAACCCAGTCCACTGTTGGCGCATCCCGGCACTTACGTTTAGAAAGTTATCTACTCCAGTAAAAGCAGGATTATAGGAAGGCATATTCAGGAAGTACTGGCCAATTAGTTCATTACTCTGCGCTTGTATGGCTGTGTAAGCAAGCAGCGCGAAGAGTGTTACAAATATCTTTTTCATGGTTATTGTTAGTTAGAGTTTTAGAAGTAGCCCGATCAGTCATTTCAAAACTGACCGGGCTTGTTTCAATGATTAACGGATTAAAGTAAAGTGACCTTTATATACTGTATTGGTGGAGTCGTTAAGCCGCACCAGGTAGTAGTAAGTACCCAGCGGCATCTCTTTACCGTTGTACGATCCATCCCATTGGCGGGTATAGCCCTTGTTATAGAAGAGTTCCATACCATCGCTGTTGAATATTTTCATCTCGCAATTAGGATACGCATTCAGGTTAGGAACATTCCAGGTATCATTTACACCATCGCCATTGGGCGAAAAGGCCGTAAAGATCACGGGGTTTCCGTTCTCATTTTCAGTGGCATCGATCAGGGTAATGGTAACCGCTACTGCCTTGCTCACTCCGTTGCCATCTGTCACTGTGATCCACAGGGTATGGGTGGGTTGAGTTTCGAAATCCAACTCAGCGTTTTTCATCAAGGTAATTTTTCCGGTAAGCGGGTCTATTTCAAATACGCCACTCTCATCTTGGCTAGTTATAGTCCAGTTGGTGAAAGTAGTGGTACCATCAGGATCGCTTACTACAGCCACTCCGATCTCTATACCATTCGGGCTGTTTTCCATCAGTTCGAACATCTGATTGCCTACAATCACCGGAACTTCATTCAAGTCTACTACATCAATTATTACCGTTTGTGCAATGCTGGTGTTGATACCATCGGAAACCGTGATCTCGAGTGTGTATTGAGTGGTTGCTTCAAAATTTAAAGCAATTGAATTTTCCACCGAAATTACCCCAGTAAGTGGATCAATGCGGAAGGTGTTATTCGTATTTCCACTTACAATGCTCCAGGCCGTAAAGTTGGTTTCGCCATCTTCATCACTCGCTGTCAACGTTCCTACCGCAAAGCCCTGCTCTTTATTTTCATCCACACTGAAGGAGATGTTGGCGGCAATCACCGGTTTTACATCATTCAAATTATTGATTCCAATCACAATAGTTTGTGATGCACTTGAGTTGCTACCATCGCCTACAGCGATCGTTAGTGTGTAACTGGATAGTCCTTCAAAATCAAGTGCAGCCGAATTATTGATTGTGATTGCACCAGTGAGCGGATCAATAGAAAACGCATTATCAATGTTTCCATCTAAAATAGTCCAGTTGCTGTAAGTTGTTTCACCATCCGCATCTTCGACAGCCAGAGTAGCCACAATAAATCCAGTGCCTGTATTTTCATCTACTGAGAACGACTGATTCGCTGTAATCACCGGAGTGTTATCGTTCAAATTCGCGAGATTGATCGTCACATTTTGAGGGACGCTAGTCAGCTCACCGTCATTTACTATGATAGTTAACTCGAAACTTGCTATGCTTTCAAAATCAAGTGCCTCAGTATTACTCACGGTAATCACGCCTGTGGCAGGATCAATGGAGAATGTATTATTTGTATTTCCATCAACGATAGTCCAGCCCATCAACGTGCTACCTTCGTCAGAATCTGTAGCCAAAGCCGATCCTACAACGAAACCATTTGCACTATTTTCATCCACCGTTAGCACCTGATTTTCTGTTACTACAGGCACCTCATTCACATCGCTCAGGTTAATCGTAATGGTTTGTTGCGCGCTGGTTGAAATTCCATCGCTCACGGTAACCACTAACTCGAAGCTTACTTGCGCTTCAAAATCCAAGGCTCTAGAATTAGCTATTGTCACTACTCCAGTGGCTGGATCAATGGCAAAAGCATTATTTAAATTACCACCAATAATAGTCCACATACCTAAGGTTGTCTCCAGGTCAACATCATAGCCCTGCACGGTGCCAACAACGGTTCCGTTAGCCGTGTTCTCAGCAAGGGTAAATGTTTGTTCAATCCCCACAGCTGGAATGTCATTCGTATTGCTAACCACGATCACAAATGACTGATCTACAAAGGCAATACCATCGAAAACCCGCACGGTAACTTGGTTGTCACCAACAAAATCATTCGTGGGTATTCCTGTTAGCGATCCTGTTTGAGGATCAATCGTTAACCACGATGGAATAACAGAAGCAGAAAAAGTCAATACGTCTGAAGGATCGTTCGTATCAACGGCTGTTACGGTATAGCTGTACACAGCATCTTCCTCCACAGAAATTACCGGCTCGGATGTAAACACAGGTAGTTCATTCACGGGTGTCACATTCACATCAAATGAATAGGTAGAAGAAAGTATACCCCCCACTCCGCTAAATCCGTTATCCGACAACTCCATATCCACCTCGCCACTTCCATTGTAATTCAAGTCGGGCGAGTAAAGAAATCCGTTTGCCAGCAGGGTGCTATTTATCTTAGCAATTGTGCTGGTGACAGCAACCGAGTATGAATTGTTATTGGTGATGTCCGAAGCAATCAAACCGTTTGCAACATCGGTTAGAAACTTAATTTTTCCATGCGTTGAATTGATGGTGAGGGTAACGTTGTTGTTTGCGGCATCCGGATCAACCATGTTAAAGCCTTCAATTATTTTATCCGTATCTTCCGTTACAATCAACGTACTTAATGGCTCACCAAAGGTTGACCACGCAGCTCCGTTTTGCATCGTTCCATCTATTCCATGACCGCTGGCATCGGTAAGGGTTGTACCCGCGTTCTCATCAGTTCTGTAATATACTTTTAGCCCTGTTTCATTTCCCACCAAAGGCTTATTCTTCATGTCATTGATTTGTGATTGCGTTCTGGCAACATCCCAGATTCTTATTTCACGCATTGCTCCTTTGAAGTAAGCATCCTGGCCCCAGTTACTTTTGGCGATGTAATTAAAGTTTCTTACTACGTCTTGAATCACACGTTGTGGACCAGAGGCTACTAATGCCCCATCAATGTATAGATACCCCGTTCCTGATCCGTCATTGACAGCAGCAACATGCTTCCAAACCCCGGTAGGAAACGAAGAGGATGCTTTGATGTTTCCAGCCGCCCCGCCATTAAAGGACTCGAGGAATAACTGGTAAGACCCACTAAAAAAACCAAAAACAATATTGTTGTTACCTGCGCCATTGGCCATATCCATCACACGCGACCACGTTTGGTTTTGTGTTACATAGATTAAGGCTTCTAGTGTAAAGTCTCCGCTGATTCCAGCATTTGCAAAAGAGATATAATCGTTGGCGCCATCGAAGGCAACTGTTGGCACACCGATCAGACTTGTAATTGTGGGTGCATCATTCACGGAACTTAAGGAAACATTGGCCGTGCCGATCGTCTCGCTAAATGCGGTAGCAGCACCGTTCGTAGTTGTGTTGGCTATATTACGATCTGTCCCTGTGGATTGATCCCAAGCTCTGTAGGTAAAACTTGCCGATCCATTAAAATGAGTTGCCGGTAAAAACCTTATCCTTGTGCCAGGGCTAAGTAAAAGCGCTTGTGCTTCGCTTGCGGGTGCATGACGGTCGAAATTCCACCACACACTACTTTCGAGAAACTGCCATGTGCCATTGTCATGTTCGCGACTTGTAACTGCAATACCAATTGCATTACCATTTAAGGAGTTTACGGTTCCTTGCAAAAGATCGGAAATCAATATACCTGTGTTATCGATATCCAACACATCTTCTACCAAACCAGGAAGCGTTGTCGTGTTTGTAATGATAACCGGAGCATCGAGGAATTCAATGACGCTAACGGTGAGCTTCACCCGCGATGATTCACAACCATTTACTGTTTGTGTTACCCAATATTCCAGAACATCTAATATGGACGTGTTGGGGACTGGCGCAGTGGATGAGCCGGAACCACCAGTTGACGCTGCATACCATAACAGGTTGCTACCCGTTACTCGTGTAGGTAATGAAGGTGGCGTGGCATTTTCATAAAGCGAGAGGTCAACGACTACAGGGCTTACCACATCGTTCACAGAAATGGTAGCCACGAATGTATCGGTGGCCACATCGCCATCTGCATCGGTTACTGTTACTGTAATTGTGGAACTACCTGTTTGACCAGCAAGCGGAGTAACCGAAATGGTTCGGTTTGCACCCGATCCTCCAAATATAATACTACCATCAGCAATTAACGCTGTGTTTGAAGAAGTAGCTGAAACAAGGAGGCTTGCTGCTTCCGTTTCTGCATCACCAACCGTAAACGCGATAGGTGCAGAGGTACGATCTTGACAACTGGAACCATCTTCAATATTAGAAATCGTAGGCAATGCATGCGTAGCAAACTGCGCATTTATTACTGCCGAGGCTACTGATGCAACATCGACCGTAACAAAATAAAAATCGTATTCAGTGGTAGCACTCAACCCCGAAAGTTGAAATTGAACCTCTACGTTAGCGGCCATCGCCTCTGATCCGTGCGAGGTTGGAGTTACACCATTGTATGCAACACCGGCAATAATTTGTGCTGCCGTGGGAGGTGTTGATCCGCGTGGAACAACCATCCAATTGCCGGTAGCAGGTACCGTTGATGTTGCGCCAAATGTTCCATTGGTGGAACTCAGGCCTGTAAAGGCAGCACTCACTGAAGCCACTTCGCGGATTATATTGTCAATATCTGATAACTCGCCAGCAGCATAATACCAAGTAAACTCGTCACTTTCGCCTACGAGTAAGTCATTGAACCGAACATAGAAGCCATATGACCCATCGTTCCTCACTTCAATAACGCTCGTCTCTGGATTTTGGTTGATGATGTTACCCCATGAGCAGCAACTGTTCACGATGGTATTACCCCGCTCGGAGTTTGTATAGAATAAAATACCCTCGGTGTTGGTTGAGATTTTTAGTGCAGCAGACCGCGTGGCGGCATTGGTTATTTTTTCAAATGCTCCATCTACCAGATTACCTTTCTCTTTTAATGGGGAATCGGTATTACCAACCCAGTCATCGCGGGTTCCAATCCAAATACGCACATTCTCAAGTGGTGTGGCACTCACGTTCTTCACTTTCACCTTCACCTCCACATATCCGATGCTTGCTGGCAGCCGGTATGTATTCTGAATCTCCAGATCATTGCCGCCTACCTGAATGGTTCCTTTTGAAACTACAATGCCGTAGCCGTTGTCTCCGGTAGTAGCAACAAACCCGGTACGATCTATCACTTGATTGGAAAGGGTTGGATTTTGTACGATTGACCCATTTAGGTTCCACACATTTGTTTTGTCGCCTCCTATCCCGAAGGCATTATCCAACGGATATACCGAATAGGTTAGTTTACGCCAGGTAGCCTGCACACTGTTATAATAAAACGGTTGCTGAAGATTACCCGATGCATTGACGGAGCTTTGACTCCCATTCCCCATCCGAAGCTTATTGTTGTTCAGGATGGTGGTTTGCGCTCGTACCGAATCAGAAAGGAATAGCCCTATCGAGGCTACGTATATAAATAGAAGAGAGTATTTATTTAGTTTCATGATCAATTGATGCGTTAGATTTTTTTACAGACCAATTACTTCCTGTCTTTTCGAGTTCGAGGGTTACCACCAGTTGATCGGCTTCACTGTAGTGATAAATAAATGCCACTGAAGCCACCGTTTCACTTATAGTAAACTCGTGAAATAAAAAATAGGCATTCATACCGGTTTCACTAACCTCTTTCTTTGAAAGAAATGCAGGACGAACCCCGTTTTTGGAGACATTGATGTTTTCTGGAAAAGAAATGCCGTGTTGCATAATCTTGAGTTGCTTAATGGCTCCACGGGCATCGCGTGGATAATAGAGTTGCAACTGCTGAAGGTCAATGCATTTCTGCAACACCTGCGCTCGAGCGTCTGACGATTGCGCCATGCCCTGGATAGCAAATCCAAAGAACAGGAGGATCATTAAGGTACGTTTCATTGTTTTAAGGCTTTTTGAACTCATAAATAGGACTTATTATTTTTCTCAAAGCAACAGCTTAATCGAAGGCTTTAAATCAGTGGAATCCGGATTTTGAGAAAATCAGGGAATCACTGAGAGCATCAGAGAAATTCTGATTGGTTGTCGTCAAGAATTGATAAGCATTTAAAAAAAGCCCTGCATAGGGCTGAAGGTCATCGTGCGAAACTCCGCGTATTAAGAAAATTATTGCCTAACGATTTTCGGTAATATGCAACTGGCGAGTCGGCTCTTTTCTGATTCTAAAAAAATTGGTAGGCTAATACGAAGGGTCTTTTTTTGCATCTGGCCTTTTTTTTGCATCTGGCCTGTTGGCGCAGTCACGCTAAATCAACTGGATCTGTTGCAGATATTCTTTTCTTTATTATCGAGGGAGTGTAAAATAAAAGACGGTGCCCTTTCCTTCTTCAGACTCTACACATATTTTTCCATCAAGGTTATTGACGATTTTTTTTACGATCGCCAGCCCTATGCCGGTGCCGCCCACGAACCAAACCGAATTCTTATTCAAAACTCAGCCCTCAAATCTTTTATAAAATCAAAATCCTTGATTCCTAATTCGTAAAACCTTGCCATGGAATATTTATAACCACAACTATCTTTTGCCAATTGCCAATGCCCGGCCAATGGGTTCGCATGTATGTAATCTAACTTCTGATAAGCTACTGATCTGGTAAATAAGGGTTCGGCAAGTGAATCGCGTTGCCAGAATTCATACTTTTTATTGCTGGCATCAACACGAAAATCTCCCAATGCATGAGGACTTTCAGCGGTTAACAGCTTTTTAAATTCATGTGCCGTGTATTTTAAAAACGAGGCCTGTGACGATTCGTTGCCGTTACTTTCAAGCACCCTCCAAATCAAATGAATGTGGTTGGGCATAATAACAAATGCAAATACTTCAATTTTACCTTGTTTGGTCAAATATGCCAATGAACCAATAACCAAATCTTTATACACCACTTTTGCAAGCAGGCGCTGCCACTTATTTATGGTGGCTGTCCAAAAGTATATCTCACCTTTCTCAATGTATGACTTCCGCTTATACTCGAATATACTTGTTTCCATTTTTCAAATTCATATTAACTAATCTGTGGTTCGTGAGGACACGAACCATGGCGGAGGTGGCCATTAAGGTTAGTACCCGGCAGGGAAAGCCCCGGAGTATTTAATGTGGGCAAATTAAGATTGGCAGTGGGCAACCCCGGCAGTTTTATGCCCTCCGGTAAGTTGGCTCCATTTTTATTGAACACCGCTAATTTTTCTTGTATGGCCGACTCCATTTTTTTTGTTTTCTCGGCTACTTGTTGTTGCACATTAGCTAGCTCCTGCTGTGCATTACTAACCCCGGCTGGCACTTTTAATTTTTGCTTTAAACTATCCAACCCGGTGCGTAAACTATCTAAGTCTTTTATCAAGTACTTATCAGGATTGGGTAAAGTTGTTAGGCTATCTATTTTAAAAGCAAGGCGACTTTGAATGGAATCAATTTTTTTGGTGTAGTGACTAAGTTGAGTTGAAGCACTCAAAGCCGCATTAATACTATCATATTTTTTGAAACTCAATTGTTTAAGAGAATCTATTTTAAAAGCGATAGATTTAACAGAATCAATGCTGGTATCAATCACTTTTTTTGAGCAGCAGGAAGAGAATCTACCATAACCAACGGTTTTAATTCCTGTGCCCAGGCAGGTGCAGATAGTAATAAGATTAAAAAAATTACTTGTGCTTTCACAACTTATAAGAATTCAAAATATAATCTTCTATACTTTTAACCTCATTTCCATTCCGCACAAATCCTCGGTGTTGCTTAGCATAAGTCATGCATTTTTTATAACTCTCGCTTAGCTTCTTTATCATCCATCATGCCTGTTTGTAGACTCCGCTGTTCCTCTGCGCAACATTTACAAGGCTTGTAGAGGAAGTATTTATTTTAAATCTATAAGTCCTGGGTCACTATACATACCAAGTCTATAGCCCATTCTCTTATAAAAAGCATCTCGATTAAAATTTCTTCGAATTACTAATACACCTTTATCTAAATTGATTTCTTTAACATTTTCAAAATCATAGATTGCTTTAAGATTTTTCAATTCCAATATTTCAATTGGCAGAGATACTCGTTCTTTTCTACCAATTCTTTTAATCATCAAAACTTCAACTTGACTTAATAAACGTACTTCACTTCCTACTTGAGCATTACTAGGAATATTAAGTTCAAGAATTTTCAGATTTGAAAAATTTGACAATTCGTTCAAAATATTCGATACATTACAAGTGTCACAAATGCTTATAGATAAAGAACTAATATTATCTTTTATTTTATTTAGTCCTTTGAGGCCATTTACATTATGAAGTCCTAAGTGTGTAAGTCCGTCAAGGCTTGATATGTAGTCAATTGTTTTTTCCTCAATAATTCTATTTTTTGCGATAATTATGATATTTTTAAGACTAGAACAATTAATAATCTGCGAGGTTATTGTCGATTCAGGTAAATATACATTTAGTATTCCCAACCTATCCTCAAATAAGCAATCGGGAATATAAGTTAACACACCATTTTCAGATACAACTTTTAACGGCTTTCTTAATCCACATAAGGATTTTGGTAAGTCGCGAATATCAGTACCAGTAATATTGATTAATTCAAGACTATTTAAATCTGTATCTTTTAACGATTTGATTGGATTATAAGAAATGTCTAAAAATTTAACTGAATTCAAGGGCATATTTTTAAGAGAAGTAAGTCTATTGCATCGGAGATCAACATATTGAGCACCTTTCAACTTATCGAGATTAATTATTCTTTTCTCAATTGAATTACAATTATTAAAATTAACTGTGTCTGATGAAACAGAGACAAAACTAAAAATGCAGAAAATACAAAACATTTATTTTAGATTTACATTCCATCCTTTACACCAGATAATTTCCAAGCAAGTCTTCTATCTAGCGAGTCGTAATTAAAACCAAAATTTCCAAATATTAAATTAAGATAAGAATCAGAATTTGATCCGAACACCCTGGTTCGTGTCTCCACGAACCAAACCGAATGCGCCAACAATAATAGGAATAAAAAAACAAACTCACCATTCGGATCAACACCTAAAGTTGGGTTATTACCTAATGCAAGATATGGACTGCCAAACTGCCTCTGGGGATCTGTTACAAACCATCGTCCTAAGTCAGCCCAATACATACGGCTACCAAAGTCGTTCCAGCCAGCAGCATCCATCATACTTGTTGGTGAACTCTGCTGTTCCTCTGCACAACACCAACAAGGGCGATAGTTCTCATATCAACTGTTGGAGATCAATACTTTTAACAACAAGGAGCCTTTTCGACACGTCTTCGATCGGTTCACTTTCGTTCAGCTTCTTTACACTTACCTGATGCCTTCACAGGCACCTTTTACCTAAACGTTCAGCACCATGACTTTTGATCATAGCACCTTCAGGTGGTTTGCATACTCCGTCTGCACAGCGTATGCGGTAGACCTACTACCATCT
>Ga0163153_10006830_pt1 | contig 12621 bp, 6 predicted proteins | sample OliLakLV19MP6IB1_FD_148629 | JGI IMG/M metagenome (GOLD analysis project Ga0163153, IMG submission 148629) | Freshwater microbial mat bacterial communities from Lake Vanda, McMurdo Dry Valleys, Antarctica - Oligotrophic Lake LV.19.MP6.IB-1 | ecosystem: Environmental > Aquatic > Freshwater > Lake... | reverse complement strand
TGGAGCGAGTAGCAGGAGCGTGCTCCCGCTCGCGTGACTCGCGAACGGACCGCCCCCCGCGCAGAACCTGTCAAAGGGTCTGTGTGCAAAATATCGCACCCCGCGCCCGCGCCGTCCGTGCAACCCTCCCCCTCTCTACCATCGCCCCGTGATTGCTCGGCGGTATCTCATCCCCTTTCGAACGCTGCTCCTGCCGCACATCTTCACCGACACCCTGGTGATCGGTGGGGGAGTGGCGGGGCTGAGCGCCGCCATCGAAGCCGCGGCGCACGGGAACGTGATTCTGCTCGGCAAGGATGTCGCCGATCTTTCCAACACCGCGTGGGCCCAAGGGGGGATCGCGGCGGCGCTGGCCGCCGACGACTCGCCCGATGCGCATGCCGACGACACCTTCATCGCCGGCGCCGGACTGTGCGAGCCGGCGGCGGTGCGCACGCTGGTCGAGGAGGGTCCCGAGGCGATCCAGTGGATCGGCGAGCTGGGCATGCGTTTCGACCGCGACGGTGCCGGTGGATTGATCCTCGGCCGCGAAGGGGGCCACCATCGGGCCCGCATCGCCCACACCGACGGCGACGCCACCGGGCGCGAACTGATGCGCTGCCTGCGGGCTGCCGCGGCGGCACGCGAACAGATCCGCATCTTCGATCGCTGCTTCTCACTTGACCTCCTGACGCCCTCGGCCGACAACGGTCGCGGCGAGGCTCGCGTGCTCGGCGCAATCACCTGGCATCCCAAGCATGGTCTTCAGATCGTCTGGGCCCGATCGACCATCCTCGCCAGCGGCGGCGCCGGGCAGGTGTACCGCGAGACGACCAATCCCAAGGTGGCCACGGGAGACGGTCTGGCGATGGCGTGGCGAGCGGGCGCCGAGATCGCCGATCTGGAGTTCATGCAGTTCCACCCGACCACGCTGTACGTCGCCGGCGCGGCTCGATCGCTGATCTCCGAGGCGGTCCGCGGCGAAGGAGCGTTCCTCGTCGATCGCGAGGGAGCCCGTTTCATGGCCGCGTATCACCCGATGGGTGAACTGGCCCCGCGCGATGTGGTCAGCCGAGCCATCACCGACCACCTGGCCCGCACCCGTCAGGCCAATGTCTTCCTCGATGCGCGACACTTCGGCGCGGGGACCTTTGGATCGCGTTTTCCAGGGCTGATGAAGATGCTCGCGGCGTTCGACCTCGACCCCGAGACCGATCTCATTCCCGTCTATCCCGCGGCCCATTACACCGTCGGCGGCGTCTGGAGCGACCTCGAGGGCCGCACCTCGCTCCGCGGCCTCTTCGCTTGCGGCGAGGCCGCCTGCAACGGTCTTCACGGGGCCAACCGCCTCGCCAGCAACAGCCTGCTCGAGGGACTGGTGTACGGACGGCGCGCCGGCCGAGCCTCGGCCATGGAGACCAACGGCGGGGGCGGTCCGGTGCAGATCATCAGCGACATCCGGCTGTCGGAACTCGGCGAGCTCGACCTGAGCGACGTCCGCTCCAGTCTGCGAAGCGCCATGTGGCGCAACGTCGGCATCGAGCGCAGCGGCACCAAGCTGACCGACGTCGTCGACATGTTCGAGTTCTGGCAGCGCTACACCCTCGACAAGATCTTCGACGACCCGCAGGGGTGGGAGACGCAGAACCTGCTGACCGTCGGGTCGCTGATGACCCGCTCCGCGGCGTGGCGCTGCGAAAGCCGCGGAACGCACTTCCGTCTCGATCATCCGGGTGAACGCGACGAGTTCCACGGTCACTCCATCTGGCACCGCGATGAGGATGGACCGCGCCTGCGGGCGATTGCGCCCTACCTCAGCGCCTCGGTTGGGACATCCGATCTGGTCGTGGAGCGGGTGAAGACGTGAGCGGCGGGAGGGGACGAAGCCTGATCCGAGTGCTGGTCCAGCACCTGATTGGCGGCGCCCTGGCCGCGGTCATGGTCAGCGTGGTCGGTTCGGGCTGCGAGCGCTACCGCATCGAGCGGCACACCCGTCCATCCTTCTATCACAGTGCGTCGTCCGAGCCGCTCCCGGATCGGCTGGAGATGCCCGATGGAACGATCATCGAGTATCGCGACGCCGTGCCGCAGAAGCCCACCAGCACCAACGAGGACGGCGAACTGCTCCAGATCCGCGAGGAACTGGAGGACGGATCGGTCGTGCTCAGATGCATCGTCCCCGAGCACGTGATCGCCAACGCGATGACCTGCATCCGCAACAGCGAGTACGAGCTGATGTGGAACCAGCTCCTCTCGAAGCGCACCCGACTTGCGTACGCGTCGCGCGAAGAGGGGTTGGCCGAGTTCGCGGAGTTCATGGATCTGGAGCGCGCCCCGATCATGGAGACGCTCAATCGAATGAGCTTCGGCTTCCTCGGGCAGGATGTGATCCTCGAGTCCGCCGGGCAGGGCATGATGCAGGTGCGGTTCAGTCCCCGACTGGCCAGCCAGTTCAAGTACAAGTACGTCGAGATGGTGATGGAAGATGGGTTGATGCGACTGCTGGTGATTCGGTAGCGACGGGGAATCCACCGACTTCAGTTGCCGCCGGGAATAGGGGTCGACCCGAGCGAGCCGATCAGTAGCATGGGGTCATCCGCCCTTTGGAGGAGCGGCGCCGAGTTGGCGCGGCGGGGGCGGATGCAACGCATGGTGGAGCACACGATGATCACTCTTCGATACGGACTCGCTGCGGCGAGCCTCGTCATGTCCTCGGCGATCGCCGATGTCTCGTCGGTTCTGGTGAAGGAAGGCGACTTCGTCCCCAGGACGATCGAGACGATCGACGTTCTCAACGATCCGACCATCGATGGCAAGGGACGAGTCGGATTCACGGGATCGGTCACGAGCGGCGATCGCTTCGTCTGGTGGAACGACGGGGCCATCTGGTACAACAGCGCCGCGCTTCCCGTGATCCTGACCGGGGCGGAGAGCACCTGCGGGGTTTCCGACGATGGTGGCTGGATCTACAGCCCCGCCGAGGGCGGTCTCGATGCCGTCTGGAGCAACGGCGTGTCGCTTCAGAAGGACACCGATCCGGCCGTCGATTTCCGCGGTCAGTTCATCACCTTCTGCAGCCGACCACAGATGAGCGCCAACGGCGTGCGCACATGGATCGCCGGCGTGGGTCCGACGCAGGGCGGCGGTACGAACTTCCGGGCCCTGATGGTCGAGGGCTCGTCGATTCTGACGGCGGGTGACGTCTTCGACGGCCTCGCCATCGCCAGCGGAAGCGGCCTGGGCTTCGCCTATGACTTCTCGCCCAATGGCGCCAACTTCATCATCAAGGCGGTGGTGAACGCGGCCGCGACCGAGAATGACGTGATGATCGTCGGCGACTCGCTGGTGGCGCGAGAGGGACAGCCGACCGGATTCGGCGACAACTGGGCGCTCTTCGATGATGTCGGGATCAACGACAGCGGCCAGTACGCCTTCTCGGGCGACACCAACGGCCCGGTGGCCACCGACGGATTCATCGTCCGCAACAACGCCGTCGTGGCTCGCGAGGGCACGGCCATCGCCGGACTGACACCGACGGGAAATCCGCGGGCCGTCTCGATTGCCAACAACGGCCGGATCGGTGCGATCTGGGCCACCAACGCGGGCGAGGCGCTGTTCCTGTTCACTCAGAACGGGACCGACGGCTACGACGCGGAGGTCCTGCTCAAGGTGGGCGACCTCGTCGACACCGACAATGACGGCATCGGCGACGCGGCGGTGCTCGACTTCAATGCGGCAACTGTCGTCGGTCCCGGGCTCCGGTTGGCGGAGCGGTGTGCGTCGTTTGTGAACGTGGATCTCGCTCTTCCGACGGCCGAACGTGAGGCCATCGTGCGGGTTCCGATGCCCGAGTTCGGACTGCTTGCCGATCTCACCGGCGATGGCATCGTGGATGGCGCCGATCTGGGCGAGTTGCTGGCGGGCTGGGGTGAAGCGGGGCCGAGCGACCTGAACTGCGACGGCACCACCGATGGCGCCGATCTCGGCGTTCTTCTGGCGAACTGGAGCCGCTGAGCCGCACGATCCTCGGTTGGCGAGGTGATCATGTCAGCGAAGATGGCCGGATCGGGGCGTGAAGGCGCGCCCCGGTCCGGCCACTTCAATATCCTGCCGACATGTCCGCCGTTGAACGCCGGCTGCTCGAAGCACGCCGCGACCTGATCGAAGTCTCGAACCGCACGCGCCTCCTGAACACCCGGTTCGAGCGTTCCGGCGTGCACATCGTCGGCGAGCGCAGCGACGAGGTGTACCGCCTGCTGGTCGACGAGGGTCGATCGATGACAATCGCTCCCGGCGACGGAGCCGCGTCGGGCGAGGCCGATCCGCCGCCGCCCGCGGCCGATGAGGCGCCTCTCTCGACGCCAGCAGGCGCACAGCCTGTTGCGGAGCCTGTTGCGGAGCGCGCCACGGAGCCCGCCGCCGAGCCCCCCGCGGAGCCCGTCACCGCGGGTCCCGACGACCCCACCGCCAACCCATCGGTCGAGCCGCTCCCGCATCAGCTCGACGGTCATCTCCAGAGCGATCTCGATGGCCCATCGCTCGAGCGCCGACTGCTCCGCATGCAGTACGAGGCCCGTTCGCAGCAGGAGGAGCAGGGCGTCAACATCCTTCATCTGGCCTTGGGATTCCTCGAGTGGTACGAGTCGCCGAGCCAGACCTCGCCTCGCTACGCGCCGCTGCTGCTCGTGCCTGTCACCCTCGAGCGTTCGCGAGCCGGAGCGATCTTTCGGATCGCGGCAACCGACGACGAGCCGACGATCAACCTCTCGCTTCGCGAGAAGCTCGCGGGTGCATTCGGGGTCGCCCTGCCCGACCTCGCGCCCGGCGGAGGATCGCCAGGTGCAGGGCGAGATGCGCAACCCGGAGCCGAAGGCGATGACACGCTTCGTCCCGCCGCATACGCCCAGGCGGTCGCAGCGGCGGTCGCCGGTCAGCCTCGTTGGCGCGTGCACGCCAACGAGATCTATCTCGGCTTCTTCTCCTTCGCCCGGTTTCTGATGTTCCGCGATCTCGATTGCGCGGCGTGGCCGCAGGGGAAGCGGCTCGATGCCCATGCCCTGATTGCTGGCCTTCTCACGGGCGCGGCTCCCCCGCAGCCTGCGCCGATTGCCGGCGACGACGACTTCCTCGATGAGATCCTTCCACCCGAGCGGTGTCTGCACGTCGTCGACGCCGACAGCTCGCAGACGCTGGCGGTGGCGGATGTGGTCCACGCGAAGCGCAGTCTGGTCGTGCAGGGGCCTCCGGGAACGGGGAAGAGTCAGACGATTGCCAACATCATCGCGGGAGCTGTCGCCGCCGGTTCGCGAGTCCTCTTCGTGGCCGAGAAGCGGGCGGCGCTCGACGTGGTCAAGCGCCGCCTCGATGCGGTCGGGCTCGGGCCGCTCTGCCTCGAGCTGCACAGCACCAAAGCCAACCGCCGGGCGATCCTGCGGGAACTCGACGCGACGCTCCAGCTCGGTCGACCGCGAGGCGGCGGCGGCGACGGCGCCTCGGAACAGATGGCCCGGCTGGGCGAGGTGCAGAGGACGCTGAATCTGCACGCTCGTCGGATGCACGAGCGCGATTTGGTGAGTGGACTCTCGCTCTACCACGTCGTGGTGGGGCTCGCTGCCTTGGAATCGCAGCGGAAACCGTGGCAGGTTCTCGCACTCGATGGCTGCGAGCGCTGGTCGGAGACGGAGCGCAGCGCACGGCGCTATGCGGTCGCGGCCGCCGCGGACGCGATTGCAAAGGGCGGACGACCGGATCAGCACCCCTGGCGCGGGGCCTCGCTCGAGAGCATGCTGCCGAGCGAATCCGAGCGACTCGCGGCGCGCCTCGAAGCGCTTGATCGACGCCTGGCCGCGCTCGAGCAGACGGCCGCCACGCTGCGTGACGCACTCGTGGAGGCTGGTCGCCAGGAGGTCGCAGACGTCGCCCTCTCTTCACGGACGGCGAGGCTGATTGCGTTCGACGAGCTTGCCGCAATCGAGCGAACGGTCGCTCTCGTCGAACACGTGCGAGCCCTCCCGGAGCGAACCGCCGCCGCCCTCGCGGCCCGTGTCGCTGAGGACCCGTCGGCCTCGGGCCGCATCGAGCTGGACGTGGCATCCGCGGCGGAGATCGTGGGGTTGCTGCGGGACCTGAAGAGGCGCGAAGAGTCCCTCCGACCCCGCCTGGCCCCCGGCGCCGACAGCGCCGACATCGCCGACATCGCCGACAGCGCCGACAGCGCCGACAGCGCCGACAGCGCCGACAGCGCCGACAGCGCCGACATCGGGGCGCTGCGCCGGGAGATTGCCCAGCGACGGCAGTCGATCCTGCGGGTCATCTCCCCCTCGTGGTATCGCCTCCGCCGCAGCGCCCGAGCCCTCGCCTCAGTCGCCGAACTCGCGGCGAGCCGACCGAAGGGTGTCGAGGCGGAGGTTGCCCTTCTCGACGAGATCATCGCGCTGCAGACGGCGCGGCGCGGGCTCGAGGCCCGTCACGCACTCGCGGCACAACTCTTCGGAGGCTCGTGGCAGGGTGATCGCAGCGACGCGGCACTCCTCGACTCGATGGTCGAGTGGATCCGCGCGGGGCAGAAGGTCGAGCTGCCGAGCGGCTTCTCCGGTCTCGCCGCAGTGCGAATGCGGTGGTCGACGATCGATTGCGATCCGGTCCGGGCCGCGGCCGGGCAGGCGCGTCAGTCGTGGGAGGCGTGCGCCCGCGACCTTGTTCTTGAGGCGAAGGAAGCATTTGGTGCGGCGACCTGGATCGAGGTTGCAATCGCCCGTCTTCGCGAGCGAGTCGCGGCATGGCGGGCCGAGCCGAGGCGGCTTGACGAGTGGATCGCGATGCGCCGTCGACTCGCGGTACTGGGCGACTCCGGGGTCGGGACCATCGCGGCGGGACTTGCCTGCGGCGAGATCGATCATCGCGAGGCGGTCGAGCAGTTCGAGCACGCCTATTTCGAAGCGACGCTGAAGCGACTCGATCCGGATGGTCGCGTGCTGCGGTTCGATGCCGAAGAGCACGAGCGGCTGCGATCCCGCTTCATCGCCCTCGATCGTGAACGGATGGCCCATGCCCGAGCCGAAGCGGCCCTGCGCCACTACGAGCGACTGCCCCGACCGGAGGACCAGCTCGGGCAGATGGGACTGGTTCGTCGCGAGATCCAGAAGAAGAGTCGCCATCTGCCGATGCGTCGTCTGCTGAGCGAGGCCGGCGAGGCGATTCAGCGGATCAAGCCGCTCTTCATGATGAGCCCGCTGAGCGTGGCCCAGTTCCTCGAGCCTGGCGGAATCGAGTTCGACATCGTGGTGTTCGACGAAGCCAGTCAGGTGCGTCCGGTGGACGCGCTCGGAGCGATTGCCCGACTCGCCGCGAAGGGCCAGCTGGTGGTCGTCGGCGATGACCGTCAGCTTCCACCGACCAGCTTCTTTCGTGCCGAGATGGACGAGGAGGTCGAGGCCGCCGGCGAGGACGACTCCGGCTCGGTCCGCGACCTCGAGAGCATCCTCGGCGTCTGCACTGCCGCGGGGCTTCCGAATCGGATGCTCCGCTGGCACTACCGAAGCGAACACCATTCGCTCATCGCCGTCTCCAATCAGCTCTTCTATGACTCTCGACTCCATGTGGTGCCCAGCCCGAGTGCCCGCAGCGAGCGAGCCGGTCTCTCGATGATCCATCTGCCCGCGGCCACCTTCGATCGCGGGGGCGGGGCGGTGAATCGCGACGAGGCCCGGGCGGTTGCAGCGGCGGTGATGGCCCACGCCCGCGCCCAATCCGGCCAGTCACCGGGCGAGTCGCTCGGCGTTGGGACCTTTTCGGTGCGACAGCGCGATGCGATCCTCGACGAGCTCGAGACACTCCGCCGGGCCAGTCCCGAGACCGAGTCGTTCTTTTCGGAGAACGGGGCCGACGCCGGCGCCGAGCCCTTCTTCGTCAAGAACCTCGAGAACATCCAGGGCGACGAGCGCGACGTCATCTTCATCTCCGTCGGGTATGGACGAAGTGCAGAGGGCAAGCTCTCGATGCACTTCGGGCCGGTCTCCAACAGCGGAGGTGAGCGGCGACTCAATGTGCTCATGACCCGCGCCAAGCGCCGCTGCGTCATGTTCAGTTCGATCACCGATGACGAGATCGACACCGAGCGGGCCACGGGACTGGGGCCCGCGGCACTCAAGGCATTTCTTCGGGCGGCGCGCACCGGCGAGCTGGGAGGCAGTTCGAGTCTGCCACTCGACGCGGACCCGCTCGCGGCCCTGGCGGGGATTCAGCTTCGGCAGTCGGGATATGCGACGGCGCTTGATGTCGGCGTCGGCGGACTGCGAGTCGAGTTGGCGCTCAAGCAGGCCGAACTGTCGCCTCAGTTTCTGCTGGGCGTCGAGACCGACGGTCCGGCGTACGGCGAGGCCCGAACGGCGCGGGATCGTGAACGGACTCGCGGGGCGGTGCTCGAGGCCCGGGGGTGGAGGTTGTCCCGGCTCTTCGCCTCAAGCTGGTATCGCCGGCGCGACGAGTCGGTCGCGGCCATTGTCGCGGCGGCGCAGACTGCGAAGGCGGCGGTCGAGGAGGCGGCCCGCGAACAGGCGATGGGCGATTCACGCGTCGAGACTGCGGAAGTGTCCGATTGGCGCCCAGCGGAGTCGCCACCAGGTGCGGCCAGCGCCGCTGCGACAGCGAGCCCGCCGCCTCCGATTCTGCGTGATGTCGCGGCGCGGACGGCAGAATCAATTGCGCCTCTCGTGGTTGCCTACGAAGTCGCCCAGGTGGGCGTGCCCGCCCGCACCAGACCCAACGAAGTGCCCGGCGAACGACTGCGGGCAATTGTCGAGGCAATCGTCGAAGCGGAGGGGCCCCTCCACGAGGAGGAGCTCGAGCGGCGGATGATCAGCCTGTGGGGACTGCGGCGAACCAGTGCGTCCATGCAGGAGGCGGTCGACACCGGTGTGACCCTCGCCCTTCTGGCGAAGTCGATCGAGCGCGAGGGGCAGTTCCTCGACCGCCCGCAGTCCAAGCGCCGCGCCGAGCCTCGGCTTCCGCGCACCCGGAGCGCGGTCGCCCTGCCATCGCTCCGCCGCCCGGAGCTGCTGCCGCCGTCCGAGATCCGCACGCTCATGCAGGCCATCGTCACCAGACACTTCGGGATCGACCGCGACACGTTGATCGTCGAAACCCGCAAGCAACTTGGACTGGGGACCACGACCGCGGCGATCCGCGAGCTCTTCGATGCCCGGCTCGGCGAACTGGTCGGTTCGGGGATGCTCCTCGAAGGCGGCCGCGGACTCTCGGCCGGGACGAACGCGAACGCGAACACGAACACGAACACGAACACGAGCACCTCGCACGAGCCCTCCTCGGGAGCACCCACGCCATGACGGAACCTCACCCCCAGTCGGAGTCCGACGCGTCGCCGGAGGTGCTCAGATCATCCATCGAATCCACCACCGCGTGCTCGACCACATTCGAACGACCGTCGAGGAGTGACGCCAATTCGCGGGTTGCGAGGGCATAATCAACGCCAATGAACCGATCCTTCTCCCGTCGTCGCTTCCTCGCCGCATCCGGTGGCGCACTTGCGGTTCCGTGGGTGGTCGGCGCCGCCTCGCCGGCGCAGGCCGCGAGCGCCGCTCAGGACTCGACGAGAGCCTCCGCAGCAGGCCCGCCGGGGACGACACCCCCGAGTGAACGCATCGGTCTCGGCGTCATCGGCGTCGGGATTCAGAACCGCTCTCACCTCGGTCGCCTGGTGAAGCGCAATGACGTCCGCGTGCTGGCGGTCTGCGACGTCGATACCGTGCGTCGCGAGGCCGCGAAGAAGCTCGTCGACGAGGCCTACGGCAACAGCGACTGCGCCGCATATGTGGAAGACGGCGACGTGCTGGCCCGAAAGGACATCGACGCCGTGGTCATCGCCACGCCGGACCATTGGCATGCGATCCAGGTGATCGCCGCGTGCCGCGCCAAGAAGGACATCTACTGCGAGAAGCCGCTCTCGCTCTCGATTGCCGAAGCCAAGCGGATGATCGACATCGTGCGCGAGCACGACCGGGTCTTCCAGACCGGCAGTCAGCAGCGCACCGAGTTCGGGGCGATCTTCGCCCGGGCGTGCGAACTGGTTCGAAACGGACGAATCGGCAAGGTGCTCAACGTCAGCGTCGGAGTGGGCGATCCGTCGACCTTCTGCACCCTTCCCGAAGAGCCGCTCGAGCCCGGACTCGAGTGGAATCGCTGGCTCGGCCCCGCTGCCGCGCGCCCGTACAACAGCGTGCTCAGTCCGCGCGGCGTGCACGGGCACTATCCCAAGTGGCGCGAGTACCGCGAGTACTCGGGTGGCTACACCACCGACATGGGGGCGCACCACTTCGACATCGTGCAGTGGGCCCTCAAGGCGGATGAGTCGGGACCGGTGCTGGTCACGCCGCCGCTGGGATGGAAGGCCGACCCGAATCCGAAGCCAGGCACTGCACGAGGCGCGGCGTTGCGCTACGCCAACGGCACCGTGGTCACCCACGGCGGACCGAGCGGAGCGACCTTCATCGGAACCGACGGCATGATCCATGTCGATCGGGGACGGATTGCCTCGGTCTCGGAGGAGATTCTGAAGACTCCTCTCGGTGAGAACGACGAGAAGCTTCCGCGCCCCGGCGATCACTTCACCGACTGGATCGACTGCATCCGATTGCGCCGTCGACCGGTGTGCGATGTCGAGGTTGGAGCGCGGTCGGTGACCTGCTGCCATCTCATCAATCTGGCCTACTGGTACGGCCGTCCACTGCGCTGGGACCCGCAGACATGGACCTTCTCGGGCGACCCCGAGGCCGAGCTGTGGAAGGATGTGCCGCGCCGCGAAGGCTACTCGCTGGCGTGATGATGGTGACCTGACCCGACTGATGAATGACTCAACACCCCTTTCGGAGTATCGCTCGATGAACCGTGCAAGCCGCCGGGAGTTCCTCTCGCATATGGGCGTTGCCGCGACCGCATTGGTCGCCGCGCCGTCGCTCTTCGCCGGTGTGCGAACGAAAGACAAGAGCGGGTTGGCGCCGCCGACTCTTGGTGAGGGCGAGCATCAGTACGAATGCGTGCACGACTGGGCCAGGCTGCCGGCCGAGATCGCCTTCGGAAACACTCACGGGGTCGCAGTCGATGCCGCGGGGTTCGTCTACATCAAGCACACCGTCCACGCCTCGAGCTCGCGGCCCGATGCACTCTGCGTCTTCGATCCCAACGGAGCGTTCGTGCGTTCGTTCGGCGCCGAGTTTCAGGGCGGCGCCCACGGGCTCCTGCTGAGTCGCGAGAAGGAGGGCGAGTTCCTCTATCTCGCCGACTGCAACCGTGGTGTGGTCGTCAAGTGCGACCTCAAGGGCGAGCAGGTCTGGACCCGCAGCGTGCCCGAGGAATCAGGGCTCTACGCGAATCTCGCGGAGTACAAGCCGACCAATGTCGCCCAGGTGCCCGACTCCCTCGACAGTCCATTCGCCGGCCATCTCTACATCGCCGACGGCTACGGCAAAAGCTGGATTCATCACTACGACGCGGCGGGCACGTATCTGCGCTCCTTCGGCGGCCCCGGGCGCGAGCGTGGCCAAGTGAGCTGCCCACACGGGATCTTCGTGGACACCCGCGGCGGCGAGGCCCGGCTCGTCGTTGCCGATCGATCGAATCGACGGCTCCAGTACTTCACCCTCGACGGTCGCCACCTCTCCTTTGTGACCGACGGCGTGCGGGCTCCGTGCCACTTCGATACCTGCGGAGGGATGCACGGCGGCCTGCTCCTCGTGCCCGATCTCGAGGGGCGCGTGACGCTTCTCGACGGCGAGAACCGCCCCGTGGCCCAACTCGGCGACGGCTGGACCGACGAGCGCAAGTTCGCCCTTCGCGACAAGAGCCGCGAGCAGTTCATCCCCGGTCAATTCATCGCCCCGCACGCCGCCTGCTTCGACGCCAAGGGCGACATCTTCGTGGTCGAGTGGGTGGAGGTGGGGAGGGTGACGAAGCTTCGGCGCGTGGGGTGAGAGCGGCGCTGAGGGGAGCGACGGCTCTCGCCGGCGGGGTCGTCGGCTTCGCCGACTCCTGAGGTGTGCCGCGTGCGCGGCCCCTGTGTGGCGCTCGGCACGATCGACGCGGCGCTGGCTGCGCCCGCTTGGTCGATCGAGTCGAGCGGAAAGATTGGGGGGGGCAGGTGAGGTGTTCGAGGCCACGGTTGGCACGCCAACCGTGCCTTCGCCCCCGGGCGTGACATCGCCCCCTTGGACCGCCGAGCACCAGCTCGGCCAGATGGTCCGGTGCGCAGAACTGAAGCGCATTCGCATGTGGTGGCGTCGCGCGCAGGAGGTTGGTGACACGGAGGTCACGGAGAACACGGAGGAAGAGGGAGCGGGGGCGGGAGTGATGGCAGCGGGTTGCACGGCTGGATGCGTGCCCTGCGGGGGCGATGCGCGAAGCGAGGACGGCGTCTCTTGGACCGCCGAGCACCAGCTCGGCCAGATGGTCCGGTGCGTGACCGCCGGGCGCTCGGGTCGTAGGGAGGTCGGAGCGGCTGGCAAGCCAGCCGTGGCATCCAACCCGTGGCATGCAAGACCCGCAGGGCAGTTCGTGCGTGTCCAGGATCGCCCCTCCAAGATCGCCCCTCATGGTGGTTCGACTTGGAGAGCGATGGCGGCATCTGATCCG